>Ga0209289_100663_pt1 | contig 16362 bp, 15 predicted proteins | sample GXS110809BmetaG_FD_184121 | JGI IMG/M metagenome (GOLD analysis project Ga0209289, IMG submission 184121) | Hot spring microbial communities from Gongxiaoshe hot spring, China to study Microbial Dark Matter (Phase II) - GXS 110809B (SPAdes)... ...
AAATAGGATTGGGTTGGAAAATCCCGGTGTTGAAAAATTGGTGAGAGGTTTGGAGAATGGCGAGTACGATGTACTTTTTAATACTTTACCGGTGATTTTGAGTCTTGGTGGAGACTCGTTCGATGAGTACATCGCAATATCGAAGATTGTAAAACCATATCTGGATAGGTTTATTGCAGTTGAGTTCAATTTTTCTTGTCCGAACGTGAAACACGGTGGTTTATCGATAATGTCGGATGTGAATGAGTGGAAGGTATTGCTTGGAGAGATAAGGAAGGAATTAAAAGATACATTTTTGATAGCGAAGCTTGGTATTGAGAGTGGATTCGTTGAGCAGAATGCTCAGATAGTGTACGAGAGTGGTTGGGAAGGTGTTACGGTCATCAATACTATAAGAGGTTTGATATTCAACGACGAAGGTGAGATGATTTTTGGAGGTTTGTCAGGTCCCAATCTTCTTCCCATAGCTCTGAGGGCAGTTTACGAGGTGAGAAAGAAACTCAAAGATATTTACATAATTGCATCCGGTGGTGTGTATACGCAAAACGATGTAGAGGCTTTTCTTAAAGTTGGTGCTGATTCTGTGAGTATCGGTAGTGCAATCTTTAAAAACGAGAAAGTATTAAATGAGATTGGTAAGAATTTTATCCAAAAGTAAATTATCAGAGGGAGGTTGGGTTGCATGTTGGGATTATCAGTTGAAAAGACAAGTATGCAAGAGAGAAGATTTTTGGTAAACACCGAACCTGTATTGAGCCTCGATATGGAGAATCCACTTGAATTTATTGAAAAATACGGAAGTTTTGATTATGTTAAAATTGGGCATAATCTTGCGGTTAATGGTAAGAAGATTTTCGATGTGTTCTATGAAAAAGGTTACAAAGTCATCCTTGATTTGAAATTTTCAGATATCCCCTCAACAGTGGCAAGGTCGATAAAATCTTGGGACCATCCAGCTATCGTTGGTTTCACTATACATGCGAATGCAGGAATTGAGAGTGTTAGATCTGCGCTTGAATCAACTGAAAAACAGATTTTTTCGGTGATAAAATTAACGTCTCTTCCGGGTAAATTGGAAGATTACGAAGATTTGATAATTGGTCTTGCAAGGCTTGGTTCTTCGTTTGTTTTACCGGGCAGTTGGGCTGTAAGGATGAGAAATAGGATAGGTGGGAAGATCCTTGTACCGGGCATCAGGATGAGTCAAGGTAAGGACGACCAAAAGGATGTTGTAAGTTTATGGGATATAACTGGGATTGCAGATTTTGCAGTTATAGGTAGGGAAGTGTACAAAGCGCAAGATCCAAAGAAGAAGATAGAAGAGATTAAAGAGAGGTTGAGAGTATGGAAAGAGTAATTGAGATTCTCAAGGAAACAGGTGCACTCTTGGAAGGACATTTTATTTTATCGTCTGGTTTGCACTCCACAAATTACGTTCAGTGTGCGAAGGTATTTGAATATCCATCTTACGGTGAGGAGATTGGAAAGTTATTGGCACAGAAGATAAAGGACATGAACATCGATTGCACCGTTGTTGTTGGACCAGCGCTTGGTGGAGTTATAGTTGCTTACGAAGTTGGAAAGTTTCTCGGAGTGAGGAGTATGTTCGCTGAAAGGGAAGATAACGTGATGAAATTGAGAAGGGGATTTGAATTGTACTCGGATGATAAGGTTATTGTTGTTGAAGATGTTGTAACAACTGGCAAGTCAACGCTCGAGGTTGTGGATGTTGTGAGAAGTTACGGAGCAAATGTTGTGGGATTTGCAAGTATTATTAACCGCTCTGGGAAGGAAAATCCATTTGATGAAATGGGAAAACCGTATGCATGGCTTGTGAAATTCGATTTTCCAACATATGAACCAGAGAAATGTCCATTATGTGAAAGTGGTATACCTGCGGTAAAACCTGGAAGTAGAAAGATGAAATGAAATCACCACTAAAATCACCACGGGACCCTACCGGGTCCTGCCCTTTTATTTAATATTTTCTGTGCTTCGTTTAAGACGAACTCTTCATCAGAATAAACAATTACACCTTTATTTGCGAAAACTTTTTTTACTTGTATATCGCCTTGACTAAGGTATATGATAGAATTCAACAGTATACTTTTTCTTAGACTCTCGCCGTCTGGAGGTTTTGCTGTCCAATTAAGTAACGTGAATCTACCATTTAAGAATTCAAAGCCATCGTCTTTTTGAACGATGAATACACCCGTATAACCGAAATTTCTCAAGAGGTTAGCTTTTCCTTCATCTTCGACAAGAACAGGATACGTTTGCTTTCTTGTAACAAGTGAGGAGATAAGGTTTGTGTCTATCTTCCCTCTTCCATCGAAAACGGCGATAACTCCAGCAATGCCGAGTCCTGTTGCAAATTTTTCGTACACATCTGCGACCATGAACGGTGATTTGTGTGCTCTGTAAAAGTAATCGGAATCATCTATGCTAAGTGTATCAAGTGGACCTACCAGATAATAACTATAGCCTGCGTTCTTTACAAAGCTACCGACGTATCTGCCAACTTCTGGTATCAGTGTGTAGTTGCCAAGGCTACCGAGTGTGAGTAAGCTAACATCTTTAAGTATGGTTTCTAAGCGTTGTGTGCAGACAAAATCTTTTCGCCAGAAATTTAAGTTAGTTAATGGTGCACCATTAACTAAGATACTCAGGAAAAAGCTGAGTAAAAGCAAAAAGTACACCATTTTCATCGTTCGACTTTGTAACAAAATCAGCCACCTCTTTTAATTTATCGACTGCATTTTCCACAGCGATTTTCCTGCCAGCTACGTTAAACATAAATGTATCGTTTTCATTATCTCCAAATACAATTGTATCTCTTAGATCAAATCCAAGGTAATTACTCAAAAATTCAAGTGCGATTCCTTTGTTCGCACTTGATGGTACGATGTCGAGGAATATGGAAAAGCTTTTGAATACACTTGCTTTATCCCCAACAATTTCTTTGAGTGGCTGAATAAATGAATCTAATATCTGCGCTTCACCTATACCTAACATCTTAATAGGGGGATGTTCAAGTTTTTTCAAATCTTCAACCACTTCGTATGGTACATCGGCATGTTTGGAGTATAATTTTATCTCTTCGTTATCTTTTTCTGTGTAAAGTATATCATCAACGTAACTCTGGACGTGTACATTTTGACTTCTGAAGAAATCTATGACTTTGTGGGCTGTCTCGATGTCCAAAGTCTTTTCAAAGATAAACCCATCCTTTGGTAAGTAAACTACCGCACCGTTGTAGGATATTATTGGGAATATATCTTCTTGGAAGACTTTATCAAGAAGTTTCTTGGCAGAGATATGCATTCTTCCGGTTGCAAATACGACTTTGTCACCTTTATTTAGTATGTTCAAAATTAGCTGTTTGGTTTCTTGAGGAAATTCATTTTTTGAATTCAATACTGTACCATCCAAATCAAAGACAAAGACCTTTTTCATAACAGTACCTCCACAAGTTCAGAAATTGTTCGTTGGTTAATTCTTCCGGTCTTGCACTTTTTTCAATTCCCACGCTGTTAAGTGCGCTTTCTATTACATGCTTGGATATCATATTTTTGAGATTATTTTGTATAGTTTTTCTTTTTTGGGCAAATGAATTGGAGACGAATTTCCAATAGCTTTCAAGTTCTTGAGACGTTTTGAAAGGAAATTCAGACTTTTTTGTTATTTTCAAAACTAAACTGTCTATGTCTGGATTTGGAACAAACGCACTTTTTGGAACGAGAAGTAATTTCTCAATATCAGCTATAGTTTGAATTACAACCGTGAGAAATCCTCTGTTAGAACTTCCCGGTTGTTCCAGTAACCGTTCTCCAACTTCTCTTTGTACCATTATACTCATACTGTGAAAATTTGTGAATATTAATTTCTTCAGTATTGGAGCAGTTATGTAATATGGAATGTTTGAGACACATTTATAGTTATCTGGTAAAAATGATATATCCGTAGCTAAGAAATCTTCGAAGATGAGTTTTACGTTTGGAAAATTTAATAATCGCTCTTTCAAAATAGGTTCCATACGTTTATCTATTTCTACAGCAAAAACAGTTGCACCGGTTTTTGCCAGTGCAACTGTTAATGTTCCTGCTCCTGCTCCTATTTCCAAAACAGTATCTTTTTCGGATATATCAGAAAGCGAAACGATTTTTTCTGCATAGACTTCGTTTGATAAGAAATTCTGTCCTAAGGATTTTTTTAGCGTTACACCGTACTTTTTTAAATAATCGGCTGTTTTCAGTTATTTCTTCACCCTCTCTACGACTATTCCGTTTGAATACTCCATCTTCACTATTCCAAAGTTATCGGTGGTTATCGTTATTACCGTGCCTTCGTATGATAACGAGTATTTTCCTTCGGAAAGTCTTTTCATCTCTGCCACACCGGTTGCCTTTTCTGTTTTTGAAGGATTAAAAAGTGCTTGTGGTATAATGATGTTCATGACCGGTTGTGGTGTTTTGAGTAACATTTCAAAGTGTGGGATGATAAAGTTGTTGTCAAGGATTACAAGATCCGGTGTATTAAAATTGAATGTCTTCACCGATGGCGATTTGGGATCGTAATAAGCGTAAAGTGTTATTGAAGTCCTTCCCATCTTATTTACTCCAAGTATTTTTGCAACGACTTCATTGTTTGTCTTGAAAACCGCTTCGTAGACATCGAAGCGCCCAGATTTTCCATAAACTGTGCGTGTTTCTACAACGTATTTTTCGCCGTATTGTATTTCGCTTACACTAACCCATCCATTCTTCGTTAGTTGTGTTTTCACCCTCCCGAGTTCCATGTTATCGACTCTTACCACGTATTCTGCTGAAAATAAAAAAGTTGTGTACAAAAGAGTTAGTGTTAGTATCAAGATATATATGAATTTAACTTTTGACATATTTGTCACCTCCTGAGTATAAGATACCATATAAACCTTAAAATTTCATTAGAAATCCAATATTTTTTTGATTTCGCCGTACAAAGGTCCAGCGGTTATCTTTGTAACTTTTACAATTACACTTTTCCCTATCAATTCATTCGATGCTTCAAACGATATTATCTTATTTCTAATATCCCTTCCATAAAAAAGTCCATTCTTAGCTTGTGATTCAACGATGACTTCAACTTCTCTGTTCATGTAGGATTCATTAATCTGTTTATTTATAACTTTTTGAAGGTTCAATAAGTAAGACATCCTTCTGACCTTGACTTGGTGTGGGACATCATCTTTTAAGTATTTCCATGCAATTGTTCCTTCTCGTGGTGAATATACTGCAAGATTCAATCGCTCAAACTTCAATTCCTTCACAAGTTCAACGGTAGCTTCGAAATCGTCATCGCTTTCACCGGGAAATCCGACAATAATGTCACTTGATATCGAAGCATCGGGCACAATTCTTCTAATGTCATTTATTAAATCGATGTATTCTGACCTTGTGTATCTTCTGTTCATTGCTTTTAATATCTTGTCACTTCCATGCTGGACTGGTAAATGTATTGAGCGTGCAACTTTTTCGTTTTCACACATTACTTTTGGAATTTCGAGTGAAAAATCCGTTGGATAAGATGTTAAAAACCAAAGACGTTTAACCTTCTCTATCTTCGATGCTTCGGATAGTAATTTGGCAAGTGACGTACCATCCTTTAGATCTTTTCCGTAAGCATCGACATTTTGACCAAGGAATGTGAATTCTTTATAACCTTTCTGAGCAAGTGATTTTACTTCAGTGAGAACATCGTCTATCTTTCTTGATTTTTCCCTTCCGCGTGTGTACGGCACTATACAGTATGTACAGAATCTATCGCAACCGTAAATTATTGTTATCCAAGCATGGTGTTTTGAACTGCGTGTTTCAACCTTATCGTATTCTATATTTTCCAGCGTATCTTCGATGTAAATGTGATGGCTACCATTTTTCGCATTCAAAACTGCTTCTGGAACTTTCCCAAGAGCGCGTGTGCCTATAACAAAAGAAACACCTCTTTTAAAGAGGTTTTCTTTTTCCTTTTCTGCAACACATCCCATTATACCAATCTTTTTGTTTTTCTTTCTAAGTTTTCCTATATGACTGTAAACTTTCTCTTCAGATTTCCTTCTAACCGCACACGTATTTAATATTACAACATCAGCTTCGTCTTCGTCATCTGTTAATTCCAGTCCCTCGTCTAATAACAACTGTTTAACGATTTCTGTATCGTTCTCATTCATCTGACAACCATATGTAAAAATATGTACCTTCATATTTCTCCTCCTGAAAATAAATACTCTTATTCATGTCGAACTATTTTACAACAGATTTTGTACAAATTCAACAACAACCTCTATTGCTTTTTCGTTGTATCCACCTTTCGGTATTATTATATCTGCATGTTTCTTGGTAGGTTCAACGTACGCATCGTGCATCGGTTTTACCGTATTGAGATATTGATTTATGACAGATTCTATTGTTCTACCTCTTTCGAATATATCTCTTTGGAGCCTTCTTATGAATCTTTCGTCTCCTTCAGTGTCAACAAATATCTTCAAATCGGCGAGTGCTCGAAGTTCATCGTAATATAAAGCAAATATGCCTTCTATAAGTAAAATAGGCTTCGGTTCTATTTTAGTTGATTCACCGGTTCTTGTATACTGAGCGAAGTCATATTCGGGTAATTCGATACTTTTACCAGATAGCAACTCTTTGACGTGCTTTACTATGAGTGTGTGCTCTATCATATCTGGATGGTCGTAATTGTATTTTTTTCGCTCTTCAAGTGGTACGTGAGACATATCTTTGTAATAGTTATCCATAGGTAACATGACACATTTATCATTTCCGATTCTTTCCATAATCTTCTTAGTCACTGTTGTTTTTCCAGAACCTGTTCCTCCGCCTATAAGGATTATATACATACGGATACCTCCAGTTGTCAGTGATTGGTGAACAGTGAACAGTTAACGGTGAACGGTAAAATCAGATTACTTTGAAAATTTTTTCTTTACGAGGTTCACAGCGGCTTCGAGTGAAACTCCTCTTTCGACTGCGTCGCTAACATTTCCATATCTAACTCGTACGTTGAAATTGTTCGATAGTTCGTCTATTTTTTTCTCAAGATTATCCGCAAACCATTCCGATGTACCTTCACCGTAAAGAGTTATTTCGCTTATACCAAGGATTATACTTATATTCCCAAGTACGAATGCCAATGCTTCAATGATGGGTTGATAAAGTTTTAGTGCAAGTTCCTCGTTGCTCTTATATAAATTTCTAACTATCTTTAACGTTTCCCAAAAATTTTCTTCACTCTCAATGAAATCAATAAAATTTATATCATCTTTCAAGTAATTTCTTACTAACACAAAATCCGAAGCTACCGTTTCTAAACATCCCTTAGCACCGCAGTAGCAATTTTCGGATCCTTTGAAGTATATGTGACCAAGTGGGATGTTTTTAAATTCATCACGTGTAAATAACGCATGGTATTCATAGTAGCAGGCACCAATTCCTGTTCCGTAATTTACCACAAGCACTTTGTCTTTTCCTGTTGTTTTTGATTCGTAAGCGGCGATTGCTTCCACATCAGAGATTATAACATATGGAACGCCCAAATGCTTCAATTTTAATGCCTTAACCGGGTCGAATTTGTTCAGTTTTAAAATATTCGAATAAACTTTATCGTCTATTACATTACCAGAAAAAGCAATTCCTATGCTATCGTAATCGTAGAACTTGTCTATCGTCTTTCTCAGAAGTTCTGTTATTCCCTCGTCGGACAAATTTTCCCTTTTCACTCTATATGCGGTTCGTTCAAGTTCTTCACCTTGCGCATTGTAAAGCACAGCACGTATTTTTTCCCTTCCAACACTCACAGAAAGAATCTTCCAAGCATTTTTGGATAGCAAAAGAAACTGAGGGGGTTTACCGAGAGTGGTCTCCCCCTCTTCTATTTGTATATAGTCTGTTAATTTGTCAAGAAGGTAAGTCATCGTGGAAGGTGTAACATCGATGATGTCTTCCAGTTCCTTCCTTCTGATTCTTTTGTTTCTCAGAATATGGAGTAAAATCTTTGCTTCGTTCTTCAACCCTTACCTCTCTCCATTTTAATTTCAACTTTCTTGATAAATATTACATCAAAGACTTGATAACTTCAAGATATCTTCTTACATTTGCCGTTGACAAATATGTGTTTCTAACTTTTTCTTTAGCTTTAGCTCCCATCTCTTCAAGTAACTTCTTGTTGCCGAGTAACTCACATATTGCATCTGCTAATTCTTCAACGTTTTGTCTAAGATACCCGTTCACACCGTCATCTATTTGTATTTTAACACCGCCAACAGGTCTTGCGACAACAGGATGTTGTTTCCACATCATTTCGCTTATGACAAGCCCAAATCCTTCTCTTGTTGCTGTATGCAGACCTATTGTAGATAATCTTTGTATTGCATTAACTTCCAAATGACTTACACCTTTTAAGTCTGTTAAGAAGAGTATATCTTTGTCATTTCCGGCGTATCTAAGAACATCTTCGAAGAATATCCAACCTTCTGGATCATCTTTTGCCATTGCCGATACTATAGCAAGTTGTACGTCGTATTTTTCCTTTACCTTTCTGTACACATCTATGGATGAAAAGAGGTCTTTCCATGGGTCGAATCGTGCAACTACTGTGATAAGAGGTCTATTTGTATCGATGTTGTATCTTTTAGCGATTTGCATTATTTCGTCCTGTGTTAATTCTTTGTTCTTAGGGCTGAGTGGATCTATGCTTGGTGGAAATTCAACGGCTATTTTATCAAAAGGAGGTCTAACGTAATCCATAATATGGAAAAGAGCTTTTTTGTACATAGTCATCTTCGATGTTAATCTATCCCAGACTTTCAAATTTGGTGTACTCGTGTCTATGTGACATCTCCAAATGTATTTAGCACTATCACCTTTATAAAGAGGTATGTACGCTGGCTGGGGGTCATGAATAATAACCACATCAGCGTCAAGGTTCAATCTTTTGGCATTTTCTTCGTTGACTTTTTCATACAACGCCCATTCTTCATCGGTGATTTCTATATCGGCACCTTGAAGCGTGTTATGGAATTTTTTTGTAACATTGAAAAATTCCATAGGAGCCTCAAGCACTTCCCAGTAAGCATCAATACCTGCATCACGCATCAAAGGAACGATAGTCATCAACAACTCTGCAACACCGCCACCGTAAGCAGTTGCGTTTACATGAGCAACTTTTAAACCTTTCAGTTCTCTTCCAAGTTCGAATATTCGTTCAACATCCTCACGTGCAAACGTACTGTAATCACTGAGTTTCTTAACTGGCAACTCTACCGTCATCTTTAGAACCTCCAATCTTTTTAGTTTGGTAAATTTTTTCACTATTTCATTTGGAATAACATTTACTCTTTCCACACTTATTTTCGAAATTCGAATATGGATATCCATGATATTTTACAATAAAATGGGTTAAGAAAACGAGTCTAAAATATTCCAAAAAAATATAAATAAAGTTCAATATCAATTGTTAATAACTTAATGCTTTATGGATCTTGATTAATCTTTTATTTGATATGCAAAATGATATTTTGGAAAGAGCAAAGGTATATGGTATATTCTTTTTGAAATTCGAACTAATCCATTCTTACATTTGGGAGGTGTACGTATGAGGAAGTTTGTATTTGTAGCTTTGCTGTTAGTTTTGTCCGTGGTAGCGTTTTCGAGAGTTACCATTACAATGACGGCGGGAGCAGTGGGTAAGGAACTTGAAGTTCTTTACGCACAACTTGATAGGTTCATGAAGGCAAATCCAGATATTAAAGTTTCAGTCATGCCAATGCCAAACTCTTCAACAGAAAGACACGACCTTTACGTTACTTACCTTGCATCAGGTGAAAAGGAACCAACAGTTTTGATGCTTGATGTTATTTGGCCAGCAGAATTTGCACCATACCTTGAAGATTTAACAGCTGATAAGGCATACTTTGAACTTGACAAGTTCTTACCTGGTACAGTTAAAGCAGCAACAGTTGGTGGAAAGATAGTCGCAGTTCCATGGTTTACAGATGCAGGTCTTCTTTACTACAGAAAAGACCTTCTTGAAAAATACGGATTTAAGAATCCTCCAAAGACATGGGATGAACTTGTGACAATTGCAAAGACAATAACAGCAAAAGAGAAAAACGTTGTTGGATTTGTCTGGCAAGGTGCAAGATACGAAGGTTTGGTCTGTGATTTCATGGAGTACCTTATCTCTTTTGGTGGAGATGTTCTTGATGATGCAGGTAACGTAATAGTCAACAGTCCAGCATCAGTAAAGGCATTGCAATTCATGGTTGACCTTATTTACAAAGAAAAAGTATCTCCACAAGCAGTTACAACATACATGGAAGAAGAAGCAAGAAGGAAATTCCAAAACGGAGAAGCAGTATTCATGAGAAACTGGCCATACGCATGGTCACTTTTGAACGACCCAAAAGATTCTAAGGTTGCAGGTAAGGTTGGAGTTGCTCCACTTCCAGCAGGTCCATCTGGTAAATCAGCAGCAACACTTGGTGGATGGATGCTTGGTATAAACAAGAATGCAACACCCGAAGAAAAAGCTGCAGCAAAGAAACTTGTGAAGTTCTTAACAAGTTATGATGAACAACTCTATAAGGCAATTAATGCCGGTCAAAACCCAACGATGATGGATGTTTACAAAAACGCAGAACTTAAGAAAGCAGCTCCATTCATGGTTGAACTTTACGGAATGTTCATAAACGCAGCTCCAAGACCAAGAACAGCAAAATACAGCGAAATTTCCGATGTTATTCAAAAATACGCTCACGCTGCTCTAACACAACAAATGACGGCACAAAAAGCTATAGAGGAAATGGCAAAAGAACTTAATAAGGTACTTGGTAAATAAACGTAATACTCCAATTAGCATCTTTGTCACCGGGGACTTTACGTCCCCGGTTTTCATAAAATCAGTCTTCCGTTTTGGAGGTGAATGGTTTGAAAGTCAAGACAAAAGAAACAGTTGTAGCTTGGTGGATGGTCTTTCCTGCTATACTTGTTATTTCTATTATCGCTTTCTTTCCACTTTTCAAAACATTTTACGATAGTTTCTACGAATTTGGTTTGAGACCGGATATAGAAAGGAAGTTCGTTGGATTTGGAAATTATGTTAGTTTGTTCAAAGATAGTAGATTTATTGCTGCGTTGAAGAATACGATATTTTTTACAGTTGTTTCTGTTGCTTTAGAGACTGCATTTGGTCTTCTTATCGCGATTATAGTGAACCAGCCGTTCAAGTTACGTGGAATGGTCAGAGCAGCGATGCTTATACCATGGGCTATTCCAACTGCTATATCTTCTCAGATGTGGAAGTGGATGTTCAACGACCAAGGTGGAATCATGACAAGGTTTCTTGAAAACTTAGGAATAATAGAACACGGAGTACCAATATTAGGTATGCCACAAACTGCAATGTGGGCTATTATCGCTGTTGATGTTTGGAAAACTACTCCTTTCATGGCACTTTTGATTCTTGCTGGTTTGCAACTAATCCCAGAAGAGTTATACGAGGCTGCAAGAATAGATGGAGCAAATCTGTGGCAAAGATTTACAAAAATAACTTTACCTATGTTACGGTCCACAATAGCGGTGGCACTGATTTTCAGAACACTTGATGCACTTAGAGTCTTCGATGTTGTGTTTATAATGACCCGTGGAAGTGTTAACACGGAAACTTTGGCTGTTTACAACAGGGTTTTGTTAATGGATAGAGCGTTTACTGGTTCATGGTTCGGTTACGGTTCAGCACTATCGGTTGTCATATTCCTATTGATTTCAATATTCGCAATAATTTATATAAAATCGTTGAAGCTTAAGTTAGATTGATTATCGTGAGGTGATTATAATGTCAACGAAAACAAAGAAATTTATATACAATTTTGTACTTGTCATATCTGTTATTTTTGTGCTCGTATGGTGTATATTTCCATTCTATTGGGCTGTTGTTTCTTCACTCAAACCAAATATAGAGCTTTTTGATTCTAATCCATCTTTATTGCCTAAAAACCCAACTTTTTCAAATTATGTGAAGGTGTTTCAGGAAAGACCGTTCCATGTTAATATAATTAATAGCATAATCGTTTCTGGTATAACAACACTTACAACTCTAATATTTGGATCGTTTGCAGGTTACGCTATCGCCCGACTTCATATGAGAGGTAAAGCTATTGTAATGGCTCTGATTTTGTCTGTTAGTATGTTTCCGCAGATTTCTATACTTGGTTCCCTGTTCGTTATTTTAAGAAAACTTGGTTTTATAAACACTTATCAAGGGCTTATTATTCCATATGTTGCAATTACATTACCGTTGACAACCTGGATTCTTCAGAATTTCTTCAGAGATTTACCAAAAGAGATAGAAGAAGCGGCAGCAATCGATGGATGTTCAAGGTTAAGAACGCTATTCCAAATAGTATTTCCAATGTCAGCTCCGGGACTTGTTGCAACTGGTTTGCTAACATTTATCAGTGCATGGAATGAATTCTTGTTTGCTTTCACGTTTATGCAAAAGCCAGATTATTATACTGTCCCAGTAGCTATAGCGATGTTTGCTGGTAGGAGTCAATACGAACAACCATGGGGACAACTTATGGCTGCTGCGGTTATCGTAACTGTACCATTAGTTGCACTGGTTTTGATATTCCAGAATAGGATAATAGCTGGTTTAAGTTCTGGAGCTGTGAAGGGATAATTAAAGAGCTAAGGGGTGCTTGAGTTTGGTTTTATTCGTTGGTGAGTTGCTTGCTGATTTAATAACGGAAGAAAATTTTTTGGATGCAGAACATTTTATTCTTAAGATAGGTGGTTCACCTGGTAACATTGCAAAGTACCTATCTCAACTTGGAATACCAACGCGTATGATTTCACGTGTTGGTGAGGATGTTGTCGGTCACAGAATAGTCTCAAATTTAGAACGTTACGGTGTTGACGTGAGATATATCCAGTTCGACAAAGAATTTGGTACTACTCTTGTGTTTGTTCAAAAAACACAAGATAGTCCTGATTTCTTTGTAATAAGGGGTGCGGATCGATTTTTTGAGTGTCCAGATGATGACGCTTTTAAAGATGTTAGAATAATGCATATAAGTTGTTGGCCTTTATCCTTTGAATCGAGTTTTAATAAGCTTTTCAAGATTATACAAAGAGCACAAGAGCATGATATTAAAATTTCTTTTGATCCAAACTGCCGGGATAAGTTATTCGATTGTCGAAAAATAGTAACTGATAGAGTTAAAGAGATACTAAGTTTATCGGTCTACTCAAAGCCTTCCTTAGATGATGCGATAGCGATTTTTGGAGAGGTGAACTATTCGGTAGAAGATAGCGCAAAATTCTATATAGAGAAGTTTCATGAACATGGTGTTAAAAATGTTGTATTAACTGCTGGAAAATACGGAGCTTATGTTTCATCTATTGAGGATAGGGACGGTATTGTGCATATTCCAAGTAATGCGAAGAAAATTGTCGATGCAACAGGCGCTGGTGATGGTTTTTGGTCTGGCATCTATTATGGTATAATATCAGGTAGAAGCTTTGTCGAGTCTTGTAAAATCGGAAGTAAGGTTGCAGCACATATACTTGGATTTGTCGGAGCTGATGTACCTTTAGATAAAAGTATCTTGGAGGAAGAGATATGAGTGATGTTGCAATTAAAAGGATAGCGTTCTTTAACCCACAGGGAAATTTCGATAGAAACGATAGCCATTTGACAGAGCATCCAGATTTTGGTGGTCAGCTTGTGTACGTAAAGGAATTAGCAAAGGCTATGGCATCTAAAGGAATCCAAGTTGACATTATAACAAGGCAAATAATAGATAAAGATTGGCCAGAGTTTGCTGAACCTTTTGATTACTATCCGGACACGCCAAATCTCAGAATTGTTCGAATACCGTTTGGCGGTGAACAGTTTCTTCGAAAGGAGGATTTATGGAAACATCTCCCGGAGTATGTCAATGGTATACTGAGATTTTATGAACAAGAAGGTAGTTTTCCGGATTTTGTAACAACTCACTACGGAGATGGTGGTATAAGCGGTGTTATGTTCTTAAGTGAAACGGACGTACCGTTTTCTTTCACTGGTCACTCTCTTGGTGCATGGAAGCTTGAAAAGTTACTGAAAAACGGTACTGACCCGGAGGAACTTGAAAAAAAGTACAGATTTTCAATACGGGTATACGCTGAGAATTTATCGATTAATTATGCTTCTTTTATCGTTTGCAGTACTACACAGGAAAGATATGAACAGTATTCCCATAAATTGTATAAGGCTGACCCATACAGCGATAAATTCAAGGTCATTCCTCCTGGAATTAATCACAAAATATTTACAACTCAAAGACAGCCTCATGATGAACTAATCGAAAAATACATAGAACAAGTTTTATCAAGAGCTTCTTTAAAAAGGCAAAAGTTACCTTTCATCATTATGTCAAGTAGAATAGACAAGAAAAAGAACCACATCGCCGTTGTTAAGGCTTTCATGAACGATGAAAGGTTAAAGCAATCGGCAAATCTTTTCATTGTTGTTCGTGGTATTGATGATGTTGAAAGATACGTTATCGAACACAATAACGAAGAAGCACAAATTTTGAAAGAAATTCTCGAAAATGTCAAAGATGAGATTGGAAATAGTGTGTTCTTTGTTAACATAACAGACCAGCCGAGTTTGGCAGCATTCTATAGAGTTGCAGCGATACGCGAGTCTGTGTTTGTTTTGCCAGCAATTTATGAGCCATTTGGTCTTGCTATCGTTGAGGCAGCTGCTTGTGGATTGAAGATAGTGGCGACTAAGAACGGCGGTCCATCGGAGATTCTTTCAAACGGCGAAGGTATATTGATAGATCCTGAAGATTTAAATGATATCTCTTCAAAATTGTATGTCGCTTTAGAACAGTTCGATAATACAAAGTCATTGACATTGGCAAAAAAGTACTCTTGGGAAAGGACGGCGGAGTCCTATCTCGAAAATATTCAGAGTGCGCTTAGTAAAAAGGAAGATTTAAGCAGAGAAGTACTGATGCAAGATTTGGAAAATTTCAAAAATATGATTAGTTTTTAAATCTTTCGCTGAAACAATATCGTTTTCAAATCATTACATATCCCTCACAAAAAATGTGAGGGATATGTTTTATTTCGTTATTGAATAATTTTTGTAAGATGCTATAATTTTAGTGTGTTTGAAGATATCTAGATTAACCCAGAGAGGTGAGTACTTTGAAACTTGGAAGGTTACTTGATACCGTTGAAAGATTCGTTGTTAAGATAAATTTACCAGATGAACTCAGAAACGCGGAAATTGAGTTTATCTCAAATAATTCAGCTAAACTTGGTAATAAAACACTTTTTATCTGTAGAAAAGGTTCAAAATTTGATTCTCACACAATCGTTGAAAAGTTATACGAAGAAGGTAATATTGTTGCTTTCATAACCGAAAGAGAGATAAATGAAAAATTACCATACGTACAAGTTTATGACAGTAGATTAGCTGAAGCTTACATAGCCGCTGAATTTTATGACCATCCTTACAAACATCTCATCACGTTTGGAGTTACAGGTACAAATGGAAAGACAACATGTGCGCATTTATTCCACCATGTTATGCAACAGTTTGGTTTGAATGGTAGTCTTTCTGGTACAGTATTAAACGATATTCTTGGTGATAAATTTTACGTGCACAACACCACACCGGATGCAATAACGATACTGGAAAATATGACTAAGACATACAAAAAGGGTGGTAGTTACTATTCTATGGAGGTCTCTTCGCACTCTCTTGACCAGGGAAGGGTTGAAACACTTCGCTTCGATATAGCTGGTTTGACCAATATAACACGAGACCACCTTGATTACCATCCAACACTTGAGCACTACGCAAGTTCAAAGCTTCATATCTTTGACCTGTTAAAAAAAGATGGTGTTGCAGTGGTAAATTCTGAGTATTTACACTTTTTCAACGGGAAAAAAGTGCCAAGATTGATAACATTTGGAACGAGTGATGATGCAGTATACAAGATCTCTGACATTGCAACCGGTTGGAATGGCACAACATTCACACTTAGAACGCCTCACGGAACAAGAAAAGTTTATACACAGATGATAGGTGATTATAACGCATTCAATGTTACCTTAGTTTTAGCTGGTCTTGTGGAAATTGGTTATGAGCTGGACGAGGTTGTTAGTTACATATCAACGTTTAGGGGGGTTGAGGGACGTTTTGAACCTATCCCAGAAGCAAGAAGACTTGGTATAGAAGTTGTTATCGATTTTGCACACTCTCCGGATGCACTTGAAAAGGTTATCAAAAGTGCCAAAAAATTAGCAA
>Ga0209289_100664_pt1 | contig 16346 bp, 13 predicted proteins | sample GXS110809BmetaG_FD_184121 | JGI IMG/M metagenome (GOLD analysis project Ga0209289, IMG submission 184121) | Hot spring microbial communities from Gongxiaoshe hot spring, China to study Microbial Dark Matter (Phase II) - GXS 110809B (SPAdes)... ...
ATCTCGCGCTGGATCTGCTCAATTGGCGCGGTCACCGCGGCGGAGCGCGCCACGCACACCACATCGTAGCCCGCCGGCAGGTTCTCCCACAGCCCGCGCGCAGCCGCCCGCAGCCGCCGCTTCACGCGATTGCGCTGCACATGCGTCCCGAACCGCCGCCCGACCACGAACCCGAACCGTGTCGGCGCGTCATCGCCTCGCGCATGCACATACATCGTGAACGATTCCATACTGACCCGTCGCCCCTGCTGATAAACCTGTTCGAACTCGCGCTTTTTTCGCAGTCGCCCCGCGCGCGGCAGCATCTCAGTCGACGGTCAGTCGCCAGCGCCCCTTTAAACGGCGACGCTTCAACACATTGCGCCCATCCTTGCTGCGCATCCGACGGCGAAAACCGTGTACCTTATGCCGATGACGATTATTGGGTTGATAGGTTCGCTTCATACCTGAACGCCTCCAACGCCCCTGATTGTACCCTATCGCGAGAGGAAATTACGCGCTCCCCGTCGAACTGAGGTGTACTTGCTGAAGGAGGTCATCTTATGTTCAGGTCACGCTGGTTTCTGGGATTGTTTTTAGCGGCCGGCGTTCTCGTTTCAGCGTCAGCGCAGTCGCCTGACGCGCTGCAAACGCAGGCGGTACTGACTCAACAGCTCCAACGCGAGTTCCCCGGCGTGTTAGTTTACACAGAAGGCGACCAAGTGCGCCGTGTGTGGGGCAAGCCGTTCGGCTACGGCAGCTCAGCCATCGACTCGGCGCAGGCGTTCGTGAACCGCTACGCCGAGTTATTTGCGCCGGGCGCGAGCCAGCTCGTGTTGAACGGTATTCAAGATGTGATGCGCGGCAAGTTCACGGCGGTCTACTTCCAGCAGCAGGTGGACGGCATCCCCGTAGACAAGGGCGAGCTGACGCTGTTAGTCCGTGAAGTCGAGGGGCATCCGCTGGTGCTGGCAAGCAACGCCGTGCGCTATGTGAACCCCGTCTCCACCACGCCGAAGCTTTCGCCCGACGAGGCGGTGCAGATTGCCGAGAAACTCCGCCCCGATTTACACGCCGACAGCAAGCCCGAACTGGTGATTTATCCCTATGAGGAGCAGACACGCCTCACCTGGGCGTTCTCAGTAGACAAACACTCTCTGGAGAAGCCCGAACGGTATCGCGTGTTCGTGGACGCGCACACAGGCGAGCTGCTGGAGTGGCGATCGGAGATTTACTATAGCGACATCACGGGGCAGGTGCGCGGCTACATAACGCCCGGCTTGCGCCCCGATAGCACGGCGAACCCGCCTGTGCTGCGCGAAATCCCGAAACTGCGCGTGAGCGTGGTCGGCAGCAATAGCATCTTCAGCGCAATTGACGGTTCGTTCACACTTCCCTTCAACAGTGTTGGCAGCGCGACGGTACGCGCGGAGCTGATTGGTCCCGCCGTGCGCGTGAACAATCAGGCAGGTAGCACGCTCGTTCTGGAGCAGACCGTGAATCCGCCCGCGTTTGTAGACTTCCTGTTCAACGCGACGCCCACCGAGCTGAATACGGCGCAGCTGAACGGGCTGATTCACACGCAGATTGTGTACGACTTTGTGAAGTCTATCAATCCGAACTACCCCGGCGTGGACATTCAAATCCCCTGCAATGTGAATATCGCGAACACCTGCAACGCCTACTACAGCAACCGCACGATTAACTTCTATCGGGCGGGCGGCGGCTGTGTGAACACCTGCTACTCGACGGTGGTGTATCACGAGTACGGGCATTTCGTAATCGCGATGGGGCACCCGAACGCCAGCGGCGACTATCACGAAGGGATTGCAGATGTGACAGCGGCGTTTCTGACGGTGGACCCCTGCCTGGGCATCGAGTTTCGCGGGGTAGGCACGGGCTGTATCCGCAATAGCGTGAACGACCGCTTGTATCCCTGTTCCGGCGGGGTGCATTTCTGCGGGCAGGTGATTAGCGGCGCGTTCTGGCAGACCTGGCTGGAGATGCGCAACCGCTATTCGAACAATCCGCAGTATGCCCTCGATCGGGTGCGCGAGTGGTATCTGAACAGCATTTTGCTGCGCCCAACGGGCATCTCCCCACAGATTACCATCGATGTGCTGACCTTAGACGATAACGACGGCGATATTTACAACGGCACACCGCACTATGTGCAGATTGCGACAGGCTTTGCGCGGCACAATCTCCCCGCGCCGCAACTGGATTGGGTGCGCATCGAGCCACTCGTGCTACCTGACGCAATTGTTGCGCCGCCGATTCCGGGCGGCTTCGCCATGCCGCTGATGCGATTCGGCGTGCGCGTCAGCGACCTCGCCGCTCAGCGGGATATGAACGCCGTGTTTCTGCACTATCGCGTGAACCGGGGCGCATGGCAGACCGTGCGTATGAACCGCGTGGGCAATGACCGTGCGTTCACAGCGGTTCCAGTGCCCCCGTGCGGCAGCAGCTTCGAGTACTACATCGAGGCGCGCGACACCCAGGGGCGTCCCACCTTCTACCCGCGCGGCGGCGCGAACAGCCCGCTCAGCACGCTGGCGACGCGGAGCCTTGAGACCATCTTTGAAGACACTTTCGAGACGAACTTGGGCTGGAGCGTGCAGAACGACCCGTCGCTGACGGCGGGCGCGTGGACGCGCGGCGTCCCCCGCGGCACCACGCTGAACGGGCGTCCCGCCAATCCGGGCAGTGACTCGCCCGACCCTGGAACCAGCTGCGCTTTTACAGGGCAGGGCAGCGTGGGCGGCTCCGTCGGTGAGGCGGATGTGGATGGCGGTCCCACTTACCTCATCTCGCCTGTAATCAACCTTGCAGGCGCGGACGCGATTATCGAGTACTACCGCTGGTTCTTCAACGGCACTGTGCTGAACGATGCCTTCTGGGTGGAGGTCTCCAACGACAACGGCGCCACATGGACGCGAGTGGAGACCGTCGTGTTCACGGGCAGCGAGAACCAGTGGGTGCGCCGCAGCTTCCGCGTCGGCGACTATGTAACGCCCACTGCGCAGGTGCGCGTGCGCTTCGGAACCAGCGATAACCCGAACGACTCTATCGTGGAAGCGGGCGTGGATCACTTTGTGGTGAAGCGGATTGTGTGTCCGTGAGGTAGCCATCACTCCTGTTTCCCCCTCTCCCACTGCGTGGGAGAGGGGGGATAGGGCTACGCCGCGCGGGCGGTGGGGCTGGAGGTGGCGCGCTGGAACGCGCTCAGCGCGCGGCTTAGATGTTCCGCAATCTGATACAGCTCGTTTGCCCAGCGCGCGACCTCCTGCGCCTGCGCCGCGAGTTCTTGACTGGACGCGCTGACCTGCTGCGCCGCCGCGCTGGTCTGCTCGCCCGAGCTGGCGACCTCGTCCATCGCACTGCGCACCTGCTCCGCGCTCTGCGCCATGCGGAGGGCGACCTCGCGATACTGCTCCACGATTCGGCTCACCTCGCGCACGGCGGTCACCAGTTCCTGCTCGAACTGCTGTGTGGATTGCTCCATCGCGCTGACGGCGTCGTTGACCACCGCGCGAATCTGGTTCACGAGGTTGCCTACATCTTTGGCGGACTGCGCGGATCGCTCGGCGAGTTGCTGCACCTCTTTCGCGACGACGGCGAAGCCGCGTCCTGCCTCGCCCGCACGCGCCGCCTCAATCGCCGCGTTCAGCGCGAGCAGGTGCGTCTGGAACGCAATCTGGTTCACCACCTCGATCATCTCACCGATGCGCTGCGAATGTTCGCCCATCGCGCGCACTTTCTCGGCGGTGGCGCGAATCTTGCCGCCGACCTGCTCAATGGCAATCGTGGCGCGTTGCACGGCTTGCGCTTGCTCCTCGACCCCGCGCGAGACGGTTTGCACGCCCTCGTTCAGCGCGCGCGTCGACTCCGCCGCGCTATGAATCTGGACCGCCTGATGCGTTGTCGCCCGCGCCACCTGCTCAATCGCCGAAGCAATCTGGCTCACCGCCAGCTGGGTCTGCTCGGTGGTCTCTTTGAGCGTGCTCGAAGCGTGCGAAATCTCGTCGCTGGCGCTAATTGCCGAGCTAATCGCCTCCGCAAACAAATGACGCACCTGACCCAAATAGTCCGTGATGTCCTGCGACGCCGACTGGATTCGGATTGTGCTGGTGTCCAGTCCGAAATCCTGCAGCAACATCACAATAAACGAGTCGGTAATCGCCTGGATGTCGTAGAAGAACACGCGCATCACCGCCTGAAACAGGTTGCGTTCCTCGTCGGGCGGGATGGATTCGGACTCGCGAATGTATTTAGCAAGCAGGTCGATATAGAGACCGTAGCTGCCGAGGTACCACTTCATCGGCAGGTCGATTACATTATGCACATAGCCGATGCGCAGGCGTTTGTTGAAGAATTCCACGCCGAATCCGCCGCCGCGCTGCGCCTCACGGAAGATGTCCAGCAGGTAGCCCGCCTGCGTCTGCTCCAGCGCAGTGCGCAACTGAGAGAGCGACAGTCCCTTTTTCTGCGCGTAGCGTCCGAAAAAGTCGCGCGTCTCAGCGAAGCTGAACTGAAACTCGTAGAATTCGTGCGCAAGGCTTGGCGCAATCTGTTCTGCCCATGGAGCGTACTTGCGCAGAAGTTCCACTTCATGCTGGTTCAGGCGCAAGAACTGTTTGCGCTGATTCAGGTTCTGCTCGTTAATATGCAACTGCTCCGCCAGATTAGATTGAATTTGCATCTCCTTCTGCCTCCTGTCATAATTGTCGGCGTTTTGAGGTGTTTTCGTGAGGGGCAGGATTTGTGGGGAGGGCGTCGTAATTGACGCGCTATGAATCTCCTTCGACCGAAAGCGATTGAGCCAGGGATGACGATTGGCGTTGTGTCCCCCTCCAGCGCGATTGAAGCTGAAGACTTAGAGAAAGGGCTGCAGCCGTTCTATCGGCGTGGGTACCGCATTGTGTTGGGCGACCATGCACTGGCGCGTCGGGGCTATCTGGCGGGCACAGACGAGCAACGCGCGCGCGACCTGATGGCGATGTTCGCCCGCGAGGATGTGGACGCCGTGTTATGCTCGCGCGGGGGCTACGGCGCGGCGCGGCTCATTCCCTATCTGGAGCCATCGGTGTTTCGCAATAACCCCAAACTGCTCATCGGCTACAGCGACATCACAGTGCTGCACCTGTGGCTGTTGCGGCAGGTGGGCTTGATAGGCTTGTACGCCCCGATGCCGATTACGATGACGCGCCACATCCCTGAACATGCGATGGAGGTGTTCTGGCGCGCGCTGGAGGTTCCCGAACCGCTGGGCGAGCTGCCGACATGGAATCCGCCCTACCGAACGATTGTGCCTGGCAGGGCGCAGGGGCGCATTACGGGCGGCTGCCTGTGCCTGATGGCGGACTCGATCGGCACGCCCTACGAAATCGACACGCGCGACGCTATCGTAGTGATTGAAGATGTGGACGAGCCGCCATACCGACTGGATGCGATGCTGAATCATCTCAAGCTCGCGGGCAAGTGGGAAGTCTGCAAGGGGATTGCGTTCAGCGAGGACACCCGCTGGGAACAGCATGTGAAAGAGGGCGAGCAAACGCTGACGCCTGACGACCTGCTCGACGACTATTTTGGCGACCTGCCTCAGCCGTCGATGGCGGGGTTCCCCTTCGGGCATATTTTAGACCCGCTTACGCTGCCCTACGGCGTGTTAGCGGAGCTGGACACGGAGCGCGGCAAGCTCACGATTCTGGAGCCAGCGACCTGCCGTCCCTGATTGGTATAATACCAACCGAGGTTTCAAGTAGTGCAATCGTCGGCGGGACGCCGACGCTACGAACGCGCTTGCGTAGCGTCGGCGTCCCGCCGACGATTTACACTACTTGAACGCTCAATCGGTATAATTCCCGCCGTGCGCTCCCCCGTCGAGATTGGCTACGAGCTGATGCTGCAGGGCAAGTACGCCGAAGCCCTGCCGTTTTTGCAGCGCGCCGTTGCCGAGCAGCCCCGCGAGCCGCGCGTCCAGCTGTACCTCGCGCTCGCCTACACCCACGCAGGCGACAACACGAACGCGGAGAAGCACTTCGCGCAGGCAATCGCGCTCGATCCCCACGATGCGTACATTTTCTATAACTGGGGCGCGTATCTCCATCGTCAGGGCAGGCTGCAGGATGCGCTGAAAGCCTATGACACTGCTTATCGGTTAGACCCGACGCTGATTGGCGCGAAGCAGGCGGCGGATTCCTTGCGCGGCGGCGCGCCCGCGTATCCCCAGCCGTCGATGGTCGCTGCGCCGAACCCTTACATCGCCGCGCAGCCGCCGCCTGTGAACCCTTCAGACCTCTCTATGCCCGCCGCCCAACGCTACGGCAGTGCAAGGGGGTGCATCACGGCGGGCGTGTTGCTGGCAGTTTTTGGGCTATGCGTCCCGCCTGTGGGTTTGCTTGGGGGGCTGATTTGTGGCGTCATTGCGATGACGCGCGGCGCGCTCGCAAGTGGGCTGGTCGTGATTGCGCTGGCGATTGTGCTGGGATTAATCGGCAACTGGATGTGGCAGATGCTGTACGAACTGGTTCGCTCAGCTGCGTCGATGTAGCATCTGCGCTTGTTCCTCCAGCGTCCGCACACGCTCCTGCAGATTCTCCAGATTCGCCTGCAGGCTCAGGTCATATTGGGTTGAGGTCTCGCGGAGCTGGGCAATCTCCGCACGCAGCGCCTCGATCTGCTTGGCGACCTCCTGGTTGCTGAGCCTGCGCTTCTCCAGCTCCATCTGAAGCATCTCCTTGCGATGCTTCAGTACCATCGCTGTTATTGGTACGAACAGCGCAGGGCCGAAAATGAACATGATTGCCGCCAGCGCCACGATGTCCATGCTCTGTCCCCTCAACAAAAGTATACCTCACGATGCGCACCCGACAGACGGGAACACTGCCTGCGCATCATTTCCTCTCCCGTCAATGGGGGGAGGGACTACAAGGGTCGCCAATAAACATCGCGCGTTTCGATAATCGTGAACGGGTCGTGGCACTGGATGGCGATGTGTCCTGCTTTGAAATCGCCGTTGCGCGTGTCCACCACCTTCTGCCCATTCACGAAAATCTGGATGTGGTCGCCCTTTGCGCGGATACGCATCGAGAACCAATCGCCATCGCGGGTGAGCAGGCGGTTTGCCATCACGCGATTGTAGAGCGAGCCGGTGATGTAGTCGCCGCGTCCCGCGTGATTGAACACCTGCGCCTCGTAGCCGACGGGCCAGTTGTTGCGGTTTTCGGGGTTGGGCTGGGCGCGGAAGTAGATGCCGTTATTCGGTTTCATCGGCGAGTTCTCGCGGAACGGGCGGATGCGAATCATCGCGCGCAGCTCAAAATCGGTGAAGGTTTGTTCAGTAAACAAGTGTCCCATGCCCGCCTCGCCGACGATTGCGCCGTCTTTCACGCTCCAGCGCGCCATGCCCGTGGCGAACCAGCCTGTGAGGTCTTTGCCGTTGAAAAGCGGCTTCCAGCCCTCGTCGCACTCGCGCGGGCTGAGCCGCTTGATGCGTAGATTCCGATACTTCACCGTGACGCCCGGATGGTGCTGCTGCAAGCCGATTACACCGCGCTTGAACTCGTGCAGGTCGCAGTCCTGAACCGTCTCACCGTTAATCGTAATCTGGATATGCGAGCCGCAGGCGCGGATTTCGAAGGCGTTCCAGTGCTTTTCGGGGGCGATTTCGCGCATGCGCTGAAGGTTTGTGGGCACGCGGTTGTAGATGCTGCCCGTCGGGTTGCGCTCATCCTGCAGACTGATTTGCATTTCGTAACCGTCGTTCCACGGAGTGGCGGTTCTCTGGGCGCGGAAGAAGACGCCGCTGTTGCTCTCGTGCGTGTCGCCTTTGTCAATCCAGTATTCGCCGCGCAGGATGAAGTTGTCGTACTCATCGGTTGTGCCAATCCAGCCTGCGCTGTCGCTGGGTCCGATGAGTTCGCCGTTTTGCACGCGCCAGTTCGCGCCTGCGTACACTTTCCAGCCCTGCAGGTTGCGCCCGTTGAACAGGGGGCGGAATCCCTCGCGCCGTTCCTGCGCCGACAGCCCTTGCGCGCCGCATAGCGCAAGCAGCCCCAACAGCCCTGCGTACACTCCGAGTGTCCGATGCATAGCAGCTTGATTCGGGGAGGCGTCTCAAATCCCTACCGCCTGCCCCGACGCAGGCGATAGACATACGCCAGCACTTCCGCCACCGCCTGATACAGCGTGTCGGGGATTTCCTCGCCAACCTCTACCTGCGTGTAGAGGCTTCGAGCGAGCGGCGGGTTCGGCACAATCGGCACATGCCATTTTAACGCCTCTTCGCGTATCCGCTGTGCGAGCCAACCCTTGCCTTTGGCGACCACGCGCGGCGCATTCATCGACGCGCGGTCGTACCGCAACGCCACGGCGTAGGTCACGGGGTTCGTCACCACCACATCGGCGCGGCGCACATCCCGAATCGATCGCTGGCGCGCCGCCTCCTGCATCTTCTGGCGAATCCGCGCTCGCAGGTGGGGGTCGCCCTCCATCTGTTTGTATTCCTCTTTAAGTTCATAGCGCGACATCCGAATGCTCTTCTCGAAGTCCCACCGCTGATACAGATAGTCCAGAATCGCCAGCACGAGCCAGAGTACGCCGACGCGCAGTCCCACCTGATAGAGCGCGTCAGCCATTGGCGCCAGCGCGTGCGGGGTCGGCAGCTGCGACGCTGCCACGAGTCGCTCGGTCTCGCCTTGCAGTGTACGCCACGCCACCCATGCAATCAGCCCGAACTTCAGCACGGCTTTGAGCAGCTCCACCGCCGACCGCTGGGAGAAGAGCCGTTGAAACCCGCGCACGGGGTTAATGCGGTTGAGGTCGGGCTGCAGGGGCTGTGCGGAGAGGTGCAGCCCCACCTGCATCGCGTTGGCGATGAGGGCGGTCAGGAACGCCGCCGTGAGCAAGGGCGCAAGGAACGCGAGCGCGCTCCACAGCAGCGCGTCTGACAGGCGCAGCGCCCCTGCCTGCAGAAGCTGATGTTGAAACGCCGTCAGAAACCGCTCGCCGCCCCAGCGCATGGCAAGCGGCAGCATCAGCACCAGCGCGAGAAAGATGACCGCGCCGTTGATTTCCGTGGAACGCGCGACCTGCCCTTTGCGTCGCGCCTCCTGCCGCTTGCGCGGCGTCGCCTGTTCTGTGCGCTCCTCGTCCGCCATGCAGGGGGAATTATCGGCGTTTTGGGGCGATTTGTACCAAGCGGAGCGTCAGATGAGGGAGTGTTTAAGAAATCGGGGCGTGGCGCACAGAAAGTCAGAATGGACGCTTTTAGGCAGACGGCTGAAGCCGTTCCTGTGCAAGCAAAGCCCGCCTGCGCGGGCTAAAAAACCCCGCGAAGGCGGGGTTTCGCTTGCACAGGAACGGCTTTATACCGATCGAGGAGTTCAAGTAGTACAAATCGTCGGCGGGACGCCGACGCTACGCGAAGCGCGTTCGTAGCGTCGGCGTCCCCGCCGACGATTTGTACTACTTGAACCCACAGTTGGTATTAGTCAACTGGGCTTTCGCACGGCGAGTTCAGTAATCGCGAAAACTTCAAGCGGTACTTTATATACACGCTCTAATACCAACTGAGGTTTCAAGTAGCGCCAATCGTCGGCGGGACGCCGACGCTACGCAAAGCCCATTCGTAGCGTCGGCGTCCCCGCCGACGATTGGCGCTACTTGAACTCCTCGATCGGTATTACTGCAAGCAGGACGGAGATGTCATCAGTAGGGACCCGACGACCCCGAACCGCACACCTATGGATAAATCCCGCGAATGGTGGTCGCTTCCGCCACGCGCTTGACGCCGATGATGTACGCGCCCATGCGCAGGTTCACCTTGTTCTGCTCGGCGGTCTGCGCGACATGCTCGTAGCTGCGGCGCATCGCCTTCTCCAGCTTGCGGTTCACCTCTTCCTCTTCCCAGAAGAAGGCTTGCAAGTCCTGCACCCACTCGAAGTAGGAGACAATCACGCCGCCCGCGTTCGCGAGGATGTCGGGCACGACGAGCACGCCTTTGTCGTCGAGAATCTCATCGGCGTCGGGGGTCACGGGACCGTTCGCCGCCTCCACAATCACGCGGGCTTTGACGCGCTCAGCGTTGTGCCCGGTAATCACGCCGTGCAACGCGGCGGGAACCAGCACATCACACGGGAGTTCGAGCAGTTCCTCGTTCGTGATTAGCTCGGCGTCGCGGTACGCCTGAATGCAGCCGTCGCGCCCTGCGCAGTGCAGCAGGGCAGGGATGTTCAGTCCGTTCGGGTTGTAGATGCCGCCGCGCACATCGGAGATGGCGACCACCTTTGCGCCTGCCTGATGCATCAGTTTCGCCGTCGCCGAGCCGACATTGCCGAAGCCCTGAATCGCGACGGTTGCGCCCTCGAGCTGGCTGCCGAGATGCTTCAGCGCCTCGTGCGCCATTACCATCACGCCGCGCCCCGTCGCCTCCAGTCGTCCTTCCGAGCCGCCAATCGCAATCGGTTTGCCCGTCACCACCGCCGGCACGGTGTAGCCCTTGTGCATAGAGTAGGTGTCCATAATCCACGCCATCACCTGGGGGTTCGTGCCGACATCGGGCGCGGGAATATCCGATTCGGGACCAATCATCATCGAAATTTCAGTGATATAGCGTCGGGTGAGGTTCTCCAGTTCGTGAATCGAGAGGCGTTTCGGGTCGCACACCACGCCGCCCTTCGCGCCGCTGTAGGGGATGTTGACGACTGCACATTTCCAGGTCATCCACATCGCCAGCGCGCGGGTCTCGTCTAAGGTGACCTCAGGGTGATAACGGATGCCGCCCTTGGCGGGACCGCGCGCGGGGTTGTGATGCACGCGATAGCCCGTAAAAACACGGATGGAGCCGTCGTCCATCTTCACAGGGAAGTTCACAATCAGCTCGCGCCGAGGGTGTTTCAGCACCTCCAGCAGGCTCCGATCCAGATTCAAATAATGCGCCGCTGTTTCCAGCTGGCGAATCGCAATCGCATATGCGCTGCTCTCTTCGGTATGGCGTTCTCGCTCGATTATGGTCTGCGCCATTGCAGTGATGCCTCCTGAATCTTAGTACCATACATCGTCGTTAGTTGTTCCATAAAACCGGTTCATCGTCCAGTTCAGGCGGTACAATTCGCCGAACGAGCCAGTAGGCGGGTATCGCCAACCCTATATTATACACCATCCCCCACAGAGTCGCCTGCCAGAACGCGCCGCCGGAGACCGTCGGCGCAGCAAGGTAGAGCAGTCCCTGCGCGAGCAGGGTCAGTAAAATCACGGCGGGAACGACGCTCAGCCAGTGGCGTTTGGAGAGAAGCATCGGCAGGTAGGCGACGACGGTGGCGGCGAGCGTGCGGCTGATGAGCAAGCTGCCGACAGTCTGCTCCAGCATACTGGCGTGCAGCAGTCCTGTGAGGAAGCCCGCCCACGCCGCCGTGTTCGGGTTCGTCAGCATGGCGAGACAGGCAAGCACAATCAGGGGAAAATCAGGCGTTGCGGGACCGACGCGCAGGCTGTTCGCCCATACACCCTGCGCAACCGCCGCTGCGATAACTAAAAGTAGCCAGCGCAGCGTGCGCGCCCAGCCGCCCGAAAGCAACAGGCGCGTTAGCCAGTGCGGCTGCACACGGTCATAGTCATAACGCAGCTTGCCGATTGTAATCGCCCTCCGTAGGGAGTATACCTACGAACAAAGCCCTCGCGCCTGCTCACGCATGAAGGTCTTCACCCTGCGCCAGTTGAGGCGTATCCGCATCGGGGGCGTCGGCTCCCCATCTGCCTCTTCAAAATAGGTCAGCGCGTACACGAGCGACGCGCTCTCAATCGCGCCGTACTTCTGAGCGTAAAACTGGATAGCCGTCTGCAGGGGAATCTCCTGAGCGAGCATATACAGGTCAATAAAATCGCGTTTCGCGCCGCGCTGCTGAATCGCGGCGAGTTTCATGCAGACTAAATCTTCAGGAGACGCGATGAACGCCCCATACTCCCGCCAGAAACGCACGGGCGCAATCAGAGGGTAGGGATAGGCGAAGCAGCTGATTTTCGTGCGTCCGAGTCGGGCGATCAGGGTATTCTCCGCGATGCTGACCATCTGGATGTCCGCGCCCGAGTCGCGCAACTGTTGCGCCAGTCCAAGCGGCTCGAACGGCTCGGAGCGAAACCAATTGAGGTCTACGGAGCGTCTGTGTCCGTAGTAGAGCGCGACGGCTGTGCCTCTAGCAAGGTAGAAGCCCTGCTCGCTCAACCGAGGCGCAATCAGGGCAAACGCGCGACGCATCGGCGCGGACATCACTTCGATGTGAAACGCTGTGTCGGAGGCCATTGTGGTTCAGGGCGCGACTGGAGCCATTGGTCGACGGTACGCTTCGGTATGCCGAGCATCATCTGCCAGAATCGGAGCGCGCGGGGGCTGAGTCCGCGCCCCTGACGCGCAAGCAGCCAGCGGCGCAGACGCGCTTTGCCATAGTAGCGAAGCATCCAGCGCAGGGCGTTCAGGTCGCCATGCTCGATAATACGCAGGCAGATATAGCTCTGATGGTTCTCAGGCGAAAGCTCAGAAAAGTTGGCGTCCCAGAACAGCGGGCGCAGGAATTCGGGCAGTCGGGTTTCCTGAGTCATGCTGGTCATCTCCCCCGCTTCACCAACGCGACGCTGAGCCGTTCGAAGTCGACGGCGGGGCGCACCCATGCCTTTTTCACGGAGTATTGCCGATCGAGCCATACACGCTCCACGACGCCAATCGGCAGGTCGGGCGGGTATTTGCCGCCCAGCCCCGCCGTCACGACTGGGTCGCCCGCCTGGAGCGGCGCTTCAGGCGGGATGAAGTTCAGCAGGAGCATGCTCTCACCGCGCCCTTCGCAGACGCCCGTGCTGGGCTTCTGCGCGTTCAGCACCTTCGCGCTGACCGCCATACGCGGCGCGACGAGCATGCGCACGACTGACGCCCTCGCATCTGCGCGCTCCACCACGCCAATCAGCCCCTCGCTCCCAATCACGGGCGCGCCCGCCAGCACCCCGTCGCGCGAGCCGCGATCGATAATCAGCGTTTGCTGACCTGGCTGCGGATAGCTCGCCACCACTCGACAGCCCAACCACTCGCTGGGCAGGCGCGGGCGCAGGTTCAGCAGCTGGCGCAGCGACTCGTTCTCAGCGGCGACGGCGCGCAGCTGCTCCAACTCCTGCTTGAGGCGGGCGTTCTCGATGGCTAACTGATCGTACTCGCGCAGCGCCTCGCGTGCGTGCGTGAGCGTCGCGAAAAACTGCTCGGTCGTCGCTGTCGCCGAATATGCGCCGCGTTGCAGGGAGAGAATCATGCCCCGAATCAAAACGGTAATCGGGTTCGCCTCGCCGTGATGCACGCGCTGATTGTGATAAACGCCGAGCGCCAGCCCCAGCGCCGCCAGAATCAGCCATGTCCAGCGACGGCGTTTCATGGGCGTCACCTCTTGCGCGGCGATTGCGCCGTCTGCAGCACCTTGCGCAACATCGGGTTGCTGTCCAGCTCTTCCAGCACCTTGCCTGTGCCCAGCACCACCGCCGAGGTCGGGTCGCTGGCGACATAGACGGGCATCTGCGTCTCGTGCTGGAGCAGTTTATCCAGCCCGCGCAGCAACCCGCCGCCGCCGCACAGCACGATGCCGTAGTTCATAATATCCGCCGCGAGTTCGGGCGGCGTAATCTCCAGCGTCTGCTTCACGGCTTCCACAATCGCGTTCACCGGCTCCGAGATCGCCTGACGAATCTCCTCGGAGGTAATGCGCACGCTGCGGGGCAGCCCGCTAATCAGGTCGCGCCCCTTGACCTCCAGTTCCAGCTCCTCTTCCAGTGGGAACGCCGAGCCGATTTCGATTTTCACCTGTTCGGCGGTGCGCTCGCCGATGAACAGGTTGTAGGTGCGGCGCACATAGTTGGCGATGGCTTCGTCGATCTCGTCGCCCGCGATGCGAATCGAACGGCTGGCGACGATGCCTGCCAGCGAAATGACCGCCACTTCCGTCGTGCCGCCGCCGATGTCCACGACCATCGACCCCGTTGGCTCCACGACGGGCAGTCCGACGCCAATCGCCGCCGCCATCGGCTCTTCGATCACATAGGCTTCGCGTGCGCCCGCGCGCATCGCCGCCTGCAGCACGGCGCGCCGCTCGACCTCCGTCACTCCACTCGGAATGCCCACCACCATGCGCGGCGGGATCCAGCGATGGCGCGAGACCTTGCTGGCGTAGTATTGCAACATCTTCTCGGTCTGCTCGAAGTCGGCAATCACGCCGTCCTTGAGCGGGCGCACGGCGATGATGTTGGCGGGCGTGCGCCCCAGCATCCGCTTCGCCTCCTCCCCCACCGCCAGCACCTTGCGTGTATCCTGGTCAATCGCAATCACCGACGGCTCGCGCAGCATAATCCCCTTGCCGCGCACATGGACGAGAGTCGTCGCCGTGCCGAGATCGATTCCCAAATCGCGCCCAAACCTTCCGAACAGTTTTGAAACGAAGTACACGCCCCGTTCGCCTCCGAGTTAAGTGTACCCGTTGGGGGCGTGATTAACTGCGCTCCGTTTCGGCGTGCGGTTCTTCCATTTGCACGACGGCGTAGCTCTCGGCTGGGGCAGGCTCAGGAGCAGCGACGACCGCCTCGCGCGCCCGCATGCGGTTGGCGATAAGCAGCACCATAAAGCTGAGCGCGATATAGACGCCGAGAAGAATCGCGCCGTTGGCGCGTAGGGCGGCGTCGGGCACACTCCAGTAGAGCGCGGCGTCCCCCAGAAGCAAACTTCCGAACAGCGTCCAGCCCCACATCAGCAGGTTGCCTTGCAACAGGCGTCCCAGCCCAAAGCAGATTGGAACGCCAATCAGCCAGACCAGCGCGTAAGTCTGCAGGTTCTCGCGCAGGTTCAGCCACGACTCCGCGCCAATGGCAGCGGCAGGCGCGAACAGCAACGCGAGCAGTCCCAGCCGCCACAGCGAACGGATATAGCGTCGGTAGGTTCCTACCGCTGCGAGCGCCAGCGCACCGATAATCAGCGTCGCCAATCCTGCGATGCTCAGCGACTGCAGCCAGGGCAAGGAACTTCCCACGAACGGCAGGCGGTCGCTGTACCAGAACTCCAGCAGTCCCAGCGCGAGGGTCAGCAGCGTCGCCACGCGCCATCCCTCGCGTGCGGACACAGGATGCGCCAGAGGCGAGTCGGGCGGCGCTTCGCGCCAGCGCGACGGCGTGAGCCACACGCTCAGTGGAATCAGATGTCCCAGCCGTGTGCGCCAGTAGTTCGGCTCCAGCCCCATATACAGTAGCGCGACGAGTGCGCCGCCAATCAAAATCGCCGTCGCCGCGCCGACCAGCGCCAGCGTCTGCTGCAGCTGGGGCGGATTGGCGGGGTCGTAGCCGCTCCAGAGCAGTCGCTCGCCTTGACTGAGCGACAGTGCAGTGATGCAAACCGCGCCTGCCAGCAACGCCCGCCATGCCAGTGCCGTTGAGACCGACGCTGCGTTGCCCTCGCGCCACTCCCAGAACAGCAGATACCCCAGCCCGCCCAGCGCCAGCAGCGCGACCCAGCCGAGCGCGAACACGCCCCACGCCTGAAACCGCCGCCGCTCGAAAAACCACTGCTCAGGCAACTCCCACCACTCGTACACATTCTGCGCCAGCGCGCCCTGCACCTGCACGGAGAGCCGACGCTTCGCCTCGCCCACGCGGTGCGTCCGATGTTCGTAAGTGAAGGCGTAATCGTACCGATTCGGATGCTCCGTGCGGTCGGTCTCGATAAGCCGCCACTCGGCGAGGTTATAGCCCTGCGTCTGAGTCAGGTAGCGTTCGGCGCGCTGGCGCGCCTGCGCCTCGCTAAGCATCAGACGCGCTTTGCCCCGCTCCTCGGGCAGGTCGCCTACCGCCTCTTCGGGCAGCACACGCGCGTGATCGCGTACCGCGCCGTCCACATCTACATAGACGAACCACTGCGTGCGCTCCTGCGGGCGGAAGAACCAGACCTGCCAGTAGTCCCCGTGGGGCAGCGCTTCGGCGATTTGCTCATAGGCTTCCTTTTGCCCGATGGACTCGGCGTAGGCTTCTGCGTCGGGGTCGCCCTCGTCTTCTCTTATGAATGCCAGCGTGCGGTAGCCCGCAATCGGCGCGCCGAGCCGTTGCAGGTAGTCGCGGGCAATCTGGATCGCCTCAGTGCGGTTGGTTTGCAGCGATTGACGGCGTTCCCGCGCTTCGGAACCAGTATAGTAGGCGTTCCACCCCCAGATTCCCAGTAAGGATACCGCCAGCAACGCCCAGTGCAGACCCCTGAGGGGGCGGTAGGGCGCAACGTGCGGCTCGGCGGGCGCGGGGAGCGGCGGAATGTCCATCGCGGGCGCGTCCACCGCCTCCAGCGAGCGCAGTCGTCTCTGCCG
>Ga0209289_100666_pt1 | contig 16267 bp, 13 predicted proteins | sample GXS110809BmetaG_FD_184121 | JGI IMG/M metagenome (GOLD analysis project Ga0209289, IMG submission 184121) | Hot spring microbial communities from Gongxiaoshe hot spring, China to study Microbial Dark Matter (Phase II) - GXS 110809B (SPAdes)... ...
GGAAAAGTTTACTTGTTTGGTGAGGAACTAACAAAACAAAACATAGCTAAGTTGATTAGAAACGTAGGATATGTACCCGGAGAAGTGAATTACTATGGTGATGTTACTGTTAAGAAAATACTCGAACTTTATGCCTCCTTCTATACTCAATTTGATACAGAATATTGTGAATGGTTATGTAAAGAATTCGATGTTCAATTAAATAAGAAATTTGAAGAGCTTTCCTTAGGTAACAAGAAAAAGGTCTCAATTATTCAAGCTCTTGCTCATAAGCCACGTTTACTTGTATTAGATGAACCAACGAATTCTCTTGATCCATTTGTTCAAAAGAAGCTTTACAGTATATTGGAAGAACTTAAAATAAACGGGACTGGTGTACTTTTATCATCACATATACTAAATGAAGTGGAGAGACTATGCGACAGAGTGATATTTATAAAAGATGGAAAAATAATAACGCCACCTTCATTTAGTAAATCAATAAAAAAGGTTACGCTTATCAACAACTATTCTGGAAATATAGAAAAACTATTTTCTGAAGCTGTGGAGGTTATAAAAGAAAATAGCAACACCATAATTTACTTCAACGGTCCGTCAAAACGGCTTATTGAACTTCTAACTTCTGTAGATTTTGAAGATATTCTGATAGAGGATTTATCCTTAGAAGATGTTTTTGATAAACTCTACAAAAAGGAAAATTGAATGGAGGAGAGACTATGCAAATACTAAATTGGGAAATTAAAAGAAATTTCAAATCTTTTCTCACCTGGACTGTCTTTATTATAGGTATTCAACTTATGTATTTTGCCTTGTTTCCATCTTTTGCCGGAGAAGGTGGACTGTTTTCTTCTAAAATGCAACTGCTTCCAAAGGCATTTTTAAAAATATTCGGTGTTGAAAAAATTGATTTCAGTGATATTTTACATTTTTTTGCTATGCAAGGTCAGATATGGATTTTTCTCTTTGCAACTTTTTATTTAGTCAAACTTTCTTCTTCTATGTTCGTTAAAGAAGAGAACGATAAAACCGCTGAATTTATACTTTCAAAGCCTGTGAACAGGAAAAGTTACATCATACAAAAGTTTGCTTCAGTAACTATCTATCTATTACTTTACGATAGCGCTATAATGTTTTCTATTCTTTGGATGTTTAATAGATTCAAGGTAAAACCATTTGATATGAACCTTTTCTGGGCTGTTTCTTTTTCTTTTTGGGCAGTACATATATTCATGACTGCTATTGGAATTATTTTTTCTGTTGTTTCAAGAAAACGGACGACAGCAGACACAGGTACTATCTTTGTCCTTGGCTTTTTTATGTACTCTCACTCATAGCACGAGTTTACGAAAAATACAATTACCTACAAAAGCTAACGCCTTTTGGTATATTTGACCCAGCCGATCTTATAAAAGGTAAATCGTTTAATACCGTTGCATTTTTCTTGATTATTTTGATTTATTTAGGAACACTTGTTTTTAGTATTTTTTACTACGAAAACAAGGATATATACATTTAAGCATTAAAAAATCCCCGCTTTTCAGCGGGGATTTTTTAACTAATTTAATTACAAACTACCCGGGAAGTGGCATGCAACAAAGTGTTCTTCTTTGATTTCTCTTAATTCTGGTTTTTCTTGTGAACATATCGGCTTTGCAACGGGACATCTTGGATGGAATGGACATCCCTTAGGTGGATTGACTGGACTTGGTACGTCGCCTTGTAATATAATTCTTTGTTTTTTGAATTCCGGATTTGGAACCGGAATAGCACTCATAAGAGCCTTTGTGTAAGGATGCAGTGGTTCATCGAAAAGGTCTTTTTTTCTTGCTGTTTCAACAACTTTACCAAGGTACATAACCACAACTCGGCTTGATATGTACTTAATTAACGACAAATCGTGTGATATGAACAAGTAAGTTAAATCGTGCTCTTTTTGAAGGTCCATCATAAGGTTAATAACTTGCGACCTTATAGAAACGTCCAATGCTGCAACTGCTTCGTCAGCGATTATCAATTTCGGGTTCATCAACAAAGCTCTTGCGATACCTATTCTTTGCCTTTGACCACCTGAGAATTCATGTGGGAAGCGGTACATATGAGTTGGATGTATACCAACTTCCTCAAGTGCTTTACCTATTTTATCAATTACCTGTGACTTTGTTATCATTCCATGAGCTATTGGACCTTCTGCAAGTATGTTTTTCACTCTCATTCTTGGGTCAAGCGAACTGTATGGGTCTTGGAAAACTATCTGAATATCCCTTCTGAATTTTAGTCTTTTTTCCTCAAGGTTTCCAACAAGGTACTCCATCAATTTATCTTCGCCATGATTTTTATAGATTTCATAGTATTTTCTATCCACATCGTGATTCAAATCTGGTTTCCCGCTTTTGAACTTCTCGATGTAAGTCTTTTGAACGTACTTTTTTGCCTTCCAAGTTGGTAAGAAATAATGTGTTGTATCTTCTCCAGCAACTATTATTCTACCTGATGTTGGTTCGTACAACCTTAAAAGTGTCATACCAACAGTGGTCTTACCACATCCGGATTCACCAACAAGACCCACTGTTTCTCCTTTGTACACTTCAAAACTTACACCATCAACAGCTTTAACCCAAGCCACGATTCTTTTAAAAACACCGGCCCTTATTGGGAAGTGTTTAACAAGATTATCAATTCTGAGCAACACTTCTCTTTGTTCTTTCATATTCTTTTTTTCTCTTACTTCATTCACTTTGTTTTCGCTCATGCGCCTTCACCAGCCTTAACAATCTTCTGAGCTTCTTCAACCTTTTTATAGAAGAAGCATCTTGAGAAGTGTTCTGGTTCAACTTCTACAAGATTTGGCATCTCGATATTACATTTTTCTTCTTTGAATTCACACCTGTTACTGAATCTACATCCTGGTGGGAAGTGCAGTGGATCCGGCACCATACCAGGGATACTGTAAAGTCTATCTTGTTCGATATCAAGCCTTGGAATTGCATTCAGCAATCCCCATGTGTATGGATGTCTTGGTTTTTTGAACACTGTTTTCACATCGGCAGTTTCCATAACTTTACCACCGTACATTACAACAACTCTGTCTGCATTCTCTGCTATAACTCCAACATCGTGAGTAATCAATATTATCGCCATACCGTATTCCTTTTGGAGCTCTTTCATCAACTCAAGAATTTGAGCTTGAATTGTGACATCAAGTGCGGTTGTTGGTTCGTCAGCGATGAGTAATTTGGGTCTGCAAGAAAGCGCCATTGCTATCATCGCTCTTTGTCTCATACCACCCGAAAGTTCGTGTGGATACTCATCGACACGTTTTCCAGGTTCTGGAATACCAACTTTACGGAGCATATCGATTGCCATTTGTCTTGCTGTTTTCTTATCCACATCTTGATGGAGCAATATTGCTTCCATTATCTGTTCACCTATTGTGAAAACAGGATTAAGTGCAACCATCGGCTCCTGGAATATCATGGCTATTTCATTACCTCTGATTTTTCTCATCTCATCGTCATCTAAATCAAGTAAATTCTTACCATTGAAGATGATTTCGCTACCTTCTTCTATTTTGCCTTTCGGATCAAGTAACCTAAGTATAGTGAGTGATGTAACACTCTTTCCACTTCCAGACTCACCGACTATACCGAGTGTCTCACCTTCGTAAACTTCGAAATCGACACCGTCAACTGCTTTAACAACACCATCTTCTGTATAAAAATACGTGCGTAGATTTCTAACAGTCAGTAGTGGTTTTCTTTCCAAGGTCCTCACCTCCATTATTTCAATCTCGGGTCGAACACGTCTCTAAGAGCATCACCGACGAGGTTCCATGCAAGAACAAATAATACCATAGCCATACCTGGATAGAATACTGCATACCAATACGAGAACGTTGAACCACTTGTACCGAGTATCCAGTTCCTTGTGAAATTAAGCATAGAACCCCAGTCTGCATATCCAAGGGGTGCGCCAAGCCCAAGGAACGACAAACCAGCTGCGGTTATAACGAGCGAACCCATACGCATCGATGCCTGAATCAAAACTGGGAATATCGTATTTGGAAGTATATGTCTCAATATGATAAAGAAGTCTTTAACACCAAGTGCTTTCGCCGCCAAGACGAATTGCTCTTCTTTGACTTGTAAGATGTTTGCCCTTATAAGCCTTGCAGCTCCCATCCAACCAAAGACAGTCATTGCTATCATAACTTTGTCCAAACCGTTTCCAAGTATCGTTGTCAAAACCATGGCGGCAAGTAAGAATGGAATGGACATGAACACATCCGTAATTCTCATCAAAATTTCATCGACCCATCCACCATAATAACCTGCTATCGAACCGATGATTATACCGAAAATTGTAGAAATTATCGTAACTGTTAAACCTATGAAGAATGCAGTTCTTGTACCCCATACAACACCGTAGAATATATCCCTACCTTGGATCATACCGAACGGATGTTCTGCTGATGGTGGAACTGGTTCTGAACTCCATGTGATAATCGGCATTATATACGGGTTATCAAGTTTCATTGGATTACCATCATCATCGAGCATCATAGGATTAATTGGTTTTGCTATGAAAGGTGCAAAAATTGCAACAAGGATGAAGAATATCAATAGTGCAAATCCAAGAACTGCCGAAGGATTTCTAAAAATTTTGCGCATTACACGCTTAAATTCAGTGTTTTGCTTTTTTGTCTCGCTCATCGTCTGGCACCTCCTTAACCGAGTCTGACTCTTGGGTCGAATACTGCGTATAGTATATCTATTATGAGGTTACCAAGAACCAAGAGTGTTGAGTAAAATAGTGTGCTTCCAAGTACCGTTGCATAGTCAAGTTGAACTGCCGCTTCAGCAGCCAATCTTCCGATACCTGTTCTATTGAATATAACTTCGATAATAACAGTACCTGAAAGAAGACCTATGACCATTGCACCTGCGACAGTAACAACTGGTATCATGGCGTTTCTCTTTGCATGCTTATGGATAACTTCTTTTTCTGGAACACCTTTGGCACGAGCTGTTCTAACGTATTCTTTCGAGAGAACTTCAAGCATACTTGACCTTGTGATTCTGAGCAGATATGCCCACCACAAGAAAGAAAGTGTCAAAACAGGTCCTATAATATGTCTCAATGCATCCCAGAATATATCAAGTCTTCCATTAATCAGCGCATCTATGGTGAGAATGTGAGTCGGTTTCATATAAGAAGCTGATTTAACAACTTCTTCTGCCCACTGTGAAAGGTTTCCCGGCGGGAACCATCCGAGCACTGAGTAAAATACCATCAGTACGAGCAAACCAAAGACGAAATCAGGGAACGACCAACCGATAATTGCAACGATTCTGATAAAGTGATCTAAGAACTTATCTCTGTTAACAGCAGCTGCAACGCCAAGCCAGATACCAACTCCAACAACTGGCAAAAGTGCGTAAAGAGCAAGTTCAAGTGTGTATGGAAATCTGCTCCAAATAGCTTTAACAACCGGTTCCTTACCAACCTGTGACCAGCCGAGGTCACCTCTAAGTGCATTGAAAAGCCATTTTCCATATCTTTCAACAAATGGCTTGTTTAGACCGTACTTTTCTTTTAATGCATCAAGTTCTGCGTTTGAAAGTTTGTCAAACACGTTTGGGTTGACATATGAAGCAAGCAACCTATCTGGACCAAGTATCTGGAAAAGACTGAATATGATGAGTGAAACACCAAGCACTATCAGTGGTAACAAGAGTAACCTCCTGATAATAAACGTTGTCAACTACCGCCACCTCCTGAGTATAATTTAAAATGAATTTTACCTTTGACAGCAAATACCAAGTAAAATTATAACACCCATGAACATTTTATCAACTTACTTAACAAGAACTTAAAAGTTTCTGAGGTAAGATAGTTCACTTAACAAACTTTCAGTGGCTTTTTTTCCAATTAATCGTTCAATTTCATCTCTTGACACTGAGAGAATCTGCTCAACGGAAGTGTAACGTTCCAAAAGCAACTTTTTCTTCTTTGGACCTATCCATTTGATTTCATCGAGTATACTTCTCAAAGAACGTTTTGTCGATAATGCTCTTGTAAATTCATTTGCCACGCGGTGTGTTTCATCTCTAATTCTCACAAGTAATCTCAAAACCGGGTGTTCGTATGCGAGTTTTATTTCCCCATGCCTTGTTACAATAATCTCTTCTTCTTTTGCCAAACCTATCACATCACATTCTTTACCTATCTCAACAAGTGCTTCATGAGCTGCGTTAACTTGACCTATTCCACCATCTATAAACAATAAATCAGGTAAATTGTGTTTTATGTATCTCTTTTTTACTACCATTCTGATGCTCTCAAAATCGTCGAGTATATCTCCAAGCTTATACCTTCGATATTCTTCTTTTTTAACTTCTCCATTTTCAAAAACTATAAGCGATGCAACGGTGTTTTTTCCATAAAGATGGGAAATATCTATTCCCTCTATCCTGTTCGGTAATTTGCTCAAACCAAGTAACTCTTTCATCTGTTTCAACACGTTTCTATTTGAAATAATTAACCCAATTTCATAATTTAGATTATCTATCGCCTTCTTAAGAAGTTGTTCTTCAAGCTCGTCAGTTGGTTGATCTATTCTTATACTGAGAATTTTTGACAGTTCGCTAACTGATCTTGTCTTCTTTTCTATTATTATCTTATCAGGTACATCCATTTGGTTTCTCACGTAGAATAATTCAATGAATTCATCGAGATCACCATCGTACTCGTAAACAAGTTTTGAGAGTAAATAACCGGAACGGATTTTAAACACCAGAAATGTTTTGTGTTTTCCAACAACAACATCTAAATTCACTCTTTCAGGTAAAACTACACCTTGTGTTTCCATAACCTTGTTGAAATTAAGCAATATGTCACGATACTTCGCCGCATTTTCAAAATCAAGCAATTTAGCATGTTGCTCCATCTTGAATTTCACAAAATCTATAACGTGTGCAAAATCGCCTTTTAAAACTCTGCTTAGTTCATCAATTCTTTTTCTATAATCCTCTACACTTTCTTCTCTGGCACATATTCCCGTACATAATCCAAGATGAAAATCCATACATGGTTTTGTAACTCTTGACATATCACGATGGCATGTTCTGAATTTATAGACTTTTCTTAGCACTTCAAGTAACTGACGAGTGAACTGAACATTTGTGAATGGTCCATAAAACTTACCATCACCTTTTCTGCTTCTGACCATCTCTACGCAAGGTATCTCATCGTTACTAACTCTGATATATGGATACACCTGAGTATCCTTAAGCATAGCGTTGTATTTTGGCTTGTATTCAAATATCATATTAGCTTCCAATATCAGAGCTTCCTTCTCATTGTCGAGTAATATAACTTCTATGCTATCAGCCTCATTTACGATAACCTTACTCTTGCCTTCTTTGGCTTTAAAATGCGAAGATAGTCTTTTCTTCAAATCCTTTGCTTTACCTATGTAAATATGCTCATTTCCCTTTTTAAAAACATAAACTCCCGCTTTATGTGGTATATTCTCAATTGTACTAAAATCAAGCATGGCTCTCACTCCAGATTGCCATATTTCTTTGTTGTTCAATATTATACAATACTTTCCCTTCAAAGTTAAGAAAATTAACTATAAATTAATGAGTTTTTCCTTGAAAGTATTGCTAAGTAATTATAAACTTGATTTGTAAAATTGGATCATCGTACAGCGGAGGTGTTTTCATGCCTGATAAATATATCGTAGTCACGGGTGGTGTCTTAAGCGGAATAGGAAAAGGAATATTCTCAGCTTCCTTGGCAAGAGTACTGAAGGAAGCTGGTGTTGATATAAATGTACTCAAGATAGACCCCTATCTGAACGTTGATGCTGGTACAATGAACCCTAACCAGCACGGCGAGGTATTCGTAACAGATGATGGTTACGAAGCCGACCTCGATCTGGGACACTATGAACGTTTCCTTGGCGTAAGCATGTCAAGGAAAAACAACATCACCGCTGGACAGATATATTCAACAATAATCCAAAGAGAACGGGAAGGAAAATACCTTGGTTCAACTGTACAAGTTGTTCCACACGTGACGTCTGAGATTAAAGAGCGCATAACCACGATGCCTGGCAAAGTCTTATCGATTGAAATAGGTGGTACGGTTGGTGATATTGAAGGCGAAGTATTTCTCGAAGCAGTTAGAGAATTGGCATTTGAAAAAAATAGAAACGACTTTCTTTTCGTTCATGTCACATACGTACCTTACCTTAGAGTTACAAATGAATTTAAAACAAAACCAACACAACAGTCAGTTCAACTTTTAAGAAAAATCGGTATCCAACCTGATGTCATAGTCGTGAGAAGTGAATTACCAATTGATTCGCAGAGTTTGTACAAAATAGCACTTTTCAGTGGTGTTCCAAGAGATATGGTGATAAACTTACCGGATGTTGGGAATGTTTACCAAATACCAGAGACGTTATACGAAGCAGGTGTTCACAAATTGGTTGCCAAAAAACTTGGCATTGAGATCGAAGATAAGCCATTAAATTGGACATATCCTAAGTCATTTAAACCATATAGAATAGCTTTAATTGGAAAGTATCTTAGTACGGACGATGCTTACAAGAGCATAATTGAGTCTATATTCTTATCTGGTGTGCAAAAACCGGTGGTTGTAGACGCTCAAGAACTCGAAGAACTCGATGATAATGCGGTTGCACAAAAACTCAATTCGTATGATGCATTGATAATACCAGGTGGTTTCGGTCGAAGAGGTATAGAAGGAAAGATACGAGCTATAAAGTACGCACGAGAAAATAAAAAACCCATCCTTGGTATATGCCTTGGTATGCAATTGATGGCTATAGAATTTGCAAGGCATGTTTTAGGTTTGGAAGGCGCAAATTCTACAGAATTCGATGAAAAGACTCCGTATCCAGTTGTTAACATGATGGAAGAGCAGAAAAAAATAATGAACCTTGGTGGTACAATGAGACTTGGTGCTCAAAAGATGAGAGTACTTGAGGGGACAAAATTGTACAAGATATACAACGAACAAGAGGTTTACGAACGCCACAGACACAGATACGAAGTTGACACCGAGAATTTCGCAGAGATGTTCAAGAAACCTGGTGAAGAAGGTTACAAATTCACCATCTCAGGTGAATCGGAATTTCTTGAAGCCATAGAGCTTGACGAACATCCGTTTTTCGTAGGTGTACAGTACCATCCCGAGTACAGGTCGAAAGTAGGTTTACCACATCCGATATTTACTGCACTTGTGAAAGCAATAGAGGAGGTTAGCAAGTGAAAAAGAAGATATTAGCAGACTATCACATGCATAGTAATTACTCACCAGATTCGGAGGCTACAATAGAGGAGATCTTAGAGACAGCTCATGAAAGAGGAATTGAACACATAATTATTACAGACCATTATGAACTTGCCGATGAACATGCTAACGTTATAGACATAGAAACGTACAGAAAAGAGATGGAAAAATACTCACTCCCAGTAGGTGTTGAACTTGGTTGGGATGGGATAAAGGAACTGAATGTTGATACAACAAAATTCGATTACGTGCTGATTTCTCACCACTTTGTTGAAGAACCAATAACGCAGGAAAGTTACAAAAATTATTTGCTTAGATTACTTGATATAATAAAACGATTCGATGGTTACCATGCATTAGCACATCTTGATTTTCCAAGAAGATACCAGAAAGAAAAAGAACCGTTCTCAACTGAACTGTACGATATAATAACAGAAATATACAAAATATTGATAAACAACGGTAAATCGCTTGAAGTCAACACAGCTTCAGTAAAGATCTACGGTGAACCTAATCCATCAATTGAACTACTCAAGCTTTACAAGTCACTTGGTGGAAGAAATATAACCATAGGTTCAGATGCCCACAGAGTACAAGATATAGGTAGAGGAATTGAAAGAGGTATTGAAATACTAAAGGAATTAGGTTACAATTATATCTTGGTACTTGACACAGAATGGCGAGAAGTAAAAATATAAACTCAAAATTCACCATAGAGGAGGTAGGACTGTATGGAAATTAGCGCACAGATGGTTAAAGAATTAAGAGAAAGAACGGGAGCTGGAATGCTCGATTGTAAAAACGCTTTGGCAGAAGCTAACGGTGATTTCGAAAAAGCTATAGAAATTCTTAGAAAAAAAGGACTCGCAAAAGCGGCTAAAAAGGCTGGAAGAGAAACGAAAGAAGGACTTATCATCTCTTACGTACACCACAACGGTAAAATAGGTGTTCTCCTTGAACTTAACTGTGAAACAGACTTTGTTGCAAGAACAGACGATTTCAAAGACCTTGGAAACAAAATAGCAATGCACATTGCAGCAATGTCTCCAAGATGGCTTAGCAGAGAAGAAGTACCAGTAGATGTTATCGAAAAAGAAAAGGAAATATACAGAGAACAACTCAAAGACTCTGGTAAACCTGCACAAGTTATTGAAAAGATAATCGAAGGAAAACTCGAAAGCTTCTATCAAGACAACTGCTTACTCGAACAAAAATACGCACTCGACCAAACAGTTTCAATAAAAGACATGATTCAACAAGCAATCGCAAAAATAGGAGAAAACATCCAAGTTTCAAGATTTATTAGAATGCAAATCGGAGAGTAATCTAAGCTCTAAGGATATTAAACAATATTAAGTGTGGAAATTAGACCATAAAAAGAATAAAGAAAAAAGCGCTGTGCATCAAAATTGCACAGCGCCTTGTTTTTTATGGTTTGTTTGTTAAGAATGCTTTTAAAATTTGCCGTTATCTCGTTAACCAATATTACTTTGGAATTTTGCAAATTCTATTACCTTAGTAAAATTGTGATATAATAACCGTGCTGAACATAACGTAATAAACAAAAATTAAGAACGTAAGCAAAGGTATTGACAGGGGGTAGGAAAAAAATAATGAGCGATAAAAAGCAAGTATATGTCAGGAAGATACCTAACATATTTTATGCATTAGTAATTCTTTTTTCCTTCTCTTTAATAAGTTGGAACTTAACAACCTTTGGAAATTCTCTTTCAAATGAATATATAAAAACTGCCATGCAAGACATACTAGTACTTATGATAGCTTATCCGGAAACGATAAAAAGTATAGAATATAAGAACAATAGAATATACTTAATAATGCAGTCTGGCAATAAAATTCTCTACGATGACATGGAAGCAAAGACCTTTAAAGATAAATTATTAAACGCAGATGTTCAAGATATGCTGGAGCAGATTTATCCAATTGATCAACCAAAGATAACACCTGTCGAAAATTTTGAGCCTGGAAGAATTAGATGCTACGATTTTTTTTACGAAATTTATGGTAAAAGCGAAGAGGTTATTAAAAAACAATTAGTTAAAGTTAAGACTCCATTCGGAAAATTTTTATTTAATGGAAAATACCAAGCTTCCTCGCAATTTGAAAAGGCTATGAACGAAATTCATGGAATAACTCAAAAGCAACCTGAAATCTTAAAGTTTGTTGTTCCAATCAAGGGAACTTACATTCACAGAAGCATTAAAGGTTTAGATAAATTGAGTACACATGCGTTTGGTATTGCAATAGATCTTAATGATAAAAATAATAAATACTATTGGTATAACAATTCAAGAAAACAATTACCTAACTTACTAAAAGATTATCCGGAGAGTATAGTAGAAACGTTTGAAAAATATGGATTCATTTGGGGTGGTAAGTGGTGGCATTACGATCTTATGCACTTTGAATACAGGCCAGAACTTATATTAAAAGCTAAGTACTTCTCAAAGCCGGATACTTTGAAAATCTGGTACGGTGAAGTGCCGTACGAACTTTATTCGAAGTATATAAAAATAATAGAAAATGCTTTTAAAAAGAGGTGAATAAAGGTGGTTTTGCTTGGAAACAAACCGGTTGAAGTTGATTTCATCGTTTCTGATATAACAATTTTGCAGGTGGATGCCATAGTTAACGCTGCGAACTCTTATCTACAACATGGTGGTGGTGTTGCTGGTGTCATCGCAAGAAAAGGAGGTCCTGAGATCCAAAAAGAGAGCGATGAGTATGTGAGAAAGTTTGGACCTGTCAAACCAGGTGAGGTTGCTGTTACAAGTGCCGGTAAGTTACCAGCAAGGTATATAATACATACAGTCGGACCGATTGGAGATAAGCCTGAAAACGATGAAATAATGGAAAGTTGTTTCAAAAATATATTAAAAAAATCCGACGAACTCAAGCTGAGGAGCTTAGCTTTGCCGTTCGTCGGAACTGGTATATTTGGTTATCCTCTCGAAAGATTTGTAGTAGTTGCAATTAAATCTCTTAACGATTATTTTTGTAATTATTCAGGAACAATAGAGAAAGTTATATTTTGCGATATTGATGCTCAAAAGGTCAAGTACTTTGAAAGTAGATTCAGTAAAATTTGTTAATATTTTAGACAATAATTGTCTTAAAATTTCCATATTCCCAGCTTTACTTTAAGTTCAACAGTTTTGCCTCCTCTATCTACGGTGATAGACAGTTCATCCCCGAGCTTCTTACCAGAGACGATTTTTGAAACATCGTCTTGTGTTTTAACAGCCTTTTTCTCCATAGCCGTAATTACATCTCCAGCCTTAATACCACCAATTTGAGCTGGTGAACCATTCTCTACGTATGCAACGTACAATCCTTCGGATTTTAGGTTATATTGCTTTTTTATTTTATCATTAACGACAAACCATGTTACTCCCATTAATTTGTTGTTTAACTGACTACTAAATACAGATGATACATCTTCAGCACGAATGACTACTCTGAATGTGAAATCATTTCTTATTTCCGAAGGGTTGACTGGAATCCTATCTGTTATACGACCAGTAAGTGCTCCAGTTCTTCCTATGACCAAAGTACCAGATGCACTTAGAGGATTTTCTGAAGGCAATTTTTTGTACGCATCTTGGTCATAGTAATCTCTACAATATTCTATAGGTAATCCAAACATATTTACAACGCCGTACGGGGATATGTCTATACTTTCGAAAGCTTTCACATCGTAATCAGCTTTTCCATCGTTGTACTTTGTTGGTTTTGCATTTCCCCACGGATACATCCTACCATCCGTTCCACGAGCTGCTTTTTCCCATTGAGCTTCAGTTGGTAATTGATAACCAGCCCAGTCACAATATGCCTTCGCTGAAAGCCAGTTTATCCCAGTTATTGGTAAATTCAGAAATTTACTATCAGCGGTTAAACTAACACGTACTTTGGTGTCTAAAAACGTAAGTTCCACAGGTGTTATTTTGTTTCCCAAGGTGACATTATTTGTATTTTGTGCCGCTCTCAAAAAGTCCATATATTGTTTAATTGTGATTGGGTACTTAGAGATGTAAAAACCCGATACATAAACATTTCTTGAAGGTGATTCATCTGGATCAATTTTTCCAGCAGACGTATCAGCGCCCATCTTGAAAGTTCCACTCGGTACAAAAACAAATGTAATACCAGTACGCGGATCGACAATTTCAGCTGGATAGACATTTATAACCTTTATTTCGGTATTACCTATTTTAATTGGCGTTTTAACAACAAGTGAGGCAACATTACCTTTATCGTAAAACAAAGAATCTCCAGAAATTTCTAATTTTATCTGCGATGTTGTTGGTGCTTCTCCCTTGAAAGTAGTAAATATAACATCTGATGAGTTGACTACTATATTACCCCACTCGCCTGAGACCTCTATTTTCCCATTTCCAACATCTCTTGGCTTACCATAAATTCTTCTACCTGAACTCAAGATGAATAAATCATAATTTGACGCTTTTGTGTAAGGAATGTATATATTATCAATGTAATCATAGCTGAAATAAAATTCGTTTTTCATTTTGTCGATCAGTACTAAGCTATCATCGGTATACCTCAAAATAACACCTACAAAAATATCGTTTGAAGCCGTTATCACTGTGTACTGTTCAGAACCAGAAATATCTACGGAAAATCCTTCCCTTGGTTCAATCCTTGGAAGTTGTAATGGCTCGAAATAAATGTAATCTATCATATCAAAAGACTTTAATCTTATTTTTCCAAACGATGTGTTTACAACCAAATAACCATTGTCTATTTGAGATGCATAGCCATCGAATTGTTTCCCTAAGATAGATATTTTTCCATATTCAGGTGTAATAGTGTAATCGGAAAATATGTAAAGCACTTGATTAAGCGGAACAGATATCTTGCTAAATGTTGTTTCAACTATGATATAACTTCCTATAAAATCAACCACTTTCCCTTCCAATGCTTCACCGGTTTTGTAAACTATAATGTGAGCAAAGGTTGAAGTAATAATCAACAAAAATGTAATAATGAACAACCGAAAAATAGACTTTTGCATAGATAACCCTCCCTCAATAACAAATTTTGGTTATATTGGTTGAGCTTACGTGTAAATTATATCATAAACCCACAAAAAAAGTTCTTCACTTATATCGGAATTTTGTGGTAAAATTAATTACGAAAATCAAAAAAATAAAAATCTCGAGAACTTAGGTGGTACCAGTATGAGTAAAAGGTACAATTTTGTGTTTTTTCTTTATTTGATATTCTTTGTTTTCTGGAATGTTCTAAACTTATCAGCCGTGGATAAAAATAACGAATCTTCCCAACCGACAGCATTGAAACACGAGAGTTCTTCTGAATATTGGTTCTCAATATATTATAAAGATAGATATTGGTTTGTAGACAAAAACGGGAAGATATACGATGTATACCGTGATTATCCGCATGATTTAGTTTTTAGAACTTCACCGTTTATTTCTGGAATAACTGTAAACGATGAAACTGGTAAACTCGATCGTGAATTACTCAGTTTTATTCCGAAAGATATACCTAAGGTAATATACGAGATAAACCTGACTGAAAAATACATAACTACGACTAAATCTTCAATTATTTATCTTACAGATGTAGAAGATATAATTCCATGTTCAAATGTTTTAAAAACAGTTGGAGAATATCTTGATTCAGGGAAGGTTTTTGTGTTTAAGAATGGAAAATTATATTTGTTATAGAGGGGTGAAAGTATGCCAAAAAGTCACGAGATAGTTTCCTTAGATATTGGTAATGACAGTATAAAGGCTATAGTTGTTGACTATTCAGAAGGTTATGGCAATGTTGTTGCGTTTTCTAATGTTAAAACCAGGGGGATTGAAAACGGGGAGATTAAAGATGTCGTTGCTTTAAACGAATCTATGATACAGATAGTAGAAGATCTCGAAGAACAGATTGGGAAGGAACTTAGAGGAGAGCTTTTGGTCTCATCGAGTTGTGGTGATTTTACACTTACGGAAGTAACCGAGGAATTGTTGTTGAATGAAAAGGATGAGACGATAATTTCTGAAGAACATGTGACAAAACTTACGGAAAATTTATTAGCTGATATATCACCATCTAACGAAAAAAATTCTTTGCACCTTTTTGTGAAAAAGTATATCTTAGACGATAGAAAGATTGTTGTCAATCCAGTTGGTATGAAAGCAAAGAAACTTGCAGCTGTTTTTACGATAGTCATGGGGTCAGAGAAGTACAGAAATGTTGTTGAATACGCTACCAGGGATATACTCGGTGAAGCAGAGTACTATATCTCGTTTGTATCAAATGCGGAAGCTGTACTTTCACATGTTGAAAAAGATAGAGGGGTTTTACATGTCGATTTAGGTTATCATTCGACAGTTGTAACTCTTTATTATGCAAATACACCACTTGAAATGAGTAGAATAGATATAGCGATGAAAAATGTTATCAAGGATATAGCCATCGTGTTAAAGACATCACTACAGGAAGCGGAAAGGCTTTTAAGAACGTACGGGGTTGCAGTATATTTGGATGTTGAACCGACGATTATTGAATACAAAGGGCTCGATGGTAGGAGTATTCAACGAACCGATAAAGAATATCTATCAAGGATAATTTATGCAAGACTCAGAGAGATATTCATGAGAGTCAGAAAACTTTACAAAGATTACACGGTAAAATACCCGGAATTTTCAAATGTTGGAATTCCTGGTGGAATTGTTCTTACTGGCGGTGGTGCTATGCTCCAACGAATTGAATCACTTGCAAGCGATGTTTTCAGATGTCCTGTAAGAATAGGTAATTTATTTGAAACGGAAAAATTTAAGTGCGAAACTGATGAAGCAATTATCTTCTCACCTCTTTATGCATCTACGTTTGGGAATATAATCGTTTATGAAAAGGAGCAGAATCTTTACAGTCCCATCATAGG
>Ga0209289_100668_pt1 | contig 16247 bp, 13 predicted proteins | sample GXS110809BmetaG_FD_184121 | JGI IMG/M metagenome (GOLD analysis project Ga0209289, IMG submission 184121) | Hot spring microbial communities from Gongxiaoshe hot spring, China to study Microbial Dark Matter (Phase II) - GXS 110809B (SPAdes)... ...
AGATGGACCAGGTGCTCACCAAAGGGGCCCGCTGGGCGGTGGAGCAGGGCTACGGGTGGCCGGAAGACCTGGAGGTGATCGAGGGAGGAGGCGCCCTGCCTGGTGCCAATCCAGAGAAGGTCAGCCGTAAGGCTAAAGAGCGAGGCGCACCTCAGTTGGGCACCTTAGGCTCGGGCAACCATTTCCTGGAGATCCAGGCGATAGACCATATTTACGACCCCGAGAAGGCGGCGGTAATGGGCATCCATAGCGTAGGGCAGGTAGTGGTGTTCGTCCACTGTGGCTCCCGCGGCCTAGGCCACCAGACGTGTGAGGATTATCTTGAGGTGATGGAGGCAAGCGCCCGCCGGTATAACATTCACCTCCCTGACCGACAGCTAGCCTGTGCCCCCATCAGGTCGCCGGAGGGGCAGGACTATATAGGGGCCATGACCGCGGCGGCCAATTTCGCCTTTTGCAACCGCCAGCTGATCACCCACTGGGTACGCCAGGCCTTCGCCCGGGTGATAGGGAAGGATCCTCGCCAGTTGGAGATGCACCTGGTTTACGATGTGGCTCACAACATCGCTAAGATCGAGCGTCACCGCTGGGAGGGAAAAGAGATAACTGTGTGTGTCCACCGCAAAGGGGCTACTCGCGCCTTCCCCCCTGGTCACCCTGACATCCCTGTCAAGTACCGTGAGATCGGCCAGCCTGTCCTAGTGCCTGGGGATATGGGGCGCTATTCCTTTCTATTGGTGGGCACCCAGAGGGCCATGGCGGAGACGTGGGGGTCTACGTGCCACGGCGCTGGCCGGGTGCGGAGCCGGGCTGCTGCCAAACGCCTCCTGAAGGGAGTAGACATTGCCCAACAGTTGGAGCGTCGCGGCATATACGTGCGGGCCCAGAACCGTGCCTTGCTGGCCGAGGAGGCTAGCGAGGCCTACAAGGATGTGGCCGACGTGGTAGAGGTTTTGCACGAGGCAGGGATCTCTCTAAAGGTGGCCCGCATGCGCCCCATAGGTGTGGTGAAGGGCTAGCTAAGAGGGCAGAGGCTCTAAGTTGGCCATAGAGGCTAGTAGCCTTTTTAGCCCTGCAGGGCCGCGGAAGGCCACAGTTACAAGCTGGTCATCGCCTGAGGGGACGCAGGACACTACTACGCCATCGCCGAAGATGGGGTGGCGCACTCTATCCCCTGCCCGGAAGGGCCCTGCCCCCGTCTGGCCAGAAGAAGGGCCAGGGGGGGTGTGGGCAACCCTGCCCAACGCTTCCACCTTCAGTTCGGCAGGTATATCGGCCAGGTAGCGGGATGGAAGGTGGGGGCCGCTGCGGGAGCGTCGTCGGGCCCTTACTAGGTAGAGGCGCTCCTTGGCCCTGGTCATGCCCACATAGCATAGACGTCTCTCCTCTTCCATTTGGGCCAAGTCCTCGAAGGAGCGGGCATGGGGTAAGATGCCCTCCTCCATCCCCACCATGAACACCACCCGGAACTCTAGGCCTTTGGCGGCATGGAGAGTTATAAAGGTGACGGCGTTGGCCTTCTCGTTGTACCTGTCCACCTCGGTGATAAGGGCTACGTCCTCTATCAGGTGGGCCAGAGCTTCCCTTGGATTCAGCGAATCGTATGTGGCGGCTACAGCCCTGAGCTCCTCCACGTTCTCCCATCTATCTTCTCCCTGGGAATCTGCCAAGATGTAGGCCTTGTAATCGGTGAGCTGAATGACGGCGTCCAGGAGATGGGATGGGGGCTTCTGAGAAGCGAGTTGGATGATCTCGTTGAGGAGCCCAAGGAAGCAGAGGAGGGCTCCTACAGCTCGCCGCTGCAAAGGGGGACGCGGGAGGTTAGCGACTTGTGAGCTGGGTAAGTCCTTCTCCTGTTCGGCCAAGACAGTGAGAGCAGCGTACAGGGGCAAGTTGAGCTCCTTGGCCCACGTTTGCAGCTCTTGTACTGTCCTTTCCCCTATTCCCCTTGGCGGGACATTGATAACCCGAAGAAGGGAGACTGAGTCGAAGGGGTTATGGGCCAGGCGAAGGTAAGCTATAAGGTCTTTCACCTCTCTCCGTTCATAGAAGCGCAGCCCTCCCACCACGCGGTAGGGGATGCCTCTTATCATGAAGGCCTCTTCCAAGGGGCGGGACTGGGCGTTGGTGCGATACATAACCGCGAAATCACTAAAGGTGTACTGGCCAGTAGCTACCAGGCTTTCCACTTCGGAAGCGACGAAGGCAGCCTCTTCCATCTCGTCATAGGTTTCGTGGACAACTATGGGGTGCCCTGGCCCCAGATCTGTCCATAGCTTCTTTTCCTTGCGCAGTCTGTTCTTGGAGATGACGTTCAGGGCGCCATCGAGGATGGTCTGGGTAGAGCGGTAGTTCTGCTCCAAGATGACCACCTTGGCGTCGGGGAAGTCATGCTCGAAGCTGAGGATATTACGCAGATCGGCCGATCGCCAGGTGTAGATAGACTGGTCTGGGTCTCCCACTACGCACAAGTTGCGGTACGGCTCAGACAGGAGGCGGATGAAAGCGTATTGGGCCACGTTGGTGTCCTGGAACTCGTCCACATGCTGATAGAGGAACCGCTCACCGTACTTCTTGCGTACAGCTTCCGTCTCTTCTAGCAGGTAGACGGCCTTGGCTATGAGGTCGTCGAAGTCCAAGGCCTTGTTATGGTCAAGGAGGGCCTGGTATTTCTTATAGACTTTGGCAACTACCTCATGGAAAGGGGAGGAAGCAGTAACAGCTACCGTTTCTGGGCTTTTCAACTCCGCCTTGGCCTTGGAGATGGCTGCTGCTACTGCTGCTGGGGGGAAGCGTCTAGGCTCGTAGTCCAGCTCTAAGAGGGCCTGGCGCACCGCTGCCAGCTGATCCTCTTCATCATAGATTACGAAGTCTCTAGGTACTCCTATATGGTGGCCTTCTATTCGCAGAAGGCGGGCGCAAATGGAGTGGAAGGTGCCCATTACCAGCTCTGCAGTTATGTTGCTCCCTACCAGGCTAAGGATCCTGTCGCGCATTTCGCGGGCTGCCTTGTTGGTGAAGGTCACTGCCAAGATTCGCCAGGGAGGGGCCAAACCCCGGGCCAGCAGATAAGCGATACGGTGGGCGATGACGCGCGTCTTGCCTGAACCGGGGCCAGCAATAATAAGAACAGGGCCCTTAACGTGGACGACGGCCTCCCTCTGACGCTCATTCAGGGGGCCCAATATGGGGTCGCAGCAAGTCATCGTCTGACCTGCATTGTAGCACGCTCGTTCTCCTGGCTACAATTTGGCCCAAAGGGGGCACTGGTGGCATTGGGGTAAGGGTGGCTTGCGTCCTACTGGCACTCCTCGGCGGCGAAGCATGGAGGCAACCAGGGCTAGGGGGAGACCTACCACATTGCAATAACACCCCAGGTACCGGTCCACAGGGCGGAAGTGGGGGTCTTGAATAGCATAGGCGCCGGCCTTGTCTAAGGGCTCGCCGCTGAGCAGGTAGCGCTCTAGCTCGTCTCTGGTATAAGGGCGCATATGCACCCAGGTCTGGGCGTGGCCTAGGCTCATCCTCTCCTCGCCCAACAGGGCTACGCCGGTTATCACCCGATGCCAGCGGGCCCTAAGGTTGGTAAGCATCTGGGTCGCTTCTTCCAAAGATGCGGGTTTACCCAACACCTGGCCCCGGAACACGACCATCGTGTCTGCGGCCAGGACGAGTTGGCCACCTTGTCGGCAAGCTACCGCCTGTGCTTTGGAAAGGGCCAAACATCTGACCAACCTTGCAGCCACAAGGCCCGATGAAGGGCTCTTCTCCTCCCATGTGGGTGTCACGACAGAAAAGGGGACGCCTAGAAGCCCGAGTAGCTCCCTGCGCCTAGGCGAGGTGGAGGCTAAGATCAACGGCATCACCGAAGTTCCAACGTGGCAACACATTCAACATGGTAGGTCTGGGGGAACATATCTATGGGGGTGACGTCCACGAGGTGATATCCCCCGTCGCAAAGCCTTCGTAAATCCCGGGCCAAGGTGTCTGGGCTGCATGAGACGTAGACGAGTTTTGGTGCCTTCAGCTTTAGGATGCTCTCTATCGCTTTCGGGTGGCATCCTGTCCTGGGGGGATCAAGGATGATGGCATCTGGCACGATGCCTAGCTCGCCCAGTAGGGCCTCTACCTTCCCCTTACGGTAGATAACGTTGTCTAGACCAGCAATGTTGTAGAGGGCGTCCTCCACTGCCGCACTCGACTCCTCGATGGCCAACACCCTGCGCACGAAGGGTGCTACCAGAACGGAAAAGGTTCCTACACCAGCGTAGGCATCGACAACTGTTTCATTCCCAGAGGGGGACAAGCGCTCTCTCACCACCCCCGCCAGCTTTTCGGCCCCTCTGGTGTTGGTCTGGAAGAAGGAGGCTCCAGAGATGCGGAAGCGGTGCCCAAGGAGCTCTTCTTCATAAAACTTCTGCCCCGAAGGCACTGAGGGCACCACGTGTCTAAGGTCTGGGTGGATGAGGCCCTGCCCTGTGTTGACACCGTAGCGGATGGCCACTTGGTGTTGTCCCTTGCCTTTCCCCTGGAGCTGGGCCAGCATTTCGTTGATCCAGGGGTGCATAAGGAGGCAGCGCTCTATGCGTATGAACTGGTAGCCGGACCCTGCCCTGGAGACGAACCCTAGGTTGCCCTCTTCGTCGGCCGAGAAACGGGCATGGTTACGGTACCCCAAGGGCTCAGGGGCAGGTATGCAGGGGGAGACGGGAGGCTGGACGAACTTACCAATGCGTATAAGCTGCTGGGCCACCACATGTCCTTTCAAGCGCACTTGTTCCTGATATGCTATATGCTGCCACTGACATCCTCCACATACCCCAAAGTAAGGGCACGGCGGTTCCACCCGCCAAGGGGAGGGGGATATTACCTCTACTACCCGTCCTAAGGCGTAGTCACGCCTCTCCTTTTCCAGCTCCACCACAACCTCTTCCCCAGGGATGCCATATTCGGCGAAGATGACCTTGCCATCCTGCCTCCCAATAGCTGCCCCTTGGAAGGCCATGTCTACCAGGGTGATGGAGATACGCGGAGCCTTGTCTACCATGGGAGTCCCGAAGGGCTAGTTTAGGGCAGGAGGGGGGCATCTGTCATGGCATCTCGTCCCCTCTCGTGATATAATGCCGCCAAACGCCAGAGTTTTAGAGACATGGATAGGGAGTCTGCCATATTTGTGGGGGCATTAGTTGGCGCTATCTGGCTATTCCTGACGTGGACGGCCATCTGCGTGTGGGCCTTCAATGACATTCGGGAAAGGACGGAGAACTTGGTCTTGCGCTTTATATCGGTCATTTTGGTGGCGTTTCTGTTGCCAGGCTTTAACCTACCGGGTTTGCTTTTGTACCTGCTTATAAGGCCTAGGGAGACGCTAGCTGAGGTCTACTCTCGGCAGCTGGAGCAGGAGGTCCTTTTGCGGGAGGTGGGGGAAGGGGCAGTCTGTTATGAATGTCGTCAGCCGGTGGGCAGCGACTTTCTCTTCTGCCCCTACTGCCGGGCGCGCCTACGGGAGCCCTGCACGGCGTGCAGAAGGCCGTTAAGCCTTTTCTGGGTGATCTGTCCTTACTGCGGCGTGCCCAAAGGGGCAGAAAGAACTCCCCAGGTGATAGCCGGACAACCTGGCTCTTCCCCTCAGCCAGCTAACTCTTGGGAAGGCTAAGACCCCAAGAGGGCCAACACGCTCTCCGCTGGCGCAGCTGCTGCTAAAAGCTGGGCAGCCCTTGTTGCCTTCTCCTTGCCCACTATGGGAAGGTGGGCGATGGCTTTCTCTAGGCGATGGACCACATCTGCTGTGCCTAGGGAGGTGACGATGACGGGCACTTGCCCCTCTTCTGCCCTCTCCAGCACATATGACAAGAGGGGCATGTCCCCTGTGACGATGAGGCAGCAGATGCCGGCGTTGAGGGCACCCAGTTGTTGATCTGGCTTGTCGCTGCGGACGATGATGGCCTTGGGGGCAAGGCGGGCCACGTAGTACTGCTCCGGATCGCTGGCGATCGAAGATATGGCCACCGTCTCTAGTGCCATCTCCTCCTGTCCCTCGGCGAAGAGCAACTGTGCCCCTAGGGCTTCCGCCAGTTGCCCTACGGTAGGGTGGGCAAGGACTTTGTCCTCGGGCAGGAGAGCGAGCAAGGGTATCTGTTGACTCCTCAGGTAGCTCAGGACCTCTTCAGTGCGTCTCCTGGGCACACAGTTGACGATAGCTCCTAAGAAGGCGTCATTAGTGCTCTTCTTCAGTGCCTCTAGCTCGGCCAAAGCAGGGTACCTGGTCACCCCCAGCACCCGCACCTGGGCCCCCCTCCAATCTTTGGGGAGCTCCGTTCCTTCCATTTCTAGCAAGGCCGCCTCGGGCAGCTGTGGCTCCAATGACATGACTGGGGTGGTAACGGGAGAGAGGCCTAAGCGGTAGAAGAGTTGGGCGTCGGCGATGGCCCTTGGGCTTTGGCCCCATCGAAAAGCTGGGACAGGGCTTCCTGCCGATTGTAATCGCAAGGCGAGACCCAGCGTCACGGTGCTTTTGCCGCTGCCACTGGGCCCAACTATAAGTACAGGCATCGCGGTGCCTAAGTTTATCACTGTTGGCCCTTAGGGGGTAGAAAGGGGAGCAACTTCAGGTCTTGGCTGCCAGGGTCGCTTGTAGTTGTTGGAGGGAGGGACTCAGTTGGACGGGATAAGAAGCAGGGGCATTAAGATCCTTGTACTCCTGGGGGAGACGGGCGAAGTTCTCTTGAAAGCGGTTACGTAGCTCTTCCAAGGTGGGATAGGGGCAAACCATCCTTCCTCCCTCCATGAACTTGGTCAGAAGGGGCTCGCCTGTGGTGACCTCTTCCCCCCTAAGGGCCAGGATATCGCCAGCCATAAGTCCATCTGGCCCAAAAAGGCGGAACACCTGTTTGGGCCCGGGCAGCGTGGCCTTCCCCAAGCTGCGCTTTAGCACCGGTCGTCCCTCGTAAGAGACCAGCTTGTATGCCATGTCCAGCCAAGGGGCATCTGCAGACACCCCCATCTTGGTGCCTACCCCGAAGGCATCGATAGGCGCGCCAGCCTCTATAAGGGAGGCGATTTCATGCTCATCTAGCCCCCCACTGGCGAAGATGAGGGCATCCTTAAGGCCTGCCGCATCAAGGATGTCCCGCACCTTCTTGCTAAGGTCCAAAAGGTCCCCTGAATCGAGTCTTACCCCCTGAAGACGTAGTCCCCTGGCCTTCAGCTCCTGGCCCACCTGGGCAGCTATCCGCGCTCCCTGTACGGTATCGTAAGTGTCAATAAGGAGTATGGAGCGCTCAGGGAAGGACGAGACAAAGGCACGGAAGGCCTCCAGCTCCGATGGGAAGGCCATAATGTAGGAGTGGGCCATAGTACCCGCTATGGGGATGCCGTAACGGTGGCCGGCCAATACGTTGCTGGTGGCGGCAAACCCCACTAAGTAGCAGGCGCGGGCGACCTTTAGGCCAGCGTCCAAACCATGGGTGCGACGAAACGAGAAGTCTACAAGTACTCTTCCCTTAGCTGCCACTACACATCTAGATGCCTTTGTGGCGATCACCGTTTGAAGATGGACCTGATTGATTAAGTAGGTCTCCGCTATTTGGGCCTCAAGGAGAGGGCCAGTGACCTCCAAAAAGGGCTCTTGAGGGAAGATGATGGTGCCTTCAGGTACTGCCCATACCTCCCCCGTGAACTGAAGGCCCTCCAGGTATTCAAGGAAGGCATCGGCGAAGATACCTGTGCGGCGGAGATAATCGATGTCGCGCGAAGTGAAGCGTAGCGATTGAAGATAGTCGAGGGCATCTTGGAGGCCTGCGGCCACTAAGTAACCCCGTCCTCGGGGAAGGGAGCGCACAAAAAGGCTGAAGGTCGCCTCCCCAGTCATGCCGTGCTCCCAGTAGCTTTGGGCCATAGTGAGCTCGTAAAGGTCTGTAGCCAGGGGGATGCCATCCATGACCTTTCGGCAGGGTGTCTCCTGAGGAAACAGTATACCGCCTATCTTATGTTCGAGGCTCTAAGGCGAGACTTCTGGAGATAGCGAGCTCAGCTCCTGATTCTGGGTTAGTGCCGCCAGGGGGATGTTAAACCTCACCTCTGCCCCCATCCCGGGGCTGCTTATAATCTCCATCTCCCCTTTCAATATCTTGGCCCGGTCACGCATGCACTTGAGGCCTAAGGTGCCATTCTGCGGCGATTCAACCAAGCCGATCCCCCAATCCTGGACGGACACCCACATTTTCTCCTCGTCCTGCCACAGCCTTACCTTTATGCGTGGCGTTTGGGAATGTTTTACGGCGTTATTTATCGCCTCTTGGACAATCCGAAATAGGTGAGCACCTACTAAGGGGCTCATCTCCCAGCGACCTTCCCCTACTTCCAACTCCGTTCCGATGTTGTGACGCTTTTCAACTTCTGCTAGTAGGGAGGCTATGGCCTTAGGGAATTCCTTCTCGGCCAGCTCTTTAGGTATGAGATGGGTGATGATGTCGCGAGCCTCCTCCAGGGCCTGGCTCAGGAGGTTGAATGCGCGCTCTAACAGGGGACTTTTTCGGCCAGAGCGGTGCATGTAGGACTGCATAAGGGAGAGGGCAGAAGCTATAAGCTGCATAGGGCCGTCATGGAAGTCGTATCCCACACGCTTTCTCTCCTCCTCTTGGGTGGCAAGGAGTCGTAGCCATGTCTTTGTCCGCATCTCCTCCGCTTGGCGTTGGGGGGTGACGTCGTGGGCGGTGATGATCCAGCTCTGAATCTGTCCCTGCTGATGGGCTGGCACAGCTGTGACTTCTATGATGTGGCGACGGCCTTCGGCAGCGACGATCTGGACATCCATAGGCCCCACTTTTGCCCCCTCTGGCCCATTTCTACCCTCATGGTTAACGATCTCCCGCCATACTGCCGGTTCCAATACTGTGGAGATGTGACGCTTTAGCAATTCCTGCCGGCTATATCCCATGAGCTGCTCTACAGCTGGGTTCACCTCCTGTATCTGCCCAGTCCGGTCTATGAGCAAGACCATGTCTTGGACATGGTCTAATAAGAGCCGTAGCTGGTCTTGGGAATCTTTGAGGGCCCGTTGGGCCTTTTCCTTGGCCGCTACCTCCTCTGTCAGGCGCTTGGCCAAGGCGGTTATCTGTCGGAGCTCGTGCCGCAGGGCGCTACTCATAAGGGATATAGAGCTAGACATGGCTATAAAGCTCAACGGGCGCAAGATGCTGGCTGGCTCCTCACCGAGAAGATGGGCGTTGAGGAAGCCTTGGTGACTGGGCACCATCCCGGCTAATAAGGCCAAGGCCACAGATACAGGCAAGGGGGAGGAGAAGGATGCTACGGCCAGGAGGGGGTAGTACAGGTTTATATATACGTTGGGTAGCCCCCCTGTGCTAGCTACAATTACACCCACCTCGAAAATGCCGATGAGGGTTAAAAGCAGAAGGAGGCAAAACTGTCCCCTGCTCACAAGAGGCCTGACTCCGGCCTCCTGACTAGGACGATGGCGCCATCGCATAAGTAACCTTTGCCATGCCCCTCGAACCCTTGGAGGCTCAGTCACCTGTGGGAAGATTTTGTGCGCCATATCGCCACTAGATATGACGCTCTTGGCCAAGTGGACGTTTCATTTGTGCGATATGGCCTAGAAGGTTAGGTCACAGGAATCGCTGTAGACGACTCCGATTATGGAACGGGGGTCTTGCTTTGAGACACTCATCTTCTAGGGGGAGAGGGATTGTTAGGTTTCAAGGTTCTTTGTGGCATCGCCTCTGTGGTGGTAGCGGCGTCTCTTGCCTATGTGTGGGGGCATGCCTATCCTTTGTCCTCTTCACTCTACACGCTGCCAACGGCTGTGTCCGCAGTCAGCTACCGCGTCAGCCCCATGGATCCGACCCGCCTGTTGGAGATACGTTTGGTGTGGGCGGCCCCCCTAGACGCCACGAGCAGAGTATTCGTAAGCTTCCCAGGTTCAGGTGATGAAGTATGGCACCTGTGTCACCTATCAGAGCAGGAAGCGTACTGCCCCTTGGGGAGCACTAACATACCCATAGCCTCTTTGGAGAGGCTGCAAGTCCGTATCGTCGCCGAGGGTATGCGCCGTTAGCTGAACTGCCGTGCTAACTCGGCGCAACGATCTAGGTACGGTAAGGTCTCCTCTGCCGGCCCTGGCCTCAGCCAGAAGATGCATTTCTCTACGCCCAGCTGGGCGAGCTGCTCTAGGCCTTCGGGACGAGCCGGGGCCCCGAAGATGTAGACAGGGATGGGGCCTCTTCCAGCCCGCTCGGCCATGACTTGCAGCTCTTTTATGCGCTCTTCCAGCCTTTGTTCGCGGCCAAGGATCGGCATCCAAACGTCGCCGTATTCTACCACCCTTTTGAGGACGTTGGTGCCATTGCCCCCCACCACGATGGGAGGATGGGGCTTCTGAACAGGCTTAGGCCAAGACCATACAGGGTCGAACTTTATCCATTTGCCGTGGAAAGACGCCTCCTCCTGGCTCCATATGGCCTTCATGGCAAGGATGCTCTCGCGCATTATCTGCCAACGGTGGGACGGCTGGACACCATGGTTCTCCATCTCCTCCTCGTTCCAGCCAGCCCCCACCCCAAAAAGGAAGCGCCCTCCGGATATTAAGTCCAATGTGGCTACCCTTTTGGCCAGGCATATGGGGTTATGCTGAGGTACCAGACAGATCCCGGTGCCTATCCGGATGTTACGGGTGGCCGCTGCTATTGCAGCTAGAGCCACGAAGGGGTCCATGGTGTGCCGGTATTCCTCTGGCAGATCCCCTCCCCCTGGCCAGGGGGTGCGACGGGAGGTAGGTATATGGGTGTGTTCTGGGACCCAAACAGAGTCAAACCCCCTCTCTTCAGCTGCCTTGGCTAACTCCACAGGCCCTATGGAGTAATCGGTCACAAACATGAAGACCCCAAACTTCATTGACTACCTCCTGCGGATGCTAAGGTAAGATTTTACCCTACTGGGTAAGCTATGTCACGGTACGCCAATTTGGCCGCTTGCGAAGCTTTGCCACAGCCGGATGACCCCAGGACCCAATACCACTAGCATCATGGCCGGGAAGATGAGGAACACCAGAGGGAAAATCATTTTCACGGGGGCTTGTTGGGCACGGGTCTCGGCCCTTTGGCGGCGAAGCATTCGTAAGTGATCAGCCTGAACGTGGAGGGCTTGGGCTATCCCAACGCCTAGCTGCTCGGCCTGCACTATGGCCGAGAGGAAAGTGCCCAGTTCTTCCACTCCACACCGTTGCCCCATCTCCAGTAGGGCCTGTTGGCGGGGCATCCCTAGGGCGATCTGACGCAAGGTGTTTTTCATCTCCTCTGCTAGGGGGCCCGGAGTCTTGTTAGCTACCCTGGCCAGTGCTGCTTCTAGGCCTAGACCTGCCTCCACGCTTACGGCTACCAGGTCAGCAAAGTCGGGCAGGGCCTTCAAGATGAGATGCTTCCGCCTGTGAGCGCGTTGCTGCAGCCACAACAAGGGCGTGACTATGCCTGGCGCTAGCGCCACCGTTACCGATATGCCTATCAAGACGGGCGATGGTGCGAAAGCTAGCATGACGGCGGTGATAACTAAAGGAGGGAGTAGGATGCCCAAAGCCCACTGGCCAATGAAGGAGGTAGGGTTAACGGGTATTCCAGCCCGCTGAAGGGAAAGGCGCAGATCATTTATCACCTGGCTAGGGAAGAGCTTGAGGATGCATGAGCCCACCCACCTTAAAACGGGTCGCACTACGCGCTGGGAGAAGGGCTTGGCACTTGTCTCCCCTTCTGAGTCCCTTCCGTCCCGCCGAGTCCGGCCTAGGCCCCTTGCTAGCAAGGGATTGACGTCGCGCTGTAAGAAGGCAAAAGTGGCCAGTGCGGAGGCGACGCCTGCCAGGGTGGCAGCGACCAAGGTTTCCATCTCTTACACCTCGATCTGCATGATCTTGCGCAGCCCCAGTATCCCTATGACTTCCATTGCTGCTGCCACGGCTAAAAGGATCCGGCCCACCATGGTTGTGAAGAGCAGTCCGATGTAGTCGGGGTTGAGGAGGAATAGCCCCCCGGTAAGGAGCACGGGCAAAGACCCTATGATGAGGGCTGAGAGGCGTTGCTGACTCGTTAGCGTTCTTATCTCGCCACGGAGCTTTACCCTCTCCCGCATCGTCTGTTCTACGGTAGAGAGGAGCTGGGCCAGGTTCCCACCTACTTGTCTCTGGATAAGGATAGCTGTTAGGACAAGCTCTAGGTCTTGGCTCCCTACACGGCGCCCCAGGGCGGAGAGGGCTGTGTCGATATCGGCCCCCAGCTGGATCTCCTGGACGGTGTGTGCTAGTTCTATTGCCAAGGGGCGGGATATCTGCTTAGAGGCGAAATCTAGCGCCTGCAAGAAGCTATAGCCACTACGGAGGGCATTTATAACCAGGGGAAGGGCTTCTAAGAGCTGCTTTTCTATCTTGGCTATTCTGATACGCCGCTGTTGTCTTACCACCCATCCGGGAAGCCAATAGCCAGCTATGGCCGGTAGAGGCAGCATCCACCAAGGCGCCTTCATAAGGGCTGCCAAGCAGGCAAAGACTGAAGCCATGCCAAGCCTTAAGGCCAGATATTCGGCCACCCGGAGGGGGATGCCGGCTTGCTCCAGCATCAAGGCCATGCCTTGGCCTGGTCGGCCCCATAACCGTCCAGACAGGCCTTCCCGAGGGCGAAGGGGCAGGCGGTGCCGCATAGTACGGCCTTGGGCCCCCTTGGAAACAGGGGTAGGGCCAGCGACTCTTTGCACGAGGGCACTGGGCGAAAAAAGGAGACTATGCATCCCCACCACTCCTAATGAGACAGTAATGCCTACCAGCAACGCCGCTATACCGGTCAAGTCCAGGCTACCTCCTCAAGAAATACGTCGGGCGGCATATTTATCCCTGCTAATTCGAACTTGTAGGAGAAAGTGGGGCGGATGCCCGTTGGCCGAAGCTCGCCTATCACGGCGCCGTCGCTGCTGATGCCTTCCTGGTGGAAGCGGAAGATCTCTTGGAGGGTGATAACGGTGCCCTCCATCCCCACCACCTCAGTGATATGGGTGATACGCCGCACCCCGTCCACGAACCTGGCCATCTGGACGATGATGTCTAAGGCAGAGGCGATCTGTTCCCTTATCGCCCTTTCGGGGAGGTCGAACCCCGCCATCATCACCATGTTCTCTAGGCGGGAGAGGGCATCCCTGGGGGAATTGGCGTGGATGGTAGATAGGGAACCTTCATGGCCTGTATTCATGGCGTTGAGCATGTCGAAGGCCTCAGGTCCCCGCACCTCGCCGATGATGATGCGGTCGGGCCTCATACGCAAGGCGTTGCGAAGAAGGTCCCTCTGGGTCACCTCCCCTTTGCCCTCGATGCTCGGGGGCCGGGCCTCCAGGCTCACCACATGGGGTTGCTGTAGCTTTAGCTCAATAGGGTCTTCGATAGTGATTATGCGTTCGCGGTGGGGTATATAGGCGGAAAGGACGTTGAGGAGGGTGGTCTTGCCTGTACCTGTCCCCCCTGAGATGAGGATGTTTAGGCGGGCCTTTACAGCCGCAGCCAGGAAATCAGCTACCCGCCGGTTGAGAGTGCCGGCATTGATAAGGCCCTCCATGGACATCTTGTCGGCACGAAAGCGCCGGATGGTTACCACAGGGCTACGGGGGGCCAAAGGGGGGATGATGACGTTGACTCTAGATCCGTCACGTAGTCGGGCATCTACCATGGGGGATGATTCGTCTACGCGGCGTCCCAAGGGGCCAAGGATCTTTTGGACGATCCTCATGATGTGGTCTTCGTCCTGAAAGTGCACCTGTGAGCGGTATATGATGCCTTCCTTCTCGTAATAGACCTCATCTGGGGCGTTGACCATGATCTCTGAGATGTCCGGGTCTCGCATCAGCTGCTCCAGAGGGCCAAGTCCCAGCATCTCGTCTAGAACCCTTTGGAGGATGGCATCCCTGGAGAGGCCGACTATATGGGGATAGTAGCGCCGCAGCAAAAGGGAGGCTGCGTCCGTCACCGCCTGCGATGCCTCCTCTTTGGGCATGCGGGACAGGCGGGCCATTTCCAGCTCCTCTAAGAGGAGCCGGTGAAGGTTTAGGGCTATCTCCTCATGTTCCTTTGAAACTGAGCTGACCGGCCCTGGGCGATGTACCGTCTCGCTCTTTTCGGGTTTGATGGGTGTAGTCAGCTCTGGCGAACGTCGGGGTAGGCGCGCCTCCTGCCAGACCACTGGCCCATCACCTGCCTACTACTAGGGGTTGAGGGAGTAGTCTACGCCATAGCCCTTTCCCTTTCTCCCCTTGGCCGCTAAGGGATAGGGCCAGGTCCCGGAAGGCCGCTGCTGCCGGAGATTTGCCCATCACTACGGGCCTCCCCTCGTTCAGGGAGCGCCCTACCTGCTTGTCGAAGGGGACACGGCAGGTGGGAGATAATCCTAGAACGTTGCGGACGTCTCCATTGCTGGCTCGGGTGGTGGGCGAGGTGTGGTTTATCACCACTGCTATTCGCTGTTCTGGGTAATTCCAGCTCTGTAGTATCTCTAACATGGCTATAGCCTCCTTCAGCCCTGTCACATCGGGGGTGGTCACTAAGAGGGCAACGGTGGAGAGCTCTAACGCCCTGGATATCATGTCGTTGAACCCAGAGGGGCAGTCTACCACTACAAAGTCGTAACCACGGGCCAAAACCTCAAGGATAGCCCCTACATGGTCAGGCGACAGGGGATACCACTCTCCACGCCACGGAGGGGCTGGGAGTACCTCCACGCCAGTACTATGCCTTACCATGCACTGTCGCACGCTCTCCAGGTTTATGGGGCCCTCCTGGACGACGTCTATAATGCTCTTCTCTACTGGGAGGGCCAAAAGGGCAGCTACGTCCCCGAAGCGAATGTCCAGGTCCACTAATGCTACGCTCATGTGCACATGATGGCTCAAGGCCACTGCCAAGTTAGTGGCGGTAGTCGTTTTGCCTACTCCTCCCTTGGGCCCAAAAACGGTCACCACCGATCCGAAGGGGGTGCTTTCTTGCCCAATATGGCCTCGTCTCCGTTCTTCTAACGTTATGAGGGAGGTGATGGCCTTAATCCACTCCTCGCGGCTGCCTGGGTAGATAAGGAAGTTGCGTACCCCCAAGGCCATGATCCCCTTCATGAGCTCGGGTGAGGATTCCCGTTGGCGGGCATAGGCGACAATGGGAACGTCAGGCTTTAACTCCGCCAGCGCCTCAATAGTCTGAAAGGCTCGGGCCCGGGGCTCGGCTATGGCCACCATGACAATGTCAGGGGTGGTCTCCATGGACAGGGTCTTGGCCTCAACGCCGTAGTTGGCGACACCTGCTACGGCGATGCCTGAAATGGCTAGAATCTTGCGCAACTCCTCCCTTCGGCTATGGTCAGGGTCGATGATGATTACCTGGGGATTGCGGATCATCCCTTTCACCTCCTACTTAGCAGGGATGCTATCGCTTCCAGGTCGGGGGGCAGGCGAGCCCCTCCTGTTAAAGGCGCTACGAAGGTAGGGTTCATGTCGCTAAAGCTGCGCAGGGCAAGATAGATGGTGCCCTTCTTTGAGGCCAAGGAGACGGCCAAGACCTGTGGCGGGTCTAGGGCTAGTGTCACTGTCTTGGCTTTCGGCTGGGGTTCTGCTTGCCCTATCCTTACTCTCTCCTGGGGGGGAAGTTGTGATGCGTCTGCAGGGAGTTGGGAGACGTTTTGGGCTACCGCCAGTACTTGGACGTTTTCGGCTATCACTAGTGATGCGTAGATGTGATTATCTCTATCGACCTCGAAGACGCCAATGACGTCGACGAAGTCGCCTGGCAGTACCAGGCCGCCAACCATGGTAGCCTCATCCACGTTTATGGCCACAGCTCGTTTGCCAGGGGGGACGATGGAGGCCAATTCGTGAGTAGAGATTTCTCGGCCTGTGCTCGCCTCCGCTAGCTTAGCTTGCGTTATCTGCTCGCCGCTAGCGATGGGATAGCGGGCGACCCTGCCCACGGCCCTCTGGATATCTGAAAGGGCCCCCTCAGTGAGCAGGTGTGATGGCACCGTTTCGACCTTGACCATCTCCAGGGTGATGCGGGTGCGGGCCGGGATATTTTGGGCAGCTATTACCACTGGTTTCCCCTGGATAGCTGGGGCATCCGAGGACCTGGCTGCTCCTTTGAGGGCTAGGTAGCTGACTAGGGCAGCTGCTAGCCCTGCTACTATCGCTAGCGCTAAGGCCCATCTGCTTCCTCGGTGGGGTAC
>Ga0209289_100669_pt1 | contig 16247 bp, 17 predicted proteins | sample GXS110809BmetaG_FD_184121 | JGI IMG/M metagenome (GOLD analysis project Ga0209289, IMG submission 184121) | Hot spring microbial communities from Gongxiaoshe hot spring, China to study Microbial Dark Matter (Phase II) - GXS 110809B (SPAdes)... ...
ACGACAGATAAGATAGATCGCATCCGAGGCGTCGTGCCCGTAGTGAATCCATGCCCCACGCCCGTAACACACCCGCTCCCCAACCCCCTCCATCCACCGGAAAAGCCGATCGCCTGGATCCACACACTCAAGCCGAAATGGCACCATCATCTGTAACACAGCCATACCGCCTGAGTCTACGAAAGAGAAAGCAGCCTACTCAAGGAGCAGGGTCTCACTCTGGCAAGTCATCGGTCTGCTTCAGGAGGGATTGCGAAGACGAGGATGAGTGGAACACGTCATAGAGCCGCCGCGCCAGCACCTCAGGAAGCACCGCCCGAAGCTCGTCTAAGCTGGCACGCTGGATCCTTCGCCACGAGCCGAACCGCTCTAGGAGCCTCCGCCGGCGCTTGGGCCCCAACCCTTCCACCCCGTCCAAAACCGACTCTAAAAACCTCCGCCGGCGCACCACACGATGATACGTCACAGCAAATCGATGGGCCTCATCGCGAACCCTCTGCAAGAGCTGCAACGCTGAGGACTCTCTCGGGAGCACGACGGGCTGCGCGCGATTCTCTACAAAGATATGCTCGTGCTCTTTCGCCAGAGCTATCGTGGGAATCTGCCCCACCCCCAGCTGGCGGAGGACCGCCCGCGCCGCATTGAGCTGCCCCTTGCCCCCGTCAATCACGATGAGATCAGGCAGAGGCAGAAAGCGCCCATCGCCTTGAAGCGCCCGCTCGACACGGCGCCTGAGAACTTCAGCAATCATCGCAAAGTCGTCAATGCCTGACACAGTTTGGACGCGAAACCGACGATACTCGGATTTTTTGGGAGCGCCATCCCAGAAGACGACCATCGAGCCCACAGCGTGCTGCCCGAACAGATTAGAGATGTCATAAGCCTCGATGCGACGGGGTAAGGCCGGCAGCTTGAGCACATTCTGAAGCTCCTCCAGAGCGTCGTCATAAGACGGAGAGCGCTCAACGCGCTCCCGGAGGGCCAGCTCAGCATTATGCATGACCAGATCCAAGAGCTGGCGCGTTGGCCCGCGCCTTGGCACCCTCAGCTTCACAGGGCCGTTACGCCGCTCCGCAAGCCACTGGGCAATCGCGTCAGGTTCTTCGAGCGCACAGGGCAAGATGATCTCCTTGGGGATCTGCTCCGTCTTACCGTAATACTGCTTGACGAACGCCGTCAGCAGTTCCGATGGCGTTGTGTCGGCTGGGGCCTCCAGGAAGACGCTGTCGCGGCCGACAAGCTTCCCCTGGCGCACGAAGAAGGCCTGGACGCAGGCCGTACCATCCCCAAGCGCATAGCCGATCAGATCGCGCTCACCAGGACGAGAAGCGAGCTCGTGCTCCCCAGCTAGGAGCTTCTCTAAAGCGGCGATCTGGTCGCGCAGGCGCGCTGCACGCTCAAACTCTAATCGTTCAGAGGCTTCGGCCATGCGCGCGCGCAACTCTTCGATGAGATCATTCCTGCGCCCGCGCAGAAAGAGCGTCGCCTCCTCAACCAGCTTATCGTATTCTTCGTGGGAGATCGCGCCCACACACGGGGCGTCGCACAGCCCAATATAGTGATCCAAGCAGGGGCGCCGGCGCGCCGGAATCGTGCTCAGATCTAGGGCGCAGGTGCGCAACCGAAAGATCTTCTGCAGGACCCTTAGGGTCTCGCGCACGGCGTCGCTATTGGTGTAGGGGCCAAAGTATCGGCCATCACGCGCCACACGCCGCGTCACCTCTACCCTGGGGAAGGGCTCGTCCGTGATCTTAATGTACGGATAGCGCTTGTCGTCTTTCAGACGAATATTATAGCGTGGCTGGTGCTGTTTGATGAGCGTCGCTTCCAGGATCAAGGCGTCGCGCTCGCTCTGGGTGACGATATACTCAAAATCGGAAACCTCGCGCATGAGGCGCTGGGTCTTAAGATTCTCCGTAGGTTGGAAGTACGAGCGCACTCGATCGCGCAGGGATGCAGCCTTCCCGATGTAGAGGATCTCACCCTGGGCGCTCTTGAAGAGATAGACCCCGGGCTCCTGCGGCAAGGCCTTCACCTTGGCTTCCAGGCCGACCACACCCTGATCCTACACGCTCTCGCGCCGTTCGGCAACCCCTCAGGTTGACGGGAACCCTTAGGGAAACTATAATAATCTGCGCGCGGAGAGTGGCGCAGTGGCAGCGCGCTTGGTTTGGGACCAAGAGGTCGCCGGTTCAAATCCGGCCTCTCCGACCACTCTTGCTATTATGACCGAAGCCCACGAATACCAAGCGCTCTATCGCAAGTGGCGCCCGCAACGTTTTGCCGACGTGGTCCACCAAGAATACACCGTGCGGACACTCCAAAACGCCGTGCTCTCTGGGCAGATCGCTCATGCGTATCTTTTAGCTGGCCCCCGTGGCGTCGGCAAGACCTCGATAGCTCGCATCTTCGCCAAGGCTGTCAACTGCCTCAACCTGCAGCGGGGCGAGCCTTGCAACCACTGCGAGATGTGCCGCAAGATTACGCGCGGCAACGCCCTCGACGTCATCGAGATCGACGGGGCCAGCAACCGCGGCATCGATCAAATCCGACAGCTCCGTGAAGAAGTGAACTTCGTCCCCGCGGAAGCGAAATATAAAGTCTATATCATCGACGAAGTGCACATGCTCACCAACGAAGCGTTCAACGCGCTCCTCAAGACCCTTGAAGAGCCCCCACGCCATGTGATCTTTATCTTTGCTACGACCGAGCCTCATAAAGTCCCGTTGACGATCGTCAGCCGATGCCAGGCGTTTGAGCTGAAGCTTCTGCCTCCAGAGCGCATCGAGAAGCGCCTCAAAGAAATCTGTGAAGCTGAGAAGATCGATGCTAGCCCAAAGGTGCTCACGGCGATCTCGTATCGGGCGCGGGGGGCCTTGCGTGACGCGATCGTGATGTTAGAGCAACTCGCGTCGTATAAGGGCTCAGCCCGCATCGAAGAGCACGATCTCTACGAGATCATGGGCCTAGCGAGCGAAGAGACCGTGACCGAGTTTTTGAAAGCGTTGCTGGCACGCCAAGGGCGAAGAGCGCTAGAGATCATCGCGGACCTTGCCGATCGCGGCAAGGATTTGGAACTCTTTGTCGACGAGCTCATTGAGCAGACGCGCGATTGGATCATTGCCCATCTCGACGGCCAGCCTCCGCTTGAAGGGATTGGCCTGGAGCCGCTCATCACGCTCAGCACGCAGCTATTGAATCTCAAGCGTGAGCTAGGACGCGCCTGGGAGAAGCGGATTTTGCTCGAAGTCAAAGCCCTAGAACTCGCTCAAGGCGAGCTTGCTCCCTTATCACAACCGACACTTCTGAGTGCAGGGGCGAAGTCGTCCAAAGAGAAGCCCATAAAAAGGGCTCACGATGAGAAGGAAGCTCAACAGGGGGCCGACCCCGGATCGTCGTCAGACCGATGGACCCAACTTCTTGCCGAAGTAAAGCGCGATCGACGTGGTACGGTCCACGCACTCCTCCTGGACGGCCATCCTGTCGAGCTTCCCGACGCGCTGCGTATCGAGTACGACTATGACCATACGTTCCATAAAGAGAGCCTGGAGAAGCACCGCAAGTATCTTGAGGAAGTGGTCGCGCGCGTCTACGGGGTGCGCCGGGTCGAGATCGCCTTTATCAGCGGGGAGGGGCCGCGGCGCAAGAGCAAGAGCGCGGAGATCCGCGAAAAAGCCGAACTCTTGAAGAAGACATTTGGTGGCGAGATCGTCTCCTAGGAGAATGCGAGAAGGGGGAGTTATGCAGTTTCCTGGCGGCATGAAAGAGGCTATGAAGCACGTCAAGAAGATGCAGGAACTCTTGGAGAAGAAGCAACAAGAGCTTGCGAACCTTCGCGTGGAAGCATCGTCAGGGGGAGGCATGGTCAAAGTGATCGCTAACGGTCGGGAAGAGATCGTTGATATACAGATCTCCCAAGAAGTCGTGGATCCCAATGACGTTGATATGCTGGAAGACTTAATTTTAGCAGCGATCAAGGAGGCGCAAGCAAAGTCCAAAGAGTTGGCACAGCGCGAGATGGCGAGCATCATGGGGCAGCTGGGGTTACCCAATATTCCGGGCTTAGGGTTCTAAGATGGACAAGTACCCTGAACCGTTGGAGAATCTTATTAAAGAATTTCAGAAGCTGCCGAGCATTGGGCGCAAGACTGCCGAGCGCCTCGCGTTCTATTTGCTCTCTCAGCCTCCGGAGGCCGTAGAGTCTCTGAGCCAGGCCATCGCCCATGTCAAAGAGAAGATCCGTGCTTGTCAAGAGTGCTTCAATTTCACAGAGAGCGAGAATGAGCTCTGCGAGATCTGTCGGGACCCCCAGCGCGATAGATCAGTGATCTGTGTTGTGAGCCATCCCCAAGAGCTCTTGAAGCTCGAGAAGACCCGCGAGTATCGCGGGCTCTATCACGTCTTAGGTGGGCTGCTCTCGCCGGTCAACGGCATCGGGCCGGAGCAGCTCCATATCGAGGAGCTTCTGGTGCGCCTCAGCAAACACAAGATTCAAGAAGTGATTCTCGCGCTTGACCCCAAAGTCGAGGGCGAGGCAACAGCCATGTATCTAGCGAGAAGGATTAAGCCCTTGGGGATTAAAATTACCCAGATTGCGCATGGGGTTCCCGTGGGGCGCGACTTGGAATTCGCTGACGAAGTGACGCTCTCGCGGGCATTGGCGGGCAGGGTGCAATTGTAGCTACAATATTATGAAGTTTCCGTTGCTTTTGCAGAGCCAACTGGACGGAGTGGTTCGACTCACGCAAGAGCGATGGGAACATATCGAAGAGAAGAGACAGCAAGGAGAATTAAGACCTGATATTAATGAAATTATACAAACGCTCAAGGAACCTGAAAGAAGTGAGGGCAAGCAATCATGACCCCAAAGTTCATCTTTACTATCGAGCTTCTGGGAACCGATGGTCCGTGGTGGTTGTCAAACAAGACCCCCGCAGTAGCTTCGTGCTCACAGCGTATATCACTGATCGCATCAAACAAGGAGGTTTGCTATGGCGCAAGAGCTAATACTGGAGTATGACCGCGAAGGCGATATTTTAGAAGCATCAAGCCGTGGGCATGGCACAACAGTCGCTAAAGACATAGGGGATGACGTGTGGGTAAAGATTGAAGAGGAGACCGGAGCTATAGTGGGGTTCCTGATTTTGAACTTCTCAAAGCGTAAGGACTCTATTAAGCTCCCCTTGGGCTTTGAGCAATTTTATAGATCAGAGCTTCAATTGCCACCCACTGGTAAGGAATATTTGGTTATCAATCAGAATTAGAGGAGGTCCTAGGTTATGGTTATCAAGCTTAATGATAGAGAGCTAAAAGGAGTATATGCATTTGGTTTTACAGGTCCCAGCGGTTTTGACATTAAGTATCGCTGGCCCCCCAGTCCCCGTGAAACTATAGAAATACAAGAAGAGTTGAGTTATATTGGTCAAATAGCTGCAGGCCAACAGCCGATTTCGTTTGAGATAGAAGTTGAGGAATACAAGTTTTCTGCCCCGAAGTGTCGCCTTCTGAGATATAGTGTGGAGCCAGACACACTAAGGATCCTAGAAAAGAAATGATATCAATTGAATTTGCAGTAATCATGCAACAAGGAGTAAAGCTGGAGGAGCGATGAAAGCCATCGTCATTCGCGAGCACGGCGGCCCAGAGAAACTGAAGCTTGAAGAGATCCCCACCCCGGAGATCTCCGACACGGAAGTCTTGGTTCGGGTCAAAGCCTGCGCGCTCAATCACTTAGATATCTGGATACGGCGGGGCATCCCCGGCATCGAGCCCCCGCATATCCCTGGGGCCGATGTCGCCGGCGTTGTAGAAAAAGTCGGCTCGGCTGTCAAAGATATAAAAGTCGGCGAGCGCGTCGTGCTCAATCCAAACTTAAATTGCGGGGAATGCGAATATTGTCAGATGGGCGAAGATAGTCTCTGCGTCACCTATGGGATTTTGGGAGAACATGCCCCCGGAGGGTACGCCGAATTCGTCAAGGTGCCGGCGCGCAATGTGATAAAAATCCCCGATCACGTCTCGTTCGACGAAGCCGCGGCTGTGCCCTTGACTTTTATGACGGCATGGCGCATGGTCGTCACCCGCGCCAAGGTCAGGCCCGGCGAAGACGTCTTAGTGCTAGCAGCCGGCAGCGGCGTGGGCAGCGCAGCGATTCAGATTGCGAAGCTCTGTGGCGCTCGCGTCATCGCGACGGCAAGCACCGACGAGAAGCTCGCCAAAGCCAAAGAACTTGGCGCTGACATCGTGATCAACTACGCTCAGACAGACTTTGATAAAGAAGTCTGGAAGCTCACGAACAAGCGCGGGGTTGACGTCGTCATCGAGAGCGTGGGTCAGGCGACGTGGACTAAGAGCTTACGCGCGCTCGCGCGCAACGGGCGCCTGGTCACGTGCGGGGCCACGACGGGGCCCATCGGTGAGACTGATATTCGCCTGGTCTTCTGGAGACAACTGCAGATTCTCGGCTCGACGATGGGGACGCGGCGCGAGTTACACACGGTGTTGAACCTGGTCTGGGCCGGCAAGCTCAAGCCCGTGATCGCCGGAGTGTTCCCCCTCACTGAGGCTGCCAAGGCCCAGGAGATGCTCGAAAAGCGCGAACAGTTCGGAAAGTTGCTCTTGCACCCCTAAGAAGGGTACAATAGAGAGAGGGGCGACCGGCCAGTCGCCCCTCCTAGTCCGGCCCTCGACAAGGGGTGGAGAGACTTTGTCGAGGGCTGCTCTCTTACTTCTTCTTCTTCTTGGCTGTCTTCTTCGCCGTCGTCTTCTTGGCCGTGGCTTTCTTCTTCGCCGGCATTCCTATGTCACCTCCTCCTTGTAGTAGGGTACGGGGTTCATAAATTGATCAGTGTACAGGGAGTGGTCGAAGTTCGAGAGATGTTCCAAGAGAGGGGAAAGAGAAGGTGACAGGAGACCAATCGCGGTGCACCCGAGAAGTCCTGTTGGAGAGATCTTTTTTCGATCTCTCCAGACTTTTCTGATGCTCCTTTCATCTGCGTTATGCACCACCATGTGTAAGGTATCCCGTGTGAGTATAGAGCAAAAATTTTTTTATGTCAAGATGTGTGCGAGTGATCTTGGTCACCTGAGGGAGGAACATATATCGCCAAGTTCTCTTGGCATCAAGCTTTTTGCTCCACTCGTGGACCTGAACTTGTCCATCTCCAAAGAGAGGGCTAGACTATCTTGGGAGTCACGGACACGATGAGGAGGAGATCATGAAGAAGTTTGCGCTGAGCGTGATCGTGCTTGCTTCCAGCATAGGATGCAGTTTACCTGGACACTCGGGCGGTAAACTCATCGAGGTCTACTTCACAGACCCCCTCGCAGGCCTCCCCCACATGGATAAGCCTAGCGCCCAAGCAAACGGTGTCGATGCTGCGCTGATAGCCCTCATCGATTCAGCACAAAAGACAATCGACGCTGCCCTCTACCGACTGACTTATCAGCCCATTATCACAGCACTTCAGCGCGCTTGTACGCGAGGGATCTCTGTTCGTATCGTCACAGATCAATCGTCAGTTGAGGAGTTTTCTAGCGAATACAACCGGCTTCAGAGCCTCCCCTGTCTCATCCTGAAGACCGACGCCAGTGCCGATGCTCGTGAGCACTTTGACCACACTATGCACCATAAGTTCGCTATCATTGATAGTTCTATAATCTGGACGGGCTCACTCAACTGGGCCGATAGGGAATTGTTCTTCGATGCCAACAATGCACTGGTCATCCGCGACGAGCGCATTGCCCAACTCTTCACGACCGAGTTCAATGAGATGTTTCTGAAAGACCGATTTGGACAACAGAAGTACGACGGGAAAGTCTTCACGCAACTGCGCACGTATGCAGCTGGCTCGGCAACAATCGGGGTCTATTTTACCCCCAGCGGCGCCCCACAGAAGATCGTGCGCGATGCGATCCGTAACGCGAAAAAGTCTATTCAGATCGCGATGTTCTACTTCACCGACGATCTTATAATGGCCGAGCTGGCAGCAGCTCAAGCTCGCGGCGTCCAAATAGACGCCGTCTGGGACTTCCGCGGCTGGGAGCGCTTTGAAGACTCTGAGATAGACGATGCGCTGCATCTGGGCATGGGCGTCGTAGACGCCCTGCCAGGATTGGTCCATAATAAGTTCGCTGTCATTGACGACACGCTCGTGATCACCGGCTCGACGAACTGGTCCGATAGCGGGTTCTTCAGCAACGACGAAAATCTCTTAGTGATAGAAAGCTCAGAGATAGCAGCTCAGTTCTCTCGGCACTTCGAGCGCCTCAAGCGCGATGCTCTTGAGTATGATCGGACGCCGACGCTGCCGCCGCGCGTCACGGTCCGTCACTATAACACTCAAGACGTGCTCGCGCGCATAGAATGGCGCCCCCACCTTGGTCGCCCTGTGGATTTCTACGAACTGTGTCGGGCGAGAGAATCCTTTGGTCCGTGTGAGCGCGTCTACTCTCAGATTCCCGCAAACCATCGTTATTTCATTGACGAAAGCGTCCAGCTTGGGCAACGATGGCTCTACCGGATGCGCGGCTCCGTGGACGGTCAACTTACAGACTGGTCGAACGAGTTTGCGCTGACTGTTCAAGCGCCGTCCTGTCCGATTGCCGGGGCACGCGAGGAATGCGATTGCGACGATACTATTGATAACGATGGAGATCGTTCGACGGACTGCGACGATTTAGACTGCAAGGCCGCCACGAAGTGTCTTGGCCCCCAGTGGCGGGAGAACACCCGCGAGCGCGTTGTTGTGGGGCTAACGGCCAGAGAAGCACTCGAGACTCATCCCGAACGCTATCTCGAAAAGTTAGTCACAACGGAGTTCACCGTCGTCACGACAACCGTGTCAGGGAGTGTCATCCGTGTGCAGTCTGACCGAGATTTTGCCAATCATCTCTCGGTGATCATATTTAGAAGTTATGAGCCGCGCTTCCGCGGGCTAGGGATCGATCCCGCGTCGTTCTATACCAAGAAGAAGATTCGCGTGACTGGGGAATTCTCTCAGTATCAAGGCCAACCGCAGATCATCGTGCGATCTCCGTGGCAGATCGAGCTGGTGCCATGAAGTACGCTGTTGCTGAAGTGGCTGTTCCGCTCGCAGTCGAACAGACGTTCGACTATAAGATTCCCGAAGCGTTGCGCGATCTCATAAGGGTGGGGCAGCGGGTACTGGTGCCCTTTCGTGAGCAGGAGAAGATCGAAGCATTTGTCATCGCGCTGAAAGAGATAAGCCCGTTTGAGAGCCGTCTGCGCGAGATCGCTGCTCTTGCCTCAAGGGAGCCGGAGCTGAACGAATATGATCTTGCTCTAGCACGCTGGATCTCTGAGTATTATCTCGCTCCGTTAGGGATCGTCTTACAGGCGATGGCGCCAGGACACGCCCTCCCCCAGCGTGAGAACGTCATCAAATACGTGAGGCTCAACGTCCCACTCCCTGAGGTGTTAGCTCAGATCGAAGCGCGGAGACGACGCGCTCCTCAGCAAGCCGCCTTGCTGCGCGCGCTTCTTACTGTAGAAGCTCTCCCTGAGAGAGAACTCCTGGCACGAGTTGGCTGTGGGGCGGGGTCGCTGCGGGCCCTGGCCCAAGCTGGGCTGGTCGCTATCACGAAGAAGCCGCGTGAACGCATAGAATTTCATGAAGCGCCAAAAGTGATCACACTGACTGCCGGGCAGCAGCGCGCGCTTGAAGCAATTGTGCAGGCCCTCACCCCTGCCCCCTCTCCCATAGATGAGCCACGGGAGAGGGGTGGCCGCCAGGCCGGGGTGAGGACCTTCTTACTTCACGGCATCAACAACAGCGGCAAAACTGAAGTCTATATTCGGGCATGCCAGCATGCTCTGGAGCACAATGGCCAAGCGATCGTGCTTGTTCCGGAGATCTCGCTGACTCCTCAACTCATAGCGCGCTTTAGGAACTATTTTGGCGCAAAGATCGCGGTCTATCACAGTGGGCTGACGGACGCCGAGCGTGCCCGCCATTGGCAACGACTCAAAAACGGTGAAGCTCAGATCGCTATTGGCGTACGCGCCGCGATCTTCGCCCCATGCCCCAAGCTCAAGCTCATAGTCATCGACGAAGAGCACGAGAGCACCTACAAGCAAGACGATACGGTACCGAGATATCACGTGCGCGATGTGGCCCTCAAGCGCGCCCAGCTCACCGGGGCGACGGTCGTCTTGGGCAGCGCTACTCCCAGTATCGAGAGCTATTTTCACGCCCGACACGGACGCTATCGGTTGTTAGAATTGACGGAGCGCGTCGTCCCCACCCAGCCGCCGACGATCAAGATTATCGATATGAGAGATCGAAAGAATCTGCTCAGCCCGATCTTGCGCGCCAAGATCGAGCAACGACTCAAAAACAACGAACAAATCATTCTCTTTCTCAATAGACTCGGCTACTCTATCGCGATCTGTCGGCGCTGCCGCCAGACCGTGAAGTGCCCACACTGTCAGATCGCCCTGACCGTATACATGCACGAGCAAGAACTGCGCTGCCGGTATTGCGGGTATACTCTTAAAATGCCCCGATGCCGTTCATGCGGATCGACGGAGCTGGTCTTCGAGGGCGGGGGCACGGAACGTCTTGAGCTTGAAGTGCACAAGACCTTTCCCCATATAAACTTCCGTCGGATGGACTCCGAGAGCGTCCGGCGCGGCGAGCACGCCGCAATCTTAGAAGCTTTTCGCCAAGGGCAGATCCAACTTCTCGTGGGGACGCAGATGATCGGGCTGGGACTCGATTTCCCAAACGTCACTTTAGTAGGGATTGTCTCGGCGGACACTCTCTTAGACTTTCCGGACTTTCGCGCGGGGGAGCGCACATTCCAACTCATCTCGCAAGCGGCAGGACGAGCCGGCCGCGGCGAACGCCCCGGCGAAGTCATTATTCAAACTCGACATCCCGACAACGAGATCATTCAGCTCGCTGCCGCTCAAGATTATCGCGCGTTCTACAAGCACGAGATCGCCCTGCGCGAAGCACTCGGTTATCCCCCCTTCACCACGATTATCTTCGTGACGGTCGAGCACAGGAATGAAGCGAAAGCGCACGAGCAGGCTAATCGCCTCAAAGAGCGTTTGGAAGTGAGAAAAGTCGGAGAGGTCCTTGGCCCGGCGCGGGCATTGCCCTATCGATTGCGCGGGCGCTCTCGATGGCAGCTCATGCTCAAAGCTCTGTCGGAATCCGCACAGAAAGCCGTTTGGGAGACTGTCACGGAGCTGAAGCTGGCTGACTCAGTGACGGTGAATGTTGACCCTCAGCTTTGAAGAGGATCTTTGTCGCTATCGGGGTGAACTCAGCGCGCTCGCGCAGCTTCGCGTACAAGGCAGCAAACGCAAAGCTCAGCATCATCAGCCCAAAGCCAACAGCAACTTGAACGAGAATCACAGCGTCTCCGGAAAGACCCCAGCGCGTCGAGCTCCACCACCCGCCAAGCACAATCCCTAGAACAAACATCATCGCTGGGATGAGATAGAGCAGCGCTGACGCTTTTACAACAGCAGCATTCGATTTGAGCTGGAGCTCGACACGATCCCCAGGGGCAGCGCCGACTTCATTGAGCGCCTCAATTTCCATAACTGAAGACTGTCGAAAGAGACTCCCTAAGATCCCACGGCGTTGCTCGACTTCCTCCGGAGAGCACGCCGTACTCAGCACACAGGTGCAGTTCTCGCAGGTTCCAGAACGGTAGACCCGCACGCGTACCCGATCAGCAACCGCTCTGATCACAATCCCTTCAGCTGTCTCTTTCATACTGTTCAACCTCGCAAAAAGTATACTAAAATAGTCGGAATTTCGCAACCCCGAAAATATATTGCTATAATAAGCTATCTTCTCCCGAAGGGGTGATAGAAGATGTTTACAGTGACGGAGAGGGCCGCTCAGGCACTCTATCAGTTCTTGCAGAGCGAGGGTAAGACGGAGTATGCTGTGCGTATCGTCGCGCATGAGGGCGGCTGTAGCTGTTGTGGTCCAACGTATGGGCTCTTCTTGGAGAAAGAGAGCGCCCCTGGGGATACGATCATTCATGCTGGGCAGGTCAAGATCTTCCTAGACCAGATGAGCAGTGCGCTCCTTGACGAAGCGACGTTAGATTTCACGGATAGTCCTGAGCAGGGGTTCTTTATAGATAACCCCAAAGCCCTATCCCAAGGGGATTGCAACCAAGGTTGCTGCTGTTGAGCCCGTCAGTTCATGTGAATCTCGCTCTCGTGGATGAGGTTCTCGAACGAGATCAGCTTTTGGCGGAGCTTCATCGCTTTTAAGCGTTCCAGCGCTTCTTTTTCGATCTGGCGGATGCGCTCACGGCTCAGCCCGAAGACCTTGCCCACTTCTTCGAGGGTCATGGGTTGCTGTCCGCTCAGCCCAAAGCGCAAGTCCAAGACCTTGCGCTCGCGCTCGCTCAGCTCGCTGATCGCTTTGCGCAGCTCCTCGCGCTGCATCTCCGAAAAAGCTTCTTGGAGCGGAGAGGACTTCGTCCGCCCGATGAAGTCGCCCAGCACTGAGCCCTCTTCTTCGTCGCCGATGGGCTCTTCAAACGAGCGCGTGTATGGACTGATCTTCTTCACTCGTTCGATCTCCTCGACGGGCACGCCTAACATTCGAGAGAGCTCTTGGCTACTGGGCGGCTCCCCCTTCTCTTGGACGTATTCTTCCTCGGCTTTGTAGATGCGGCGCATGAGTTCGAGCACGTGCGTGGGAATGCGAATCGTCCGGGCTTTGTCCGCGATAGCTCGACTGATCGCTTGACGGATCCACCACGTCGCGTAGGTGCTGAACTTATACCCCTTGCGATAGTCGAATTTCTCGATCGCTTTCATCAGGCCGATATTGCCCTCTTGGATCAAATCGAGCAGAGACAGCCCACTCCCCTGGTGCTTCTTGGCGATGGAGACGACAAGGCGCAAATTGGCCAAAGCTAATTGCTCTTTAGCTTTCTTATCGCCGCGGGCGACGCGCTTGGCCAGCTTCACTTCCTCCTCGCGCGTCAACAGCGGGACCTTCCCGATCTCTTGGAGATAGAGCTTGACTAAATCCTCTGAGAGATCGCCCTCAAGCTCCTCTTCGAGGGTTAGCTCGGGCTCGAGCTCCTCCTCGAATTCTTCTTCAAGCTCTTCTTCGTTGTTCATCTCAAAAAGCTCTGTCTCCTCATCGGTGCGCATACGAAAGCTCCTCCTCCGGCTCTATTGTAGACGAGATCGCAACGGTTTAGATATAAAGAAACCTCTGGCCCAGCCAGAGGACAGAGAGCCTATCAATTCCCGATCCAAGGTGGCTTTATTATACCCCAGAGAGTGGTCATTGTCAAGAGCAGTTCGGGATTTTCAGCTTTTGGCAAGCCTTTGGGCTCTTCGCGGGGGGAGCGAGGTGCCCGCTGTCCTCCCCTGGAGGGAGACAGGGCTCCTTGCCACGCCAACAATAAAGGGCTACAGTCATAGCGTGGATCTGAAGCACAAACGGATTGGGGTACTGATGGGGGGGCTCTCGCCTGAGCGCGAGGTCTCGCTGAGATCAGGCCGGAACGTCTACGAAGCGCTCGTGCGGCTGGGCTATCGCGCTCAGTCGTTCGTGCTCGATCACCCCGATCAGATCATCCCAGCTCTGTCACAGATAGATATCGCGTTTCTCTGTTTGCATGGGGGCATCGGCGAGGACGGCACGCTCCAAGCCCTGTTGGAGATCTTAGAGATCCCCTATATCGGGTCGGGGGTCTTAGCGTGTGCGTTGGCTATGAACAAGCTGTACGCCAAGCGCATTTTTCTCAGTCAGCAGTTGCCTACAGCCCCGTGGGTCGAGTACGCGGGAGAGCCGTGGCCCGACTGGCAGGAGCGCATCACGGAGAGCCTCGGCTTTCCGTGTGTCGTCAAGCCCGTGCGCGAAGGCTCAAGTATCGGCGTGCATATCGTGCATACTGCCGAAGAGCTTATCCCCGCGTGCCAAGCGACGCAGTCCAACTTCGGAGAGTTCTTCGTCGAGAGATTCATCCCCGGCAAGGAGATCACCGCGGGAATCTTGCGCATAGACGGCGAAGATCGCGCGCTCCCGCTCATTGAGCTTCGTCCCCGTCGGGAATTTTATGACTATATCGCCAAATACACCCCCGGAGAGTGTGAGTTCATCATCCCCGCTGAGCTGGATGCTGAGACGACGGCACGCGTCCAACAGTTGGCTCTGCAAGCTCACAAAGCTCTTGAGTGCTTTGGGTTCTCGCGAGTAGACTTGCGCGTCACCCCACAGAACGAGCCGTATCTCCTTGAAGTCAATACGCTCCCAGGAATGACCAACACGAGCGATCTGCCCAAAGCTGCGGCAGCGATGGGCATCAGCTTCGATGAGCTTGTCGAGCGGATGCTCCTGACCGCTATAGAAAAGCAATCAGTGATCAGCCCTAGCTAACGGCTCACCTTCGTGACAGCGTATATCGTTAGGAGGGCACCAAGAGAACCGAAAGCGCTCTTCGAGCCAACGCCCGATTGTGCTCCCCCGCGCCAAGTGATGCGCGTAGTGCGCATGAAGACACTTCACAGTGCGAAAGTCTCCAATCCCCGCGATCCCTCGATCCCGCAACGCCTCCAGCCAGCCGCGCCCCTGTAAGAACTCTTGCTCCTCAGGACTAAGCAGCGAAAAACGTTCTTGAGCGTAGCGCCGATGATCTTCGAAATAGCGTTCGCGCAAATCAGGATTGCGGGCGATCTCCCCTTCTAGCTGCGCGATAACCCCACGCTCCTCTAAACGAGAAAGCTGCTCGCGTAGGATGGGGCAAGTCAGCCAAAAGAGCGTAGGAAAGGGCTCGATCTCGTCCTTCTCCTTGAGCAATGGCGCGACGCGCACGACCGCAGGATACCCCCACGGGCAGCGTACTTCTATATTGATGAGGCCGCGAGGGGGCCGGCCCAGCTGGTGCTCGATAATTGCTCGATCTCTGTCCATGCTCTTCACAGTAGCAAGAAATCTTTTTGCCTACAACCCTGTTGCAGCACGCTCAGGCTTCTTTTATACTCAGATCGTTATGAGCATTCTGATCAACTCCAACACGAAGGTTTTAGTACAGGGGATCACGGGGAGCGAGGGCAGCTTCCACACCCAACGGATGCGCGAGTACGGCACACAGATCGTCGCTGGGGTAACGCCTGGCAAGGGGGGCTCGGACTTTGAGGGCATCCCTGTCTACAATACCGTCGCTGAAGCCGTCAAAAATCACGAGATCGACGCGAGCGCGATCTTCGTGCCGGCGCAGTTTGCCGCCGACGCTATCGTAGAGGCTGCCGACGCTGGAATTAAGCTGATCGTCTGCATCACGGAGCATATCCCTGTGCATCAGATGCTGAAGGTCGTGCAGGTCGTCTCCCAAAAGGGGAGCCGCCTGATCGGGCCAAACTGCCCGGGCGTGATCTCGCCGGGAAAATCTAAGGTGGGGATCCTGCCCAACCACGTCTTTAAGCCCGGCCCGGTGGGGATCGTCAGCCGTAGCGGCACCCTGACTTATGAGATCGCCGATCAGCTCTCGCGCGCGGGGATCGGGCAGTCTACGGTCGTCGGGATCGGCGGCGACCCGATCATCGGAAGTTCTTTCATTGATATTCTCGCGCTCTTCCAGAAAGATCGCCAGACGAAAGCGATCGTCTTAGTAGGCGAGATCGGGGGCACGGACGAGGAGCGTGCGGCAGAGTTCATCTCCCAGCATGTGACCAAGCCCGTGGTTGCGTACATTGCGGGGTTTTCCGCGCCCCCAGGCAAGCGCATGGGCCACGCTGGGGCGATCATCTCGGGGGGCGAGGGCACAGCCCAAGCCAAAGCACAAGCCCTCGAAGCCCACGGTATCCCCGTCGCCACAACACCGCATCAGATTGTGGAATTAGTGCGAGCAGTTGTGCCTGAGCGTGAAGCGCGCTCAAGGACGCACCTCAGCCTGCGGTGACCCTCTCAGAGACTTCTGTGCCGGCGCGCCCCTCCAGCGCTTCGCAAGCTTTCTCTAGCGACGTAATGTACGCGCGCTCGCCACCACTCTCGATAAACCGAATCGCCGCTTCGACCTTGGGCCCCATGCTCCCCGCTGGAAAATGCCCTTCTTGGAGATATCTTCTTGCTTCACGTACCGACATCCGATCGATAAAGACTTGTTGTGGCGTGCCAAAATGCAACGCGACACGCTCAACATTGGTCAGAATCAGCAGAATCTCTGCCTCAAGTTCCTCAGCCAACAGTGCCGACGCCAAGTCTTTGTCTATAACAGCTTCGACCCCCCGC
>Ga0209289_100670_pt1 | contig 16226 bp, 17 predicted proteins | sample GXS110809BmetaG_FD_184121 | JGI IMG/M metagenome (GOLD analysis project Ga0209289, IMG submission 184121) | Hot spring microbial communities from Gongxiaoshe hot spring, China to study Microbial Dark Matter (Phase II) - GXS 110809B (SPAdes)... ...
CTGAAAAAGTTGGAAGTAAATTCAGAAGGTTCGTTGTTGATGGTGGGTTTGAGGTTTGGGTTGGTAAAGATGCGAAAAGCAATGATTTGCTAACTTTAAAATTTGCAGATAAAGAGGATTTATGGTTTCACGCTCGTGGAGTTCGTGGGGCACATGTGGTTTTAAAAGCGGGAAAGAAACAACCGAGCAAGAGAGCGATTGAACAAGCTGCTGGAATTGCGGCATATTTTAGTGAAGCGAAAACATCCTCGCTTGTTCCTGTCATCGTCACAAAGCGAAAATATGTGAGAAAACCTAAAGGAGCCCCCGAAGGTAGCGTAATCGTTGAACGTGAGGAAGTTATAATGGTGGAACCAAAGTTACCTTCTGAGGAAATAGAATAAAGCACATAAAAAATAAATTTTTAACGCTAAATGAAAAAAGAAATCCAACTTGACAAGGCAAATCGGATTTTAAACATCGGAGGTGTTGTTTTGATAACTGCAAAATTTGCAAAAAGAGATAACATCACACCAGTTGCGTGGAATGTTCCAATAAGTAAGGAGCCAGCACTTGTTGCGGTTGCAATTGCTCCCGAAAGATTTATTTATGAATTAATTGAAAAGAGCAAGGAATTTGCAATTAACCTGCCAACGCTTGAAATCTTAAAAGAGGTTTATTTTTGTGGGAAAAATTCGGGTAGAGATGTGGATAAATTTGAAAAAACGAAACTTACAAGGGAAAAAGCAAAATTTATCTCCGCACCATTAATAAAAGAATGCATTGCAAATCTTGAATGCAAGGTTGAGAAAATTTATCCCGCGGGTGATCATAATTTGATAGTAGGGAGAGTTTTAAGAGCAGTTGTGGAAGAGGAGTTATTTGATGATTATCTGAAGGTAAATCTTGAAAGAGCGAAAACGATACATCACCTCGGTGGAAGTTTATTCACGATTCCAGAGAGGATAATTGATGTGAAGAGATTGTAAGGTTAAATTTTCACAGTTAGGCTGATCTGGTGGAGCACGCCGATCCTGCCAAGTGATATAAGTGAGTAATCAAATCTATAGTTTTGAACTTTAATTCCAATCCCAGATGAAAAACCAGTTAAATCAAGCGTTGGGGTGATTTTCATTTCTTGTCTTTTTTCATTGTTGTATCCGAATCTGATATCAAAATTTTCGGAGATGTTAAATTCGCCACCAATTGTAAAGTTTTTAATTCTATCAAGAATTTTGGATGTTGATTCATTTATTTTGTTAAGTCCAAGGTTCAATCGCAGTGGTAGATGTTCAAGCTTCTTTGAAATCGCAAATTTTATCTCAAATGGGAGATTTTCTTTAAATGATATATAACTGTTAAGTTGAGTTCCGATGTTGTTAAGGGTAAGTGCTATGTTAAGGTTTTGTTCTTCAAAAGTGTATAATCCACCGATATCAAAGGCGATGGCAATTGAGCGTGCGCCTGCAATTGATGAGTAAATTAATTTTGAGCTGATCCCATATTTTAATTTCTCATATTCTTTTGAAATTCCAGCGACGATGGCAAGTTCACCAGCTGAGAAAGAACCAATTTGATTTCCATAGCGGTCTGTCTGATTAAAGCTGCCGTAGTTAATGTAAATGAACCCAAGTCCGATGTTTCCGAGATTTTTAAGGTTGGTTGTGTAGGCTCCATATCCAAGATTTATATCAAGCAGGTGTTTAAAAAAGCCGGCGATTGCATAGTTGTTTTTAAGTGTTGATAAACCAGCGGGGTTGTGGAAAAGCAAGGTTGGGTCATCAATCATGGCTATAAAATTTCCGCCAAGCGCAGATGCCCTCGGGCTTATGTCAAGGCGTAGAAATTCATAGGTAGAATTTCCACCTGCAATTGAGATTGAAAAAAATACAGTGGTTAGAGCCAAAATATATTTCATTTTTTGTGGATTTAAAAGTTTATTTTTCATTTACCGAAAGATAACAAATAAATTTTTAAAGGACAAAAGTTTTGACAAAGAAGCTTTGAAATAGTCTCGTATAACTTGTGATTGAGCGGGTTACATTTGAAAAATTGTTTTTTCTTTATTAAATTATAAATGCCATTTTGATAAGGTTCTTTTTGGGGCGTCGCCAAGCGGTAAGGCAGCGGTCTTTGGAGCCGCCATTCGGAGGTTCGAATCCTCCCGCCCCAGCAAAGGTTTTTATTTTTATGTTTGGTTAATTTGTAAGTTTTTTTTATCTTTGCTATTGACTTGATGTTAGCGATGGAAAAGTAACAAATAGAATGAATGAGTCAGCTTAAGATTTTTTCTGGTAGGTCAAGCAAGGAACTTGCTGAAAAAATAGCAGATGAGATAGGCGAACCGCTTGGAAATTGTGAAATACGAAATTTTAGCGACGGTGAAATTTGGGTTAAGTATCTTGAGAATATTCGTGGAAATGATGTTTTCATTATCCAATCAACTTTCCCGCCATCGGATAATTTGATGGAACTTTTAATAATGATTGATGCTGCGAAGAGAGCCTCAGCGCGCAGGATTACCGCTGTTATACCTTATTTTGGTTACGCAAGGCAAGATAGAAAAGATCAACCACGGGTTCCTATAACATCAAAACTTGTTGCAAACTTGATAACAGTTGCAGGGGCTGACAGAGTCCTAACAATGGATTTACACGCCCCTCAGATTCAAGGATTTTTTGATATACCCTTTGATCATCTTTATTCTGCGGTGGTTCTTGTTCCAGCTATAAGAGAGATGGTTGGCGAGGAAGAATTTGCTGTTGTTTCACCTGATATAGGTGGAGTAAAATTTGCCCGTGGCTATGCTAAAAGATTACACGCTGAACTCATTTTAATTGATAAAAGAAGATCGCGTGCGAATGAATCTGAAGTTGTCAATGTCGTTGGGGATGTAAAAGGGAAGACAATAGTTATAGTTGATGATATAATTGATACAGCTGGGACATTTGTAAATGCTGCAAATGCTTTAATTGATAGAGGGGCAAAAAAAGTTTTCGGTGCTTGTACACATCCAATTTTATCAGGGAATGCTGTTGAGAGAATTGAAAATGCACCAGTTGAAAAAATACTTGTAACAGATACTGTCCCGCTTAGGAAGGGATCACCAAAAATTGAGGTTCGTTCGGTAGCCAAAATTTTTGCAGAAGCAATAAAAAGAATTCATTGTAATGAATCACTGAGTGTTTTATTTGAAATTGAAAACTAAAAATTTGAAATCTAAATTATGACTGAGATAACTTTAAGCGCAGAGATAAGAAAAACAGGGAAAAGTGCTTCAAATCAGCTAAGGCGAGCTGGGAAGATCCCGGGAATTTACTATGCTCCTGGCGAGGAACCATTGCCGATTGCAGTGAAAGAATCAGAGCTCAAAAATCTAATTTATACAACGGAGGCTCATATAGTTAAGTTAAAGCTTAATAATGGAAAAGAGTTTCAGTGCATTTTGAAAGATGTTGAATTTGATCCTGTAACGGATAAGCCAATTCATTTTGACCTTTATGGTTTGAAAGCTGGTGCAAGGATAACGCTTGAGGTGCCCATTGTTCTTGTTGGCAAAGCACCTGGGGTTGAAAAAGGTGGGATCATTGAACATCTGCTTCACACTGTTGAGGTTGAATGTTCAAGCGACGCAATTCCAGAACATATTGAGGTTGATATAAGTAAACTTGATATCGGCGATTCAATTCATGTCCGTGATTTGAATATCCCAGGGGTTAGAATTCTTGAGAATGAGCTTGCTGTTGTTGTTGCGATCGTTCCACCAAGAGGTTTTGAGGTGGAAGCTGAAGCTAAACCTGAAGAAGCTCAGCCATCTACGCCATCTCAACCTGAGAAACAGAGCGAATAAAAGTAGTTCTTTTTTAAATATATGATTGCTATATTTGGACTTGGAAACCCTGGAAGGGAGTATGAGATGACGAGACATAATGTTGGTTTCATGGTGGTTGATGAGATTGCGAAGAAGCTTGAAATTGATTTTAAACCGGGGAAAGGTGATTATTTAATAAGTCCAGGCAAGTATAAAGGTAGTGAATTTTTGCTTGTTAAGCCGTTGACATATATGAACAACAGTGGAATAGCGGTGAAGGATGTGGTTGAGCGGTTTAAGCTTGATTTGAAAGATGTTTTTGTTATATGTGATGATTTAAATTTGCCACTTGGAGTTATAAGGCTACGTCAGAAAGGAAGCGATGGAGGACATAACGGATTGTATTCGGTAATTTATCACTTGAAAACGACGGATTTTCCGAGGTTAAGGTGCGGGATAGGGAATCCAGAGAAGATGAGAAACATGGTTGATTTTGTTCTTTCAAGATTTGATGATGATGAAATTGATAAGCTAAATGAAATGATCGGACAGGCGGTGGAAGCGACATTTTGTTTTATCTCTGATGGGATTTTGACCGCAATGAATAGGTTTAATAAGAAAGTAAAACCCAAGGATAAGACTCCATGATCCAGGCTGTGTTCCTGGGTCCGAAAAAATTTTTTAAAAACAAAAAGACCAAATGGAGGTTAATTAATGGCGAGAAAAATTCCGAAGAACATGCTTTCAAGGAGATGGTATGAAACGACATTTTTAATTAATGCTTCACTTGATGATCCGATAATTGAGCAGATCATCAAGAAATATGAAAATTTCATAAAAGAGAAAGGAGGAGAGATAATTTTAATGGAACGTTGGGGAAGAAGGAGGCTTGCTTACCCGATAAACAAGAAGAACAGTGCTTTTTATGTGTATTTTGAATATTTTGCTCCGCCGACGATAGTTAGCGAACTTGAGAGAGCTTTTCAGCTTGATGAGAATATTATGAGATATCTTACGGTTGTTGTAACCAAGAAGGCTTTAAAAGCCAAAGAACAGGAGAAAAGACGTGGAAGGATTACAATTGAACATCTTGGACTTGGGAGTGTTGAGTCAATTGCGCAAGTGGAAGAAGAGGAAACATTTGAAGAAGATGAAGAGGAATAGAGTTTTTCTTTTTGTTAAAAATTTATGTTAAAAACTTAAATGATGGAGGGAACGATCTATGGCAAAAGAATTCAAAATGCCAGAGCTGAACAGTGTCGTCATAGTTGGTAATTTAACAAAAGATCCGGTGTTTCGCCAGACGACAAAGGGGACACCGGTTGTTAATTTCACAATTGCATCAAACCGTAGATTCCGGGACAGCAAGAGGCAGTGGAAGGAAGATGTATGTTTTGTTGGTGTCGTCGCTTGGAATAAACTTGCTGAATCGTGTAGGGGTAGGTTGAAGAAGTCAAGCGCTGTTCTTGTTGAGGGTGAATTACAGAGTAGGAATCTCAAAACCGCTGACGGAAGGACGAGAACAGTTGTTGAGATCAAAGCGAGAAGAATTCAATTTCTTGATAGGAGAGGACCTGCTTCAGGAAATAATGAGGGTCAAGCGCAATCCTCTTCTTCCCAAAGTCAGCAATCAGATGCTTTGAACAAATATCTTTCAAATGAAGAACCAAAAATTTAACAAAAATAAATTTTTTTCAAGATCATGATGGAGAGCGATGAAAAAGTATTACGTTTAAGAAAGAAAAAAATATGCAGGTTCTGTGAAGCTGGCGAGATTTACATTGATTATAAGGATGAGAAAAAGCTTGGGAAATTTTTGACTGAGCAAGGGAAAATAATTCCACGCAGGGTAAGCGGGAACTGTGCTATGCATCAACGTCAGCTTACCAGAGCTATTAAAAGAGCTAGACATTTAGCTTTGCTCCCATTTGTTGCTGAGGCAGTGAAGTAATTGAACAAAACTTAATGGAGAAAGGTAAGATGAAGGTTATACTGCGTCAAGATTTTGAAAATCTCGGGAAATTTGGTGATATAGTTGAAGTGAAGGAGGGTTATGCAAGAAATTTTTTGATCCCACGGAAAATAGCTCTTCCGGCTACTCCTGGAAATATAAAAATGATTGAAACTGAAAAAAAGCAGAAGGCATTTAAACTTGAAAGAGAGAGAGTATCTGCTCAGCAACTTGCTGAGAAACTTTCAGGGATTGAAATTACAATCCCGATGAGGGCTGGGGAAAATGAGCGACTGTTTGGTTCTGTGACTGCGCAGATGATTGTTAATGAGCTTGAGAAGCTTGGATTTGAAATTGATAGAAGGAAAATTTTGCTTGATGAGCCGATAAAGATGCTTGGTAAATATGAGATTCCGATAAGGCTTCATCCTGATGTAAGTGCTAAGATAAAAGTTAATGTTGTTCAGATAGAGGAAGAGAAAAGCACTGAAGGTTAATTTGTTTGATTTTTCGTGCCCGACCTTAAAAGGTCGGGTTTTTTTATCAAAAAATTGAGAAATAAAAATGGAAAGCGTTGGATTATTCACCGCGTTTTTATTTGGAATTTTATCCTTTCTTTCTCCTTGCGTCTTACCGCTTGTGCCGGGATATATTTCTTTTGTCTCAGGGCTTTCCTTTGAGGAGTTGAGAGAATCGGAAAGTTCAAAAAGGTTTTTGATAAAAACTCTTTTGAGTTCGGTATTTTTCGTGTTTGGTTTTTCAATTGTTTTTGTTGCACTTGGGGCTTCTGCAACAGCGGTTGGGAAATTCCTTTCTGACAATATGAATATAATTTCAAAAGTTGCTGGCGTTATTATAATTCTTTTTGGTTTACATATGACGGGGATTTTCAAAATAAAATTTTTAAATTACGAAGCAAAGCTGAAAACAAAGGGCAAGCCACTTGGCTTAATTGGGGCTTTTGTAGTTGGCTTTGCTTTTGCCTTTGGATGGACTCCCTGTATTGGACCAGTGCTTGCAACAATTCTCGTTCTTGCTTCGCAACAGGAGACGATCAAACAAGGAATTTTGCTTCTTTCAGTATATTCGCTTGGGCTTGGTATTCCATTTATCATCACAAGCTTGAGCGTTAACTTCTTTTTCAAATGGTTTTCAAAGGTGAGAAGATATTTAAATGTGGTTGAGATAACAAGTGGTGTCATTTTGATTTTGCTTGGCGTTTTAATTTTTACGAATTCGCTTGGAGTTATCTCGGCTTATATTATGAAACTTTTCCCATTTTTGAGTAAATTTTCTTAAAAACAAAAAGACCTTAAAAAGATGTCAAACAACGGTAGATTAAACGATGTTGTGGTAAGGATTGGGGGCGAAGGCGGTGAAGGGGTAATGAGTGCTGGGGAGATATTAACTTACTCCGCAGCGAGGGCATCATATCGTGTTTTCACATTCAGAACTTTCCCTGCTGAGATAAAGGGTGGGCTTGCGATGTATCAATTTCGTGTAAGTCCACATGATATTTATTCAATGGGTGATAAACTGCACATCTTAATGGCTTTCAACCAAGAAGCTTTTGATAATTACGCTTCTATTCTTGCTGATGATGGTGTTTTGTTTTATGATCCAGCGGAATGCAAACCTCCAGAGAACTTCACGAAGAGAAAATATGAAGTTCCCCTTAAAGAGCTTGCAATGTCTGCTGGGACACACCTTGCAAAAAATATGGTTGCAACTGGATTTTTAACAGCTGTGCTTGGGATTCCAATTGAGAAATCAGAGTATCAGATAATTGACAAATTCAAACGCAAAGGTGAAAAAATCCTTGAGCAGAATCTCACCGCTTTTAGAAGCGGAATTGAGTATGCCAATAGGTATCTTGATGAACTGAGCATGTTCAGGCTTGGGGAACCTGAGGGTAAGGATAGAAGAATAATTCTTTCAGGAAATCAAGCGATTGGTTTTGGTGCGATAGCAGCAGGGTGTAAAGTTGCTGTTGGTTATCCGATTACCCCTGCTTCTCCAGTGCTTGAATTTTTGGCAAGATACCTTCCAAGATTTGGGGGTAAGGTGATTCAAAATGAAGATGAGATATCAGCTCTTGCAACTTGTATCGGTGCCTCATATGCAGGTCTTAAGGTTATGACACCAACTTCTGGACCGGGTCTTGCTCTTATGACTGAGCTTATAACATACGCATCAATGGCTGAGCTCCCTGTGGTTATTGTTGATGTTCAAAGAGCAGGACCGTCAACTGGGATGCCGAGCAAAACTGAGCAAACCGATCTTTACCATGTCGTCTTTGGAGGACCTGGTGAAGCACCGAGAATTGTAGTTGCCCCAGCAAATGTAAGCGATTGTTTCTATGAAACTATCAAAGCATTCAATCTTGCGGAAGAATATCAAATGCCTGTAATTATACTCTCTGACCAGGTGCTTGCTTATCAAACGGAGGCGATTCCTAAACCGGATGTTAATTCAATTAAGGTTGTGCATAGGCTTGAGCCGGATTACGAAAATCAAAATTCAGAATATCTCCGTTATAAGATAACCGAAACTGGACTTGCTCCAATTGCTATACCGGGACATCCAGGATTTGAATATATAGCCCCAGGGCTTGAACATAACGAGCGTGGAAATCCAAACTACACTCCGAAAGTTCACACAGAGATGCAGAAAAAGCGGTTTAAAAAGATTGAAACGCTTGCTCAAACCCTTGAGAATGAAAATAATGACTACTATAAAGTTGAAGGCGCAAAAGTGTTGATTATCTCCTGGGGTTCAACTTATGGAGCTATAAGGGAAGCAATTGCAAGAGCGGAAATGCAAGGGATAAAGGTAAGTCATTATCATCCTAGAATTTTAAACCCACTTCCAAAGAAAAAAGTTAAGGAAATCATCCAAAGCTATGAGAAAGTCATCGTTGTTGAGCAAAATTATCATGGACAATTTGCAAATATATTAAGAATGTTCGTGGATTATAACCCGATAAAGCTAAATAATTACGGTGGCATTCCTTTCACATCTGAAGAAATTTATAACAAAATAATTGAGGTAGCGAAATGAGTGAAGTAATGGAAAAAATAAAACAAGCGAAGGTTGAGTATAAAAGCGAAGTTAAACCAACATGGTGTCCAGGTTGCGGTGACTACGGAGTGCTTGCGGCTTTTATAAGGGCGCTTGGGGAAATGAAAATTCCAACTCATAAATTAAGCATTGTTTCCGGAATAGGTTGTTCAAGCAGATTTCCCCACTTCGTTAGAGGGTATAATCTTCATACCGTTCATGGGAGAGCTTTACCAGTTGCACTTGGAGTTAAAATAGCGAATCCAGAAATTGAAGTTTTTGTTGTCGGTGGAGATGGAGATGGATTTGCAATAGGTGGGGGGCATATTCCGCATGTCGCAAGGCGAAACCCAGATATGGTTTATATAATTCTTGACAACGCAATTTATGGCTTAACAAAAGGTCAAGTTTCACCTACTTCAACTTTGACGATGACAACAACGACGACTCCCTACGGGGCGATTGAACCACCAATTAATCCAGTTATGCTTCTTCTTGCTTATGGCGCTACTTTCGTAGCCCGTGGGTTTTCGTCAAACACTAAACAGCTAACTCAACTTATAATTGAGGCGACAAGACATAAGGGCTTTGCTGCAATTCATGTTATATCGCCATGTCCAACTTTCAACATGGAAATCACCTTTGACTTTGTCCGTGAAAAGGTTGTTGAAATTCCGCCAGAGCATGACCCGACAAATAAGCTGAAGGCATTTGAACTTGCGATGGCTCAGGATAAAATTTACACTGGGATATTCTATCGTGAGGAGAGACCAACATTTGAAAGTAATCTTGAGAAAATTATATCCAAATTTGATGGCGCGATTGATGAAGCTGTAAAAAAAGAAAGATTAGAAAAGCTTTTTGACCAGTTTGCGTAATATAATCCCCCCTCCACTGATAACTTTGGAGGGGGTAATCTTTTCACTCAACGATAGAAATTTCTAACCCATCTGTGTTTTCTTAGTTCAAGTAACATTTTTTGAGATAGTTTCCTTCCATCTGAAACAGAGCAGTTTTCCTCAACATGTTGAATTTTTCTCATTCCTGGGATTACTGTTGAAACAGCTTCATGAGACAGGCAAAACCTTAGAGCAAGCTCGCTCAATGTCTTTGCTTCGTCCCCAAGTAGTTTTTCAAGTTTTTGAACTCTTTCCCATACCTGTTGTTTTCTATCGTCTCTAAAATATCTATTTCGCCAATCTCCTTCTGGAAATCTCGTTTCGGGCGTTATCTTTCCAGTTAAACTCCCCTCGTCAAATGGAACTCTGACAATTACTCCAATATTATACTGCATGCAAACGGGAAAAAGTTCATCTTCAGGAGATTGATCAAAGATGTTATAAATTACTTGAACTGTATCAACCCTTCCAGTTTTTATGAGCTCAATCGCATTCCATGGTTCATGGTCATTTATTGAGATTCCAAAGAATCTTATTTTTCCTTCTTCTTTCAGTTTCTGTATCGCCTCCCACCATTCATCCATTCTTGCCCATTCATCATTCCAGACATGAAATTGTTGCAAGTCAATTGTATCAACACCAAGATTTTTTAAACTTTGCTCGGTTGATTTTATGATGTGATCATACGGGAAAACGTCTTTCAGAGGGGTTCCTTTGAGGGCTGGCCAAATCATGTTTTTGGGGGGTATTTTTGTAGCGACATAAACTGTTTCCCTTACTTCTTTCAAAACCTTGCTTATTAATCTTTCGCTGTGTCCATCTCCGTAAACAAGGGCAGTATCAATAAAATTAACACCAAGTTCAATTGCTCTGTGAAGAGCTTTTATTGATTCCTCATCGTTTGAGTCCGCCCACATTTTACCTCCTATTCCCCATGAGCCAAATCCAATTTCCGACACTTGAAGACCTGTTCTTCCAAGGATGCGGTATCGCATTTGCTTTTATTTATTTTGTTTGTGAAATAGTTTGCTAAAGAAAAATTTAAATTGATTCGTGAAAATAAAAAAGCATCGCATCACAGGTTGTAATCTGGTTTTATGTGAATTTGGAGAAATTTTTTTATATTTAAATCAAAACTCATAAACTTAAAAAGTTAATGCGACCCAGCGAATTTATCCTTGTACTTGACTTCGGTTCACAATACACACAGCTTATAGCAAGAAGGATAAGGGAACTTGGTGTATATTCCGAAGTTCAACCTTTTAATTTCCCTATTGATGAAATTGTGAGATCAAAACCGAAAGGGATAATTCTATCTGGCGGTCCAGCAAGTGTTTATGAGAATGGCTCTCCACAAGTTGATGTTAAATTATTTGAACTTGGGATTCCTGTTTTGGGGATTTGTTATGGGCTTCAACTCATTGCATATAATCTTGGTGGGGAAGTTGATAGGTTTGCTAAAAGAGAATATGGGAAAGCAATTTTAAAAATTGAAAAAGATGATGATCTCTTCTATGGTTTGGGTTCAAATACCGTTGTCTGGATGAGTCATGGTGATGCGCTTGTGAAAGCACCTGATGGATTTGAGGTCATCGGTCAAACTGAAAACTCCCCAATTTGTGCGATACGAAAAAAGGATAAAAAAATTTACGGCGTGCAATTTCATCCAGAAGTTGCACATACTGAAAAAGGGATTGATATGTTGAAAAATTTCGTATATAAAATCTGTGAATGTCATGGTGGTTGGAACGCTGAATTTTTTATTGAAAATACGATAAAAGAAATTAAAGACACGGTCAAGGATAAAAAAGTTATATGTGCTGTAAGCGGTGGAGTTGATTCAACAGTGCTTGCTATCTTGCTTAACAAAGCTATTGGCAAAAATTTGATTGCAATTTACATTGATAATGGATTGATGCGTAAGAATGAAAGTATAGAAGTTATTGAAATGTTTAAAAAACTTGGTATTAATGTTCATTATGTTGGCGCTGGTGAGATTTTTCTTGAGAGGTTGCACGGTGTAGTTGAACCAGAAATGAAAAGAAAAATCATAGGACATACTTTTGTTGAAGTTTTTGAACGAGAGGCGGAGAAATTCGTAGATGTTGAATTTCTCGCACAGGGAACTTTATATCCAGATGTAATTGAGTCAACATCTTATAGGGGACCTTCTTCAAAGATAAAAACTCACCACAATGTTGGTGGGCTTCCAGAAAAGATGAAATTTAAATTAATAGAACCGTTTAGAGAACTTTTTAAAGATGAGGTAAGACGAGTTGGAAAATCGCTTGGACTTGATGATGAGATATTAAATCGTCATCCATTTCCTGGTCCAGGGCTTGCTGTTAGAATTATTGGTGAAATTACGCATGAAAAACTTGAAATTTTAAGAAGCGCTGATGAAATTCTTATTGAAGAAATAAAAAAAGCAAATCTTTATGATAAAATGTGGCAAGCCTTTGCTGTGCTTTTACCCGTAAGATCGGTTGGGGTTATGGGTGATGAAAGAAGCTATGAATATGTCATCGCTTTAAGAGCTGTGACAAGTCAGGATGGAATGACGGCTGATTGGGTGAGGTTGCCGTATGATGTGCTTGAGAGAATTTCATCAAGGATTGTCAATGAAGTTAGAGGAGTTAATAGAGTTGTTTATGATATAACGACAAAACCACCAGCAACAATTGAATGGGAGTAAGATTGGTATGCCAAATTCAGTTTTGAGGAAATCACTTGAAAAGGCAAGGAGATATTTTGATTCGGGGAAATTTTTACATTCAACTCAAATTTACCATAGACTTATAAATGAATTCCCAAATTTCGTTGATGCTTACATAGAGCTTGCTTTTATTTATACAAAGCTTGGAAAAGAAAATTACGCCGAAAAATTGTTGAGAAAAGCGTATGAAATTGAACCGAGAAATGAAGAAGTTCTTTTCATGCTTGGGAATATATGCCTTAAATCAAAAAGGTTTGATGAAGCGATAAAATTTTACACCCCTATTGCTAACCTTGATTATCCTGTAGTTCATTACAACCTTGGGCTTGCATATTATTACAGGGGTGATTTTCTTGAAGCTGAAGCAGAGTTTAAGAAAGTATTAAAACTTGATCCTGAGTTTCCCAAGGTTTTTGAAACCCTTGGGGAGATACTAATAAAGCGTGGAGCTTATGAGGAAGCAGTGGAATATCTGCAACGGGGTATAAAAAAGGAACCATATAATCACATGCTTTATTATCTCCTTGCAATTTCACATTGGAACCTTAGGAATTTGACTGAGGCGAAAAGTGCTATTGAAACCGCAATTGATCTTGAACCTAATAAAGCAATTCTCTGGGAAACATGTGGGGAGTTGTTGCTTGACCTTGGTGAAGTTGATGAAGCGGAGAAATATTTTAATCGTGCTATTGGGCTTGATAAAAATCTTGTTGATTCATTCATAAATCTTGGATTGATTTACACATACCGTGGGAAAAAAGAAGAAGCAAATAGGTTTTTCAGTGAAGCGTTAAGAATTGACCCGAACGCTGAAGCGAAAATAGAGGAAAAACTTAATCTTTTGAGAAATGATTAGGTTTTTACGATTAATTTTATTTTTCGTTTTTGTCAATTGTTATCTTTTGGGTCAAAGCGACAAAATTTACAATCCAGTTGCTGATTCGCTTTTTAAATCTGGAGTTGAATTTTTTAAACTTGGCTTGAACGCAAGAGTTCTTCGTGGTGATACTGCAGGTATGATTTATTTTTCATCTGCTTATTTAAATTTTGATTCCATTATTTCACTTGATCTGAACCATCGCACAACCGCAAGTTATATTATGGCTTCAAAAGCGTTGTGCTATCTCAATAGATTTGGAGATGCTGAAAAACTTCTGAAAAAATTCATTGATCGTTTCCAAGAAAGTGAATACATTGAAGATGCTTTTTACACGCTCGGTTTAATTTATGTTAAATTTGGGGAGTATAAACGAGCGTTGCTTTCTTTTGATAAGGCTATCTCAAAATCAAAATATGAGAAATTAAAGTATATTGATGTTGTCTCGGCTGTAGTTGATTCAATTAGTGTGAGTGAGCTTGGTGAAATTGGAAAATTTGAATTGACCCCTGAAGTAAGATATCTCATAGTTCGTAGGATTTCCGATGGACTTGCTTCTTCTGGAAAAGTTGAGAATGCAAAAAGGTATGTCTCAAACCAGTTAAGGTATTTTCAGGGAACGGAGTTTTATGAGAAGATGATGCTTCAAATTAATTATTATGACCGATTGCTCGTTCGCCCGAAGGTAAAAATTGGGGTTATGCTTCCAGAGAAGCAGAGTTTGAGCGAATCAATTTTAAAGGGGCTTGAGATCGCAATTGATGAACATAATTTGAATTCAAACCCAAAGATTGGGATTGATGTTAAGTATTATACAAGCAGAGATGTTGATCAAAAATTGATAAATTTCAAAAATTCGCCAGATGTTCTTGCTATAATTGGACCAATTTATAGTGAGGATGTTCAACTTTGTGCAAGGTTCGGGGATCAGGTGAAAATACCTATAATTTCTCCGACTGCAACATCAGATGGTTTGACGGAGTTAAGCAAGTATATCTTTCAATTTAATTCAAACTATACAATTCGTTCAAAGACGCTTGCGCAGTTTGCTATTTTTGCACTTGGTTTGAAGAATTTCATCATCCTTGCACCAAACGATAAAATTATCAAACCATTTGTTGATGCGTTTATTAATGAAGTTGAAAGAAACTCTGGAAAGGTCATCGCAATTCAATTTTATAGATCCGATGAAACCGATCTTCGTCCGTATTTTAGAAATCTAATTACAAAACTTGACTCGCTTAAAATCTCTGCGCCAGTGGGTGAGGTCGTTTCTGAAGAAATCGGCTTATTTGCTCCAATCATAAATTCAGATTTTATCGGGATAATTTCTTCTCAAATATATTACCATGACCTAAAAGTTAAAATCCTCGGTAACGATGTATGGAACAATTTTGATGAACTTTATATGAATAGGAGATATACGGATGGTGTTATATTCACAAGCGGACAATATATTGACCGTGAAAGTTACTCATTTAAAAACTTTGCGAAATTGTTTAGGGAAAAATTTGGATCTGATCCAGACGATTTTTCAATTTACGGATATGACGCAGGGAGGTTAATTTTGAAAATAGTAAGCGAGGGTAAATTGACATCTGATGAAGTTTACGAAGCGCTTAAAAATTATGAAATGGCTGGAATTGGGCGAGATGTTATTTTTGATGCTGAAAGGATCAACAAATCTGTCTCAATCCTTGTCTTCAAGGATAGCTTAATAAGAAAATTATCTCAGTGGGTAGTAAGTCAATGAAATATGAAGTTGAAACAGACTACAGAGTTAGGATAAAGGATTTGCCACCGGAAACAAGACCAAGAGAGAAGTTCATAAAATTTGGACCTCAATCAGTTTCAAATGCCGAGTTGCTTGCAATTTTAATCGGTTCTGGAACGAAAAAAATATCTGCTATAGATCTTGCAAATAAAATTTTATCCGATGCAGGAAGTTTGCGTGAGCTTGCTCGTAAGGGTCTTGGGGATCTAAAAAAATATAAAGGGATAGGTTTAAAGAAGGCAGTTGTTATTTCAGCAGCTTTTGAGCTTTCAAGAAGAATTCAATCTGAACCCGCATTGGAAAGACCGCAAATTACATCACCGGATGATATTGCCAGAATTTTTATACCACGACTTGCTGACCTGAACAAAGAAATTTTAATCGTTGTTCTTCTTAATACTGCAAACAAAGTTATCCGTGATGTCGTTGTGTCTGAAGGGAATTTAAATTCAAGTGTGATCCACCCAAGGGAAGTTTTCAAACCTGCTATTGATGAGCTTTCGGCAAGTATAATCCTTGTGCATAACCACCCAAGTGGAAATCCAGAGCCAAGCAGAATGGATATTGAGGTAACGAAACAAATTTATCAAGCTGGCGAAATTTTAGGGATAAAACTTCTTGATCATGTCATAATCGCTGGAGATAAGTTTACAAGCATGGCACAACTTGGAGTTTTAAAGTAAAAACAAAATTTGTAGGAGCGAACTATGGAGTTAAAAATTGTAAAAATTGAAAAACCAGACAATATCAATTTCATCCTTGGTCAGGCACATTTTATAAAAACGGTGGAGGATTTATATGAGGCTATAGTCACAACTCAACCACATTTGAAATTTGGCATCGCATTTTGTGAGTCCTCTGGTCCGGCTCTCGTCAGATGGGCCGGAAATGATGAGGCGATGATTGAACTTGCAAAGAAAAACGCTTTAAATCTTGGCGCAGGACATTCGTTTATTATATTTATGGACAACGGCTATCCTATAAACATCTTAAACGCTATTAAGATGGTGCCAGAGGTGTGTAGAATTTTTTGTGCAACTGCTAACCCAGTTGAAGTTATCGTTGCTGAGACAGAGCAAGGTCGTGGTATTTTGGGTGTAATTGATGGTGTTAAAACAAAGGGAATTGAAGGGGATGAGGACATTCAAAAAAGGAAAGA
>Ga0209289_100671_pt1 | contig 16202 bp, 11 predicted proteins | sample GXS110809BmetaG_FD_184121 | JGI IMG/M metagenome (GOLD analysis project Ga0209289, IMG submission 184121) | Hot spring microbial communities from Gongxiaoshe hot spring, China to study Microbial Dark Matter (Phase II) - GXS 110809B (SPAdes)... ...
ACCTTGAGAGTTCCTCAAATCCTCAAAACATTCCATCAGAAACGGTAGCAAGTTCTCAAAAGGTTCTCTGTGCTTCTTGCAAAACTGGTAAAGCCCGTGCCTTTCAATTCTGTGTTTCGCCCCCAAACGCTTGTAAGGTTCATCCCTTTGAGCGTGTATCTCAGGGTAAGTTCTGCCGAAAGCGATTAAATCCACAACGCAATGCATCCACCTTGAAGGTATACTTCAACACTCCTTACTAAATTTTGCTCAACCTCTAACGCTTCACCTGCTCTTATCCCCATAACCTCTCATAACGCCAGATGTATCTCTTATTTCTGCCTCATCATCGTTGCGGTAGTAGCGCAATACTCAAAGGACATCTCGGATTTATTTGACGCTTCCCTTAAGGAGGATTTTCTGTTCCTTCTTCGTCGGATGTTGATTGCTCAGTTGTCATGGCTACCCTTGGTAGGCGTGTGAAAGTTGGGCGCGAGATTGCTTTGTGAACTGCCAAAATTTGGATAATTTGTTCAGCAATTTCAACCTTAGAGAGTTTTAAATTAACAGGTAAATTGTTTACTCTAACAAAGGCTTTCAAGAACGGTTTGGTGTGCTTCTCAACAAATTCAGAAACCGCGCTGCGACCACGCTGAATGTATTCACTCTCCAGTTGCTTCCACAATTCCTTCATTTCATCTTCAGGCATTTGTGGTGATTGAACCGATTTGCTAACTTTTTGCCTTTTAGGTAAGGGTGGTTGTTGTTCGTTGAGTAATTGAGTTATGTGTTCCTTGAGTGATGCTAAATCTTGTTCCATGCGCTCCACGATGTCTATAAGGCAACTCAGAACCTCTTTCATTTGCCAATCACTCCTTTAGGAAGTTTTCAATCTCACGCCACAGGTCGGAGATAATTTGGGCAAATTCAAGGGGGATTACACCACCTCTCGGAATGCTTCGCTTAATATCAACCCTCTCTGGGACGAAAGTGTTCAAAGGTTTTATTTTCAATCCCTTAGCGCTCCAATCTCTGCACACACCCTTTACATCTTCCCAATAGCGCCAAGTTTCTGAAGTGAAACTCCCTCTGTAAGTGCGGGCACGGTTCATGAAAACTGCCACTTTGGGTAGCGGATGCGGAGATAGAACTAATATCAAACCATCAAGCAGGATGTTCAAACCTCTCGCAGCAAAAACATCTGGATTAACCGGCACGAGCATCAAATCACAGTTGGTTAGGATTGAATAGGAAAGGTAGGAAAAGGATGGCGGGCAATCAAAGAAGCAATAACCGAACTGAGGTAGGAAACTCGCTCTTGATAACTTCCTCAAGAAAGCAGGAATAAACCCTTGCATCACATCACGGCTAAACACCTCAAGGATTGTCCAGTAAAGGTCTGGTGTGGAGGGGATGAACCAAAGAGTTTCGGCGAACTTGTAAACAACGAATTTATCAATGGGAAAATCAAATCGCCCCGATGCATCGGTGAACTTCTCAATCGCATTAAAAAGGGTTTTATTCTTCGCTTTGTGTTGCTCATACCAACTCTCAAACTCCCTACTATACCATTTTCCAGTTTCCTCTGCCAATTCCACAGCGGTTGTGAGGCTCATTTGGGCATCTGCATCTACAACTAACACGCAATCGTTTTGTGCTGCACAGCGGGCTAAAAGCCATGTGAGGGTTGTTTTGCCAACACCACCCTTGAAGTTTATAGTGGCGATAATCCTCATCATTTGTTCCAACGGCATTTGGTTTTCCACCTCGTTCAATCTGAACTTTTGTATCGGCTTAGCCTCTCTACATATTCACACGGCAATCCGCAATCTTTTGCACCTTGTAGTAGTGTGTCCAAGTATCCCTGCGATGGTTTCCCTTGCTTTTGCGGCTCTCTCAGATAGACATAAGCGGTGTGGCAATTTCCATCATCATCAAAAACTTGAAGTTCTTGCCTTTTGTAATACTCAGGATGCCCCTCGCACTTATCCAACTTCCCGATGCATTCTTCGGTGACTTCAAATAACCCTCCCCAAACCGTTTCTCCTTCGCTTCTAACCACATTAGCGACGGCACCTTTCCACTTTTCAGAGTATCCATCAAAAACCAATTTATAGCCTGGCAAGTAGGCTCTTTTAAAGAAGCGCCAACCTTTGCCACATCTATCCCTCATTTGCGAGCGCTTCATGTTAGAGCCATAAGCGAAATAAAGAGGCATCCTACTCACCTCCGTAATTTGATTGTAATTAACAACTTGGCTCTGACGATGCTACCTTCACAAATTCACTACTCTCAGCCATTTCATTCTAACGCTTGTAAGGCTTCCTCTAAGTGTGATTTGGCTTCTTCTATTTCGCTTTCTGCTGCAGACAAACTAATGCCAGCGTCGGTGGCAGATGTTTGCGCTTCTTCAACAGTTTCTGCAAACTCTATTTCATCCAAAGATGATTGAATTTCGTCAAGGGCACTTTCAAGGGCTGTTTGAGCGTCATTGAGTACTCGGCGAGAACTCTCTTGCTGGCTCTCAAGTTCTTGGACTTTATCTTCAAGTTTCTTAACTTGCGCTTCTAACTCAGCGACGCGTTGAGCACGATCCTCTCTGCAGCCAAAAATCCGAAGCAGTAACCCTATAACGGCACATCCTGTCATCCACCGATACATCAATGCTCACCACTTGCTACAGCCGTTTTTTACCTATCCAACCGAGCCTTCACTAACTTCACAACTGCCTCACAAACTACTTCGCACTTACCAGCGGTCAAACCCAAAGTATCAAAAAGCACTCTCCTAAGGTTCACCTGCAATCAACTGCTATGCCGCCTTAGGTACTCTCGCCCGAGTTTTGTGATTTCCCAGATACCGCGCGGCGAATCGCTGCGCAGCAAGCCTTCTTTGACCATCCTCAGCCGCTCCCACATCGCAGCATTACACCAGCGTGGCGTTTTAGGGTTGGACGGCACAGGCTGCAAATCAATGGGCTTAGGACGGTTTTTTCCATTTCTGTGAAAACTCGCTCTAACACATTTTGCACTGGCGCCCTTCTGCCCAACTCTATAAGCGCGCGCAGAATTGGTTGGTATGCGCTACGCTTCTTCTGGCGTGCGCATACCACGCGGCAATCGCTTGGCTTTTTGTTTGACCTCTCGCACTCGGCGTAGCTCGCCCACCATCTGCTGCCACTCTTGTTGTTTGGCGCGGATGTCAGCAATGAGCTTCTCCATCTGCTGTGCTTGTGTGAGCAGTGTTTGCGCCCGCTTATAGTTGCCTTGTCGTGACGCCTCTACCGCCTCTTCGCGCACCCCACTTAGCGCAGTCTCCGGTTCACCGAGCAAAATCTCAAACGCTTTGCTGACATCACGGTGTGGCATTGAATCAACCCCCTTTCAGGTTGGGTATAACACCATGTAACCATAGGAATCAAAACAGTCATAGGAAGTTACACAGATTTCGCCTTCTCCAACCTCTTCCTCACCAACTCCACAACCGCCTTATACACCGCCTCCCGCTCGCCCGCCGTCAAGCCCAGCACATCAAACACCACCTCGTCCAAGGCGCGACGTTCAAGCACCACTTTATCCAACAAAACTTGGTCAGGGTTAAAGAACTTAAAAATGTTCAGAATGGTCACAGCGGCAGTGGACGAATACGGAAACGCAAAATGCATTAAGTTAAAATTTCTTAAGGTTCCAGTGATTCCGTTTGATAACTTCGTTCGCTTTGCGGTATAGTTCGGGTAAATGCCGGCGATAGCGTTTCCAGAGTTGGGTGAGTAAGCGTCCACCGTGCTGGATACCCTTTCGGCGCACGAAATCGTCCAAGTTGCGCGCTTGCCGCTCGATCGCACTCTCACTGCGTCCAAAACTGTTGGCAAGCGCCCGACATACTGGCTTACCACGATTGAGTTCCTTTAGTCCATACCGGTGGTATGCAGCAATCAAAATAATCAATTCATCATGTGACCACCGAGCCATCGGTCTCACCTCACTTTGCGCCTTTCTTTCTTACTGACCTCGCTTTCCCCAGTCGCATCGCCACTAATTCAATTAATGCCTTATACATCTCATATTGCTCTGCGGGAGAAAGGTTAAGAAGTTCAAAAACTACAAGGTCCATTGCTTGGCGGTCGGGGGATATAAGCACATTGCCCTCAGGGCTAATACGAATTTGCTCAAGTAATGACCCTACAGGTAGGCGACGCAAGCGATTGAAGGCGTATAGTAATCGCTCGCGTTCAGAGGATGTCAGACAGTTTGGATCAACTACTGGTAAATTGATTAAATCTGACCTTAATAGCCTTGCCGCACCACCTCCTAAGGATGTTCTTGCGAGCACTTCAACGAAAAAGGCTGTAAGATTCGTATTAAGCAGGGCACATAATATCTCTGTTTGAATCCCTTCTTTCGGAACAATACCATGAAAATTATGCTCAAAGGGTAGACCATCCTGGTTAAGGTGACAGATGTGACGGTCGCCTCGCAAGTCAGGCCAAAGTAATGGGGCCCGTTTGATACGAAAAGGCGCGTTATCTACACGCAGTAAAGTGCGAGCATCCTTTTCCTGCAATTCAATCGTATGCACTTCGCGTGGGCTTTTGAACACAGGCAACCATCCATCAGGCACTTGCTTGGAAATCCGCGGACGATAAAAACTGCGGTTATCGCCTGTGATGATACCGGCTTTAACTTCAGCCACTTGATGTAGCGGCACTAAAATTCTCTTCCCTTTCTCCAAAATCGTGAAGAAAATGTCGGGTGCTCTGAGGTATTTTCCGCCAATTTTGTTTCCGACATACTTCAACTGGCTCAAATCGCCAACACCCTCCATCGTTCGCTGGGCTTGTTCGCCTTCTTCAGGTTCTTCCACACCTTCCAAGTAAAGTTCCCGCTGAGTTTTTGGCGTCACACGATACTCAGGTTTTTGGGTTCGCTCTTCTGCCTCAAAGATTTCCTCAAAGGCAACTGCAAAAAGTTCGGGTGAAAGGTCATCAAAGGGGATTCTGAAAGCAACGAACCGAACCTCGTTATCCCAAACATTTTCGCCTTCACTTGCTCTAACAGCGAGCGTGATTACGGTGTTGATATCGCTTTGGGCGAAAGTTCGTTTTGCGAGGTTATCTATGGTCATAATCCAGCGAGTTTTGCTCAGCAGGAACTTTTGAACTGCCTTACCGTAGTCCACATCTAACCATGCGTTGGAAGTTACGAGGCAGAGAACACCTTTTGGTTTCAGCAATGCTGTGCCAACAAAAAAGAACGGAACATAAAGGTCGGCTCGCCCCGGAACTTCAACAGTGTTATCCTTGATGAGTTGCTTGGGGTCTGGACTCCATGAGAGCGCCCACAATGCATCAATGTTTCTGGCGATGGCTTCTTTGTAATCCTGAGGGCTCAAAGGGGTTGGCGGTGCAATCCTTTCCTGCCGCACATAAGGCGGGTTCATTATCACGATATCAAACCCTTGCTCGTTGCTTTTTGAGTTTAGGAAAACCTCAGGAAAAGCAACTTCCCACAGGAAGAGCGGAACGGGTTCACCTTTACGCAATTTTCCTTGCTGGTTTCGGATTTGTTGTGCGAGTTCTCGCAAGCGTTCCAATTCATTTTGCAGCCGATGGCGTTGAGAGGAAGATGATGCATTTTGCAGTTCCTTTTGCTTCTGTTGTATGCTAATTCCTACCTGCCGAGCAGCACTTTCCAACACTTGAGCAACAACTTTCCGTTCTTCTGCCCATATTTCTTGCTCTTTACGGGCGAGGTAGGTTTGGGGCTCTTCTGCTAATTTCTTCTTTTTCTCCGCCAACCGAATTAAATGATTGCGGATGGATGGAAGGAACGGGGTTTTACGCAGGACGAAGGGCAACGGGAGTTCAGGAATTTCCTGCACTATGCTATCTCCAATTCTCACCATAAAATCCAAGTTGGGCAAAATCGGCTCTGGTTTTTCTGCCCTTTTAATCACCAAATCATCGGGCAAATCTACGAGCAAGGAAAGGAACAACCTTAACTCACACGCTCTAACAGCCCAATCCTTCACATCCACACCGTAGAGGTTATTGAGGATAAGTTCGCGTTTGAGTTCAAATCGGTTGTATGGCTTACGCCCCAACGATTCAGTCAATGCATCTAACAACTCACAGAGAACATTTAGCATCCCAACGAGGAAAGAACCTGAACCAACAGCGGGGTCAATAACTTTGCATTTCCTGAGCACTTTCTCCATCTTTTGCTTCTCGGTTTCACTGAAATGTAGCAGGGTTGCTGGTTCATAAGGTGAAAAAACGAATTCTAAAACCTTCTTGCGGTCAAAACTCCATTGCTGGTGCAAGTATTCCACGATGCTCAACCTGCACATCAAATCAACTTCTAATCTTGGCGTGTAGAAGATTCCCGCTTTGCCTCGCTCCTCTTCAGCAATGAGGCTCTCATACACTTTACCCAACATTTCGGGGTCAACGGCAACTTCTTCATCGTAGGGTCGGCTTTCATCAACGGTGAAATTGTATCGTTCCAAAAGTTTCGGTTCGCCCCAGTCGGGGTCTGCACCGAAAAGCAAATCAGAAAAAACTTTATCGGGAACTTTGTAGCCATATTCATCAGGTTCTGAGGGTAGGAATAAACCGCCGTTGAGATATGGCATTTGAACAAACGAGCGTTGAACATCCTTAGGAAGAAATTGTGCAGATTGCGCTTTTGATTGCCGATTATTGAAAGCATCTTTGAACAAAACTTGAAGCCAATCATAAAAACTCACTTGTGGATTGTGTTGGCGTTCTTGCTCTTCCCTATAGCGCTTCCACAGCCAACGAAAATAGCGACGCACAGGTTTCCCCATATTGTCCCTCATCCAACCTTTACGGGCAAGGAAGTAGCAAACCATTAATCGGTTAAGGAAAAGTTGGGCGAAAGCAAAGCGGCGGGCGTGAATTTGAGTTTGGTTTTTCGGCTCAGGTTGATTGCATTGAAGAGCATCCATCATTGCGTATAGAGCATTCCGATATTCATCAAAGAACCGTTCCGTTACCCGTTCAATGTTGAAAGCAGTTAGATGGCGTTCCCAAATTGCTTCGGGTTCGGGGGGTGGGTTAGCAATTTCGCTGAGAACTTCCAAATCAGTGTGATAAGGTTCTTCACGCATTACCCGCAAGGTGCGCAGGCGCACAGTTACTTTCCAACCATCTTCCTCTCTCCCTTTAGGAATTGAGAGGCGTTGAGGGGAAACAAAGGCGATTTCTTTGTAAGGAGTTTGAGCCAAAGTGAACACGAACAAGTTATTGCCTTGTGGGAAACGGCGATAGAACGGCTCTATTATGCGCCGAAAATCGGTGCGCCTGAGAGTAGATGTCTTCAGTTCCACATGGTAGATGCGAAATTGGGAAGAAGTGGGTGCTTCAAATAGTTGGGGCGTTTTACACTCCGAAACGATATGGAATGAATGAATCAAATCCTGAGCGCTTCTGGGCAATTCATCGGCTTCCCTGAAGGGAAGGGGTTCTGATAGCGTTGGGTATCTCAGGCAAGCGAAGAATTGTTTTGCTCCACCAACATCAATGTAGTTTTTCAAGGCTTGGTGAATTTCCTGCAATTGCATCAACCCACACCTCCTTCAAATGACCAGCATCCATGCCACGCATTCAAAATCCTCTTCACTCACATCTGTGGTAGTGGTAGGTTTCACAACTTCAAGATGGGGATGCTTTTCTGCGAGTTCTCGCAACTTTTGCATGAACTGTTGTGGATTGAACCTACCTCTTTCGCGCCACAACGCTCTTAACTCCCGCAAAGCCATACCTGTTAGCGGGCGCTCAAAATACGCCAGAAGGAGATTGCGCTCTGCCGATGGAGGTAAAGCGTTTAACCAGTTAACTAAACTGCTTTGTGGTGAAGGTAATCGCGGAAGGTGATGGACGACTTGCCTTAACTTGCGCACCAGTTCCTTCTTCAACCGTTCCAAAAAAGGGCGAGGGTCAAAACCTTCTGGTAATGGAGCAGGTGGCTCGTCTGGAGTGCTGCGGATGGGTTTGATAGCGTCTAACTTCGCTGTGATTACATTTCGCCCATTTCCTTCACCTTGCTTTTCAAACAACCAATAGTGTTGGAGTGTGTTTTTGTTGCGGAAAGCAGCAAAGAAACCCTTAACCCCTTCCTGCCCTTTCTTCGCCGTTCCAACGCCGTAAGGGATTTGGCTAAGGTATGCTTCTCCCGCCTGCTTCAGAAAACGCAGCAAATCCTGCATCAAAAATTCACCAATGCTCAATTCGCTTTCCATTTCCAAATCATCCAACACTGCTCCATCTTCTTGGGCGATGCGCCTCAAAGTGTTGAAGTCCATAGGATTTGGTGTTTCGCCTAAAACTGAAGCATCTAACCCAACGGATTGGTTAATTTTACTCAACTTTTCGTGCAAGCGTTCCAGCAACCTCAAAAGTTCCTCCAAAGCATCTTCAGGGATGAAGTTGTAAACATGAATGGTATTGTGAGGTGAACCGATTCGGTCTAAGCGACCGATGCGCTGCACCATCCTGATTGGGTTCCAGTGCAAATCGTAGTTGATGATAGTGTCTGCATCCTGCAAATTTTGCCCTTCACTTAAAACATCGGTGCTGAAAAGCACCTGTATCTCCTTTTCTTGTGGAACATCGTAATTGTTAGCCTTTGGAGCGAAACGGCGAATACGGTCTAACCTCTCTTCGGATGAAACATCGCTGTCAATGATGCTCATCTTTTCAACAGACAAGCCCGCTTGCTTAAGGAACTCCTCATCTTCACGCAAGTGCTTGTAGATGTATCTGGCAGTGTGTTTGAAGTAACTGAAAACGACCACTTTTTTGCCCCTAAGTTCATTAGCCAACAAGTTTTTTAGGGCGTGCAACTTTTCATCTTGCTCCGCAGAGAGTTTGTCCAGTTCAGAGAGCAGACTTTCAAGGCGTTCAATATCATCGTTCACCGCTTTTTGCAACTGCTCAACATCATACTCGTTCAACTCGTTCAGATTCAGTTCAGGCAGTTTGTCCAGCAAGGCTTGAAGGTTATGCTCATCTTCCGATTGGTCGTCGGTATCTTCTATTTGCAACCATTTACGGTAGGCAGGGCTGTTGAGCAAACGACCCATTCTCAAGGCTTCAAGAAACTTCTCTTGAAAATCCTTCTGCCGTTGAAGGGAAATACGCAAAGCGTGAACGGAGGATTCTAAGCGCTTCAGGTAAAGCACACGCATGATGTGAGCGATAGCGTTTTGGCGTCCCAAATTCCAAAACAAATCCTGAATCCGCTCATCATCCCAACCCAAACCTTTCAACTTTTCCCTTAGACTCTTTTGCTCTCCTTCATCATCAAACAGCCCTAATTGGCTTAAGAAGGCTTTTTTAGGTTCTACTACTTCTTTGCGGAACATATCAACTTGGTAGGGAGCGAGGTTGAGGTTCTCAATGGCTTCGGCAATTCGCTTGTAAAGCCCACCACCGTAACTTTTCTCCAAACTGTAGTTAACCGAATGTAATTCCCTTTCGGGAAACCTAATGCGTTGCCCATCAATTTCCGCATCGGGGTAGTTTTTGCGGATGAACTGTCGGCTCCTCCTCACAGCGATTGCTTCAAGAACTTCGTAAAGGGTTTCCCTGTTGGTTTCCGCGTTGATGAAGTATTGCCGCAAATTAGAGATGCCCGCAGCGAGAAAGAAATCGTCTCGGTCGCGGGTAATAAAGCGAAGTTGGTGGTAAAGGTCAAAAAGCGTGTTGTTGACAGGCGTTGCAGTTAATAGGATGAGTTTCTTCTCAGCATCGTTGTTGAGCAGTTTGAATAAGTTTTCCCATCGGTTGGTGCTTGGGTTCCTGAAATTGTGGCTTTCATCAACAACAATGAGTTTGTGCTCCTGATATTCATGAAGCGGAAAATCTTCTCTGCTAAACCGTTCCATTGAGATAACATCGGCGTAGATACCATAGCGGCGCAAGAGGGGTTTCCAAAGGGTATCAATCAAAGCGGCAGGGCAAATGATGAGGGTAGGTATTCGCTCCCTGTAAGCGTAATCGTCCAGTAACCTCAGCGCCAAAAAAGTTTTACCCAAACCGACAGAATCGGCGATGATAACGCCACCATAGTTTTCCAAAATATCCTTCGCCGCTAAATAGCCGTCCCGCTGAAAATCCGCAAGAGCAATGGGTGAGGGTTTCTCCCTTTCTTCGGAAAGATTGCTCCCTAAGCGGTCACGGTAGGCTTCGTAAACCACTTTAATGTAAATCTCGTAGGGCTTGTATTGTTGGGTGAACCTTGAGAGCAAGCCTATCAGTTCCTGCTTGTAATCCTCGCTTTCTTGCCAAAGGGCGTCAAACCACTTACGCAGTTCATCAACAGCGGATTGCTGCTTAAGCACAGCGTTCAGTTCCAAGTTTGTTGTCAATCCCGCACCAGTAAAGTTGGATGAGCCGACAAAGCCAACTGCGCCAAGCACTGGTATGTTTTCAAGCAGGTATGCTTTTCCGTGCAAGAAACCTTTTCGGTAAACACGCACCTCAACTTTTTCTTGGGACAAAAACTTGCACCACCTTTGAATTTCTGTTGGGGCATCTCTCGCTTCTGCGAGTGAGCGTTGAACTTCTTGGAACAATTTATCGGTTAAAACAAATGCTTGCTCTTGTTCTTTGCCTATGAGAAGGCGGAGATGTGCAACTTTGTGAATTTCAGGTTCCAAACGCTTGAGGGCGTCAAGGTTGAAATAGGCGGTAGCGATAAAGAGAATAGGTTGCTGGCTCGGCGCAAGCAGAGTTTTCAATGCTTCATCCATTGCCCAACCTGTAACCCTTTTGTTATCCACCAAATCTGTCAACGGTTTCTGTTGCATATGCATACAGCCTCGCCTCACACAAATTAAACTCGTTCCAGTAACCTTGCCGCAACTTCTTGCCACTCCTGAGGGTAACGGTTTAAACGCTTACACTCAACCCAACTTTGCATAACAAATTCTTCTGGTAACAACCATACTCCCCAAGGGAATGGCAACGGAAAACCACGCCTTAAATGCCAGCGGATAAAATCAAGCCACTCCATCCATTCTCTCCAGTAAGGGTGAAGAGGCGCAATTAGGGGAATAAGCCCAACCACATCACTCAACCAGGCATATCCCTGATACTCTGCAGGTTGGGTGCTGATAAGGCGTTGGATTAAGCGAGCCTCAGAACCTTTGAACTTGCTATATGCTATCCAGTTGGCTAAACTCTCTTCTATCGTTCGCCCCCAAACAGTGTCGTAAGGGGTATTTCCCCTGTCCATAATAGCGTGTCCAAGTTCGTGGTAGTAAACCTTGTCAAGAACAAGTTCAATAGGAATTCCTTCACTGTATGCCCAATCAACAATGCGTTCTGGACAGAGGAAAATTGCTGGAGTTTTTAAGTTCAAGAAAGCGCTCTCTGCATCCACAGAGCAGTATTCCTTATTCCCCAAACCAACGACTACAGTAGCGTCATAACTGCGGTGACCGCTTATGTAAACGCCAACAGCAACCACTTCCTTATACCGCCACCAAGTTTCTTCCGTATTTTTTTCCAGTTGTTCAAATAAGTCTTCCCATCCTCCCATCTCTTCCCACTCTCTCATCAAAGCACGAACCCTTTCGGGGTCAAGGGCACGACATCTTTCAGGAGGGTAAATCTTATCCATCTGCGCCTCATTCACCAAGAAAACAGGGATAGAAACTGCCTTTGCTCCCATAGGTGCATCCATTCTTGACCAAAGTTCTTCTCTGGAAAAATCTAACTTTACTCCTGCAGCGCTTCCTAAATTGTAAATTTGAGCAGGTAACTGGGCTAATTTCTTTTTGCGAGGCATCTCAAATACCTCCTCAAGCGCTTAAGCCGTATTTTGCGTTTTCCAATTATATCTTGGGTTAAACAAACTGTCAATGGTGTGAATCACGCACAGCAGTAGTTGCATCAGAACGATTGATTGGCGCGCTGTTTTAGCAATCAAGGAACAACAACTTCGCCCTAATCTGCGAATCCAACTAAGCGCGCTTCAACGAATCCCTTCAGCGACACTTGCTTTGGCGCTAATCGTCAAATCCGTAAAAACTAAGCCACTCTTCAATATCATGTGGCGGTTCATCTTCGTCATATTCAATCCAATCGCCCTTTTCTTCCATAATCTGGCGTAAACCTTCGGCTAAGTCAGCGTAGCAGAGTTCTTCCGTGTCATCAAGCGGTTGAATTTGGAAATTATCCATTTGCTTCAACGCATCCGCAACTCCTTGAGGCAACTCCTCGCCGTAATCCATGAAAAATTCCACGAGTGAGCGCAAAGTTTCAAGTTCGGCATCGCTCAGTTTCTCGCCTTTGAGATACCGCATAGCAAGTTCACAAAAGCGAGGCTTGTCTTTGCGAATCTCCACCATCAACTTGTAAATTTTCTCCAACAAATCGTTGCTAACTTTGTTCTCCATTCTCAACACACCTCCATCATCATGTGCGGTGTTTACCTTTACATCCTACCAAACTCACGATTTACCATCTCCGCTGCCTACCGAACAACAAACCAAGCAACCTGAGCAGGTGATAGAGAAACCAAAACCCGCTTCGCGTTGTGCTCATTTTGAAAAGCCGATAGCCAATCCAAAAGCCACGCTTCATTGTGTATCACCACCAATCGCTTCGCGAACTTCGCTGAGAACTTCATCAAACTTCCGAAGGTAATACGCAACATCGTAGCCATCAGCGGGGTTTGTTGCGATTTCCTTTCGTTTCGCGTTGCGATACGCGAAGGTAACACGCTCGCCTTCGCGAAAGCCAGCACACTTTAAGAACTTATCAGCATTGCCACGCCCAACCCGCCGCGTAACCACAACCCAATCCCAACCAGCACCCGATGCGATTTCGCTACGCACGCCATCTGCGTAAGCCAACGCGGCTTCTTTGCCTTCCGTTGCGTATTTACAAAGGAATGTTGGCACAAATTCGGTTTGGAATTTAGGCTTATCACGCCCACGCCACTTTGAGCCTTTGATTTGGATTGGCGTGCCATCGGGTTGCAACACGATGTAGTTTTTCTCATCGCTAACGAAAGCAACGCAACCATCCCATTCAATCTCCAATTTGAAAGGTTTCGGAAGTGCGGATTGTGCGGCACGCAAAACTACTTCTGGCTCAGCGTGCATCACAACCACGCCATCGGTATCCGCCTCCACAACCACGCCGCCTACGCTCTCTATTGCGTTAATCATCGCAACCAAAACCTTACGCCCTAAGGTTGTTACGCGTGCTGCGGCATCCATATCGTTATAGCGATAGCCACCAGTGCCATAGAAACCGTAAAGCGAGTTGATTAGGATTTTCATGGCCTGCTGGATTGCATCCGCTCGTTCATCGCCGCGTTTCGCTAAGGCTTTCCATTTTAGCCGCTCTGTAGTGAGCGTTTTTAGCCACCTGAGTGCGAATTGATGCGTATCCTTTCGCGAGTGTATGCGATAGGAAAGCATGATGGTAGGATACAACGAAGCCACATCAAGTTTGCAACATGGATAGAAGAGCCCACGCCGAGCCAACACCAACCCACCCTCATAACTTCGCTTCGCGTCGGGTTGTGGTGGTTCGGTGTTGTGCTCGGCTTTGCGATAGTGGCGTTCTAAAATCCGCTCCCAAATCCAAGCGGTTGATTTCACACACACATCGGCGATGGGTAGTTTCGTAAGTTGTGCGATTGCTATGTAAGGCAACACCAGCCGCTTGAAAACCCGATAGCACTCGTGCAAATCCCCTTCAAGGTAGGCTGCGAACTCAGCGGGGCGTGTGCGAAACGCTTCCGCGATATCATCAGCACTCAGCACCACGCGGTTGGGTTCGCAACAACCGAAGTGCTGTGCAACGGATTTCAAATCGTAGTGTTGAAGTTCCTTAGCAACGAAATCCCATCTGCAAACCAAGTGTAGCGTATCAAAGATTTGCAAGCCAAGTTCGTTTTTAACAACGCGAAATTGCAAAGGTTCACCTTTGAGCGTGCCTTGTGTGCAAGCCACAGCCTGCTTTGCGTTCTCTTCAAGAAACCAGAATGGGCAGCGAACGCCCAACGCTTCGGCTTTGTGAATAAGGTAAGGTAAATCAAAATTCAGCAAGTTGTAGCCTGTAAGGATTGCGTGGGGATTGCGTGCCGCGAAGTTTTCAAGTTCGCTAAACACAGCGTTCAGCAGTTCCCTTTCACTTTCGTAAGCATCGGCACGCAAGATTATCACTTCGGTGTTCTCTTCTGTTGCGAATAGCAAACCAATCGCGAGCAACTCGCCTGTTTTCAAATTGAGTTTACCATCGCCAGAGCGTTGCAAACCTTCGCATTCAATATCCAGCACTACGGTAGGTGGGGTTGTGAGCGTAACATTGGGAATTTTAATATCGTTAATGCCATCCCAATCTCGCCAGCCTTCCAAATCGCTTGGTTTGTAAGTTTCGGTTTTGTTTTCAAATCGCAAGATGATAGTGCCATCGGGTTCGCGTTGCGAAAGCGGTGCGTATTGTGGTGTGGCGATTTGCATTTGCATTTGCGTTTTCGCATCAGCATCCGCATCAGCATCCGCACAAGCATCCGCATGAGCATCCGCAAGGGCATCCGCAGCGGGCTCTGTGGCGGGCTCAGGCTGCGGGCTTTCGCGTGCGTTGTGAACTAAATCGCCACCTAACCTATCGTTTTTGTGTTGAGTGCAAAATACCCCCCGATTTTCGCCGCGATTTTTGGCGATTTTCGGCGGAATTTTGGGCTTGCGAAACCAATCATCCAAAAGCCACGCGTCTTCAAAATCAAAATCCGCATTCGCAAATCCACAATCGGCATCTTGCGATGGGGTTTGTTCGCGAGAGCCCACTGAGTGTGTGGGTTGCGATTGCGGTGGCGTGTGCTGTTGTGTGGGGATGTGCGACGCGTGCGAACCCCCCGCATCGTTTACAATCCCCTCATTATTGGGTATGTGAACGCCACCAACCCCACCACCATCATCGCCACCAGCCCCGCCTCGCCTCCCATCGCCACCGCAGCCATCATCATCCCCATCATCATCGCCATCGGGTTGCGATGGGGTTGGTGGCTGTTGCGAAGGTGATGCGAACGCCTCGCCGCACGATATGCAAACCCACACATCCTTTGCGAACGCAACATCGTCGCCACCGCAGTGTGGGCATATTGGCGAAGCGTGTGTGTGATTTCGGAACGATGAGTGTGTAACCGTGTTACCGTTGTTACCGTAGTTTTCGGGTTTTTGCTCTATATGACCCCCCAAATTAGGGAAAACCCCAAAATCACGGTTCGTACAGTTACACAGTAACGCGAGCCCCCCATCATCATCGCCACCGCAGCCATCGCCATCTTCAGTGTTATCACAATTCACATGGTTTGGCAAGGCGTTATGAGATTTCGGTTGGGTTGCTATAGTGGATTGCGAAGCCAAAGCGTGCCGCGAAACCGAATGCATTTGGTTAAACCCCGCGTGCTCTGGTTGCGTAGGGAACGCCACAGGGGATGCCGCAGGGCTGCCCGCTGGGGTTGCCTTGCGATGCTCTGCGGTGGGCTCGGCTTCCATATCGCAATCTAAGCAAACCCACTCACCACCAACCCAAACCCGCGTAGGTTTGCCGCAGCGTTCGCACGCGAGCGGGTTGGCATCACCAGCGGGGCTGGGGCTCACAACACCATCAGGCTGTGTGGTGGCGTGCTGCGGTTGCGAAAGCATCAACGCATCACTATATAGGGTTTGATGCTTTTGATGCATCCCAACCGAAGCATCATTTGCATCAAACGCATCATGATGCTTTTGATGCTTTTGATGCATCCCTCGCGAAGCATCATTTGCATCAATCCCTATAGGGTGATGTTTTGATGCTTTCTCTGTGGCGAACCGCTCAGCCTCGTGCACACCATCCTCAGTGAGCACATACACGCCACGCTTGGGCGTATCCACATACCCACTCTCGTGAAGTTCACGCAACGCCCGCTCAGTTAGGTTCTTGGCGGCGGTTGGCGTTTCTTTGCGAAGTTCGTTTTTAACGATGGCTATCAACGCTTCCCTACGCAAGCCTTCTGAGCCCGCTCTGTAGAGTTCTCGCAGCACAACCCGCCTCGCTCGCTCCTCATCGGTAACGGCGGGCTCTTCTGCGGGCTCAACACGCAAGCCATCATCTATCGCAAACCACACAACCTTGCTTTCTATGCGGTTGCCTACGATGCTCATCTTGAGAACTCGCGAAGTCTCCGCTTGCAATT
>Ga0209289_100672_pt1 | contig 16183 bp, 3 predicted proteins | sample GXS110809BmetaG_FD_184121 | JGI IMG/M metagenome (GOLD analysis project Ga0209289, IMG submission 184121) | Hot spring microbial communities from Gongxiaoshe hot spring, China to study Microbial Dark Matter (Phase II) - GXS 110809B (SPAdes)... ...
TACACGACGACAACGAAAGGAGACGGAACTTATAGGTTGGAAGGTTTGCCTAACGCCACTTACGAAGTCACCGCTTCTGCCCCGCGACATACTTCTGTGACAAAAACGGGCATCGTCGTTCGCCCCGGTCAGGAAACAACGGGTGTTGACTTCCAATTGCCGGGCGAACCAGGAACCATCGCAGGTCAAGTTGTTGACGCTCAAACCAATCAAGGTATCGCTGGCGCTTTGGTTGAAGTCATCTCTGGAACGACGACAATAGCATCGGCGACGACGGATGCTCAGGGCAACTTCACGATCCCGAACATTCCTGTCGGCGTCTATACTGTCCAAGCGACCGCTCCAAACTACAAACCTGCAAGCGTCACTGGAGTTCAAGTTCAAACTGCGGCGACAACAAGGGTAACACTTGCCCTGTCAATGGCGCAGCCCGGAAGCATCTCTGGTCGCGTAACCCGCGCCGATGGCACACCTGTCGGTGGTGTGACCGTTGAGGTTGTCCAACCCGCAACGGGTGAAGTTGTCGCCAGAGGCGTTACTGATGCCCAATTCACTGTTGTTGGTGGCTACAGCCGAAACTACCTCATCCCCAATGTGCCTCTGGGAACTTATACGGTGAGGGTCAAGGCACCAGGCTACACTCCCACTCCGACAGAACGAACAGGCGTTGTTGTCCAAGAAGCCACAGAAACCCAAAACATCAACTTCGTGTTGCGTGCTCAATACACTTTCGCTCGCGGAATTCAACTCATCAGCATCCCTTACGATTACACGGGCACAGGTATAACAATCAACAACCTGCTTGGCACTGACAAAATCATCACTTGGGAGACAGACCCTAATTTTACTGACCCAATGACAGGTTACAGGGGAGGTCGTTATGTTCGCTTCCCTGTTCCACCTGCTGATGCTTTTTATCTTGGTCGCGGTTACTTCGTCCGATTTGACCAATCAACGGACTTTACTCAGCCTGGGACACCTGCTCCCTTTGACCAACCATTTCCTCTCATTCTTGACAAGCCTGGTTGGTGGCTAATTGGGGCGCCATTCCCGTTCAAAGTTGACTGGGGGAGGACGAGAGTTACTAACCGAGCAACAGGACAAACTCTGACTTTGAGAGAGGCATCATTGCAAAATTGGATGAGTGACACTTTGTTTGCACTGAACCAATTCGCAACTGGCTATCTCACTTCAGTCTTCATGGAGCCGTTCAAGGGTTATTGGGTCTATGTGCAAGCACCTCAAGGTGTCATCCTAAGCATTGACAACACCCCGACAAGACAAGCAACGGTTAGCGGTCAACCTTCAAGGAGCAAGTTGGCTCTGGCTGATGGGCGCTTGAGTTTAGGCGATGATGGTTGGCTTGTTCCGATTAAACTCGTAAGGGATGGACAAGTTTTGAGCACGATACAAATTGGCGTCTCGCCTCAAGCCAATGACAGTTTGGACGGTCTGGACTTGCTATCGCCACCTTCCTTGAGGCATTGGATTCCTGATTGGGTGACATTTGGTTCGGTTGTTCGCATCGGTCGCAGTGAAACTTTGCTATATGCCGATGTTAGAGCACCTTCAGCGAAACCTCAAATTTGGGACTTAGCCATTGAAACCTCCTCAAGCAACGAGAGGTTAACAATTTCATGGGACAAAATTAACGAACGAGCGCCATCCGATGTGAGGTTGGTTTTAGTTGACTTGGACACTGGCGAAGCAAGATACATGAGGACAACCAATGGCTATACTTTTGCTTTGAAAGATGGGATGAAGAGGTTGAGATTGATCGCTGAAAGGAGAGTCGGAAGCGGGTTGAGAATTGTCGGAATGAAACCCGAAGTCAATCGCGGAGGCAAATTGCTCGTTCGGTTCACACTGACGGAAACTGCCGAAGTTGAATGCAAGTTGATGACTTTGACGGGAAGGTTGATTTCTGTCGTTCAGCCCCGCAGGTTGATGGCTGCCGGCGAACAAAGAATCTTTTGGGATAAAAGAAGCGCAAATGCAAGTTTGCCTAAAGGTCTATACCTCTTTGAAGTTCAAGCCTATGGTGAACGAGGAGAACAAGTGCGTGCAATTATGCCTTTACGATGGTAAAATTTCGCAGTAAATTTTTGGGAGTGAAAACTTAGCAGTGCAACCATTTCGCTGAGACGGAGGGAACGAAGATGCGTTGGCGAAGATTAAGTTTGTGGCGATGGATTGCTCAATTTCTCGTTTTTGCATTAACAACTCAATGGGCTGGATTGGGAACTGCCCAAGTGACAGCAGGGATGGAAGAAGCAGCAAAGCCACCACCTATTCAGAAAGTTGCCATTTTGGATTTTGAGGTCGGTCAAGGCATTTCGCCAATTTTGGGCAGGAAAGCAGCAGATGCATTCGCTCTGGCTTTAGCAGATACAGCCAAATATGATGTCATTTCGCGAAACGAGGTTGAAACTGCACTCAAGGAGTTTGGGTTAGTTTATCCTATTCAAACCAATCAACTGACAACCCTTGCTAAGAGGCTTGGCGTTCGCTTCATCGTTTATGGGAAGGTCGTCAAAACGCTTATCAACGAAAAAACAAGTCAAGCAAGCGTTCAACTTCAAATACTTTTCCATGACCGTTATTTGGAAGTCCCTGTCAACGGTGCAAATGTTGTGGCGACGACACCTTCAAAGCCTGGTGTAGCGCCAGACATCTTGATTGATCAAGCAATTACCAGCGCTGCAAATCAAGCAATTCAACAAGTGCTGGCAACGAAATTGCCTGAAGGGCAAATAATGCAGCGTGTTGGAAGTGATGTCGTCATCAACAGAGGTTACGATCAGGGAGTGCGAGAAGGGATGCAATTTTGGGTTTATCGGCTCGTTCGTGACCCAGAAACGGGCTTTATGGTTCGCAACAGAATTGGGCTTATCCAAGTCACCAGTGCAGAAGCCCGACAATCCTCTGGAGTCATCAAAGAGGAGGTTGTGCCAATCCAATATCCCGACAGAATTATTGGCGTTTACGAACTCCCTAAAATAGGCGTCACTGAGCCTCCTGTCAGAAAAGTTTCAAAAGGCTTAGGCTCATTCATTCCAACTCTGTTGCTGATTATCGCAGGTGTCGTCCTCATAGGTTCCCTTGCAGGAGGAAGCAAGCGTGGAACAGAAGCCCCACCAACAACAACAGCCATGGTGACTGACAATGGTAGGACAGTTAAACTCGGCTTAGGAAAGACAAGAGAAACTGTGGCTATTGAGATTTATCGCGCCACATTCTCTGGCGTCAACACCGAAGGCGTTTACCCTATAGCCATTTTGGATGGTCAAGCTACTCGGGAATACGTTGATGACGATTCCGTTGGAAGCGGAACAGTAACCATTGATATTGACGAGAAGTCACCTCCCAACATATTGCCCCAAATTAGGCGCTCTTTAGGAACTCCTGGCACCAGTTTCCTTCGCGACCGCTTTGATTACCAAGTCTCTTACCTTCACCAACCCCTTCAGCGTGGTCAGCATTATTGGTATGCCATCCGACTCGTAAATGCGATACGGTTAACACCCCCTCCCACTACAGAAGGGGGACAAGGAACAACGGAGCGGCGTGAACCTTTTGAGTTGGTTTACAGCCTATCTTCAGGGTCAATAGGTCCAGTCACTCCGTTGGTTCAGTTAAGTCAAGCCGATTTGCTTGAACCCGCTGGCGATGTCAACATTAACAATGTGACCTTCAGGTTTATTTCGGCACAGGGCGCTGATGAATACATTGTCCAAGTCAGCGATAACCCGAACTTCCCTGCTCCTCGGACAGTAACCATTCCTTCTCAAAGGCTGCCTAACCCTGACATAGGGGGTCAGGAAATTGTCATTCCCAACCAGAATTTGGCGGGTCGTTTCGCTGCCGGGCAAACTTTGTATTGGCGTGTCGGATACAGATACTCAAGGGACATCAACCCACCAGAGGGCGGATGGGTATTTAGTCAAGTTCGTTCGTTTACAGTCCCTGCAACACCTCCGCCCCCAGGTTAGTGCAGCCACATCGGATTATGCTTGTCTTTGGGGGTAAGGAATGACATGGTGAAGCCAAAAGAAAAACGGACAACGGGCAAAAGATGTGAGATGAGAAGGTTGTCTTTGTGGATAGTTTTGGGGATTTTTTTGCTTGCAACATCGGTGTTCGGACAAGTCAATAGATGTCGCACTGCGGAAGTCACACGAATGTTGTTGAAAGAGTTTGGCATTACCGAAGAAAAGATTCGTGCTTTTGCTGAAGCCCAAAAGCGGCAGATAGGGCGTGAGTTGCCAGCAATTTTCTACGGTGGTTTGGGGACAAGCCTGCTTCCAAGAGGAGGTCTTTTGGGGACAATCCGAGGGCTTCACATCCTCGTGCAGCCAAACTCACCAGACATTGTGCCAGACCCTCATCATACTGCTGACTACTACCGTAGACTCCTCTTTGATGAATCAAACCCAACCTCTTTGGCAAGTTTCATTAAAGAAGCATCCTACGGAAAATGCCGATTGGTTGGTGACTCTTTCGGTCCGATCACCGTTAATGTGGCAACTACAACAACTGGCAATATCACGCACATTCAAAACTTTCGGACACCAGCGGTGCTTCAAGCGATTACCCAACAAGCACTTTCTGCACTGGACAATCTTGTTGATTTCTCACGCTACGATAGCGACAGAGATGGTAGGATAGATTTGCTTTTCCTGACGATAGCGTCCGACCCAGATACTCGCCCACCAAATGGTAACTTCACTCAAGACCCAACTTATGATGCCTTTACCGTCACTTGGGGGAAAGTGCGACTTTTCTCCCCCAATCTCCCTCCTATGGCTACGACCAACGATGGCATAGTGGTTGATTGTGCAATTTTCGTTCACGAAGTTGATAGCCTTTTCTCCATTTTCGGCTGTGGAACTTATGCCCATGAGTTTGGTCATGCCTTTGGCTTACCCGACCTTTACAACCCCAACAACTTGAACCAAGTTGATCCAGGTGCATGGTCGCTTATGGCGACTGGCGACCGTTTCTACCCAGGTCGTGTCACTCTCAATCCAAATAGACCAGGTGGTCATCCAGGTCACCATGATCCTTGGTGCAAGATGGTTTGGGGCTGGGTAACGCCGATTGAGGTCACAAAGGAACTTGGAACAGTGACAATTCCCGTTTGGTCGGAACAGCCTATTACCTATAGGCTTTGGGCTTTCGGAAGCCCATCATCCAACGAATACTTCATGGTTGTAAACCGTCAGTTGAGAGGCTTTGATAATTTGTTGCCTGGTCAAGGTTTGAATATCTTCCACATTGACCTTTCCATTTTAAGCAACCCAGTCCTTTTCTTCAACAATGATGTCCAAAGCAATCCGTCTCGCAAAGGTGTGGACTTAGTTGATGCTGATGGGAAAAACGATATGGACGATGCTCAAATCCAAACTCAAGCCTTTGATTGGACTAACTTTGGTTTTGCGGGTTTTTCAAGAGGCAACTGGGGTGACGATGGAGACCCGTTCCCGGGAAGAACGAACAACACCAGGTTTGACCTGCTTAGCACACCACCAAGCCTAAGTTATCTCGGAATTGACAGTGGTGTTCGGGTAATTGACATTCGTCCGTTGCCAGATGGCACAGTTCAAGCAACTTTGAAAGTAATGACTCAACCTCAAGCGTTTATTTTGTCACCTCATGAGGGTGAAATTGTTTACACAAACCGACCAACCTTACAAGTTCAGTTTTCAGCGCCGTTGGCTGCGCAAGCGGATATTGACCCTTCAAGCATAACCGTTTTGATTAATGACACAAATTTGCCCATCAGTAATCCATCTTCAGTGTTTAATGAGGGCACACAAACTTTGATTTTGCCCTTAACTGACCCGACAAATCCAAACTTTCCACTCCCAAGTGGCACTCACACCGTTGAAATTCGCGCCCGTAACCGTGCAGGTGTGAATGTGGCTCCTTCAACGGTGACTTTCTCCGTCCTACCGCTCCAAATGAGAGCAGCACGAACTAAGACTGGTGCCTTGCTGCCTTTCATGGTCACCTTACCTTACAACTTCCAAGACCCAAGCGTTCCACCTGAACGGCGCAGCCCTGTCTATGTCTTCGGAGCACAACCGGCTATTGCTCGTTGGGGCGTAGTTAACGCCGCAGGTCAGCAAGGCTACCTTCGCTCAGGTGAATTCGTTGATGTGTTAGCACCTGGACGGGCTTATTGGGTTCGCTTGGACAGAGATGTCGTTTTGGCAATTGATGCTCCTGATGTTGACCGTTCCCAACCTTTCCGAATTGCCAACGAGCCAGTTTGGGACATGAACCAATTTGATGTTGGTTGGCAGCAAGTTGGGAATCCGTTTCCGTTCACAGTTATTTCGTCTTCAGTTCAAGTTATGCTACCATCTGGACAAATCCTTTCTTTGGAAAGGGCAGCCCAAGATGGCATCATTTTGGGTTTCGTTTATCATTACTCAGCAACTTCAGACCCGCCAACCTATGTGGCAATCAATGTCAAGGACTGGGTGTTGCAACCTTTCGCTGGCTACTGGATTTACAAGTTCCAACCTTGCTCTCTGGTCGTCAGCCCAGTTCCTTCTTCACGCAGCCGCCCAGCAGAAAGGAAAGTTCAGCCATTGCTTTCGTTGGAGATTTGGGGAGAAAAGTCTGAACTACCCTACAAGATTTCGGTCACAAATGACATGGAGACTGCCCCCGCACCTCCCGCTGCTCCCGGAATGACCGCTTGGGCAGGTTTTGTCAAGTATGGTCAAAATAACCGCAGCGTTGAACTGCCTTTGATGGAAATTCCAGCCCAAACCGGGCGATGGATGTTAGTGGTTAACTCAACTCATCCTAACCAAACCGTGAAATTGCGCTGGAGTTCATTGAGCCGAAATGCTCTTAAGGCGGTCTTGGTTGACCCATTGACACATCGCTCCGTTAACATCAGTGGGGCAGGGGAGTGGACAGTCACTACCGACGAGCAAGGGAAGCGACAATTGATGTTGACCATAGGAACGCCTTCTGAGGTTCCACTTCGTATCGTGGATGTCAAAGTAACGAGAACGCGTGGTGGCAGTTATATCGTCACTGCTCGGTTAACTGCACCTGCTGCAGTTCAAGCGGAAATCAGGACATTGACGGGGCGGTTAGTGAAAGTTTTGACAAGTTCAAGCGAATTAAAGACGCAGGTTCAATTCCTCTGGGATGGGCGCAGCGCTGAAGGTCAAGTTTTGCCATCAATGCCTTTGTTGCTGCGCCTCTCCGCTCGCGATAACTTGGGTCGTGAAACCCAACGGGTGGTGGTGTTGAGATGAAGCACTTTGCCAAAAGCGGGACCCAAAGCGTGGGAAAAGTGGCAACGAGGTTGCCATTTGTTTGTCTATCGTTGATTTGTTTTTTCGTTTTGAGCAAGAGTTTGTATGCCCAAGTTGCCACTATCAGCAATCCTTATCTGCAAGTTAATGTTGCTGTCTCAAACGGCAATATGACGATATTCACGCTGCAAGCCAACAACTTGGCTATTACTGACCCCGAGGATACTGCACTTATCTTGCGGATTTACAATGTCCCTGTGATAGTTAGTGGTCAAGTGACTTTAAGGACGGTTAATTTGGACTTGAGGGCAGGAGGAACAGTTGCCCCAGTTTTTTACGATTTGAACGCCGTTGAAGCATTTCCCAACATGATACGGGCTCGCTGGTTTGTTTTCATCCCCGATTCTTCTGGACAACTTCCCCCTCCTGAAAACCCCAATCTTGTGGTGGAAAGAGAGTGCGTGATAGTTGGTGATGCTGTTGAAATTCGCATCAGAGTCTCCAACAGAGAAAACATTTCTCGTGACATCGGTGTCGGCATCATCCTTGACCCAGGCTTTAACCCACCAGCCAACGCTACTCAAGACTCGCCTGGAAACTTCATAGTCTCCAACTCTTCAACGGTCATTCAATACGAACAGGATTTCAAGAGAACAAAGGGATTGCCTGACTTTTACTTTGCCCTCCCGCTAATTCCCACGATGGGATGGCTCAAAGGGACGATAAATGCAGGTGAGGGACCTTTGCCAGACAAGGTTTTGTTTGCTCAAGTTCCCAACATTCAATCAGCGGCGTTTGGTTACGGGTTTGACTACACACCTAACCCCTTTAATGCCCTTGGCATCGGCGTTGACAGCGCTGTTGGTCTTTACTGGAATCGCTTGGCTTTACCAGCGAGAAGGGCAATTGAGGTTGTCACTCATTTTGGAACTGACATCGGTCCAAGCGACTATCGTCGCCCGATGAGTTTGAGAGCAATTCAGCCTGAACCTTTGCAAATTCAATTTGGCGATGATCCATTCACCCCTGAAGTTGAGCACGCCTATGTAACTCCCAACCCATTCACCATTACAGCCTTCGTTTACAATGCTCTTGACACACCTTTGACAAATGTCAGTGTGACTTTAGGTTTATCTGCGGGTTTGAGTTTTCCCTCTGGTGAATCGGCAACAAAAATTCTTTCCTCTGTGCCTGCAAATGGAGAACAAAGGGTCTCTTGGCAGGTAAGGGTTGATTTGGCATCAACGGGATATAAGGAACTTACTATAACCGCTCTTTCTCCACAAGTAGGCATTAGGCAGATTAAAATCCCTGTCTTGATTCCTGCCTTACCATTGAAAAGGCAAGGTGGCAATCTCGTTTTGAGTCTTAACTTGAAGTCTGGACTTAACTTGATGGGTTTTCCTTTCGTTTTCATCAACCCTGAGCCTTCAATTGCTCTTGGCATCCCGCCTGGGGAACTTCAAATTGCTGCTTACGACCCAGTGGTTGGCAATTACCTGATTTACCGAAGGGACTTGCAGTTCAATCGTTTGGAATTGGGTTTAGGCTACTGGATTAAAGTGCCTGTAGACCGCTCAATTGATTTGAATGTGCAAAATATTCGTTCACTGGTGCCAGATCAACCCGTCATCGTTCCCATTCGTCGTGGTTGGAACTTGCTTTCAAATCCGTTCCCATGGCAGGTTTTGCTCAGAGGCGAAAGGATAAGGGTAGGAGTAGACCCGCTTACTTTTCCTTTTGACTATGCGGTTGAGCAAGGTTGGGTAAGAGGCACGATTTTCGTTTGGAGAAATGACCCTACTATTCCACCTCACGGAGGCACTTACATATTCACGCCTTTCAGCCCTAATGTTCGCTTAGAACCTTTGCAAGGTTTTTGGCTCTTCAGCGAAGTTGATGGTAACATCATTTTTGACGCTCCCGCTCTGATGGGTTCATGGGAAATAAGGAGTGCCCAAGAACCGAAAAAGTCATTCCAACTCCCAGCAGATTGGGCAATTCAAGTCAATGCAAGCAGTAATTCTGGTCGCGACAACACCCTTTGGCTTGGTGTCAGCAAAGACGCTCGTAACGATTTTGACCGCCTTGATTTGCCGAAAGTTCCAGCACCGCCTAGCTCCGTTCAAACCAGCAGCGTTGTCCGCGTTGGTCGTTCCGAGTTGCCTTTGAGCATAGACATAAGACCGCCTCAAAGTAAAATCGTTTGGACACTGGAGTTGCTTAACCCGGCAGGTGGCGATGTGAAATTGCAATTTGATGGTTTGGCTCAAGTCCCTAAATCAACCACGCTCCTTCTTTATGACCCTGAAACAAACCAACAGTGGTCATTGCGTTCGGTTTCTTCTGTGACCATCTCAACCCAACCCCAACAACCTAAGCGTTTGCAAGTTATAGCACTTCAGACCGACCAGTTGCCTTTGAGGATTCATGGGCTTAAAGTGACACCGTTGCGAGGTCGCGGCGCTCAAATTCAGTTCACAGTGACCATGCCAGCGCAAGTTCAAGTTCAAATTCGTTCCTTGACAGGGCGGGTCATTTGGGAAATGAGCGAGCAAGTTGCGAATGGTCGGTTGTGTTCTGTTTTCTGGAACGGTCGCAGCAAATCCGATGAAGTGCTGCCTTCAGGCGTTTACACAGTTGTCGTCCGCGCTATAACAGAGAACGGGCGACAAACTCAAGCCCAAACAATTTTGAGGTTGCGCTGAGAGGCGCTTGTGTTCGGCGTTTGGTTTGAATAAACCCGTTCAACGCCGAACGCTTAACTCGCAACACATAAAATGCGTTTAACGCGCCCAAAAGTCGTGGTAAAAAAGTGACGGCAATTTTAAAGTCGGATTAAGGAGGGGCACTGCTAATGAGATTGATGCAAGTGCGCCGAAAAAGTTGGAAGGCTGATTTAGCGCTGTTCTTGACTTTGGTGATGTTGTTCAGTCCGGCATTGGTTGGTTTGGACGCTGCTTGGTTGGGGGTGGCGGCAAAAGTCGCCGCACAAACACCTGCAACACCTCCCGCTACCCAACCCATACTTGTCGTCCCGCTGACAGCAGTGGAAGGTGTGCCAGCCAATGTTGCTGGTAGGGCAACTTTCGCTCTCATTAGGGAACTGACGGAATCCAAAAAGTATGCTCCAACTCGTTTGTCCTTAGAAGACCCTACTATCAAGCGCTTGATCAGCGAAAAACTGCTCCTTGAAGACAGCGTTGTTTCGGTTTTAGAGCAACCCACTCCTGAAGGGATAGCAGAAATTGCATCAGCAATGAAAATCCCCAATGCTGCCTTTGGCACTGTTGACAGTTATGCTTATGACCCATCTAATAACGGCTCAGTCAAAATTCGTTTGACCGTTCGCTTTTTGACCATTGATTTGGAAACTGTTTCAGTTGTGAAGACAGAGGAAATTTCTGAAGAGGGAAGCAGTGCCCCTAAGTTGAAACCGACACCTGAGGACACTCTGGCTGCTGAGGCGATGTATGATGCAGCGAAAGCAATTGTTGCTAAGTTAATCGGTGTGCCTGTGGTCAAACCTCCTGTGGAAGTAAAACCAGCGCCAGGTATTAGCGCCGTCGCTGCTATCGTTAGTGCTCTGTTAATTGCAGCGGCTATCAGCGGTGGTAAGAAAAAGGCTGGAGTGTTGCCCCTTGGTCCTACCGATGCACCAAGAGATGTTAGCGCTATCCATAGAGGTGGCGTGATTGAGGTTTCTTGGCGACCACCTTCAGGAGGAACACCAAGCGGATACCATGTCTATCGCGAAACAGTTGACATCGGGAGATTGCAAGCGGGTCGGGGCAGAGAGAGGCTTACTACTGAGCCAATTCGCACCACTTTCTATGAGGACAAAACTGCTCAAGTAGGGCAAGCATACATTTACTTTGTGTCCGCAGTCTATCCCGATGGAAGGGAAAGCCCTCAAGTTGGCTCTAACTTGGGAATTATCTCTCCAAATCAACCTGCACCTGTCGGGATTGGAATTCCTTTGCCACCTGCTAACTTGACGGCTCAGGCTTTGGATGCAGCAGTCAGGCTCACTTGGGAAGACCGCAACCCTGCAGGTTCAGTCATCGGTTATCGCATCTTCCGTAACGGTGTCCAAATTGCTGACGAAACTATCGTTCGGACAACAACATACATAGACCGAGGCTTACAAAATGGCGTTGTCTATCAGTATGTTGTTCGGGCAGTCAGTTCTTTCAAGTTGGCGAGTGCAGAAAGCGCTGTTGTTACCGCTGTGCCTGGAAATTTGGCACCTCAATCTCCCCTCAATCTGACAGCGAATTTTAACCCGTCAAACAAAACTGTTACCTTGTCATGGCAAGCACCACCTGACCCAGATGTCGCTTACTACGAAGTCGCAAGGATTAAGGTTGAAGAAACGAGAACACCGAGAAGTTTGATTGAGCGGGGTAGCCGCTTAGTTCCCACACCGACAACCTCTCCGACAATTATCCGAAGGGTTTTTCAATCCAATCCACGCCTTAGACAGCAAGGAGGAAGCGAATTTGACAATGCGGTCATCGCAAGTAATATTGCAACGACAACTTACATTGACCAAGTTGCTGCCTTTATGCCAACGCCAGCCAATAACCTGACTCGCTATCAAAGGTTGCGCTATGCCGTCCGAGCCGTTGACACAAGCGGTCAAAAAGGTAGTTGGTCAAATATCGCTGAAGTCATACCTAATACTCCACCGCCGAGAGTGGAAAAGCCTCCGAGGCTTATTCCCAAAAATGGTGAAATAGAGGTTGACTTGCGACCTATTTTGAATGCAGCCAACACAGACCCTGAATGGCAAAATGACAAATTAGGCGTTCGTATTTTCCGAGTAACGACAAAAGGTGGGACTTCCGCTACCACTTTGCGACCTATCCATCCCGAAGATGTTTTACCACTGGCAGCCCTTCAAAATGGAACTTATCCTGACAAAAATGTGGTGAACGGAACTCGCTACTTTTACGCCGTTGAACTGGTTGACAAACTTGGCGTTCCGGGGGCTCGCTCCCCTGAAGCCGTTGCCACTCCTTTCGCAACGGCAACATTAACCATCACGCCCGAAGAAAACCGAACGGAACTTTCAGGTAACGGAATAGACAGCGTTCGGTTGACCATCTCCGCTGTTGACCCCTCACAACGACCTATTGCTGGCTTACCATTGACTGTAAACTTGCAAGGTATCGGGACTTTGACCATTGACGAAAAGTATGAGTCCAAACATGACCCCGTCTACCTAACAGACGAAAATGGTCAGATTATCGCAACTTACAAAACTCAACCCACTAACACCGACACTACTGCCAGAATAACAGTCGCATCGGGTCTTCAGGAAGTGCAAGTGCAAAGAGCAGAGTTAACCTTGACCTTGCGTGCTCCCGTTGTCGCCTCTATTGAACTTCAACCTCAACAAACACAACTTGTTGCGGACGGGCAAAGTTTTACTCGCGTGACCATAATTGTCCGCGATAGGCTCGGCAATCCGATGCCGAACCAAACTATCAACCTTTCTGTTAGCCCAGCACAAGGACGGTTTGAAGACTCGCAAGGCAATACAATCACGCAAATTTCCTCTGGAGCAGAAGGAAAGGTTGAAGTCATCTACCGTTCAGGAACACGCGCTGGTTTTGTAACTTTGACCGCATCGGTTGGAACAATTTCCCGCCAAGCCAGCATAACCCTCATTCCAGGGCAACCTACCACTATTGACCTTGTTGTTAATCCGACAACCTCTAAAGCCGATGGTCAAAGCGAGATTCGCGTGACCGCTACTGTCAAGGATGCCAATGGCAACGCTGTTCCCAACGCCAGAGTGGACTTCAGTGCGACCCCTTCTTTGAACATTACCCCATCAACCGTTAACACCGATTCAACAGGTCAGGCTACGACTACTGTTATTGCACCGACACAAGCAGGCAATTACACCCTCATTGCTCAAGTCGGAGCCATAAGCAAGTCCGTCACTATCGTGTTCGTTGCCAGTGAGCCGTCAACGATAGCATTAAGCGCTGAACGAACTCAACTGTTTGTAACTTTGCCTGCTCGCTATGGCAACACCGATTATTCGCCTTTGTCTCCTTTCTCCAGAACTGTGATAACCGCCGCTGTTAGGGATGAAAATGGTAACCCTGTCGGTGGTGCTGTTATTTCATTCCAAGCCAATTTTGGCATCATTCAGTCAACTGCCACAACTAATGAACAAGGTATCGCTCAGGTAACCTTCGTCGCTCCTTCCGTCGCACCCCAAGGTCCTGTGACAATCAATGCTCAGGCTGGATCGGCTGCGGCGAACTTAGACCTGACCGTCGTTCCAGGTCCTCCAGCGAAGGTTCGTATGATTGCTACGCCTTTGGCTTTACCAGCCGATGGAAGAACATCTTCTCAAATTCAGATTGAAGTGAGAGACGCAAACGATAACTTTGTGGCTGATGGCACACAAATTCGCCTTACTTTGACACCCAATATAGGTTCGGTTCAATCTCCTGTGGCAACGGTCAACGGCATTGCCAGCAGCGCTTACATACCATCAACGCAAACCGGTGAAGTCACAATAACAGCCATTGCTCAACAAACTTACATTTTGGATGGTCAACAGTTTACTTTCTCCACTGACCCCAATGATCCTGGTAGTATCGCCCAAGTTCGCATCTTGGTTGGAGGGCAAATTCAAATTGTCCGAACTGCTCCTAACTTCCGAACTTCTGTTTCCGTCTCTTCATCTGCCTCTTCACAACCGTCTCAGCGCACTTCGTTGCGAACTCGCTCACCCGTTGAAAACACTTCGGATTTGACTTTCCAATTGGTTGACGGTAGGGGTAACAATGTCCCAACCGCTGGCGTTCAAGTCAGAGTAAGAAGCAGTGATCCACAAGTTCTCTTTGTGGAATTGCGTGGCGGTCAAGAAACGGGGAACGCATCACTACAAGAGTTGTTGATTTTAACTGATGTCAACGGTCAAGCGACGGTGCGTTATTACTCCTCCCCAATTGCAGGCAATGTCCAAGTGACTGCAGAATTGCTTGACCCTCAAGGTGTTGCCTTCAGCAGCGAAACTGTAACCATCACTCAACGACCGGGCGATCCAGCAAGCATCACAATACCTACTCCCTCGCCTAACTTGATTTTTGTCCCCGGTGCTGGAACTCCGACCCAAACGACGATAAACGCTCAAGTCTACGACGCAGCCAATAACCCTGTTGAAAGTGGAATTTCTGTTCACTTTAGCGCTACTTTAGCGGGACGAAGTGTTGGCACTTTCTCTCCGACAACTACTCTGACAAACGACCAAGGTCAAGCCTCCAGCACCCTAACCTCTACCCTTGACACTGGTGTTGTCACTGTCACTGCAACTGCCAGTGTTGCTGGTCAACAACAACCTGCAACCGGGAACACCACTGTTGCATTTGTCACGGGCGTAACCGCCATCAATGTCTCTGCCCGCGATTCACGAATAGGCGGTGCTCTCGGTCCCAATGATAACATCCCAGACTCAACGGTTATCACAGCACAATTCACGGGAACAATTCCTAACGGAACTCGCGTTACCTTCACCACAACTCGCGGAACTTTTGACCCACAATCACCCACACCTGTCCGTCAACAAGTAGTTGCTGTTACAGGTAACACAGCACAAGTTACCCTTCACGCTGAAACCGTCACATCACCAGTTATTGCCACTGTCAGCGTTTCAGCCTTGAACGCTCAAGGTCAACCTGTTACGGGGAGCGTTGATGTGACTATAGTTCCTGTCCCCGGTCCAATTGAACTGAGACCCATTCAAGTAACAAACACCACTTTAGTCGTTTCCAACAACAATAGCACCAATCCTGCCGCTCGTCAGCCTCTTGATCCCAACCAACCTAACAGCACAACTGTCACTGTTTCTGTCCGAGAACAAGGAACAAATGCACCTGTCCCCAATGCGAGTGTTACTTTGTCTTCCAGCGACGATAACTCCCTCTGGGTTATTGGCAATACTGCTCAGTTAAAGCAAATTACCGCTAATACTGACAACAACGGTCAAGTCCAAGCCACTTTCTACACTTCAACAACTGCTGGTGATGTTGTTATTACTGCCATTTTAGACTTAGGCGGTGGGCAAACACAGCAGCAACAAGCCACCATCACTCAAATCCCTGGTCCAGCCACTATCATTGTGACCACCGATAAGCCTGAAATCTTCGTCCGCTTGCCTGACAACTTTAATGGTCACGATTACACTCAACTTCCCCGCTCAGCCAGAGTAACAGCCACTGTCGCTGACGCCAACGGCAACCCATACAAAGATGTCGTTGTCAACTTCAGTGCTGCTAACGGTTTTATTGTTAACACTGCTACAACTGGCAACGACGGTAAAGCAGTGGTTGATTACTCATCGCCAACGAATGTCCCCGCTAACGGACAAGACACCATTACAGCGCAGATGATTGTCAATGGAAACACCTTTAGTGCTTCAACGACTTTGAGCATCCGACCTGGTCCCCCCGCTCAAGTTACCATCATTGCCAATCCGTCTGAGTTGCAACCTGACGGTCGCTCAACTTCAACGGTCACTGTGACCATAGTTGACGCTAATAACAACCCTGTCAAAGATGGGACGCAGGTCACATTCGCTTTGTTGCAAGGTTCTGCCCAAGGGACGATTTGGTTGCCCAACCGACAAACCCAAATCACTGTGGCTACTTCTAATGGTCAAGCCCAAGCAATTTTACAGGCTGGAAATCAAGCGGGTGTTGCGAAAATCCAAGCAACCGCTCAAGAGAACATTCAACAGCGAACTTATTCTGCCCAAGCCACATTAGGTTTGCCTATAGGTGTCGCTTTGCAATCGGTTCAAGTCAACCCGACGGACATTTTCGTGTCCAAGGGAGATTACTCAAGTTTTGGTGCTAATTATCCCAACACTGCCA
>Ga0209289_100673_pt1 | contig 16166 bp, 12 predicted proteins | sample GXS110809BmetaG_FD_184121 | JGI IMG/M metagenome (GOLD analysis project Ga0209289, IMG submission 184121) | Hot spring microbial communities from Gongxiaoshe hot spring, China to study Microbial Dark Matter (Phase II) - GXS 110809B (SPAdes)... ...
GAAGCACAAAAGCGATGGCTCGGAAATCGCCAACCTGCAAAGCGTGGAATTTCCGATGCGATGAAGCAGCAACTTCAAACGCTTGCTCAGAAATGGCGTGAAGGGGGCAAATAGGGCAGGCAGTTTTGTGGAAATCCTTGGCTCTCTGGAAATTGCGAAGGCAGGGCGTGGTTTTACACTGTGCTGACTAAATTCTTGTTGCCTACAAAATTCTCAATAGGACTTACGCAGTTGGGATAAGTTCATAGAAAGGCTGAGCCAGATAGGTTCGGATGGCATCACGAACGATCGCTTTATACCGCTTCAAAAAATTTTTGCAAAATGATTTAGGGCGTGGCTTCCACGCCGACAAATCCTATCGGCGCAGGGCGGAGCCTGCGCCAACATGTCGGCACGGGACAGAGCCCGTGCCCTACATGGCGACAATTTTTTGAATTGGTATTAGAAGGGGATTAGGAAAATTCCCCAGCCTTTTTGGTTGGGGCAGGGGGCAGTGGTTGCTCCTTGTTGCCCGTCCTCTGACAGCACGGGAAGTGGTATGCGGTGCACTGTCACGACGGGAAGTTATGCAGGAATTCCAACTGCGTAACTCCTACAAGCACATCAACGCCTAACAATCATGCTCACGGTTGCGACTTCTCGTCCTTCTTTGTTTAGCAGCCGAAACCGATATGGGACACCGACTTCAGGTTTTCTGCCGAGCAATTCGCTTAACCGAAGGGAATATCGCTGCTCCGCTGCCAACTTTCGCTCCGAAAGCAAATTGCCTTGCTCGTCAAGAACCTGCAAGGTCATTTCCTCTCTTGGCGTGAAAAAGATTGCGACATCGCCTTCAACTGGTGTGAGCGTTGCTCCAAGAATTTTGACTTCTCCTTCAATTTTCCATCCTTTTAATGGCTCACCGCATTTAGGGCATTTTTCTGGTATGGGAGCGACCCTCGTCCCATCAAAGGGACAAAATTGCCAATGGGGTTGAATTGGGCGCTTACATTGAGGGCATGCTCGCTGGATGCTTTCTCCGCATTTTGGGCACCGCATAAAAACGGTAATAGTTGGCAAAACAAATTGCTTGACCCATCCCATCAACGGTGTAATGAATCGTTCTAATTCCTTAGGGACAGGAGAGGGTCCAATCAAGGGTGGATGAGGGGCAGGAGATGGTCTGAAAGGTGGCTGCTGGAAAAAGATAAAAGGTTGGGGTTTGGCGCTGATGATATAAATGTTTTCCTTCCGCTCCCACTTCAGTCCCGCCAAATCGCAAAGGAAGTTTAGTGCCTTCTCAAAAGGAACATCAACTAAACGCATGGTTAACCTCTGCTCTTTAGGAACGCCCGGCTGCAAGATGAAGTTTTCACCTGCAGCACGAAAGAGTTGGTCAAAGGCATCAACGATGGGAGCATCTTTCAGTTCAATGGTCACCCGCTTTTCGCTTTGCGCCCAAACAACCCAAAGGCTCAAACAACTTGCAACGACCATCAACGCTAAAGTGCGCCAAAGCATTTTGCTTCACCTCCGTTCAGATGTATGGCAGGGTCTAAACTCCCCTGATTTTTCGGCGCAATTTCTTTCTGCCTACTTGCTCACATCGCCGCTGCTCATTTCGCTCCATTCAGCGACGATGTGATGCGTTTCAGTAGTGTCAACCTTAATTGTCCGAACCATTTGAGTCTCTGGGTCTGTAACTTGCACAAAAATTCGGTAAGGTTGTTGTTCGGTCAGTTGTGAGATTTCAACAGGCAAGAAAGTCCAAACGAAGTCAGTGGCAAATTCATCATTTTCGGCAATTTGAAGTTCGTCGCTTGCGAAACCCTTTTCAATGTCAGATTGTTTGGAGAGCGACCTGTCAATTTCTGTGTCCAAGTTAATGCCCAAGCGGTTTCTCAAGACTTTTTCGCCCCGTGCCAATGTGGTCGCTCCGTTGAACTTCAACAATTGCGAAGGCTGAAAACTCGTAGGGGTAGGAAGCAATTTGCCTGAAAACATTTGCTCATTTTGTTGCGAGTCTTTGAGGTTAAGAGTTTTCGCCGAAGGGTTTGTCATTTCTCTTGCGAAGTTGAGGCTCAATTTGGGCTCAGGATTTTGTCCTTTCTCTCTTTTTGCGCTCACGGCATTCGTCTCGGAAGTCTTGACTTGCAAAGTCGGATTTGAAGATGCGATGCTTCTTGCATGCCAACCGAGCAAGAAAGCCAAGCATGCCGTCGCAAATATGGCAGCAAAGGAAGGCAAGAGTTTGCGTCGTGGCGTTAATCTTTGCCAAAGGCGTTGAGGTATTGGTGGAACACCATCGCAGCGAGCAATTGCCCTCATCGTCTCAATCAATCGCTGCAATCTTTTTGCTTCCGAAAGGCACACTTCACAACTTTCCACATGTTGGGACACTGAAATCCATGTTGCTTCGTCCAAATCACCCTCAATCCAAGCAAGCAAGTGATGGTGGAATTGATGGCAGTTCATTGCTTTCGCCTCCTATTCGGTTTTTCTTCCAATCCCAAAATTTCAGCCAGTGTTCTCAAGGCTGTGGCGACCCTCATCCTCGCTGTGCTCTCTTTGATGCCCAAAATTTGGGCAATCTCTGGGTAAGATAGGTCGCTCCAAAATCTGAGCACCAATGGCAATCTCAAATGTTCTGGCAAATTTTGAACGGCTCCTTTAACCTGTTGCTGCCAATCCCGTTTGCAAGCGATGTCTTCAATCTCCCTCAGGGAGATTTGTTCATCGTCCCAAATGGTTTCAAGTGGCTCAAACTGAACGGTTGACGCTTTCCTCTGCCATTGCTTTACTTGATTGATAGCGATACGAAAGAGCCAAGTGCCGAAAGAAGACTGCTCTCGGAACTGAGCAAGGGCTTTCCATGCTTGAGCGAAAGTTTCAACGGTCACATCTTCGGCATCTGTATTTCCGACCATACTTTCAATTAGCCTAAAAACTTTCTCCCAATAGCGACGCACTAAAACTTCAAAGGCAGCAACATCATCCGATTTTGCCCTCCGAACCAGTTCCAGTTCATCCATGCCTTCCCAAGCCTCCAATTTTTAGATGCACGGCAAAGGCAAAAACGCAAAAATTGTGGATGGGCAAACTCAAAGTCTTTGCCTATTCGCCAAGCCAATTGGACAAGGCAGTTACCTTGCCATGAGAGCAAGTTGTGATGAAATTAACTTGAGGGAATCCTCAACGGGATTGGGGACATGAATGATGCTAATGAAGCCATCGTATTCAACCTCACGGAGCAACTCAAGGGCAGGAAGCCAAGTTAGCGAGCGTGCAAGGTCAGTGACGACCAGTTGGACATGAAGCGTAAAAGGTGATACCATGACCAAATCTTGCCAAAACTCGTCATTGGGATTTGTTTCCGCTTTGAGCAACATGCAAACGCCAAGATAGGGCGAAGCAATGTCATCAAGCAAATCGCAAAGTTCCTTTGACGCTCCGACCTTTTGTGGTAACGCTAAACCAAGTGGTAACGAGATTTGCTCTGACAATTGAGATAGTTGCTTTATTTCGTTGGCGAAAGGTTTCCACTCATCTGCGCCGCCAATGCAAACTACCCTTGCCCTCATTTCTCTTGCAAAACTTAAAAGTGGTTCAACAGCAGAGGTTAAATTTTTCGGCTCATTGGTTCGGTAACTTATGACCGACAAAGACAGTTCGTTCTCTTCCAATCTTTGGCGGAGTATGTTGGCATAGTTGGAACGGAGGGATGGCAAATGTTCGGCTAAAAACTCAACTCCATCAAACCCCAACATGGAAACTATCGGCAAGAAAGCATTGATTGACATTGCACCTTGGGCAAATTCTACTTCAAAGCACTGAGTGCCACATGCCCATTTCATCTCATGACACTCCTTTGCCCTTTCAAGATGACAAACCTAAAGTGGATTTTGTCGCAAACTTTCTGAAGGGAGTTAAGGCGTGCTAATCTTTTTATCGGACGGGAGCGGTTGAGGGCTGGTGCCCTCCCAGGACTTCAAATCCTGCGCACCGCCCAAAAGGCGGTGGGTGGGTTCGATTCCCATCCGCTCCCGCTTATCTTTTGGTGAAAGTGAAATCACCAAATCAAGGTCAAAAGCCAGACTATCCAAACCAATTTGACAGCAATCCCCAGCAGCCGACCAAGCACTGTCCCTAAAGCAGCCTTTTTGGCTTCGTTTTGAGTTCGGTTGAGCCGATAGCGTTCCCAACAGTAAACTGCAACATAACTGCCAGCAAAAGCACCTACTAAACCCAAAATTGCTGAGCCAATGAAACTACCGAAACCACCAACCAAACTTCCCAAGATTGCGCCACCTAAGCCTCCAACCCAAGTCATTATCATGCTGCTTTTACTCGCCCCGAACTTCCTGACCATTAAACCCGAAAGCAAGTTATCGGCAACTTCAACAAGTGCGCAGCCAAAAAATGTTCCAAGCAAAACCCAACCTGAAAAATTTTTGAACTGGACAGAAACAGCATAAATGACAAAACCAATCCAAGCCAGAAATGTTCCTGGCAAACCAAGGACAACAAAAACAGCACCGAGAATGGCAACCAGAGTTGAAAGCACTTTGAGCAAAACAGACCAATCCACCCTCCATCACTCCGCCGAAATGAGTTGGTCAATCCGAAGAAACTTCAATGTCGCTGAAATTTGCCAGACCTCACCTGTTTCCATTGATTTTGTTGAAACCCCATCACACCAAGCAAGGAAGATGCCACCTGAGCCTTGGGGGTTCGCATGAATGAGCACATTGTCAATGCTGTCTTTAGGCTTGAAATCTTTCAAAGTCAGCGCTATTGACCAACCAGTTTTGGAGTTAGCAATGCCGAGGGTGGGGGCATTATTGGCAAGGGGAGTTTGAGTTGACTGAAAAACTCTGCCATCGTTATGGATTTCAGCGAAGAGCCAACCTTTTTGAGTGCGGGCAAACCATTCATTTGCACCGCTGAAATTCAACACAACTGCCAAAAACCCGTTCATGGGTTTGAATGTTCGTTCCGCAAAAAGCGAAATGTCCAGTTCTATTGCATCACGAAAAACACGATGCGCCACGAGATATTTCAAGCCACATGGTTCTCCTTTGCTGTCTTTCAACTTCCCTTCAACGGAGATAACCTTTGTGTCCCCGATAGTCCTTTCACTAACCTTAGGGTTGTGTTCGTGCTGGCTACCAACAGGCTCATAGCGACTGGGGCGCAAAATCCCAAAATCGGTGTAAATTGCTATCCCAGTCAATCTGGGTGAATCCAGATGGGGAAGTTGCAGCAACCCCAATAGACCACCCGATTGCTCTCGGAACAATACAACCCACTGAGGTGAATTGAAAGGTTGATTTCTTGCAATTTCCGCTGTCGCGAAAGTCAAGATAATCGCAATTGCCCAAAATCGCTTCATGACCCTACCAACTCCTTTGCCTAAAAACTGAAGCCCCTTTTAGTTCGCCCAAATTGCTGCTCAAAAGATGTAAATACGATAGTTTCGGAAACCGCGAATTGGACCCCAAATTGCCCAAATGCTGCCTGCAGTGAAATCGCCGAGGATGAGACCGATGAAGAAAGGCGTAAACTCACTATGTGCGCTGCTACCACCAAATTTCAAAATCAGCGCTTTCGCCAACCAACTGAGCATAAAGGCAAACCAAAAGTATTCCATAGCGTAACTGACTGCCAATGCGTAACCTGCATGGTGTAGCGGGAACGAACTGACTGATAAGCGAATTGCCCATATCCCCCAAACGATGCCAGCACCGAAAAGCATAGCAACTCTTCGCGGGTTCAAAATTTGCTGTGGCACTTGAAGCCAACTTGCCAATTGATTGAATGCTTCCCAACCAACCCAAGATTTGAACCCAATGCAACGAGTCGTTGCACCCTCTCGGTAGCAAACATGCAAATTTGCCCAATAAGTCACAGGGATGGAAATCAGGTAGGTTGCAAACACTAACAGCGCCATTGCCCGATGGGATATTCCCAAAACTTGTGCAAACTTGAAGGCTTCAAGCATACCAGGCATCGGATGACATCGGTAACCGCGATTGAACCAATGGGTCAGCGAAATCGCTGTTAACTCACGGGGCGAAAATCTGCTCGTTCCAAACAAATCGGCAACGATGTTTCTCGGTTGAGCGTAAACGATTTCGTGAGGTGCTCCCAACTCGGCTCTAACTCTCGTAATAGCGATGCTAAACAGGAAAAACACCAACCAGAAAACTGTCAGCATCAACCAACCCATGCCCATGAGTTTTGTGAACAACACAAGCAAAGGAGTTGTGACAATTAATCCGAGATGCGCGTAACGGAAACGAATAGGTTCGTTGAAATCCCTTTGGGAGAGATTTGACGAGGGATTGGTTGGTAAGGCAGAAAGCAAAGTTTCTTTGAGCCAATGTCTTGATGCCCAAATTACCATTGCACCAAGCATTAACCATGCACCTGAAGCCTGCTGCCCGAAAAAGGGGAAGCCTGGAATTTGCTCCCAACCGAAAACCGCACCGAGCACCTGTTCAGCCAGCCTTAGGACGAAAAAGAACCAGCAGGAAAAACTTAAATCAAGGGGCAGAAAATAAGCCAACCCGATAGCAAACGGATACATGGAAATTGAAAACGGGTTCATCGCATCCCAAGGTCGCCCAGTGATGTATTGGCGCATGTTGTGGAGTTTGATGTAACGGCTGAATTGAGGGATTTGAGGGTAAAGTTCGTTCAGACCATTCATAAGGGCAATGATGCAGGGCAAAATGAAGCCGTAAATGAAGGCGGGCTTTCGGTAAAGTTTGAGCCAAGCATCAGGTTGAACCATCGCCACCGGCAACTGGACGATAGGATAAACCAACTTCTCATGGTCCATCCACTGACGCCTTACCAGAGCAACAAAACAAAGCATCCAAATGCCTAACACAGCAACAAAAATTCCCCAAACCGTCAACGGCAATAACCACTCGCGCAAAACCATCCACGAGTAAGGCGAACTGCTGCCTTGATAAAAACCCGTTAAAGTCGCTCGGTCAGAGACGGCAAGCCAATAAGGGATGTAACTGAGGAAAAGTTCTCTCCAGCGGTTAGATGGCGAATCAAACCAAAAAGCGTGGTTCATTTGCCCGAAAAGGTTTTGAAGCATATCGTGCCCAGAAAGCGTTTCGGAGATGAAAACCGCAACATAGACCAAAACGAGTTCGCCAGTCGTCAAGGCATACTTAGGCATAAGCCATCGGAGCAAACCGTTGATTAGGATGAGTAAAAACAAAATGAAAACTGGCGTGATGAAAATGGGCAAGCAACTCCCATCAAGGCTATACCAACGAACTTCAACGACGGTGACCCAGTATGTGTTGATGACGATGGCAAGCAGTGCAATCAGCATAGACCTCAGCGTTATTGCTTGAGCAAATTTTTCCGAAATAGTTGGCTCAGAAACAAGGGTTTGTCTCACCCTCATTTTATCACCGCCACTGACGATTTATTGCCAAAAAAATTTTGATGCGTGACGAACAAAAATTTTCTTCCCTTTGCTCCGTTTACCTTGCCCAATGGCGGAAAGTCGTAGTGTCGCACAACACTTATTTGCCACCAGTAAAATTGGCTGACGAAATTTAAAAAGTCGGCAGGGCGTGGAAGCCCTGCCCTACATAAACCAACAAAGTTTGTAGCAAAGAGCGTTGGGCGTTTATGCAAAGGCATGGGTTGAGGGAAGGCTTAAGGTGAAAAATTTGGATTGACCGAACCTAAGGATTTGTCTGAGTTTCTGGCATGTGCCCAACTGTAACCAAATAGGACTTACGCAGTTGATGTCATTTTGTGTAGGGGCGGACGATAGTCTGCCCGAAAACATCCTTTATAAGGGGTTAAAACTGCCCTTGCGGGCGGCTTAGCAGCCGCCCCTACATCCAACTGCGTAACTCCTATTTTGAGCCAAAGCCGAAGACACAAAGAGCAACGAGATTGAAGCGACTATCACAACTGTTTGCCACACTTTTAGTATCAGGCACTTCAATGCCCTTTTCCTGAGAGGCAGCCATGTTAGCGTAAAGACTTGACTTCGGCTCATCTTCACGAGCACCTACCTCTCCTGCACCACACACCCAACACCATGCGGTTCTATTGCCAACGACAAGTAGGCAGTTTTACCGACGATGCGTGGCTTAAGTTCTTTGCCGTTCCAAGCATCAAAGTAACGAGCGCCATCAACATGAGGCACAGCCAAAACTTCACCTCTGATGCTGCGCCAGTTAGCATTGTAAAGCGTCCAAACAGTTTTCCGTCCCGATGAGAAGCGGTTAGCGAAAACGCCGTTGACTAAAGTTGGCACAAGCGGTTCACAATCGTCGCTTGAGAAAGCGTCGGCGTGTTCTCGCAAGATGGCAATGCAGCGTTTCAAAACTTCCAATGTCTCCTGCTGATACCAAACATTGGGTTCACCTTGCAGCCAATAACCGTCTCCGTTGAAAAACACCTGCCTAACTGCTTCTTCGTTTGTCCCGACAGGCAAATCGCAAACGATGATTTGCAGAACTTTGAAATCGGGAAAAGCGAACCGACCGAGCCGAACGGGCACAGGCATCCAAAGATGGGCAAGAGTTTGGAACTTGTGAATGGCGTAATCAAAACTGCCATCTTGCAAGATGGTGTGAATGTCTGGCGGGAAGTTTTCGGTGTAAACGACGCATTCTTGTGGTAGCCCTTCTCGCACTTGCCTTGTCAAAATTCCTTCGCCACGAAGGACATTCCAATCGGGCGGATGCTCGTGGTTTGTAGCAAAGCAGTCACGACCGACAAAACCAAACTCGTCAATGTAAAAACCCAACGCCCCTGTTGCATCCTGCACTCTAAGATAGATGCTTGTCAAGTAATCTCGCCAACCTTTGCTACCAGGACACATCACAAACTCAGGATGACCTGGCTCCCAAGGCTGAACTTCTCCGTTGCGCATCCGCAAGCCCCAGTCTTCCCGATGGGCTTTCCCGATGCGAGAGCGCCTATCTACCAAGTAGCCCTCAATGTAGAGTCCGACGGGAATTCCAACATCTTGCATTGCTTTCACTGCTTTGCGAAATTCTTCTGGTGTTGTCAGCCGATTGCCCCAAGGGTCATAGTCGCCCGTTCGCCCGCGATCCAAAGTTGCGCCCCAATCAAAAATGTGAAGGTAATCGCAAGCGCCAAAGGCTTGACGGGCAAATTGAACTCGCTCGGCAAACCGATAAACCTTTGTGGCGAAGTCAAACAATCCAGCGTCAATGTAATCCTGCCTAAAAGCGAAAACTTTGCGAAACCAATCTTTTCGCGGCGCAATTGGGCGATACCAAGTTTGAACCCAAGCCTTGTAGTGATTGAAAGCCTCTCGCCAATCGCCAGAGTGAGCGAATAACTCAATGGCTGGCAAACTAAGTTCGCTTTCAGGGGCTATCGGGTCGCATCTCCAAAGAATGCCCACCGTTGTGACATCACTTTCACGATGCAAATCAACGAAACGGTCAAACCCAGTTAAGTCCTTTGTCATTAAGCCAACACCAATGCCCAATTGCGGGTTGCTCAGGTCAAGGAATTGAAGTGGCAGCCAACCGCCATACCGATAGTGGAATTCGTTTTCAAAGTTGCTAATGATGATGGGGCTGAACGGGTAGGTGTAAAAGTCACCATTGCCAATTTGCAATTGCCAATTTGCTGGCAGTCGCAACTTCCATCGCTTCGGTTGTTTGGTTTGATTGCTCAAAACTGCTTGCAGTTGCATCGTCGCGTGTTCGTCCATTTGCAAAGTCAACCGAATTGATGGGAACTGTTCGTTGGTCGCTCGTAAGTCCAAAACGGCTGAGTTTTTGCCAACTTGCACATTAGCGAGTTTGTAATCGGCACTTGTTGCAAGATTGCTATCATCCCACAAAGTCACCACAAACAAAGGGGCTGGCTTCGCCAAAATGTTGCGATTGACAGGAAGCAACATCACTTCGCTCAATTGCACAGGTTCAGTTTGAATTCGCAACTGCAAATTGGCGTTGCGCAGAAGAATGCTGTTGGGTTGCTGCTCAACAAAAACTTTGCTTGGTGGTGCTAATGGCAGAGTTTTCGCTTGGGGCAACGATGTCACATCCCAAAGGCTCATCCCTTGTCCTGCCTCCCCTGCCCCGTTTGCACCAAAGTTCGGTTTCCCAAGATTGAGCGCAACCCCACACAAAGCAAATTCGCCCAAACTCATTCTGTCGTGCAAACGAATTTCCTTCGCTGCTTTGCTCAATGGCACAACATAGACATCAAGCCCGCTAACGATTTCAGGGTGATGAGAAAGGACACGAAGCGGGAAGTAAGTTTCGCTGCTTCCATCATCGTAAATAACTTCGGCGACGAAACGATGTGGGTGGCGAATTCGCCATAATCGTCCGCCACCGTAGGACGGCTCTTCGTAGGATGGGAAACTGGCAGCAAGCAGCAAATAAACTTCCGTCGCTCGTTGCGCCTCTTCCGTTGTTAGCGGGACAGAAATGTCACCAACTTCACCATCGGCAGCGATGCCGTTGAGTTCGCCTGTGTTGACGATAAATGGGACGCCAGCAACAGAAACCCTCTTTGAACGAAACCGAAAATCTTTAACGGGCAATTCCAAGCCGAGTTGGCTTAGGTTGATGTTGCACTGCTGAGACAAATCCAAAAGATGCCATTTGCCTTCTTGACTCTTAGCCTGTGGAAGAAAATCTTCAAGAAAGCCTTTCGCTTCGGGTGATCGGTTGACGAATTTGATGCTTCGGATTGTGACCTCGGCTTCCTTGCTTTCGGATTGCACTTGAATTGCCAGCGTAAAAAGTTCGCTTTTCGTAAGTTCAGGCAATTTAACGAGAATTTGATGCCACTTGCCATCGGGCACAAGCTCATCAAGCCAAATGGCATGGTAGTTTGGTTGCGGTAACTTCGGCTGACGGGGTGCAGTGTAGACGAAGTAGTCGTGCCAACTTGCAACCCCGATGGCACGATACTCAATGAGCAGCATCGGCGTCTCAGTAAGTGCAAGTGGCGGGGCAAATTCAACGCTCCACTTCATGCCTTTGTTGAAACCTCTTACTTTGAACCGAACACCTTCCTTCGTCATTTGGACATCCGTTTGCTCGGTAGGATTGGGAAGCCAAGTCGGTTGAGCCTGCGCTTTCGCCAAAACCGATAAGTCAAGCGGTCTTTCTCGGTAAGGCGGGAGCGGTTTTATTGGCTTTGTTGGCAATTTAATTCCTTCGGGCAAACGGTCGCAGAATGAAATTTCGCTGACGATAACTTCGCAGTTTGGTTCTAATGCTTGCACTTGCAAAGCGAGGTGCGAAAGGTAGGGGCGAATATCAAGTTCACGCAAGTCAGCAATGGCATAATGCCACTTGCCATCGCTGAGCAAATCAGAAAGTCGCAGCAAATAGAGTTCTTCTTCAGGGCGATGGCTGCTATCGTTGACCCAGATGAAGTAGTCACTGCTCACCTGAGTGTTCAACCTAAACGCTCTATAGCGGACGACGAGATAGCGAAAGCGTTGTGTGTTAACCCAACGGGCGTTGATGAGCCACTTCATCCCCTTGCCCGCTTCGGGGACGAAAAATCGCAAGCCTTCATCAGTTACTTCAACCTTTGCGTTTGGTGAGGGATTAGCGAGCCAAGTTGGCGTTGCTCTCCATTGAGAAGCACTTTTTGCATCCAACTTCCAACCCTCGGTGGCAAGCCCTATCGTCACAGTGAGGGCAATTGCCAGACCCACAAATCCCTTCAACATAACTCATCCCTCCGCTTTTAAGGTTCTCCTCATTGCTTGCAAGCAAAAACTTTTCATCTCCAGCACATTATGAGGAAGTTGGCAGAATTTGGTAGTTGCGAATTTGTTAATTTTCACCTTCGGCAAAGGAGAACTTTCCTTCTGGGGAAGCCACGATTTTTTGACCTGCTTGCAAAGTCATTTCAGTTCCACTGGCTGTTTTGACGGAGACTTGTCCTCGCTCTACTTTCAAAGTTGTCACTCCGTTGAGATCAACTTTAACCTCGTAGGCTGTTCCTCTGACCGCTGCAGTAATTGCTGGTGTTTCAAGTTCAAGTCTTGAGCGTGAGGGCAATTTACGCTTCAAGTTGACGAACACACTCCCCAAATCAAGCCTGAACAAAGCATCAATGACTTTTGTTGCCTTGTTGAAAGACGAACGAGTGACCTTCAATTCGGTTTCTGGTCCGATTCTCATCTCAACTTCGTCAATCCACTTTAGGACGACAAAACTTTCTTTGCCTGTTTTGATAGTCGTTCCCGCAAGAACTAACGAGTTAACTTTCAGCGGTCGCTGAACTGTTTTCTTTCTTCCCAACTTGGGCGGTATCACTGCCACTACTTCACCTTTCAATTCGGTTACTTTTGCCACAAGTGGGGCGATCCTCAAAGTTTCAATAGAGCCGAAAATCATGAGCGTCAATGCAGCCAAACCGAGTAAAAGCGCTAACGAGCCTAATCGCATTTTCTTGCACCTCCTTTATGTCGGCTAATGCCATTATGCCAAAAATTTTTGCTGCTGTTAAACTGAAATTGGTGAAGGCTATGAGGCAGACAATTTATGGTGGGCGAAAGTTCATTTGGGCTGGTTTTTGGGCATCAGTTTTGACTTTTGTTGGCGTTAACTTTACGCCTCTCTATTGGATCAACGAGAAGGTAAAAGATGACTTGCTGAAGCAGTTTCGTATCAAACAGCATCCAGACTTAGTGACTGTGGTGATTGACGACCAGACTTTGCGCCAACTTGGTCGCTTCCCTTTTGACCGAGAAGTTTACGCAAAATTGCTTGATAGGTTGAAGGAAGCAGGGGCAAAAGTCGTCGCCTTTGACATCTTGTTCATTGAGCCAACTCCTTCAGATAAAATTTTTTCTGAAGCGATGAAGAAATTTGGCAAAGTCATTTTAGGTGTCAATTTGTCGCAGGAATTGAGACAGAATAGCGGATTGGAAAAGCAGTTAAAGCGTTTAATGATTCCGTTGGACTTTCACATCCCTTTATCGGTCTCTGGCATAATGTTGCCACCTAAAACTTTGCTTGAGGCTTGTTTTGGAATTGGCTTTGTCTTCCCTTTCCCAGATAGGGATGGCGTTTGTCGCACTTTACCTTTGGCAGTTAGGCTTGGAAAATCAAAACATGTTGTCCCTTCCCTAAGCCTTGCAGCCACAATGGCTTTCTTTAGCAAACCTAAAATGAAGCCTGACTCCGTTCAATGGAACAATCGTAAAGTGAGTTTAGGCGAGGATTGGGATATTCCTGTCCTGCCTCCCTTTTCGCCAAGCCAATTCGGTTTCAAATCCATCTCTTTCGTGAGGGTTCTTAAAGGCGATTTTGACCGAAATTCTTTCAAAGGGAAATTGGTTTTAGTTGGCATGTCCGCTTCAGGTTTAGTGGACAGGTTACCAACTTCAACTGACCCTTTGGCTTATGGCGTTGAAATTCACGCAGCAGCAATTAATGCCCTTTTGACAGGTCAATCACCCATTCGCACACCTCTTTGGCTTCAGTTTTTTATCATCTTGGCTTTCAGCGTCCCACTGGGCATGTGCGCTTCATTCCGCCAACTTTATTGCCTCGTTATCTCTTTCCTTTCAGCGTTCTTCCTCGCCATAGTCCTTTCTCTGCTGTTGGTGCGACTTGGTTTCGTGATGCCATTGATGCCCATCCTGATCTCGGAACTTCTCGCTCTCTTTGTTGCCATTAGTTTGAAAGCCGAGACGCAATGGCGCATGTTTCAGCCGTATTTGGCTAAGCCAGTAGATGAGATGCTGGATGCTGGGTCGGAAAAAACTCGCAGTGTTGAAAGGCGTGAAATTACCGTCCTCTTTTCCGACATCAGGAACTTTACTGCCATTTCAGCATCCCTAACGCCATACGAAGTCGCTATGCTCCTTGAGTCCTTCTTCAACCACATGACTGAAGTCGTCCAGATTTTTGGCGGGGTAGTGGACAAATTTTTAGGCGATGGGATGATGGTTTTGTTTGGCGCTTTGTCAAATCAAACAGACCATGCCCAAAGGGCGGTTCTATGCGCTTGGCAAATGCTTGAGGAGTTAAATGTAGTGAACTGGGAATGGGAGAGCGCTACAGGTTCACCACTGAAAATAGGCATCGGAGTTAACACGGGAATTTCCATCTTGGGCGACATAGGCTCAGAATGGAGAAAGGAATTCACCGCCTTAGGCTTAGCGGTTAACTTGGCTCAAAGGTTGGAGGAGTTAACGAAGGAAGTGGGGTCAAATTTGCTCATTGGCGAGGAAACTTATTGGCAAGTTTCCGATTTGGTAATTGCTGAGCCTCTTGAATTCTTGGTCAAAGGATTTGAGCAACCAATAGTTGCTTACAAAGTTTTGGGACTGACGGAAAAAGGGAAGCAAATTAGGCGCTCAATTTTGGCAGCGAGAGTGTGAGTGCTGGTGAAAGAGAAACATGGCTGACCTTTGGACATTTATCAGGTTAAGCGTTTGGTGGTTTCCTTTTAACTGCCTTTGGACTGCACTTTTAACACAGGGCTTGCAAGCCCGTGTTGAACAACTTGCACCACCAGAGGTAAAAGGCGGAGCGCTTGCAACTTTGACGGCAGCAGGAGCGATGCTCTCCCTCTTGAGCCAAGTTGTTACAGGTCCGATAAGTGACTACTGCGCACTCTCATTTGGTCGCAGGCGACCTTTTCTTTTGGTGGGCACTATCTTTGCTTTACCTTTCCTGTTCGGTTTTGTTCGGTTTGAAAGTTTTTGGTTAGTTGTGATTTCTTTCGCATTGCTTCAATGGTTTCTCAACCTCGCAGCAGCGCCAACAAGAGCATTGATTCCCGATATTGTCCCTCCCGAACAGCATGGTGTAGCCTCCGCTCATGTAGGGCTTTGGTCTCTTTTGGGTCAAGTCACAGGAATGGTTGCAATCGGAACTTTGCTCAGTCCCGAAAATTGGAGAAAGTTAGGTTTCGGCTATGACAAAGTTACCGTTGAAGTTTTAGGGTTGAGTTGGTTCGTTGCTTTCGTCTCGGTTTTGCTTTTGCTAACTGCAACCTTAACCGCAACTTTGCCTGATCATCCCTCACCGAAGTCACTAAACCCATTCTTTCAAACTCTCGTTGATGCCTATCGCTTATCCTTCAAAGAGCATGCAAACTTCCTTTGGCTTTTGGCATCTCGGTTTTTGGTCAATTTAGGCTTTTACACTGCTGTCGCTTTTATGCGCTGGTTTCTTTCCGACACCATCAAGGTTGAAGACTCAGCAAAAGCCACCATGCAGTTAGGACTGATTGTCACCCTTGTCAGCATCCCAAGCGTTCTGATTGGTGGCAAACTCGCCGATAAAATGAGCAAGCGAAACCTTTGTGTGGTTTCTGCCATTGTTGCTGGGGTTGGCGGTTTGCTTTTGGTTTTCTCACAAAATTTCACGATGGTTTTACTGCCATCGGTTTTGTTCGGTATCGGTTCTGGAATTTTTGCCGTCACCAATTGGGCTTGGGCTGTCAACTTAATGCCGAAAAGCAGTGGCGGAAAATTCTTCGCTCTTTGGCAATTCGCTTTCACTTTGCCTCAAGTTTTTGGTCCAGCCATCAGCGGCAAAGTGGGAGATTTAGTCAACATCGCTTTCGGAAGTGGCTTTGGATGGCGCATCGTCCTTCTGATTTGCGTCTTTGAAATGCTTGCAGGCGTAACTTTGCTGCTGAGAGTGAAAGAAACAAAGGCAATCGGATGAAAAATGCGAGGAAAACACTTGACAACTTTGTAAAGGGAAATAACCAATAAATCCTCTGGATGGGATTTCGGTTACTGCCCAGAACCAAACTCCAACGCTACAGTATCCACCGAGACTTCCCTCCAATACCTGATACCTCTTCATCGCTAATCTCCTATGCTCTACTTCTATCCTCACTCCTTTAATCTCCCTATTCCTTTCCCTCTCTGGTAATGGAAGATGCCCCCTCAAAAAACTCTTCATCATTTCAACAAAGGTAAGATAGTGGCGAAGAAAGAAAAGGGTCATAAAGCCCCTCTCTTGCAAAAGACAACTTAAACTTTCCCCCCTGCACCTATTTCTCTTTCCCTTTCCCTTCTTGACAGCCTTCTCCTTTCGTAATCTGGATAGGCTTTTTTAAGAACAGCCATAAGTTCATCAAATTCTTGAAGAGAAATTCCAGTAAGGCGACGAAAGAGATTAGGGGACTTTTTGGCTTTTTCCAAGTTGAGCATG
>Ga0209289_100674_pt1 | contig 16163 bp, 11 predicted proteins | sample GXS110809BmetaG_FD_184121 | JGI IMG/M metagenome (GOLD analysis project Ga0209289, IMG submission 184121) | Hot spring microbial communities from Gongxiaoshe hot spring, China to study Microbial Dark Matter (Phase II) - GXS 110809B (SPAdes)... ...
CTTCAGCGCATCCAACTGCCCCGATGGGGTGGGCGACAAGGTGGCGGACAAGGCGGCGGTGCGGGCGGTCCTGGGGGCGCAGGCGGACCTGGCGGGGGGATGCGTTTTGACCTCTCTCGGATGCAGAACTTCAATCCCCTCTCGGTGAAGGTGGACGAAAAATCCCCTGCTGCCGAGTTCCAAAAGCGGCGCGCCCAACGGGTCAAGGAAGTCTTGGCGCTGCTGGAAAAGAAAGCCAAAGGATAGTCTCCCTTAAATCCGCCTGGAGCCATGCCGACGGGCAACTGTTTGCGCATCGTTAAAACCGTCTCTTGCCGCCCGTGACTGGCTTTTCGCTGTCAAAAGTGTTAAACTGTCCAGTGCGGTCAAGGGGACGATGGTTGGGCTCGTTTTCTTGCGACGGGGACAAGGGGGTGATGAGCCACCCGCACTTGGAGGGTCGCGCCGTGGAACCGGTGCGCAACATCTTGGAGCAGTTCATCGGGCAATTTGCCTCGCCCGAATGGCTCAAAGATGTGTTGCAAGTTAAATGGCGGCAAATTGTCGGAGAACGATTAGCCAAGCGGACGCAAGTGCGGCAGGTCAAAAACGGAGTCGTCACTATCGTCGCCAGCACCCCTGCCATCGCTAATGACTTGCAATTTCACAAGGACGAATTGCGTGAGCGTATCCGTCAAGTCGCCCAATTTGAACCCTCCGACATCCGCATCCGCATCGGGACGGTGCAGCCTGAACTCTCCTTTCGGGCTCAGCGATGGGAGCGACAATTGGAGCGCATCGTTTTAAGCCCCCATGACCGAGCCGTGTTAGAGCGAGCCGTTGCACCCATCACCGACCCCTCGTTGCGCCAGCAAGCCCTTCAAACTTTTGAGCGCCTGCTCAAAATCTCCCTTTGGAAGCGCCGACACGGTTTCAAAGAATGCCCCCGATGTCAAGTCCTCTATCGGGGACACCGCCGCCTCTGTCCCGTCTGCCGCGCCCCCCTCCGCCGCATGGCTCAGCACAATTAAAGCGCCAAAGCGAGGGAGCGGTCGGCAATAAGGCAATTGAACAAGCGCATCCTATGAGCCGTCTTCAAAACTTCCGCCTTCTCCTTCCCTCGCGCCATGACGACGACAGGTTTCTCCATCGCCACCATCCCTTGCAACTCCTTTAGCGGCAACGCTTGAACCGTGCTGCCCCAAGGAGTGGGCAATATCCGCCCGTTGCGGTCAAAAAACTGAAAGAGCATTTCACCGTGCCATTGCTTGACAGTTCCTTCCAAACCCAACGCTCGGGCGTAGTCAGCGATCAACTTGCCCGTCGCAAAAATCCCGATGCCCGTGAAGACGGCGTCCAACATGGGCAACGGGCTGCCTTGTCGGAAGGTCAAGCAACGAATGGCGCTGTGACCGACTTCTTCCTGCGCCGACGAAGAGAAGGCAGAAAACCGAAGCATCAATGTCCCCAACAAAGATTGAGGGGCTGTTCCCAGCAGCAGCGGCGAATGGACTGGGGGGACATTGACGAGGGCGACAAAGGTCCACTTCTTTCCGCGCGCCATCCCCTTCTCCACCTTTTCGGCAAATGCGTCCAACATCGCCAAGACCGACCGACCCCAACTGATGCCGACACAAACACTTTCCCTGCCTTCCGCTAACTGTTCCAAAAATTCCGCTGCCGCTTGCCCCAAAGCGGCGTAGCCTTGTTCGTCATCTTCAAAATCGGGCACGATGCGCACTTCCCTTAATCCCCACCTTTTCAGCAATTCCCACTCCAACTCCAATTCCGCTGACGGCGACTTCACCTTCAAACGCACCAACGACCCCTCGCCGTCGCTTCGCAAGCCTTCCTTCAGCAACTTGGGAATTTGCTTACGGCTCAAACCCAATCGCTCGGCGATGGCTCTGTTGGGAAGGTGGTTTGGGGCGGTGCCGTAGCGCAAATGGACGGCACGGAAACTTTGACAAATTGCCCACCACTTTTGTCGCTGCGGGACATCGGTCAACTTCCATGTCGGATTGACTTTCTTCAGCAGTTCTACGGCACATCGGTCATCGGTGACGATGCCGTTGAACATCAGCCCGCCCGACCGTTGAGCCCGATAGAAAGCCAAGAGGGCATCAGCGTTGGTCCCGAAAGCGACGACCCCTTTGCCCTTGCTCACCATCCTTTGCAACAACGCCAAAGGCACAGAACGAATTTGGGGGCAAAGGGGGGCTGGCAAAAGGAGAGAACCATCACCCCTGAAGCCGTAACCCAAAACACCCGCCACCACACCGCGCCGTTTCATCTCTTCCGTTGGCGCCATCACACTCACCAGCGCCCAATCCAAATCGTCAGGGGAAAGGTGCGTCGGTTCAACGAAGACCTGCGGTTTGGGGGCATTGGGCATCACGAGGTTGTGCCAATGGCGGGCTAAAAAGTCGCCCAGCAAAATATCCCCTGTCGTCCATATCGGCTGACCACTGACTTGACAGTTGAGGGCAAAAAAGCGCCAGCCCGTGACAAAAGTCAAATCCAGTTGCTGAAGGAAAGCGTGAACGGGCAAGCCGCCAGAAACGCCGACGGAAACGCTGTCACCCATTTTCGGCACCAAGCAGTGAAAAGCGGCGATGCCCAAATAGCGCTCGTTAGCAGCGGCGTCCAAATCGGCGATGCTGGGCACGACGAAAGCGAAACGAAGTCCCCTCAACGCCTTGACCAACGCATCGCCCAAATCAGGGTCAATAGGTGGGCAAATTTGAGCCTCCAAAAGTCGGGTCACTTTCGGGTCATTGAAGGCTTTCAGAACGAACCGACGAATTTGCGGAACCGACCATCGGGAGTAGGGAAACCAATGGCGCAACCCTTCAATGACCTCTTTTGTCACCCGACCCGCCCGCACCGACGAAGGGGAACGGTAACGAAGCGCCAAGACCCGAAAAACCTCCCGCTCCCCCAGCAATTGCCGTTTCTCTTTCGGCATTGCCTTTCACCTGCCGACAGACCTCCCAAAATGACGGCAAAGCGTCAAATTGTCCCCCAATCGCCCCGACAGGCTTGCGGCTGCCCCTTACCTCACCTAAATTGTGCGACGGTTGGAAGTGAAACACACCAAAGGAGGGATCGTCATGCGCAGGCGAACTGGCTTCACCCTCATTGAATTGCTGGTGGTGATTGCGATCATCGCCATTCTGGCGGCGATTTTGTTCCCCGTGTTCAGCCAAGTGCGAGAGAAGGCAAGGCAAACGACCTGTTTGTCCAATCAAAGGCAAATCGGGTTGGCTTTCATGGCTTACGCCCAAGATTACGACGAGATGCTCCCACCCAGCAATTACGCCCCCAACCCTGCCGCACCCAACTGGGTCTGGCAGCAATTTGTTGACCCCTACATCAAAGGCAACTTCCCTGGCAATGTGGCGGCATCGCAAAACCAACGCATCAGCATCTTTGTTTGCCCCAGTTGGGACAGAAGTTTGAGCACTTTGGGCGCTGATATTTCCCAGTGGCCGCAGTGGATGGTCACCCGCCCGTCCAGCAGTTTCTGCAGCAATTATTGGCTTATGGGTAGTTTTGACCGACTTTTGACGCCTGCTTTGCATCGCCCGCCTGTTTCGTTGGCGCAAGTTCAAACTCCCGCCCAAACCGTTTTAGTAGGCGAAGGGTTGGGCACTTGCGTTTGGACGCCGGGCGACGACACAGGTCCGCCTTACCCACATGCTTCCTACCGCGATTGCAGTTACAACTATGTCTACGGTCGCTTCCGCCACTTTGACGGCGCCAACCACATTTTGGCAGATGGTCACGCCAAATGGTATCGTTCGGTCATACCCAGTTTCACTCGGACAGGTCCTGCCTATCACAACATCACCCCGACGAGAAGCACCGCCAACATCGTTTATCGGCGCAGTCTCGCCTCTAACCCTGCAGGTTGGTTCAGGGAAGATTGACGGGGGACTTGAGGCAAGGCAGGTGGAGAAAAAAATGACCCGACGCCAGTGGCTGAAAGGAGCGATGTTGTTGGGCTTCATGTCAGCGGCGATGCCGTCCCGTCAGGAGAAGTTGGTCATCATCGTCAGCATTGATGGGGGTAAGGCGTCGGCGATAAGGCGGTTAGTGCAAGGAGGCAAGTTGCCCAACTTGAAACGCTTGATGGACGAAGGCAGTTACACTTTGACAGCGCAAACGGTCATCCCCAGCAGCACCGCCCCCGCTCATGTCTCCATGCTCACGGGCATTGACTACCCCAAACGCTTTCCTGACGATGAAGCCATCGTCAACAAGAATGAGCCCTTTGACGACAATCGCCACAAGCCCGTTGATGTCACGACTGTTTTTGAAGTTGCCAAAAAGGCTGGATTGAGGACGGCGCTGATAGCGGGGTCGGGCAAGCGCATCAAGTATGTGGAGAAGCCCAACACGCTGGACTTCGCCGAATACTTGCCCTCCGACGACGAACGGTTGCAACGAGCCATGAACTTGCTCTCTGACCCACAAAAGCACCCCAACCTTCTGTTTTTGCACTTGACAGAAACCGACCACGCAGGGCACAAGTTTGGATGGGGCGACGACGCAAAAGGCATCCCGCCATCGCCAGAGTATTTGCAAGCGCTTCAAAACATTGACCGACGCATCGGCAAGTTAGTGGAAGCGTTGCAAGCCCTTCGCCTCTGGGAGCGAACGCTTTTAATCGTCACCGCCGATCATGGCGGCATTGACAAAAATCACGGGGGTAGAACACCCGACGAACTGACCATCCCTTGGATTGCTTCGGGCGGCTTGGCACGCAAAAGCAGCATGCTCCAGATTGACCGAACCGTTCGGGTTTACGACACCGCAGCGACGGCGTTAGCGGCTTTAGGTTTGCCCGTTCCTTCCGACTGGGACGGCAAACCCGTCTTAGAAGCCTTGCGATGAAATTGCCACCTTTGAAGCCTTAGCCCTTCAAGCCTTGTGGGAAGTTGGCTCGTGCTGGGAAGGCGACCGCGCAAGAGCCCACGCACAAGCCAACTTTTTATTTGCCTCTTTTGACTGCCGCAATTGATAGCCAATTCCGACAAGAGGCTTATGGCATCGGTTCAAGGACGAAACACCCTTTAGCATCCCGTCGGATCGGCTATCAACCGCGACGATTTCAGCCCCGATGAAGTTTCCACCGTGCCGACGGGACATTTAAAGCGTGCCTTTCCAAACGCCTTGAGACTAAAATTGTCAATGTCGCTGACAACCGTAACCCTAAAACCCAAGCGCATTTGTCTCGTCGGGGGCGATGTCCGATGTGGCACTGGGTTTGTCTGCTTGCGTCGGCGACAGTTGCGTTGGCGCAGCCTCAAATGGTGCGATATGGCGATTGGCAATTGGTTTTTGACGCTCAAACGGGTGATTGGCTTTCGGTGTCTTGGCGTGGTCAAGGGGTCGCTCAAGTTCCGCCTTCGGGCAATGTCGCTTCCGTAGACATTGCTGTCGGCGAAAGAGAAAACAAACGCCGATGGCTCATTGAACGTAATTTGCCTTCGTCCCGCTTGACCGATTGGAACTTTGACCCCAAAACGGCTACTTTGACGCTGACGCGCCAAATCAACTTTGAAAACGCCCGTTGGAAATTGCAGGAAATCATCCAGTTTGGCGCCTTCGGAAACCCCAACCGCATAGCCCGAAGTTTGCTCTTGACATGGTTGGGCGCTCAACCTGCCAAGTTTTACCGAGTTCGTTTTACCTTGCCCTTGCCCAAGCGAGGTCTTTACCTTTGTCCGACGAAAGACCCCTTTGACCCCAACCGCTCAGGTGATTTCGCCCAAAAATCCTCAGGCTTTTGGGCGAGCGCTGCGTGGGGAGTCGGGCAGTTGCTCGTTCAACAAGCCGAAAATCGCACCCTGCTTTTCATCAACGATGCCCGCCGTGACCCAGCGACAACATATCTGTGGACAACTAACGATGCCGTTTTCGTTGCCCATGAGTTCGTGGCGATGGGTTGGGCTGAACCCAACAAAACGCAAACAATAGGCACAGCATTTGTTGAAGTTGTGCCGACGAATCTGCCGACAGCGATGCGAAGGGCTTTTTGGCGCTTTTACGACGATGTGGGAATAAAAGTCCCTTCCGACCGACCTGAATGGGTTCGCAAGGTAGCCCTTTATTCCTTTCACCCAGGCGGGACAATTGGCAGCGATTTTAAAGACTTGGGCGGGTTTGAAATGGCGCGGAAAATCCTTTTGCCCATCGTCCATCATTTGGGCTTCGGCGCAATTTGGATTCTGCCCATTGAAGATGCAGGCGTTTACAACCCGCGAGATTACTACCGCTTTCAGGCAGGTTTGGGCACGCCTGAGGAGTATCGCCAACTCGTTGAGGAAGCCCATCGGTTAGGCATGAAGGTTTGGCAAGACATCGTCCCCCATGGTGGGCGACCTGAATTTGGCAAAGTGCGGGGCAATAAACCTTGGTGGCTCGTCTTTGACGAAGATGGCAACGCCCTTAACTATTGGTGCTTTGACTTCCGTGAACCCGAATGGCAACACTACATTGGGGAAGTCGCCGAACATTATGTCCGAACCTTCGGCATCAATGGCTTTCGGGTTGATGCTGTCGGTGGCAGTCGGATGATGAACTGGCGTCGGCAAAGTTTTCCGCCCGCTGATAAAGTTCCCGCCAATGTCCCTGCCGATTGGTGGCAAAGCGAGTTAGCGAAAGTTGGTGGTCAAGTTCCGCCCTTGCCCTACGAGCGGGGTAGTTTGACTTTGCGGGAAGGCGGTTTGCAAATGCTGAGGGTTATCCGCCAAGCGGCAAAAAAGCACGACAAAGAAGGTGCTATTTTGGGTGAAGTCGGGACCGTCCCTTACATGCAGGAAGCCGATGTCATCTACGATTTCGCCCTATGTCACAACTATTTGGTTCGGCTGCGCAATTTCTCACCGGCAGAATTCGTTTGGGCGCTGCAGCGCTACTTTGAAGAGCAAAGGTTCGCTGAACCGCAAGGGACAATCAGACTGCGATATGTTGAAAGCCATGACAGTTTGCGCATGCAAGAGTGGTTGGGCGTCAATGCTTTCAGGGCAGCGGTGGCGTTGACTTTCTGGATTGACGGGATGCCGATGCTCTATCACGATGCGGAAATTGGTCATGGCGTTTTCATCCAAAGGGTGTTGGCATTGCGCAATACCCTGCCGGAGTTGCAAATTGGTGAAGCCTTCTACACTGACGAAAGCCATGCCTCGCCTTTGGTCAAGACCGAACCCGACGGCATTTTCACTTGCTTACGCACCGTTGACTTTGAGCGGGCTTGCATCCCTATCATCAACTTCAACCCGTATCCCGTTAACGCCATCGTCCAATTGCCGCTGCAAAACCTGCGCCTTGAGGCAAACAAGGGTTATGCCCTCTGGGAAGGGATGAGCGGTCAGAAGGTCGCTGAGGATTTGCCCCAAGATATTGCGAGGGTGAAAATCTTGCTTCAGCCTTACCAACCAGCCTTGCTTTGTCTGCGACCTGCCGATGAGCCAATCAACTTGCCTGCTTTGGCGAGGGAACCAAGCCCGCCAACCCTTACCCCTCAACCTCCCATCTTTCGCCAGACCTCAGCGGGTTGGGAAGTTGTGACGGCTCACTACCGATTGGTCGTTGACGACAAAACGGGCTTGCTTCGTTCCTTCATCGGTGCCAATGGAAAAGTTTTGTTCAGCGGTTGCGATTTGATTGCGAATGAGCGCCTTGAGATAGCAAAAATCTCCCCAAGCCAACCAGTCCCAAGTCCCCAGTCACTCCATTTCTCCTTCCACATTGACCTTTCTGATGGTTCGCAACTGCGACTGACTTACCGATGCCTTCCGACAAAAGTTCAACTGCAGGCAAGTTGGGTAGAGGGGAAGCAAAAAGCGGAACGGGTTGGGTTGATTTTCAACATCGCTAATGTCCACCGCTGGCAGGTCAACACTGTTGAGGGGACTTTAGACGATTGGTTTTTTGTGCGCCACTTGTCGGGCAGGACAGGAACGCATCGGATTTACTGGCGACCGCAAGGGACAGAAATCCTTTGGCAATCGGAGACGGCGCCGTTGCATCCCGATGGGGGATGGCTTCGCTTTTGGCAACAAGATGGGAGTTTCGTCCAGTTGATTTTTGAAGAGCCACTTCGCATGGGCGTTGACAACATCATGCTCCTTGACAAAGTTTGGGAGGGACAGAAGGCAAAGGTGGGCGCGTATGTTGCCGCGATGTGGCGCGATGAGCAAAGTTTTGTGCCATCCAATGGGTTACCTCGCTCTTTCACCCTTAGCCTTTCAACAACTCCTGAGCATCCAGCCCCCAAGTCCTCAGTCCCTCAAATTTCTCACACCAGCACCGATTGGGTCGTTGAAAATGAGCACTATCGCATCTTGCTTCGCCGCACAGGTGGCGTTGTTCGGGCGATTTGGGCGAAGCGACCGACCGAAAGGTTGATTTTCGCCGAGAGCGACATCTACACCGACAAAGGCTTTCGCTATGTTGACTGGGCAAGAATGGAGTATGCGGGTGCAAGGGACGATGTTGAGACGGGCGTTCGCATTTGGTATGAGGGGGCAACTTTGAGGTTACGCTTCTTTGGGTTGCTTCGGAAAGGCAATGAAAGGTTCAAGATGCTCCAACCGCCAGTTTGGTTTTTGCAGGAATACGCCTTTGATACTTCGCCGACCTTTGCCTTTCGCTTCGCCGTGATGAGCGAAGGGAATGTCCAAGAGCCTCCCGCCTTCTTAGCGTGGACGGTGAATTTGCCTGAAGCGGAGAAGTTCAGATACAAGCGAGGGGGTAAACTCATCGGCGAGTGGATTGGCGACGAGGGGCAGCGAACGGGGGAGGCGAAAAAGTTAGGGGTTTTGCCAGACGAAGTGGAATTCGTTGATGGAAGGGGGCAAACTCTGGCGCGGTTGACAGATTTGCAGTTTGCGCCCTCGTCGCCGAGCAATTTGTTCGGGCATGGCAAACGATTTTTCATCGCTTGGCTTGACGGCGACGAGAACATCGTCCCACGACAGTGGCATGAAGGCGCTATGCGCATCACCGTCGGCAGTCAACTTGCAAAACCGTTGGCAATGAAATTTGAGCGAGCGGGAGCGGAAGGCGAATCGGGTGTCGTTGACCCATCTTTTGAGGCAGCGGGTTCAGGAGTTTATGCTTTGGCGCAGAAGGATTGGCTGAGATTTGGCGTATCAAAGTTGATGGCGTGGAGCATCCCAAACGGTGGCAGCATCACAACAGAAACGGCGAAAACGGGGCGACGATGTGCAAAAGTCGTCAACACGACGGGCGAATACACCCTGTTCACGCAGCGCCTTTCTTTGGCTCAATTTCCGCCCAACAGCAAAGTGCGCCTTTCGGCATGGTTGAAGGGAGAAAACATCAAGCGTGGCGACCAAAATTGGAAGGCAGCAACTTTGGATTTGTCGGTGCAGCGAAAGGATGGGAGATGGGAGCACAAAGCAGTGGCTTTCCTTGATGGCACCTTTGATTGGCGCAAAGTTGAGGGCGTCGTTGAAATTCCATCGGATGCCGTTGCCTTGATGGTTCGTGTCGGTCTCAACGGCGCAACAGGCATCTTGTGGATTGACGATGTGCAGGCAGAAGTCGTGCGGTGACTCAATCGGCAGAAAGGGGTGAGAGTAGGTGACCCGTGAGGAAGCGTGGCAGTTGGTCTGCGAGTGGATCAGCAACGAAAATTTGCGCCGTCACTTGCTGGCAGTGGAGGCGGCGATGCGGTTCTACGCCCGTAAGTTTGGTGAGGATGAGGAGAAGGGGGGGCTTGTCGGGTTGCTCCATGATTTGGATTACGAGCGCCATCCCAACCCACCCGACCATCCCCGCGTCGGCGCCGAGTTTTTGCGCCAGAAAGGGTTGCCCGAAGAGATGGTGCGGGCAATCTTAGCGCATGCCGACTGGACGGGTGTGCCCCGCGATACGCTGATGGCGAAAGCCTTGTTTGCCTGCGATGAGTTGACGGGCTTCCTCGTCGCCTGCGCCCTCGTCATGCCCAACAAAAAACTCAGCGAAGTGCAGGTGGAGAGTGTCTTGCGCAAGATGAAAGAGAAGTCCTTTGCCCGTAAGGTCAGCCGTGAAGATATCGTCAAAGGCGCCGCAGAGTTGGGCATCCCATTGGAAGAGCACATCGCCAATGTCCTAACCGCCATGCGGGACATTGCCGACCAGTTAGGGCTTTGAAGTGGGGGGTGAAAATGATGCAGCGATGGGTGGCAACGGGACTGACGCTTTTGGTAACCCTTTGCCTTTTCGCCGACCCACCACCATCCATCATCAACCGCGAACGATTGACTGATTTGTTCGTGCAGTTGGTGCAAATAGATAGCGGCAGCGAAAATGAAGGGGAAATCGCTCAGTTCCTTGCCCGCCAATTGGAAGAATTGGGCGCAGAGTTCGTGGCGATAGACGAAGCCAGCAAAAAGTTAGGCGGGACGGGAGGGAATGTCTTTGCCCACTTTCGGGGAACGGTCAACGCTCCGCCCGTTTTGCTAACTGCCCATATGGACACCGTTTCGCCGACGAAAAACTTGCGCCTCGTCCGAACCAACGAACAAATTGCGACGGACGGAACGACGATTTTGGGCGCCGACGACAAAGCAGGCATCGCCCTCATCTTGGAAGCCATTCAAACTTTGCGGGAGCGCCATCTCCCTCATCCGCCGTTGGAGGTCGTCTTCACCGTCCGCGAAGAGAAAGGGTTGCTGGGGGCGAAAGTCTTTGACAAGGCACAACTGAGGGCAAGGTATGGACTTGTCGTGGACGGTGCGGGCAAACCGGGCGACTTCATCATCGGCTCGCCGACCCACATCCGCTTTGAAGTTACTTTCATCGGCAAGGCAGCCCACGCAGGCGTGGAGCCAGAAAAAGGGCGCAACGCCATCGCAATGGCAGCGGCAGCCATCGCTGCGATGTCGTGGGGGCGGTTGGATTCTGAGACGACAGCAAATGTCGGCGTCATTGAAGGCGGTCAAGCGATGAACATCGTCCCTGACCGTTGCCGCCTCGTCGGTGAGTTCCGCAGCCATGACCCGCAAAAGATAAAGCGGTTAGTCCAACGCTGGCAAAAAACCTGCCAACAGGTTGCCCGTCGCTTCGGCGGAAAAGTGGAGTTGCGGATGGAAACGACCTTTGAAGCCGTTCGCCTTTCGCCCGATGAGCCTCTCGTTCAAGCCGCGATGCGGGCGGCAAAAAGTTTGGGCTTGACACCTCGCCTCACTCGCATGGGTGGTGGGACGGATGGCAATGTCTTCACGGCACACGGTATCCGATGCCTCGTCCTGCCGACCGGCGGCGAAAACTACCACTCACCCCAAGAGCGCCTCATTTTGCGTGACTTTTACCTGATGGGCGACCTTTTGGTGCGCACTTTGATGGAGTTGGCGAAGTAACGGCAGTGACTTGGGAGACGATAGCAAGTTGAAGTGGCTGCCAACCACGACAAACGACCAGCGATGGACAGGTGATAACCGTTGGGATGGCAACGGACGATGATACTGGTGCTTGGTGATGCGTTTGTTTTCCTGCTTTTCGCCCTTTTAGGCTTGACCCACCATCGCCAACCGCTCACAGTTGACCGCATTGTCCACGCCGCCTTACCTTTTGCCCTTGCTTGGTTTTCTTTGGCGCCGCTGCTAAGGGCTTTCCATCCGCCAACCATTGACACTCCCAAGCAAGCCCTTTGGCGAGTGCCCTTTTGCTGGCTTCTCTGCGGGATTGTCGGGTTATTGCTGCGCTCTTGGCTTTGGCACCGCCCTCTCGTTGGGAGTTTTGCTCTCGTGGCGTTGCTGACGACGATGGTGTTGCTGACGGTGTGGCGCGTCGCTTTTGCCATCGCCTACCGACGGATGGTGAGGGTGGCGTGAGCCGCAAAAACTCGGTTGCGCCTAATAGGCGCTCCAATCGTCGCATTCACAAGCCGATCGCCAGCCGCCAAAGGTCGTAAAGCAATGCCTCGCCGACAGGCATGTCTAACAGGCGAAACCACGCATAAACGATGCGCCCTTTGCCCACTGTTACGATGCCGACTCCCAAACCTTGTGACTGCCCTTGCTCATCCACTAACTCCAAGAGAGGCACCACGCCCGCTTGTTTCGTCAAGGGACGCCAGCGCAGGTCGCCATCGTCGGGGAAGGGGAAGCGGTCAGGCAGGTGAGACAACGCTTTTTTGTCCCGCACGATAAAAGTCAGCCGCAAACCCGCAGGCGGTCGCTCCCACGCAATAGTCAGCGGCAAACCCAACTTAGGCGCGTGCCCGACCGCTCGCTCCGCTGCCATCGTCCTGTCGTAGTGGAAGGGCATCGGCGCTGACGGCAGCACCATTAAAGTCCCGCCCTCTTCCACATAGCGCCGCAATGCCGCCAACACATCGTTCTCGCTTTTCACCGTCGCCCGATAAACTTCGCCGCCTGCGTAAACGGCGAAAGGAAACTTTTGCGGGTTGAAAATTTGCGGGTCAACGATTTGCTCCCATGATAGCCAGTGCACTTTCGCGCCCAACTCCAAAAGCCACCAAACTCCGTCTGACTCAGCGTTGGGCAACGCGGCGATGGCAAGACGCTCTAATGCCTTGCGCAACTGCTCCCGCTCCGCTGCAGAAATCGTTGACGGTTGCTGCCTCGTTTCTCTCGGTGGGAGGCGTTTGAACTTAGGCGCAAATTCCGCCGTCGTCTTCAATTCGCGGTCGCCGTGTTCTACTGATGGCTCAATTTCGCTCCCTTCGTGCCACTCGTTCCAACTGGTGATGAGCACCCAATCGGGATTGGCTTGCAAGACTGCCTCCCACAAAACGCGGTAAGTTTGCCCACCATGTCGCTCCGTGATTGGTCGGGGCGGTTTGCGGTCGGGAAGTTTACTGTCATCGTAGCCGGGAATGATGGTCAAGCAAGCGATGCGTCCATCACCCGCCGTCGCTACCCACTGCGGGAAGGTCTTTTGTGCCCATGAACGGATTTCGTCCACCGACTTGCCTTGCGTGGCGCCCGTGATGTTGTAAGTGTGGATGCCGTCAAAGATGCGGGCGGCTTGGCGCGAAATCTGGTCGCCGATGAAGACAGCGCCGCCTTCGTAGCGGCGGTTCACTTCGCCGATGACCCAAAGCCAACCGTTCAAGCCGATTTGCCCGATGGCGCGCCCGTAAATGAACAAAACAGGTTTGCCGTCCAATTTCAACCAAGCAGGATGCTTGCCGTAGCGCTCCAGCAAGTAAAGGACATCGTTGAGCGCTTTTGTGCGGTCGTTGTTGGGCACGGTCTCAAAGTAGGCAGTCACTTCCAACCCGAAGCGCTGTGCTGTGTCCAGCAGCAACGGCAGCCCTTGGTCGTGGAAATCGTTGGGCTGCCACCAACTGACGATGAAGCCATCAATGCCCGCTTCCTTCGCCCAACGGCAATGTTGTTCCACGATTTTGGGGTCGTGGCTGTCGTAAGGACCGAGTTGGGGGTAATGGGTGCTACTGCCGATGCGCTTGTTGGCTTCATCCACCTCGTGCCAGTGCACCCATCGCCCGCTCACTTGCGGGTTGCCATACCAGCCGTAGTAAAACGCCAACACCTTTTTGGGCACTTTCGTCCACTTGACCCTTACCCGCTCCGCCAATAAACTCGCTTCCATTTGCGCTCGCCCTCCTTGCCAAAGCATGACGGCGCCGATGAGCATCAGCGACGCAAACCACCATCGTCGGCACATCCCTATCACTCCTTCACGCTAAGGGCACGATTTTGAAGCAAAGGAAACATCGGGATGAACCCAAGGCATCTCTAAGGTGACCGCACCAAAAGATTTTGCAACATTAACCTTCTTCCGACACCTTTCGCTGCAAATGTTGATTGGCAAGCATTTCGTAAGTTCCCTGCGGCAAATTTTTGTGGGGGGTGACCGAAATGGTCACGGTTGAACGCAAAACGGAAACCGTTGGCATCCAGCGGCGCAAGTTCAGCAAGGCGGAGTATTATCGCATGGCGGAACTTGGGTTTTTCAATGGGCAGAGGGTGGAGTTGATGGATGGCGAGGTGATTTTGATGAGCCCGCAAGAGGCAGGACACGCTACGGCGGTGGGGCTGGTGGCTGATGCCCTTCAGGTAGTTTTCACCGAGGGCTTCATCGTCAGGGTGCAGCAGCCTCTGGATTTAGGCGAGGCTTACGAACCTGAACCCGATGTCGCCGTCGTCCCCGGACAGCGCCGTGACTATTCCACCGCCCATCCTAAGACGGCGGTTCTCATCGTTGAAGTGGCTCTTTCATCGGTTGACTACGACCGCACCGTCAAAGGCAGCCTTTACGCAAAGGCGGGCATTCAAGAGTTCTGGCTTTTGAACCTGAAGGAACGAAGGCTGGAAGTTTTTCGTGAACCCGTCCCGATGCCCGACCAACCTTTCGGTTTTGGCTACAAAAGCCTGCGGATTTACTTGCCTGAGGAAACTGTTTCGCCTTTAGCAAAACCTGATGCGGCAATTAAAGTCACCGATTTGTTGCCATGAAGCGTGCGCAAGATATCGGGTGACTTCGGAGGTGTTGAAGGTGCTTGCAACTAAAGAGACGGCTGCGGCTCCAACCGTCGGTGTTCAGCGGCGCAAGTTCAGCAAGGCGGAATACTATCGCATGGCGGAACTTGGGTTTTTCAATGGGCAGAGGGTGGAGTTGATGGATGGCGAGGTGATTTTGATGAGCCCGCAAGAGGCAGGGCATGCTACAGCGGTGGAGTTGGTCGTGAGGGCATTGGAAAAGGCTTTCGGAGAAGGCTATCATGTGCGAGACCAAAAACCCTTGGACTTGGGCGAGCATTACGAACCTGAGCCGGATGCGGCAGTGGTGGAAGGTTCGCCTCGTGACTACGCCCAAACTCACCCTAAGACGGCGGTTCTCATCGTTGAAGTGGCTCTTTCATCGGTTGACTACGACCGCACCGTCAAAGGCAGCCTTTACGCAAAGGTGGGCATTCAAGAGTTCTGGCTTTTGAACCTGAGGGAACGAAGGCTTGAAGTGTTTCGTGAACCCGTCCCGATGCCCGACCAACCTTTCGGCTTTGGCTACAAAAGCCTGCGGATTTACTTGCCTGAGGAAACTGTTTCGCCTTTAGCAAAACCTGATGCGACCATCCAAGTCGCCGATTTGTTGCCGTAGGAGTGCCTGCAAAAGCGTGGTTGAAGTAGGAAGGGTAGTTATGCCCTTGGCGGAGGGTGGTCACTTCGTCGGCGTCGTTTGACGGTCAAGAGTCGTTCCGTTGCTCGCGCTGCCCCGCCATCGGAGGGAGCAACGGGACGAGATTGGGACGAAGCGGGTGAGGCAGTTGGTGTCGTTCCTGTGGTCTCTAAAGGTTGGTCGGGAGAGGGCGACTTTGTTAAGTTGGTCACCGTCGGGATTTCACCAATCGTTCCTCGCTCCACTTGTCGTCGCTTAAGGGCTGAGCGCTCTTTCGCTAACCGTAATCGTTCCGTCACCGCAGGAGCAACCGCCACTTGTTGCCGCCGCCTTGTCCACCATCCGACCAACTTCCCTTGAAGCGCCATGACGACCTCAGGCACGCCGATGACCAATCGGCGCACGGCGATGTCCATCAGCAGCAACACCAAAGCCGCCATCACGCACCAATGCCAAATGTCCGTCGCCGCCGCCAACGGTTGTGGTGGCAACTGGAACACTTTGTTGGCTGGCGGGTTAACCCGTCCGCCCGTCAGTTCCGCCAATCGCGTCAGCAACGGCAGGTTCGTCCGAAGGAAGCGATACTCCGTCGGATACGCCAAGGCAAAAGCCGTCGTGTAAACCCGCGCTTTTCCTTGCCCACTTGGCTCCACGACGCTCACAAAGTAAACACCCGTTTGCGAAACAGGCACACGCCCCCGATAGCGTCCCAACCCTTCTTGCTGCATTAACAAGGTGTGGGTTTCACCCATCGGGTCGGTGACCCGCACCTGCGGTTCAAGCAAATTCAGCGGGTTACCTTTTTCATCGTTGGCTTCCATCTCAATGTCGGCGACACCTTTGTTGACACGAACGGTGACGGTGTAGCGCCCTTGCGTCGCCTGCCGCAACAAACTTCGCACCAAGTTGCCCCAGAACTTGCCAAATTCCCCCCATCTCACCCACTCCCTCGCCCACTTCCCCTTCCCATCCGATGTCCACGCCATCGTCGCCCCCAACCCATATCGCCCCACCGCCAACAACGGGTCGCCCTTCTCCGTCCGCATCAAAGTCCGTGC
>Ga0209289_100675_pt1 | contig 16152 bp, 14 predicted proteins | sample GXS110809BmetaG_FD_184121 | JGI IMG/M metagenome (GOLD analysis project Ga0209289, IMG submission 184121) | Hot spring microbial communities from Gongxiaoshe hot spring, China to study Microbial Dark Matter (Phase II) - GXS 110809B (SPAdes)... ...
TGGCTGCGCCCACGCCTGACGGTGCCACCAAGCTCGTCACGCTGGGTAGAACCTCTATAAACGTCCTAAAGCCGTCGGCCGCTCAATCCGACAAGTTCGCTTTAAGGAGGTGGGCGGAGAACATAGCCATCCCTCTCGTCGTCTCGGCGGGTCTTGACACGGCTGAGGCGGGCATGGTCGTCAGGTTCATAGAAAAGTTTGCAGGAGTTAAAATGACTCCCGACGATGTGGACAAGCTTGTTGCGGAATACGGTCCCACGGGCAGCGCTAGGTTGAAGGACGCTATCGGGCTGCTGACCACGTTCTTCGGCGAGGGATATCCTGAGCCGAGCAGGCTTTTCTCAGGAGGCTGGAGACAGCTTGTAATAGATATTAAAGGCCTCAGCCAGGAGGCTCAGCTGTTTGTAGGCATGTACCTGCTCTACGAGGCTCCAAACCTGTTCTCCGACTGCATGCTTGTTTTCGACAGCGCCGAGCTGGGCATTCCCGAGCAACAGATACTTCCCTACGATGCGAGACACGTGTGGCTTAGGACGTTGAAGGCCGTGGAGAGGTTGAAGGAGAACGGTTTCATAATGTCGTCCAGCACAGGCCTCCTAGCCCCGGAACTCCTAGACCTAGCAGACACCTACGTAATCACGAGAGGTCCGGCAAACATGAGGAGGGGCTTGTCTGAGAGGATAGGAGCTGACGTAAACGTAGCATCCATACCTGTTGGAAGGGCTGTGGTTTTCACCAGAGCAACGCCGGACGGAAGAACGTACCTGTTTGAGGGGGAGATAATAACCACGCCTGTATGCGACGTACAGGCTCTGAGGGCTGAGGAGGAGAGGAGAAACACCCTTCTGATGGAGGAGATGCTGAGCGGCTTCAAGGACACCCTCCTCTTCGCAGAGCTTGCAGACCTAGCCGAGCATGGATACAGGGTTCTCAGGCTTGTCAAAACCTCTCAAACACCTACACCAGAGAAGGTGAAGGTGGAGCTGGGGCTGGAGGGTGAGAAAGCCTTGAAACACCTTCTCGAGAAACAGTACGTTCTAACAGACCCGGCAGGAGTACTAGGCTTAACCAGCCTAGGGGAACACGCCCTAAAGGACTGGGAGCAGAGGGTGAAGAAAGCAGAAACCACGGTGGAGAGGAAAACAGTCGAGCCTGACGAGTCCTCCGGGAAGCCGGCTGTCGAGGTCAACGCCGGTCTTGTCGCCTTCTCCAAGGAAGGGAAGGGGGATGGGGGGGATTTCGGCGAGGTTTACAGGCTTCTCAACAGGGCTAGAAGCATGCTTATGAGGGGGGATGCCTTGTCGGCGGTGGGAGTAGCCTATAAAGCCTCCGTAACGGCGTTGAAAACCCTCACAGGAGCTGACAAAGGACACCTCCCGGAGCTTGCTGAGAAGGCTAGGGAGAAGGGTCTGGTTCACGTAGAGGATGAGGAGGCTCGTAAGCTGTATGCGGCGAACATAGAGAGCAAACGCCTGATAAAACAGGCCGCAGAAGGCAATAGGATAAGCGAGGAGGACAGGAAGAGGATGGCTGACGCGGCGGAGCTTCTGATAAGCCTCGCCGAGAGAATAACGGCGGTGGACAGCTTAGCCGAACAGGAGGAGGTGTCAAACGATTGACGGCTAGGGAGGGAAGGTTCATGGTAGGGCCTTTTAACTCGTGGGTTCTTAGAAACGGATACGTCTCCCTGATAGTTCCCGAGAAACACAGAGGCAAGCTGGCCGCGTTGAATGCGGGACACGCCCTCAACCTTCCCCTGAAAGAACTAGAAAGGGCTTACGTGGATGTGGAGGGTTACGTATGGCTGCTTGTCAGAAGCAGGGAGTACGACCTTATCAAACACTTCAGGGGAAGGCCTGAGATACGCAGACGGCTTCCAAGCCTATGGACCATGGGATGCGGTGAATGCGGGACAAACCACACCACATCCCTTGCAGACAACAGCCTCGAATGCCGTGTATGCGGAGGGGGGAACCGTCCAGCAATATTCTGGATAGACCCGTTGAGCAGGCCTATAGTAGTAGGTCCCTGTAGCCTGTATAACGGAAGGCTGGTATACAGAAGCTATGCATACTACCCGGGAGAGGTACTGGCTGTTCAAAGAGATATGCTGGGCAACCTTTACGCCACAGTCCTGTCCTTCACCGGAGCCAGCACTGCCGACATGCGTCTCGTAGACGTTGAGAGGCTTGACGAGATAGGGTGGAGGAGGCCGGTGGTTCTCTGTGAAGGTTGAGGAGCTACCCATACCGGATTACTTGAAGCAGGGCCTTCAAGCCATGGGTATAACAAGCTTGTACCCGCCTCAGGAAGAAGCTGTCCGCAGAGGTCTTCTGGAGGGTAGAAACCTTCTCATAGCCACTCCCACAGCCAGCGGGAAAACGCTTCTAGCCGCTCTGGCTGCATCCAAACACCTAGAGCAGGGAGGTAAAGTCGTCTACCTAACCCCCCTCAGAGCCATAACATCTGAGAAACGCGAGTTTTTCGACAGCCTTTTCGGAGACAGGTATAGGGTTGCTGCTGTGTCAAGGGATTTCGACCAGCCGGAGGAATGGCTGAAGGGATGCCACGTAGTTGTTTCGACCAACGAGAAGATGGACAGCATGCTGAGACACAGGGCTTCATGGATTTCCTCAGTGTCGCTGGTGGTGGTGGATGAGGTTCACATGCTCTCCGCAGACGAGAGAGGCTCAACTCTTGAAATCGTCGTGACGAGGCTTAGGAGGGAGGCTCCGTCGGCCCAGTTGCTTCTTCTCTCGGCGACGATAAAAAACGTGGATGAGATAGCATCCTTCGCCAACGCAGTCCCCGTAACATCTACGTGGAGACCCGTCCCGCTCAAAGAAGCCCTATACCAGTACGACAGGGACGAGCTGTACTATGCCGACGGCTCCTCGGAGAAGATACCGCGTCTAAGCGGAGACCCTGTGAAAAACCTCGTCCTGAACACTGTGACTGGCGGGGGTCAGGCGATGGTTTTCGCAGGAAGCAGAAGGTCTGCGGAATCCATGGCTGTGGACCTAGCTGAGGTCTTGAAACCTCTTGCTGGTAACATGGATGAGCTGAAACAGCTGGCTGAAAAAATCTACGACGGCTCAGACTTTTCATCCAAGCTGTCGCGTAGTATTAGAGCAGGCTGCGCGTTCCATCACGCAGGCCTAAGCCACTTCCAGAGGCATGTTGTTGAGAAAGCCTTCAGGGACGGGTTGTTGAAGGCTGTGGTCGCCACGCCTACTCTGGCTGCCGGCGTCAACATTCCCGCCAGAACCGTGGTCATACCGGATGTTAAGAGGGCTGGGGAGGAGATGTCGGTCATGGAGTACAGGCAGCTGGCCGGAAGGGCTGGCAGGCCGGGATACGACCGTGAAGGCTTGGCTGTAATAGTTGCTAACAACTCGAGGCAGAGAAGCCTGTTCATGTCTAGGTACCTGCTGGGTGATTTGGAGCCTGTTTACAGCACTCTCCCGGGGCAGAGAAGGCTCCGCTTCCACATGCTTGGACTGGTTTCCAGCGGGCTTTCCGACAACGAGGAGATAGAGTCGTTCATCTCAGCAACCCTAGGCCACAGGCAGGACAATGCCTTGGGAGAAAAAGTTTACAGCGCCCTCCAGTATCTTGAAGCAGCCCGGTTCATAGCGAGACGTGACGGCGGCTGGAAGCCTACGAAACTCGGTAAAAGAGTTGCCGAACTGTACATAGACCCACTCACGGCCCGCATAATTCTCTCAAGGCTTGACGTGGTTGAGCAGGCTGGGTCTAAGACGGAGGACGCCTGCCTTCTAACCATCTCCGCCACGCCGGATGTGGAGGTGCCGCCGCATATCCAGCCGGCCCTAGACTGGTTCAAGGACTTCGACGACTTCGACGGCGAAGCAATGGCTAAGGCCACAGTCCTCAAGGCATGGGTAAACGAGATGGCGGAGTCAACGATAAGCGACAGGTTTGGAGCGGCTCCCGGAGACATATACGTGCTGAGCGAGTCAGCTTCATGGGTTGCTCAAGCCGCCTCAGAGGTCGCCGCCATGCTGGGCAGAAAAAACACGTCGAAATATTTTCTGCTGCTTTCAGAGCGTATAAAACACGGTGTTAAGGAGGAGCTTCTGCCGCTGGTGTCGATACCGGGGGTCGGAAGGGTCAGGGCCCGGGCCCTGTACAACGCAGGGTTCAGGAGAGGGGAGGACCTTGTGGAGGCCGGGCCTGAGAAGATATCGGCGATACCTGCGATAGGTCCTGCGACGGCCGTTAGGATAGTGGAGGCGGTGAGAAATGCAATGGCCTAAAATCGTTATAACCGTGGCCGTCGTCGAGATGGGAAGAGGCATGATGAACCTAACAGGTCTGGTGAAAAAGGCTAAGCGTACTTTCAGCCTACTCTCTCAAAATAAAAGGAGGTGGCTCCATGACTAATCAGATGGGTTTGGGGACGGGCGGCTGGGAGAACGCTGTCCAGATAGCGTTGGACAGGCTGGAGGTAGACCACATGAACGTCCGTTTAGACGTGGGCGACCTCTCCGAATTGATGGAAAGCATAAAGAGGGTGGGTTTGCTTCATCCGTTAATCGTCAGACCGAGCAAGAACGGCAAGTATACGATAATCTGCGGAAGCAGGAGATATCACGCTCTCATGGCCCTAGGCATAAAGGAGGCGCCGTGTAAAGTTGTTGACGTAAACGATTTGGAAGCCTTAAAGCTCTCTTGGGACGAGAACGAGAAGGCTGCGAAACTGAGTGAGAGTGAGAGAAAAGCGGTCTACAGGCGGGTGCTCAACATGACGAAGTCTCTGAGGAAGGCGGCCGAGGTTCTGGGCGTGAGCCATGAAACCATCAGGCTGGCTCTAGCCGATGAGTCGCTTGACGAGTTCGACGACATCGTGAAAGTCATAGACAGGAGGAGGGAGAAAAACGTGGAAAACGCCGTGGGTAAGACGGTTAAGGCGAAGGCCGACCGGCTCCTCAGAAAAATGCTGAAGAGACAGGAGAAGGAGGATAAAGATAAAGAAATACCCAAGGAGGTCCTCAAGCAGGAGTACACCACTTTAATCGAGAAGCTGAGCTGGAAGCCACGAACATGGCTGCTCAAAGGATTGAAGGAAAAATATAGAGGAAAGTCTCTCCACGAGATTTTAAGCAGCGATGAAGGCGTAACCGCTGTACCTCCGGCCAACGTTTCGAAAATGTCGCATGAATGGGTTAGAGCTGGACAGGGGCCCTCGAAAGCCATGTATCCCGCAGTAAGGCTCAACCCTCCGCTTGACAACATTCTCGTCATAGCGTGTCCTAACTGCGGCGCCCCTCTACGCGGCTACAGCAGAGGAGCGGGAGTCATTTGCGATGAATGCGCGTTCCCCATGCATGACGCTGCTCAGAGAGCTGAGGAGAAAAATGAGCCTTGAATCGATGATTAAACGAAGCTACAGGACGACTGGCGTAGATTTGCTGGACAGCATCATCTACGGCTGGCCTAGACGCGGGCTCGCACTAATATACGGCAGCCAGAAAGCAGGTAAAACGTCTCTAGCCATGCAGGCAGCCCTCCAAGTGGCCGCCACAGAGGAAAGCCACGTACTGTACTTGGATACCGAGTCTGGCGGGGCTAGCGAGCTGAGGCTGTACAGCATGGCGGCAGCCATGGGCTTCAACGAATCTGACATACCTCGAATCCTCTCGATGATACAGATTTCTAAAGCCAACGAAATATCCGAGCAGCACAGGATTATAACAGATGACTGGGACACGTTCAGGAAAACGAACGACGTCCAGCTATATGTCGTTGACAGCATCGCATGGCTATACCACCAGAGGGTGATGAACGCCCCCTCCGAACACGTCGGCTCCGTGGCCAGAGAGGTTATGGGAAAGCTTGAGATGCAGACGAAAACCCTCCTGTCTTACGCCTCGGCTGGAGCCAGCGTAATATACACCTCGTGGTCAGCCTCAAAGGCTAAGAAGGCTTTCGAAGAGCACACGAGGAGGGAGTTGATGAAGACGGCTAGGAAAGGCGTAGTGGATACGAGGGACATCGACGTAGTTCTTGGAACATATGGGGAGGACTACATAGGAGGCCGTTTCATAGGCTACATGTCTAAGGTCATCGCCAGAATCTGGAGGCTTCAGGGCGACTTAAGGTTCTTCGTCGTAGAGGCTCACAGGGAGAAGCCTGACGGGGTTGGAATATACATGCGTATATCTGCCGCCGGCCTTCAACCCCTGCCGGACTCGAAGCCGGTCAGGGTTGAGCAGGAGATGATTCAGAGGCTTGTGAGGGAGGAGGAGGCTGTTGTTGCGGATACCGTCGGGAGTGGCGGGTCTGGACAGGCTGCTGGGCGGAGGATGGGCCGCGGGAAAAACTAACGTCATATATGGCCCGCCGTCCAGCCTGAAGACTTTGCTTTGCCTAGCCACGGCTAGGCTTTTCGCCTCTAGAGGCGGAGTCGCATACTTCATAGACACGGAGGCGAAAACCACTCAAACTCACGGCCTCATCTACCATGAGGCCGTGGACGTAGCAGGGCTTTTGCACAGGCTTGTCGAGATAAAGGCTAGAACGCGTTTCATAAACCCTCATCTGACGCTTGTCGTAATAGACAGCTTGACAGCACCTCTGCACCATCTATACCTCCAGCATCCACAGTACGCTTCACAGAAGCAGAGGGCGTTAAACCATCTGCTGAACCAGCTGAACAGCGAAGGCGTAACAGTCCTAGCGACGTCATGGCTTCTCAGGGAAGGATACACAGGCAAATCCATGAACCCGGCGGTGGTGGTCAGGGTTAGGAAAACCGTCAACGTATTGACGGCGGTGCTGGAGCGGAGCGACGAAACCCTCGTAGGCAGCGAAGAGATAGATGTTTCGGAGGTGTTGAAGGCTGCCGCCGTCTAGGCTTCAGGAAAATTCGTGTGAAAACGGCTGGCCTAACCCGCTTGAATTCAACGAAGTACACGTGTGGTGTGTGGGGAATGACGGCTAAAGAAAATAAGTAGTAGGGGTGCTTGAATGGTGTCCCATAATGCCGTTGTTTAACCTCTTCAGAAAAAAGCCCGATAAACAGTCTTCCGTCAAGCAGGGGCTTGCGCCTCAGCCTCCGCCTGTAAGGTATGAGGGGGAGAACTTCAGGATGGTTGAGGGGTTTGATGATGTCAAGGTCGTTCTCGAAAGAGCCATGGACATGCAGAGGAGAACTGGTCTCACGGGGGGCGACTACAGGCTTCATGTTCTTCTGGCAGGCCCTCCCGGCATAGCCAAGACAATGCTTCTGATGAGCGTGGAGAAGGAGATACCTGCGGAGAACAGGGTTTTCCTCCTTGGAAGCCAGCTGTCTAAAGCAGGGCTCAGAAACAAGCTGATAGAGGCTGGCGACAAGATACATTACGTCCTCATAGATGAGCTGGACAAGATGAGTGAGAAGGCTGACTACGACGTTCTCCTAAGCCTGATGCAGACAGGCAGAATATCCGTTCTCAAATCCTCTATAGAGGCTGACATCACGTGCATGGCTACTGTGTTCGCTACAGCCAACTACCTCGAGAAAATACCTCCAGAGCTGCTCGACAGGTTCATGATACTCTACCTGCCTCAGTACCAGCCTGAAGACTTCATGAAAGTAGCCGTCAGGATGTTGAGGGAATACGGGATGAACGAGCTTGACGCCAGAAGCATAGCGGCCACAATGTGGAGGATGGGGTTCAGAAGCGCCAGAGACGTTCTCAGAGTAGCCCGGTACAGCATGGGAGACACTAGACAGGCTCTGGTATGCCTGCAGATAATGGCGAGCAGGGCTCCGCCGCGAAGGTGAGTTATGGTGGCGTGGGATGTTTTTAGGCTTCTGAGGCTGGTTCCGTTCGTCTTTCTGCTATTCCTTATCGGCATGGCATATTCCGTATTATTGTCAGGACAGCAACGGTTGTATGAGAGAGGTGTTCTCGAGAATCCGCCGCCGATAAACATTGACCGTATCTATGCTTTCCTAACATCCTACACCGTTTACATAATCCGTTTTACAGGCCTTGTCTCAGTTGCTTTTTCAGCCGCCGTGGTAAGCAGGATTGTATTCTCTAGGTATGTTGTGGAGAAAGCCATCCAGCCGGCTGGAGAGCACGTGATAGACCCGAGCGACTACTATTCATTGCTGGGTGTTGGCAGGAAGGCCTCCGTCGAAGAAATCAAGAAAGCCTACAGAAGGTTTGCGAAGAGGTCTCATCCTGACGTGAGCGGCCATCCGTTTGCCGAGGAGGCTATGAAGGCTGCTAACGAGGCTGTCCGCATCCTCACAGACCCTGTGAAACGCAGAAGATACGATGAGATGCTGGCCGCCGGCAAAATGAAAAGCGCCGCGGCAGGGCTTCCGGGTTTTGGGAAAACCTTCTCAACCCATGGTAAAAGAGTCTGTCAGGTTTTTTCAGCCATACCTGCGCTGGTTATAGCCCTGATTCTCATAAACTCTGTGGTCAACGCCCCCTCCATGCCGAAGCTTCTCAGCCCTCCCAAGGGTGGGTGGTTGTCCTCTGAAGCCCTCATATCCATTCCTGTCTTGGCGATTGGTTTCTGGACTGTCAGCCGCTCCCTGTTCAGGGCTGTTGTATGGGGGTTTATGTGGCTTGCGTTAATCCCCCTAGCCCTCTACCTGACTTTCATCATCCTCTCCCTCGCGGCGACAGGCCGGCCTTGGGGTCTGGAGCTGCCGCTTGTAACGCTGTCGTCAGCCTGCTACCAAACCCTTCAAGCTATAGCGTTCTCTCTCAAACAGGCGGACGCCACATATCTATTCACAGTCATGAACATCCTAGCCGCCGCAGCGATGTGGTGGGACAAGCGTCAGGCAACGCTGTCGGGCTGGAGGATATCTGAAGCCGCTTTGAAGAGGATGGCTATAGCTGGAGGAGGTTTGGCCGTGCTTCTCGCCTCCCTAGCCCTAGGCCATAAGATAAGGAAGACCGGCTTCATGCTCACAGTGGTGGCGGCGTTCATAATAAACACGGTCGTGATTGGAATGGCTGTTAAAACGTAGGAAACACCGTCAGCGTCGATGACGGTTCCTGCTTCGGCAGTTATCTAAAAATGAGGGGCGTTATTACGACAGTCGTCTAAAACTATATAAATGTCAAATGATTGACGACACACCGTATACGTCGAGGAGGAAGCCGCCGTTGACCGGTGCTTAGACGTTTGACGTAAAGCGTCATTATTCTGACACCCCACCCCCGTAGAAAGCCGAAACTTCAGTGATTTAGGCCCACTTTCAATGTGTCAAAAATTCTCCGAAACGTATTACCGTAGCATGCGGATAAACCCCCGTCCAGAAAGCCGAAACTTCGGGGAATCAGGCGTTGTTTCAGACCAACGACAACTGTCGAACACCATCATTGGGCTTGTCAGCCTGCTAGAGATGCCTTAACCAGCTGTTCTAGGGCTGTATACGTCTGTTCTCCCTCAAGCCTTCCGACAACAGCTCCCGAAGGGCTTACAGCTATATATGTAGGAGTTCCTTTGACCGAGTATTTGCCGAAAACCTCCATACCGCCGTCGTACACGACAGTCCATCGAATGTTATGCTTTCCCACGTATTCTGAGGTTTTCTCGACGGTTGAACGGTATCCTCCGGCTACGGTTATGAACACAACCCTGTCTCCATAGGTTTGGTAAAGCCTCTCGACTATGGGAGCCATGTTGTTGCAGTGGGGACACCACTCGAAGACGAAGTCTATGAAAACAGGCTTCCCCCTCAGGCTTGAAAAAGTGAAGGTTTTGTTGGTTAAGCCGTTTACGTCGACAACCGTGAGCGTGAAGTCCCGAGCATGTCTAGTAATAGTGGCCCTTATTGTCGTGGGATTGTTTTGGATAGGGTTAGGGGTTACGGCTAAACTTATGATTAAAGCCGTCAACAGAATGACTGTGGTTATCAACATTAGCTGGGGCAGCCTACGCATCCAAAAACCATACATTCTCTAACATGGATAAAAACAGATTTCATAGCTAACATAGGCCTGAATGGTTTATTTCCATCCTGCTGGCCTTTCCAACCGAGGACGTTTCAGCGATGATTATGGAAATGATTGACTGGGAGAACAGGCCTTTTTACTGTCGGGATTGCGAAACTTTGGTGGATTCCGAACATTTCAATTACCACGGTATGTCCCCCACGCTTATCGTCAAACTATGCCGTGAGAGGAGGTCGGTGGAGGTCTACTGCGTGTTCTGCAAACAACTCATCCAGAAAGAATATACCACCTCCACCGCCTCACTCATGTCCCATAGTCTGGCTAAAAAACTGTCAAAACATTTTTTGACTTGTATTGCTGAGCCTGCTGAAGGCTGGTCAGACGAGGCTGGAAGACTTATCGAACATTTTCTTCTCAAGCATCTTTTCAGCAAACCTAGAGACAGGCTGCGCATTTCAGTCAACCTCCTACAGGCTAAAACAATCCGAGACAGCGGTCTTCAACGCTAATTAGCATGCCGTCCGCTAACAGAAACCTGTTATTTCCTTTTATCCCGGGGAGAGTACTCTCCATAGTTGTTTGGTCATCGCTTTCATGGGACTGTTGTCCGGCTTCTGCCAGCCTTAGACAGCAGTCTCCTATCATTCCCGCGACGGATGCAGGGTCTTTCCTTACGTCTGACGCCTGAACCCTGAGGATGTTGTATCCCCCTGAGACTTCTGGCCTCAAGCGTTAATATACACGCCACGGACTGCTGTGACATGATGTTTTCCGTTCCTCCGGGGGTTGTGGTAGGCGGGTTTAGAGTGAAGCCTCCTCTGGTGAAGCCGAGCAGGCTGTCGCTGGACAGGTCTGGGAAAAACCTGTCGCATGGATGGGCTGTAAACTTTGCCGTAGGCTGTACTCACGCCTGCCCGTTCTGCTACGTTGACTCCATCTGGAAAAGCTACGGAGGGAGGTTTGGAGACATCGTTAAAACAGTCTGGGGAAACTACATACTTCTTCCAGAAAACCTTGAGCAGGCTGTCAGCCTGACTCCTTGGAGGAGGTGGTCGGGGGTTGAAGTGTTGATGAGCTCGACGCATGACCCGTACCTGCCTCAGCTGGCTGACGGCGCTAGGAGAATACTTGAGGCAGCCCTGCCTAACGGGGTAAACTTCTGCATACAGACGAGAAGCCCGCTGGCCTCCAGAGACCTTCCACTCATCGCAGAGTATAGAGAACAGGTTAGGTTACAGGTTTCCGTGGCCACTATGTGTAGAGACCTTTCCCGGCTCATAGAGCCAAGGGTTCCGCCTGTTTCGTCAAGGCTCAAACTTCTGACTAAGGCACGCGACATGGGCGTGAGGACAGGCGTCATAATAGCTCCAGTCCTCCCGCCAGTACCGCAGAGAACGGACTGGAGGCAAGACATGAAGGAGATTTTCGCCGCACTCTCGGAGGTGAGGCCTGACTTCGTTTACGGTGAATCCCTGCACATTAGAGGCTCAAACATAGAGCTTCTAGCAAGGGTTCTCGGGTTCAGGATAACGAGGGAGTCTTTGGTGCGTTTGGACAGGGAGGCTGGCGAGCTCTTCCACGAGCTATGCGCGACCTATGGTTTGAAATCTGTCTGGTGGAGAGAATACGACGTATAGTAAGCCTGCTTTACATTACGTCAGTAATTTGACTGTTAGCTGTGGTATCTGTCTGCTTCTACGATTTTTTCACGCTTGGATACTCCCGTGAAAACAAACAGGCAAGAGCGGATAAGATTAATAACATGTTGCAACTAGCCTATTCTGTATGCTGTCTGTTGAAGAGTTGAGGGAGGTTTTGGAGAAGGGTAAGGATTTTATGAGGGTGCCGGTTAGAGATGTTTCCGGCCTGTTTATATTCAGGTTTCCAGCAACACCTAACAGTCCTGCGAGCCTAGCTGTGGAGATAAACCCTGTCAGAAAGGATGGAACGCTCACAAAGGAGACAGGATTACTCATATTCAGCAGAGTTGAGCTGGAGCAGCAAAGGATACTGTATATGGAGGGAGGTGAGAGGCTCAGGGCCCTTATCCAGCTCCTGTCAGACGCAAGGCTTGAGACGCTGGTGAGTGCCGTGGAGACGGTTAACCTGAAAATGCGGGCGAAAAAACCCCGCCTCCCCCAAGAAATAGCCGGCATATCCATAGAGAAGTTGGAGGACCTGCTGGAGAGGGGCAGAGGCTGGACGGGGTTCGCGGTGAGGGAAATGCCCGGAGTGTTCGTGTTTAAAATATCGGGGGAGAAGGGAGCTGCACGCCTCGCTGTGGAGCTGAATCCTCTAAAGGAAGGTGAGACGCCGAGAGAGCACGTGAGTTGTCTGATAAGCTCGAAAGACGACATACAGCATTGCAGAACCTCCTTCGCCGAAAAGCTTGAAGAAGTCAACGCATGTCTCAAAATTCTCTCGTATCCGGGTCTTGACACGCTCGTCATGAACTTAGAGGAGGTAAACCCGCGCCAGAAGAAGACATAGAGATGAACCAAAGACGTCAAACATCTGCTACATAAGCCTTCCATCAACCCTCATTCCTATGTTGAGCATCTTCTCTAGCATGCGGAGTCTTTCCTCATGCGACAGGAGCGAGGACATGACGAAAAGGTCGAAAACACCCCTCTCAGAATATGCCTGACAGCCGCGTGCATACTTGAGAGAATTATCCACAAGCCTGTCAAACACCTCTCTCTCATCCTGTAGAAGAGCGTCTCTGAAAGCAGACCATCTGCCAAGCTCCTCCCCAAGCCTACGGCGATAATCCACCATCACAAAAACCATCAAAAGGGGAAATATAAGATGGGAGAGTAGGGCGAAAGTGGGAGACGATGCTAAAAGTTTCCAGCCACGATTCTATGAATCATTTAGCCAACGTCATTGTGGACAAGCCTTCTGCCATCGTCGCTCCTTCGGGATATGATGTGTACGAAGCCTGTTGAGAGAAACGCCCGCCTCATGTTTAAGTATATGTTTCATAGTTAGCTATGCGTGAGTGTTAGAGAGGAAAATCTTAACGTGATGCTGGCTGAGCTTCTGGCTGAGAAAGGTTTGAAAGCGTTGGGAGAGGTTGTGTTGAAGAAACCTGGTAGAAGGCTTGAGCCCGATGTCTATCTTCTTATAAACGGGGTAAGGATTGTGATAGAAGGTAAGAGGCCAGGGATGTGGGACGAGCTTGAACAAAAATGTAGAGAGAGGCTGGATAACAATGTCTGCGACATCTGCGTAATGGTTGAGTACCTCGACTGGACGGATTCAGGCCCGCCCATCACCTCGCTCAACCCTACACAAATGCAGATTAGACAGGCCCTGCTGAACGGGAAATTTAGAATGGGTGTCATGACATACGTGGAGAGGGTGGGGCTGGAGAGGTGGCTGGAGGAGAGGCCTAAAAAAGCCTTGGAGGTTTACGAGAACATCGGTTTCCATGAGCTTGTCACCTATATAATGGCCGCTTATGATAGGATGGTGCGTGAGGACATTATAGCGCCTGTTGTGGAGCGCATGGATAGGGTTTTAAGGGATTTTGCGGCAAACATTGTCCGCACAATCGACGTGGCGAGGCTTATGGAAGTTTTGGAGCTGAGGGAGAAGGGGGGTGAAGAAGAGGAGTAGCAGGACTATGGATGTGGAGAAGCCGGCCGCGACGGCTGGACTGCTTCTCCTGGACGCCATGGTCTTTCATGAGGTGGCTGCGAGGATGGACTCTAGGATACCTACACTTGCCAACATCCTAGCAGCCCCCAATACCAAGAAATCACTGGAAGAGGTGTGGACCAGAATCCTACAGGACGTCGATTACGAGCCTATCTTCGAGATAGCGGTCAATATCCTTCAGAGCCTGCCTGCCAGCCCACTCCTAGATGAGCAGCTCAGGCAGTTGCTCAACACAGCTTATGATATAGCTGCTTCCAGGGTTCTGTTGAGGCATGACCTTTTCGGCAGAGTCTATCACCAGCTGCTGCTCGGGAAACTTGTAAAATACTATGCAACATACTATACGTCTATTCCGGCGGCTCGGCTGCTCGCAAGACTGCTGGTAAACCTGCCCTCACCTCTACGGATTGACACCATACCGCCCAGATATGGAGGTCAGGAGCTCAGAGTCGTCGACTTTGCATGCGGCTCAGGCACCCTACTCTCAGCCATCTACAAGGAGCTCGACGTAAAGCATAGGCTGGACTCCGATATGCCGGCGGTGTTGGACTTGCACAGGTATCTTATAGAGGAGGGTTTATGGGGTTTTGACGTTCTACAACATGCGGTCCACCTTGCGGCTACAGTGATTTTCATGCATAACCCAGCCCCAGTCAGCCATTCAAGACTGTACGCGCTCAGGCTGGAGAAAGCCGGTAACGACTACTATCTGGGTAGCTTGAACTTCTTCAAGGATAACCAGCTGAAGCCGGCCATGGTCCTCTTTGGCGGAACACCTCATGGTATCACCGGAGTCAGTGTCCAGAAGCTGCAAAGCGAAAGCTTGGAGCTACCGAACTTCCATCTATGTATAATGAACCCCCCCTTCACACGAAGTGTGGGCGGAAACCTGCTATTTGGGGCGCTGCCGAAAGAGCAACGCAGGCAACTCCAAGAGAAACTTAGCGAGATACTCAGGGACCAAGGGCTGTCAGGAATAGGTCAGGCTGGCTTGGGAGCAGCGTTCGTCTTCCTGGCGGATAAATATCTAGTTCCTAGAGGTAGAATGGGACTAGTTCTACCCCGGACGGTGCTTTCGGGTGTTTCATGGAGGAAGCTAAGGGAGAAACTTCTGGGGGATTATCACATTGAGTATGTCGTGACGAGTTACGAGGGAGATAATGGCTGGAACTTTAGTGAGAACACTAATCTGAGCGAGGTCCTTCTTGTAGTTAGAAAACTATCACAGAGACAGGAGCCGGGATTCACCTACTTAGTGAACCTTTGGAAAAAACCGTCAAACGAGCTCGAGTCGATACACATCAGCACGCTTCTACTAGACCTATACGGTGTACCACATCTTTACGATATCGAGAACTCAAACGCCTCACCGTATCATCTGAAGCTGCATGGGAGAAAGATTGGCGAAGTTTACTCAGCCAAGCTTAGAGACCACCATATTGGAGTGTATAATTTCTTCGCCCAAGCAGAGCTAAACAGAGTAATCACTCTTATGAGGCAAGGCACCATCTACCTGCCTAGAAGCGGAATCGTCGATAGGATTTCGCTCATACCTCTATACCGGCTGGGCGCTAGTATAGGTCCTGATAGACATCAGGTCCACGACACCTTCCAAATCTCACAAATAAGGACAGGCTGTATCTATAAGTCGTTTTGGGGGCATGACTCTGAGCAGGTTAGAACAATCATGCAACACCCAAATAAGTGTCTGGAGCCTAAGGATTTGACAAGTGCTAGGTCACTATGGACTATAAGTGGCAACTTGCTCATAGCGGAGCGTGTCCGACTGACGACTAATAGAGTCGTCTCCGTTTATGTTGACGAACCAGTACTGTCCAATGTCTGGTGGTCTGTTAAAACTGACGAGGTGATAGGGCGCATACTAAGTGTTTGGCTCAATTCCACCTATGGTTTACTGTTACTCACATCAGGAGGGGAGGTCACAGAAGGCCCATGGATAAGTTTTAAGAAGGCTGACCTAGAAGAGATACCAGTGTTAGACTTGACGAAACTTGATATCTCAAAGAGAGAGGCACTTCTAGAATGCTATAACAACTATTGCAAGAGAGAATTCAAGCCTTTACCTCAAGAGTTCAGTAATCCACAGACAAGGCGTGAGATAGACGAGAAACTCAACGAGATACTTGGAATAAAAAGTCCTTTGGATGACCTATACGAGCTCCTAGCAGCTGACCCGATGATTACAAACAGACCTCTTACAGCTCCAACAAGAGAATAGATGAAATAGAAGACAACAGCAATCATACCTAAAGCAGTGACCACACACCCGCCAAACATTATATGGCGACGATGATTTGAGGTCTATCCGCTTATAACCAACTCTCCAGAACCATAGCTTCGATGAGGTACTGGTTGTTTCTAATCATACTGCTTCTTCTGCCCGCGGTTTACGGGCTTGAGCCTCCGCCTTCTGGAACGCCTTTCGGCAGGTTCTACGTCAGGGTTGTTGACTGCTCCAATCAGCAGCCCATAGTCGGAGCCTCAGTCAACTTAGATAACCCAGGCCATAGGGCCTCCTCAGTCACAAACATGA
>Ga0209289_100677_pt1 | contig 16130 bp, 11 predicted proteins | sample GXS110809BmetaG_FD_184121 | JGI IMG/M metagenome (GOLD analysis project Ga0209289, IMG submission 184121) | Hot spring microbial communities from Gongxiaoshe hot spring, China to study Microbial Dark Matter (Phase II) - GXS 110809B (SPAdes)... ...
GGGTTGCTGCGATGCGATGATAAGTGACAAACCCGGTTGTCGCCCCTCCTTAACCCATTGGATGAGCGGTTCTTTCGCTAAAGCGCTTCTTCCAGAGGGCACGAACTCTTGGGCTTCGTCAATCGCCAGCCAAATTTTCGGCACTTGCGTCGGGATGCCCAGTTCCTCTTGCAACCTCGCTTCCCTTCGCTTTCGGAACAAATCCCGCACCAAAACGGCGACGACCAAATTCCGCAAACTCACTCGTCCAACCTCCAAAACCCCCAAATCAACGACATTGACTGCACCGAGGCGGAAAACTTCCAGCAAATCGTGGTAGCGAGTGCTGAACAAATCCCAATCGTTGGCTGCTGTTTCAAGCCGAAGGACAAGAGCCTGAATGCTCGTTTCCCGAATGAGTGGATCACTGTAAATCTCGCTGATGATGTCTTGGACGGTGAAAAACTTTTCGTGAGAGCGCTGAAGTTTGCTGACGGCACGGTAAAGTGCCAAGCCCATCGGCGTGGCGATGTCAATGCCGAACAAATCAAGCCAACCATCGGGCGGCAAATCGCCGGGGTTGAGCCTGAGCGGCACAACCTCAACCCCTCGTTCCTCAAAAACCCGAACGATTTCTTGCCCATAACGACGATATGGATCACCGGGCACAAGCAACCTGACGGGAACACCTTCAGCGAACATGTTCCAATCCCAAAGCAATCGTTCCTGCTCAATGTTGGGCAAAACCATCGTGTGGAAATTTCTCATCGGGTCAAGGACGATGACCAGAACATCGTCCCGCTTGACCAACTCCTCCAAAAATACGCCCATCGTGTAGGACTTGCCGCTGCCTCGCTTTCCGCAAATGAGCACTGCCCTTGCCTTGCTATCGTCAATGACAACTTCACCGCCATTCAATCGGTCACGCCCAAGCATTATCATGCCCACTCACCTTTGCCTCAAACAACTCGTCAATTTTTCTGATTTGCTCACTTCCACTGTTTGCCGACAATATCGGCTTAGCAGGCGACTCGTCCTCCCAGTTCGCTTACGACAACTGCAATTCGCTCAGAACCAAAACTTTCAACTCGGTCACCTTCTTAAGGCTCGCATCGTTTGTCAAGAATGCATCGCATCCAGCCCTAATTGCCGTTGCCAATTGCAAAGCGTCGGGCGTCCGCAAGTTGTAACGAGCCCTCAGGTCGGCGGCAACTTCGGCAATAGCGGCGTCAATTGGCAAAAGGCGAAAGTTTCGGCTTCGGTAAAACACATCCCGATATCTTTGAGCGAGTGAGACATTTTTGAACCGCAAAGGATGCGTTAAAACCTCGGTTAAAGTCACGACAGAACTGACCGCCTCTATTTCTCCCGCGTCAATCCGCCGAATTATCTCCCGCATCAAACCCAAATAGTCTGGATGGCGCTCCACGAAGTAAATGAAAGGCGCTGTGTCAATGCCTAGACGCAAAATACCTTGCAATGCTTCATCCAACCTCATGGTCGGTGATCCCATTCCTTCCGCAATTCGTTGACATATTCCTGCGCGTCTATGCCTTGCCAAATCTCAGCGCCTAAGCCTTCAAGTTCCATGAGGCTATGCTTCGGCTTTTCCTCTTCCTTGGTCTCTGCAGCCAAGTCTTGTGCGATCATTGCCAAGAGGCGAAGGCGCTCGGATAGCGGGCGTGGCTTGATTTGTTGCTCGTAAAGTTCCTCAAGGCTCAAGGTCTTGACCATGCAAACTTCACCCCCGAACAAGTTCGGCTCGGCAATTTGCCTCACCCTCAATTTTACTGCCCAAGCAATCCTTTCGCTTCCTCCCAACCCTTTTCGCTTAACTCCCAGATGCCCTGTGGTGAATCGGAACGGAGCAAGCCTTCTTGGACCATCCGATAGCGTTCCCAATTTGCTTTTTTCTCCCAACGCTTGGAAGTTCCGCTTGGAACAGGCTCAAGGTCTTTGTCCGACAAATACGGCTCTGCCATTTCAAAAACCCGCCTTAGCACCTCTTTCGCTCTACCTTGCCCACCTATCTCCGCCAACGCTTTCAAGATCAGTGGACGATAACAATCTCTCGGCAGGCTCTCGCCTCTTGGAAGCCTTCTCCCTTCATGCCTTTGGGTGCAGGTTTTACCTGAGGTTGGAACTTTCCCTTCCCGCCATATCCCATCCAACCTTTCAATCTCATTCAGCATCCATCCCACAAGTTTCAGTCTGTCGTTTCCCAGCAAACGAGCGAGTTCCGAGACAGCGGGATCATTGAACCGTTCCCGTTCTTCTTCCAATGCCTTCCGAAGCGTTTCAAAGGCTTGTGTGACCTTATCTTGCGCTTCCGCCATCTCACCATTCACCCCCATCCCTATTCGGCTTTGGGAGGGCAAATCTCCTGATGAGCCTAAAATCAGGGTTTCGCAGGACGCAGTTTTTACCCGACCTCCCGACTTGCCCACCTCACGACCTGCCGAAGAATTTGGGCTCGGCAGGAGCCTCGCCCTCCCGTTGGGCAATCATGGCACTTCCAATTTCACCAACGGGACGAAACTTTCCTCAAAGGACAAGCCGCCATGAACGCCCCACTCAGTTGAGCGAAGTTGACGGCGGATGAAGGGATAAGCGAGGACAGAAAAGTCATTGCCTTTGAAGTTGACGCGCCAAAGGAATTCGCTGCTACGCAAGCCTTCGTAATAGCGTGGTGGGACATTGCCACTCCCTGCCTCGTAAAGCCTCAACTCATGCTCGTGTTGCCAAAGGATGCCGTGATCAGCGGTCAAAAACAAAGTAGCCCTAATGTCTCGTTGTCGGAGTTTTTGAGCCAAAGCGTCAAACTCATCACAAATGCGCCGCACTATCGCTCCAATGTCAGGCAAGTCACGATGACGATGACAGACTTGGTCAAGCCCTTCCCGAACAATTTGAACGAAGGAATTGTCAAGAGGCAATTTCCCCACAGTTCCCAAAACTTCATCAAAACTGCGAACTTTCCGAACGCCTTCTGTGACGCCTTGAAACAAAAGGTTGGTCAACTCATTCTCGGTTCGCTCCCAGTAACTGAAGCCGAAACTTCGTTCGTAACCCAAACTCGCCAACCGAAGGGCAATTGACGGCTCACCCGCAATTCGGCTCATCCCTTGATCAGTCACGCTAACACCGTCAACGAAACAGGGTTGAGCCAACTCCCGCAAGTTTGATGGTGCGAAACGCTGCCAATCAGCAAATCCCAAACCGTCAACGATGAGCAATACGACGCAATCGGCATCCGCTTGACGGACGATTTCGTCCGCCACTTGCGATTGACAAAGCACCCACTTTTGAACCCAACCGATTTTTGGCAAAAGGATGCGGTTCAATTCGCTCGTGAACGGATTGTGGTCACACCTGACAGAAGGTAACCTATGAACAAACCGTTCATCAACCGATAACGCTACCATCGGAATTTCGGGCTGCGGTTCTGTGCAGTCCAAGCCAGCAATTAGCGCTTCAACGCTCTCAAAAACCTGCACCTCTTCGTCCAAAAAAGCAAGTGAGAGCGGGTGCATCTGAGCCATGACAGGAGTTTGCCTAAGCAAAGATTGCAGTTCTTCAAGGCTCGCTGTTCGCACTTCAATCACCTGAGCCTCAAATTTTCGTAGGGCGCAATTTTACATTGCGCCAACAAATCTGAGTTGGCACGGAAATAAATCCGTGCCCCACAAATAAGTTAGTGCGGTCAATCGGTTCAGCAGGAGTCTTACTCTCCCATTTCACGCTCAAGCAACTTTTTCGCCTCTTCCCAACCTTTTTCAGTCAACTCCCAAATGCCTTGCGGTGAATCAGAACGAAGCAAACCGTCACGAACCATCCGATACCGTTCCCAATTTGCCTTCCTATGCCAACGCTTACCAGTTCCACTTGGAATGTTCTCAAGGTCTTTAGACTGTAAGTGAGGCTTTGCCATTTCAAAAACTCGTTCCAACACCTCTTTCGCTCTGCCTTGCCCACCGGTCTCTATCAGCGCTGTCAAAATTAGCGGACGGTAGAACTTTTCTGGCAGGCTTTTACCTCTTGGAAGTCTTTCTCCTCCACGCCTTCTGAAGTGGACTTCCTTTGCTGGCGCTTCTCCGCTCTGCCATGTCTCCTCTAACTTTTTGACTTCGCCCAACATCCATTTTACAAGTTGCAGTCTATCGCTCCCGATCAATTGAGCAAGTCCTGAGACAGCGGGATCATTGAGCCGTTCCTGTTCCTCTTCCAGCACCTTACGAAGTGCTTCAAGGGCTTGCATCACCCTATCCTGTGTTTCCGCCACCTTCCCACTCACCCCCGTCACCTCAATTTGGTTCAGTGGACAACCCAATGATTGTTTGCAAAATTGGGAAGGGCAAACTTCCCAGTGAGCCCAAGATTTTCTACCTCAGTCATCTCACTTCCGCTCGCTCAGCGATATGTCAATCCAGCCTTTACGGTAAAGTTGCTCAACGAGTGCAAGTAACCGTTCTGGTTTCAACTTCCTGTCAGTGACTGCTGCTTCCCAAACATGAGCCAAAGAGACGCTCCCGCTAACTCTCTGCCGTTGAGCCACCTCTCGCACCAACTTCAAGAGCGTTTCCTCGTCTTCCTCCAGTTGGAGCGGTTTATCTACCTCGCTGAGTTTTTTCTGGACTTCCCCTCGTTTGCTAATCCAACGATGCATGACTTGACAAATTTCGTTGAGCCGTTTATCGCCGTCTCGGAAGGACTTCACAACCTCACGGTTAATTTCACGCCCCAACCTTTGCCACTCTTTGTCAAGTTCCTCTAACGCCTTGTCCAACTCGCTCGTGTCCCTTTGGCGGATGACCCTCAGGAAAGTCGCACGGGCTTGGTCGTGCTGAAGACGAGCACCAAGTTCGCCAATTGCATTGAGCAGTTTTTGCATCACTTCGTCAACCAATCTTTCGTAAGAGCCTTCGGGGTCGTCCGCTGAATAGCGGGTGCTCAATCGTGAGTCGGTTATACCCCTCAGCAGCCTCTCATACTCTTGTGCCAACCGATTGAACTCGTTCGCCTCATCTTGGGCTCTCTTGCTCAAATTCGCCTTTATCTCGCGGAGTTCGTAGTCAAACTGCTCGTGGTCTTTGAGGGCATCTTGCCTGTGCTCGGCAAAGTGCTCCATTACCCGTTCAATCCAATCGTCCAGTTGTTGCCTCAAATCTGCATAGCGGTCGGGGATTTTGGTTCGCAATTCATCCGCTTCACTCGCAACGGCTCTCCAACCATCCAAACCCTTCAGCAACGATTCCAGTCTGCTTACCCGTTCCTTCAGAGTTCCAATTTCCGCCAAAGTTTTGCGAAGTTGCTCGGAGATTTCAGCCAACTCTTTGAGAGCGGTTGAGAATTCGTCCATCGTTCGCAGTCGCTCAGTTCTGCTTTCTATCCGCTCAAAATCCGCAGCGGCTCTCTGCAAATCGCTGGCAAGCCTTTGCGTCTCTTTGAGCAACTGGCGGCGTTGGTCATCCAGCCATTCAGCCAACCTCAGCGAAAGTTCAACCTTTCGCTCCAATTCTCGCATCGGCAATTGAACGCGGGCTGAGTGGAGCGCATCGGCATGTTGCTTGGCTTCTTTGGCTATTTGCTCCGCTTTTTGACGAACGAACTCTCTCAATGTGCCGATGGTTTGGCTGAGTTCGTAGCGAGCCTCGTCCCACTGGGTTTCGTCTTCAGTGTAAGTTTTGGCGACGATTTGGTTCAGAGCCGTTTCGTGCCTGCGGACATCATCAGGGAAGTGAACTCGCAACGGCTCAATGAGCCGCCAAATCCTTTCCGCCTCGCCCCGTATTTCGTCGGGGTTGATTTCGGCGACCGCTTCACGAACTTTGGTCTCGTCGTAGTCCAAACTCCCGCGAGTTTTCGCCAATTCAAGGGCGAAGGTAATTTCCTTTTCGTGAGCGCCCCACTTGCGGGCTAATTTCACCAACTCATCGCGCCCAATTTGCTTGACAGTTTTGGTGCGACCGCCAACACGAACCTTCGTGTCGCTCCCAAACTCACGCACCCACTCTCTCATCTTCCGCTCCAACGGGTGTTCGGTGAAAGTGACTTCAACCCTTCGCCCCTCCAAAGTTCTCATCTCTCGGACTTTGAGCAACTCCATGTTTTCCAAGCGATTAACAACCGCATCCAACTGCGACGCCGCTATGTCAAACACTTTCGCCAATTCCTCGCGGGGCATAATTTTTGCCCTCGTGCCTTGCTTTTCGCTCCCTGTCAGACCGCCTTTAAGCAAGACAGTTTGATAGCGCTTCAAATCGTTCTCGCTTTGCCGCCCCGTCACAAGCGGTTTGTAGTCGGGATACAACTCGCTGCATTTTTGTGCGAAAATGTTCTCAACGAGCGTTTCCCCTGCGCCCTTGACAGTGATGCCAACTCCTTGCAACTTGTCGGGCAAAAGCAAAGCGAGTATGTGCCTTATCGCCGGTCTCATCAAGTTCGTCTGGAGCAGTTGTTTGTCGTGGTCGGGAGTCTCGCGGTGAGATATTTCGGCGTAGATGAACATCGTCAGGTTCAAAAGCACCATCGCTGTGCAGTGGTGCGGGCTCATGATGTCCCGAAAAACATGCAAGTCGCTTGGATACTCATCGTAGTGGCGGTTCAAGTTCAATCGGAAATCAACGATGGGTTCGCCTCTGGTCGTAACGACTTCGCCGACGATGTCTTCGGGTTGTTCAAGCAAGAAAAACCTCATCACCAAGTCAACATCGTCGCTTCTCGGCTGCCACCTTGACAAATCTTCTTCCCTCTCGCTGACAGCGACAGCGAGTTTCCGCTCCGGGAACAAGTGTTGAGTTCCTTCAAAACTGCCTTCCAGCAAAACGGAAGCGACCCGCATTCGGGCAATTTCCTCTTCCTCGCCCTCCCTCGGATGCCCTATCCATTTCGTCTGCTCGCCAGCGCTTCGCTTGGGGAACAACTCAGGCAGTATGAACCTGACGAAGGCAATTTTTGCGACCTGCCATTTCCAGTGCTCAGGGGTATCGTGCCACCATTTGTTGCGGAAGCGGTGCAGAAGTGCCGTCAGGACATCAAGGGTCACACCTGTTCGGCGCAGCGCCGCTAAGGCGAGGTGATTATGAGAAGGTTCGTAAATGTGCGTTCCGAGGAAGCCCCATGCGTTTGCCAAAGTGTCAATTTCCTTCCAGACGCCGTATCGCTCTGCCACTTTTCGGTGAACGCCTTCAGGGAACATGCACAGGAAACGGATAGCCCGTTGAAAGTCGGGGTTATCGCGCACGATGGGTTCGTTGAGCAGCGTCCGCATGGTCGTTGTGATTTTTTGCCCCTGCCCCTCAAAAACAATTCGCCCTTGCTCGTAGTCGTTCGCAAGTTCCCAAGCAGTGTATTGCTTTCGCTTCTCACGCCAGTGATAGGCGATGCTTCTGAAAGCGGCGATGACCGTTCTCGGTCCGTTGCTCAAATCTTTCCGTTCGCAAATTTGCCCCAATGCTTCCAACGCAGCCTCGTCAACGATTTCTTTCGCCTCAGGCGCGTAAGTTCGGCAGAGTTGTTCCCAAAGGCTCTTTGGAAAGTCGCGAGTGTAAGCGTCTTGAAGGTTGAGGAAAGCGCCGTAGTCCTGAATTCGCTGTATCATGTCGCCTGCTTGCTCAAACAAGCGTTCCTCAATTCTGTTCGGCAATCCCCAGAACATCCCCGCAGGACAATCCAAAGCCCTGAATGCGTGGACGAACATCCTCATTTGCTCAATCCTTTCGTGACCGTTCGGTTGGTCAACGAAGTTTTGAACCTCATCGGCGAACACGACGAGCCCTTTGAACCCGCCAGCGCGGGCGAAGTCCGAACCTTCCTTCAGGAAGTCAGCCATTTGAGGTGCGCTCATCAAACTCAACCGACCTTGTCGGAGCAAATCCTCAACGATTCGGCGAGCCTCTTCCCTTGACACCCTCTGTCTGCGGGCAACATCGTTGGCGAGTTCATCAACAGCCTTGCCGCGAAAGCGTTCGTAGAGGCTCTCTGCGTCCCTCGCCACATCAGGTCGCTTTTCCTTCAAGCGGTGAGCAAGCCATTTCGTTGTCGCAAGCAACATGTCGTCCCACGAGTAGAACAGGAAAGGCGGAACGGCGATTATCCCCTCGCGCTCGCATTGATGCCAGAGCCAAATCATCGTTGCCGTCTTCCCGTAGCCGTATTCTCCCGAAACATAACCGAGCATTGGTTTCCCCGATGAAAGCCTTCGCAAAATCGGGTCTCTAAGTTGCCTTTGGACGGACTCAAAAGCGTAGAAGACTGAAGCGACGAACTCGTAGTTGTTGCGGACAAGTTCTGGAGTTTCGGCGATGTCTTGAGCCTTCACCGTCGTGACGATAGGTTGAAGTTGCTCCAACTTTTCCATCAACCGAGGAAATTCGTTTCGCATCGTCACTCACCTCGCAAATCACAAAGCATCAAAAGGCACAACTAACTCCCACAAGTTTCGGGGCTGGTCGGCAAGTGGCGGGTAGCCCAAACTTCGCAATCGTTCAGAAATTTGCTCAATGTCCTCGGTCGTCAAATCCAAGCGAACTTTCGGCACCTGGTCATCGGCTGCGTGGACGGAAATGAGCAAAACCCGCTCAAACCTGCACAGTCGGCAACGGCGCAAGGCATCTCGGATGACATCGCGGTGGGAGAGCAAGTTGTCAACGATGGCGAAACGGCAGCGTTCATTGGGAGAAATGAGTGAAGCGAAAGGGAAATAAGCGATGCGCCCAAACCCAAACCTTTGCCATTCCTTGCACCAAACCCAAGCGAGGAAAGTTTTGCCAACACCGTGAGTGCCAAACAAGTTAGCAACATCGCTGACACGCAAAAAGTCCAACAACTGCTCACTTGCCGACCTTTGGCTTCCCGTCAACCAATCCCATCTCGCTTCCGCCCGCAACCTGTTGAGCAATGCCACATGTCGGTTCATCATTGCTCACTCTCCAACCAAATCCGCAACCTCTCACCCACCGGGAGGGCGAGGCTCCTGCCGAACCCCAAATTTGACCTCAAGTGAGAGGACTGACTTCAACACTGACACGATAATCCAACCGCTGCAACATTGAAACGCAATCTTCCCAAGTCAACCCAAATGCCACCACATCAGCCAGACCCAACCTTGCGACGATGTCACGCAAAGTTTCGTAGTCTTCTTCGGCGAAGTCCCCTTCCCGCATCACTTCTTCAGCCCAATCAACTAACTCGCTAAGCCCTATCCTGCCGTTCAGGTAAGCCAACAGTTTTTCAACGACCTCACGCTTTGTCACGAGCATCGTTTTCACCACACAATCGCCCACCGGGAGGGCGAGACTCCTGCCGAGCCCGAAATTATCGGCAAGTCGTGAGTTGGGCAATTCGGCAGGTCGGAGAAAATTTGGGCTCACCAAAAAGGTTCGCATCCAAAGTCTTTCACACAACAGGCAGGTTCGTCAACGAGGACGGTCGCATCAAAGGCTTCCTGTGGGCAAAGGTTTCGTCAAGATGAGCCAGCGCCCGAAACCGCCTTCAGTGCCCAACCCGAAGAAACCGTTCGGTCGCCTGTAATCGTAAGTCCGTTCCGCCATGTCCAAAACTTTCTCCAACCCGTCCAAATCGGTCAGGCAAATTTTGCTCAGCAACCTCAATCGCTCGTCGTCCAAATGCATCCTCACGCCGTAATCTCGTTGCCATTTCGGATGCCGATACAAAGCGTTGACAGCCCAGAGCAGAGTTTGAACGGAGCAACTTGCCCGCCTCTTGAAAACATCGCCCTTTGAGCCGAAGACAACAGGTGGGTTGAGTTCCTTCAGCCAATTCAATGCGCCGCGAACGCTGTTGTTGCTGAAGGCGATTTGTCCTGAATCCACACCGTAAACCCGTTCTGCCGACTCAACGACAACGCCGACCAATTGCGAAGCATTTTTCCCGCTCAAACTCCATTCGCCCCGCTCCCAAAGCCAGTCGCAAATGGTGGCATAGGCAAACGAAAAGTAAGTGTCAGGCTGAACCCAATGCAAAGTGTAAAGGTGGACATGAACTGCCTCGGCGAGCAAGTCGCGCCTTGTGTCCATCAACTTCCTCAACCGCTCACCGAACTCGCTCAAACTCCAACCATCCAAAACGCCCATCTGGCGGAGAGAAGGAACGATGACCTTTGAAACTGTGCCTTTGCCGTATCCAAGTGCGGCACTTAGACTGTCAAGTGACAAATTCTCGTTTGCGGTCAGGCGCAAAGTTGTTGCGACTACATTGGGCGTCGTATTGTGTTGGATATGGAATGGCAATTTCTTCGCCATCCTCAAATCGCCTCCGCTGAGTCCTCTCACCCCTTTGCAAATGCTTTAGACCACATTGCCCCATTCAAGTGGATTGTTCAGACGGACGGCTGCGAGCCATTTGTCTCTTTTTTCCGCTTCCAAAACCTTGTTGCGCCACCTGTGCCACTCAGAGGCGACTTCAACGGAAATTTTTGCGCAACCTTCTTCAAGCATCAGGCAGCGGGTTAGAAAATCTTCCAACTCCGCATGCCAAATCACTTCCCCACCAGTTGCCATCTCGTTCAAGCGAAACCAAGTTGAAAGCACCCAAGTCACGTTGAGCGGGTGACATTCTCTTCGGCGGCGGAAAACCCAAAACCTGTTGGAGGCGTCTCGCTCCAGAACTGGCGGGTTCAGCGCCTTGAGCCAATTTAACGCACCCCTAACGCTGTTTGTGCTGAAGGCAATTTGCTCGGCAGGAATTTGGTAAAACTCAGCGCCTCGCTCAACCACCAAGCCGACGAGTTCAGAGGTGACTTTTCCCGTCAACGCAACTTCACCGCGCTCCCAAAGCCAATCGCAAATCGTTGCGTAAGCGAAAGAGAAACGAACGGAAGGGTCAAAACGGTGCATTGTGTAAAGGTGACCGTGAACCGCTTCAGCCAAAAGTTCAGGGTGATTTTGAAGCAGACAACGAAGCCGCTCACCAAAAGGCGCTAACGAACCATCACGAGCAAGAACGCCAAGTTGGTTAAGGAAAGCCTTTATCTTGCCCCAAGTGCTTTGAGAAAGTCCCGTTATGCGGTGAAGTGGTTCTAAAGTTCGCAACCAAATCTCCATCATCTGAGGCGTCGTGTTGTGCTGGATGTGAAACGGTAAAATTCCCTTTCGCCGCTGTTTTCGTTTTTGTGACTTATACCGCTCAGCCTGCTCCATCACCTTGAGGAGCCTTTGGAGCAAAGGTGGTAAAGCATCTCGCTCCGACACCTGCTGACGCTCCTTCCTTCAAGTCGCTTTGTCCAGTCTGCCGTTGAGATTTTGCACCGCTTCTATAAAAGCGACCAAGTTGTGAAGGACACGGAGCCAGCGGAACTGTTTAAGAGCGAGCAAGTTGTGACAGAAAGGACACTCGTGCCTTAACTGCTCTTTCACTTCTCGCACTTTCTCCAACGGCGCAGTCTTCATGCTTTTGGAGTGGCGGGCAAAGTGCAATTGCGGTGCTTTGACGAAAAGCAGGTTGCCAAATCCTCCTGCCTTCCACCAACCGGTGCTGTCAAAACTGGTCGGCTCAATGCCGCTCTCTGCCAGCCGAAGCAAATAAGTTGGGTTGCCGATGCCGAAGATGTGAAGTTTTTGACCGTTGGCTGCGGTTTCTTCAACGAGGGCTTTGAGGAGTTTCAGGGCTCGCTCTGACAGCATGTTGACGCTTCCGTTCGGACCAGATGTCCCGAAACTTCCGAAGGCGACATAGTCAACTCCCAACTCATGCCACTTCCGTGCAGCGAAGACAACTTGGTCAACTGTCCTCCCATGCACAACTCCAATCACTTTCTTCGTGTTCCTTGTCCCATGTCCCGTGTTCCCATCCCAACCCAGCCACCTCAAAAACAACTCGCCCATCGTCAGCGTTTCCTTGATTTTCCGTTCCACATCCCTGTCGCTGTCACGCGAGGTTGGCACATGGTCAGGCAGGACATAAAAGTCAGCCCACTTCTCGCGCCCGTAAAGTTCCCGCAACTGACGGCAAAGTGCGTCGTAAGTCAGTTTGCCGATTTGGACTTGATAGCCACCGCTGTCAAACATCAGGGACGCGGGGCGCGGGACGGGGGACGGGCAACAGAGCGCAGAAGAGTCGCCTTCGCGCCATGACTTGAGAAGGCGGAGGGTTGAAGGCTCAACGAAAAGGGGCGAAATGATGATGCGCTCAAAGGGATTGAAAGGCGGTTGAAAGTTGTAACCCTCAAAGAAGCGACGAACAAGGGCACGAATTTGAGATGCGTCGGAAGTCAAGCCGACATAGAACTGCCACGATGGGGACGCGGGGCGCGGGACGAGGGACGAGGAGTTGAGGGGCAATTGCCAGATGGCAAGGGGGCGACGGTTGCCGTCGGGCGTCTCAACGCCGATGCGGACGAAACCGAGCCGATGATAAAAGCCGTTAGCAGGCAAATCAACGGGACATTTGAGCCGCAGGACAGAACAGCCTCGCTGCTTTGCCTCGTTGATGACTGCTTGCACAAGCGCTTTGCCAACGCCTTTGCCTCGCCACTCAGGTGCGACGACGATTTCGTAAATGGTTGCGTGACCATCCTTGCAGCAGCGAAAGTGAACAAAGCCGATGATGCGGGACGAGGGACGAAAGGCAGGAGACGGGTTCAAAATGGCGACGAAAATTCGGCGCTCGTTGACGGCTTGTTGGAGGGTTGGCAACCTCACAAAACCCAACTCGCGCCGATGCCCATCGGCAAGTTTTTTGACCGCCTTCAAATCCTTCTTCCTCGCCAACCGAACTTCAACACCCATGATGACCACCTCTCAAGCCTTTGCCTTTGGGTCGGCAAAAATTTTGATGCGAAGAGCGTCAGAATTTGTCACGGTCAGACGCGTAAAAGGAGAGTGGGCAACATGGGGCGATTAAGTTGGCTTTTAGGCGTCGTTTTACTCTTGGGGCGGAGTTTGGCTAATGCTCCACAGCCTTTCCGCTTCTCCGATGACTTCGGCAAATATCAAGCAGGCAGCATCGGTGAGCCCAATTGGGAAGTGACAAACATTGGGTTTGAGGTTCGCGATGGAGCAATGCGAGCCGAGGTCGCTGCCGGGAGAGGTTACGCAATTTTGAAGACCTTGCCGATGGGGCGAACTGTCACCGTTGAGGCAAACCTTGTCGTTCATAAAGCGATTAGCGCCGATTGGAAAGTTGCGGGCGTTGGCGTTTTCGTTGACGAGCGTAACTACTGGCACATCGCCCTCGTTGAATCGCCCGATGCGCAAGGCAAAAAGCACTTCGCCGAATTGCACCAAATGCTTGACGGCGTTTGGCTCTCCGATGTTCAAGACCCGACCCGCTTGACGACCGAAGAGGAAACGGGTGGGTTTGATTGGGAGTATGGGCGAACCTATCGGCTGCGCATCGTCTTGAGCAAGGAACGAATTGCTGGCGAGGTTTTTGATGCCGAAGGCAAATTACGCTTCCGATGCATCAGGCGGCTTGACAACCGTGCGGTGGCTTTCGGGCGACCGATGCTGACTTGTGGTGGGTTTGCCGCAACTTTTGATGATGTCAAGGCGGAGGTGAATGAACCCATGCCCGAACCGAAACGAGAGCGCAAAACTTACCCGTCGTTTGTCTCCCGTCCTTTCCCTCACGCCCCGCGTCCCGTCAAAGCCACCGGCTTCTTCCGCACCGAGCAAATCAACGGCGTTTGGTGGCTCATTGACCCGAACGGCTACCCGACTTTGAGTATCGGCACTGACCATGTGAACTACTTCGTCCATTGGTGCGAAAAGTTGGGCTATGCACCCTACCACGAAAATGTCAAGCGCAAGTATGGCAGCGAGGAAGCGTGGGCAAAGGAAGCGGTGCGAAGGCTTTTGTCGTGGAACTTCAATGTTTTGGGGGCGAACAACTCTGTCAAGGCTCGCTATCAAGGTCTGGCTCACACGGAGTTTTTGGCGTTCGGCAGCGATTTCGCTTCGGTCGCTGACATCGTGCCCAAAGTTCACTGGACGGGCTTCCCTGATGTCTTTGACCCTCGCTTTGAGCGCTTTTGCGATTTGCGTGCAAAGCAACGATGTGCTCCGAACAAAGATGACCCTTGGCTTTTGGGCTACTTTTTGGACAACGAACTTGAGTGGTGGGGCAAGTCGGGGCGACCTTGGGGCATGGCAGAAGAGGCTTGGAAGAAGCCCGATGACCGAGCATGCAAGCAAGCGTTGGTGCGAATTTTGCGCGAGTTTTACCGAGGCGACATCAAAGCATTCAACGCCGACTTTGGAACGAACTTCGCAAGTTTTGAAGATTTGCTGGCATCACAAACGCCGTCACAGCCGTTGAACGAACGAGGTCAAAAGGCGTTGATGGCGTTCGTGCATGAAGCAGCGGAGCGATACTTTCGCATCACCGCACAAGCAATCCACAAATACGACCCGAACCACTTGAACTTGGGCTGCAGGTTCGCTTGGGACGCGCCTGAACCTGCTTGGGAGATGGCGGGCAAATACTGCGACATCGTCACCGTCAACCTTTACCCTCGCATTGACCTTGAGCGAGGTGTCGTTTTGGGCGTTGAAGAGCACTTGCGCAAACGCTACGAAATTTGCAAAAAGCCCATCATCGTGACCGAGTGGAGTTTCCCTGCCCTTGACGCAAAAGACAGTCAAGGGCGACCGTTGCCTTGCAAGCACGGCGCTGGCATGCGCGTTGACACGCAGGAGCAAAGGGCTCGCTGCTACGCCATCATGCAACGGACACTTTTCTCGCTGCCTTTCATCGTCGGCTCGCACTATTTCATGTGGGTTGACGAACCAGCGTTGGGCATCTCAAGCACTTTCCCAGAAGACAGCAACTACGGCTTGGTCAACGAAGCCGATGAGCCATATCCCGAATTGACGGCGATGGCGACAAAAGTGAATGCGCAAATGGTTGCACTGCATGGCGGCATGACGGCAGAACTTTCAGCGGCGCTTGTTCCACTCCAAAAACTCGTCTTTGTCCGTAATTCAGGCAAAGTAAGCGCTGACTTTACGCTTGCCGTCTGGGTTAATGGCGAGCGTTTTGACCATCGCATCAGGCTTGAAGGTGGAAGTGCGCAAATCATTAGCCTTAAGACCGACTTGCCTGAAAACGAAGCCGTTTACATCCGAGCCGTTTGCGACCCAGAGGATGAAGTGCCAGAGCAAAACAAAGCAGACAATGTGGCGGAGGCAATCTTGCCACCGAAGGGACATGGGACACGGGGCACGGGACAAGTGAAAGGAGTTTGTGCGGTTGCGTGGAACCCGACGGGAAAGACTTTGATGGATGTGCCCATTAGCGTTCCCTTGCCTCGCTCCCTTCAAGGTTTTGAGGACATCATCGTCAAAGATGCGAGGGGCAATGAGTTGCCTTCGCAAGTGAGCGTCAAGTTGAATTCGGTCATTGTTTTGGTGAAGGAGTTGAAGCCATACAACGCCGTGACATTGTGGCTCAGTGGGGAGAAAGAAAGGAAAGGCATCCGACGAGCCTCAACTCCATTTGCTGTCCACCACGCAGCAAAAGGGAAGGGCTACACCATTGAAACGCCGACGCTTTTGCTCATCAAGGATGAACCTGACGGCGACGCTTTTGACCGAATCTTATTGCGGGACACGGGACAAGGGGCACGGGACACGGGAAGGGAGGGCGAGGCTCCTGCCGAGCCGAGGTTTGGATTGCGGGACAGAACGGAACGGGACGAGGGGATTGAACTGGGGAGTTTTACGCCGCTGATTTGGCAAGTTGTCGCTGAGCAAAACTTGTGGGTGCGACCTGACAGCGTTGAGCGGATGGAAGTCGTGGAAGTCGGTCCAGCAAGGCTCGTGGTGGACATCACTTTTGTCAAGGGACAAGGGACATGGGACACGGGACAGGTGATAACGGAGGTTGGGGCTGGTGGGAAGTTTGAACCGCTGAGGGTTGAGCCGCAGCCGTTTCGGTGCGCTTACAGGTTCACCTTCTTTGCCGACCAGCCGTTTTTCCTTGCGCAATGCCTTTGGGTTGAAAACATTGGCGGACGGGCATGGCAATGGCGTGGCTATTACCACTACACGCCTTCACGCATCGGAGGCAATTCCGCTGACGATGAGGTTGGCGGACCAAATGTGCCTAACTATTGGCTTTCGTTTGCATCGTGGCGTGACCCGAAATTGAAGGTGCATTATGGCGTCGTCCCGTTGCGAGAAGACGAACGG
>Ga0209289_100678_pt1 | contig 16128 bp, 17 predicted proteins | sample GXS110809BmetaG_FD_184121 | JGI IMG/M metagenome (GOLD analysis project Ga0209289, IMG submission 184121) | Hot spring microbial communities from Gongxiaoshe hot spring, China to study Microbial Dark Matter (Phase II) - GXS 110809B (SPAdes)... ...
CGCGTAGCGTTGGCGTCCTCGCCGACAGGTACAGTGCGTAGCGTTGGCGTCCCGCCGACGGGTACAGTGCGTAGCGTTGGCGTCCCGCCGACGGGTACGGCGCGTAGCGTTGGCGTCCCGCCGACGGGTACAGTGCGTAGCGTTGGCGTCCCCGCCGACGGGTACAGCGCGTAGCGTTGGCGTCCCCGCCGACGGGTACAGCGCGTAGCGTTGGCGTCCCCGCCGACGGGTACAGTGCGTAGCGTCGGCGTCCTCGCCGACAGGTACAGTGCGTAGCGTTGGCGTCCCCGCCGACGGGTACAGTGCGTAGCGTCGGCGTCCCGCCGACGGGTACAGTGCGTAGCGTTGGCGTCCTCGCCGACAGGTACAGTGCGTAGCGTTGGCGTCCTCGCCGACAGGTACAGTGCGTAGCGTTGGCGTCCCGCCGACGGGTACAGTGCGTAGCGTTGGCGTCCCGCCGACGAAAGATTTGGGCTATGCAACCTCAGGAATACCGACGAATGTATGAGCGCGAGGGCGACTACTGGTGGTTCGTGGCGCGGCGTCGCCTTGCGCGAGCGTTGCTCTCTGCTTACTTGCCTTCCCTCACGGGCGCGATGCTGGACGCGGGCTGCGGCACGGGCGCGCTGCTCGCCGAGCTGAACACGCTGGGGTTCGCCGTCGGCGTCGATTTCGAGCGCGAGGCGCTGCGCCTGACCCGTCAGCGCGGCACGTTCCCCGTCGTGCAAGCGCGTCTGGAGGCGCTGCCCTTCGCCAGTGAATCGTTTCAGATTGCCTTCGCCCTCGATGTGCTGGAGCATCTGCCCGACGACCGCCCCGCCCTGCACGAGTTGTATCGCGTGCTACAGCCAGGCGGCTATTTGATTATCACTGTGCCCGCCTACCGCTGGCTCTGGAGCAAGCACGATATCGCGCTGGCGCATTATCGTCGCTACACGGCGCGGGCGTTGCAGGCGCGCCTGTGCGAGGCGGGGTTTCAGGTGCGCAAGCTCTCCTACTCGCTATGCGTGCTGATGCCGCTGATTGCGCTAACGCGCTGGCTGGATCGACTGCGTCCGGGCGCGCCTGCCGCGACGGTCGTACCTGTGCCTGCGTGGGTCAATCGCGCCCTGATACGCCTGCAGGACTGGGAAACACGCCTGCTGCTGCGCTTCAACCTGCCGTTTGGCGTGAGCCTCGCGGCGGTAGCGCAGAAGGTCTAATACCTACTGAGGTTTCAAGTGTTGCAAATCGTCGGCGGGACGCCGACGCTACGAACGCGCTTCGCGTAGCGTCGGCGTCCCGCCGACGATTTGCAACACTTGAACTCGTGACTAATATAACCGTAGCAGGAGAAACCCTGCCTGAATCGTATACCTTTCCCGATGCCACAGCCTGATTTGAAATCGATTCTTCACGCCCTGCTGTTCGTGGCGGAAGCGCCGCTGAGCATTCAGACACTCTGTGAGGCGACGGGCGAGTCCGCCGACGCTGTCGAAACCGCCCTGCGCGAGCTGCAGACGGAGCTTGCCGAGCGCGGCGCAATCCAGCTGATGCAACTTGCGGGGGGCTATCAGCTCGCCACGAAGCCCGAATACGCCTTCTATATCGCACGGCTACTGAACCCGCCGCAGAAACGGCTCTCGAGAGCCGCGCTGGAGACGCTCGCGATTATCGCCTACGAACAGCCCATCACACAGGCGCAGATCGACGCCCTTCGCGGCGTGGACAGCAGTCACACTGTGCGGCAACTGCTCGCCCGCGGGTTGATTCAGGAACTCGGACGCAAAGACGCGCCGGGTAAACCCACCCTCTACGGCGTCACTCCCCAGTTTCTACACTACTTCGGGTTGAATAGTCTGGAGGAGCTGCCTGAGAAGCCGAGGGAAGAATCTTAAGTCAGGTCGCTACCTATCGGTTTTGAGAGGGCGAGATTCCTCGCTCCGCTCGGAATGACAAAGCGGTTTTCGCGAAGGTGAACTTGTCATTCCGAGTCGAAGGCGAGGAATCTCGGCGTAGGTGGCGATTTGGGTATTCTTATGCCAACTTGGGTTTCAAGTGTCGCATTCCGCCCTCACCCCCTGCCCCCTCTCCCGCGACGCGGGAGAGGGGGAACCCTACAACGTGGCGCACGCACTCAACTCCCCTCTCCCACGCGGTGGGAGAGGGGCTGGGGGTGAGGGCAAACAACAGCGGGCGCGCCGTTCCACGAAGGTTTTGTCTCGTTTGAAACCCCGACTGGTATTATGGCGCGAGTCGCTCCCGTTTCCAGTTTCCGTCAGGCTGGCGCGTGTAGAGCAGCCGATCGTGCAGGCGGTTAGGACGCCCCTGCCAGAACTCGAACGAGTCAGGCACAAGGCGATAGCCCCACCAGTAGGATGGTCGCGGCACGGCGACGCCCTCAAACTGGCGTTCTACCTCCGCCATGCGCTGCTCGAGCCATGCGCGGTTAGGAATAGGTTCGCTTTGGGGCGAAACCCACGCCGCGAGTTGATGCCCGCGGGGGCGCGTCGCAAAATAAGCGTCCGCTTCCGCGTCGTCCACCCGCTCCACGCGCCCCCGCACGCGCACCTGACGCTCCAGCGCGCCCCACCAGAACACCGCCGTCGCATACGCGCGATGCGCCAGCTGCCTACCCTTCGGACTGCGACTGTTGGAGTAAAACGCCAGCCCCCGCTCATCGAACCCGCGCAGCAGCACGAACCGCGCGTCGGGGTTGCCCTGCGAATCCACAGTCGCCAGACACATCGCGTTCGGCTCGACAATCTCGGCGTTCAGGGCGTCCTGCAGCCACTGCCGAAATAGCGCGAACGGGTCGTCGCCCGCCGTTTCTTCGGTTAGCTCGCCCAGTTCATAACTTTTGCGAATCCGATCGACCATCGGACTACTCCAGGGGAATCAACTCGATATTTCGGAAGTGAATCTCCCCGCCTTCCGATTGCAGGGCGATTTTGCCCGCCACAATCTCCGCGCCAGAACCTTCATTCACCACCTCGCCGTTCACTTTGAGCGTGATTTTATCGCCCTGCACGATGATCTCGTACTGGTTCCACTCAGGCGCAGGCTTCTCGGCAGTCTTCTTACGCCAGCGATGGCGTTCGGCGTTTTTGTCGATGTATTCGGGATCGGTCACGAGCGGCGCGCCATCGATGAGCCAGAAGTCGCCCGAATTCATATGCATTAGCTGCGCCTCCACCGAGCGGGGCCAGATTTTATGTTCGCCATGCACGCGCAGCAGCACGCCGCTGTTGCCGGGCGGTTTGCCAGGCGCCCAGCGCCACTCCAGTTTCAGAATGTAGTTCGTGTAGTCCTTCTCCGTGTAAATGTAGCCGAGCGGCTCGCCCTTGCAAATGAGAATCCCGTTCTCCACGCGCCAGACATCTTCCATCTTCGCGTTCGGGTCGGCAAGATAGGCTTTCCAGCCCGTCAGGTCGCGTCCGTTGAATAACTTAATTGCCTTCGCTTGGGCAGGGGCGGCTTGCTGAGTCGCCGTTAGCCCCCAGTAGCCCATCACCATCGCCAAGCCGATTGTCCAGAGTGTTCGCATCGGTTTCCTCCCGTGTCGAACGAAATTCGAGCAAATCGTGGCGTTTCCTGCACGGCGCACTGGTATACTATGCGGTAGAGGTGAAGACCATGCGACTTGCATCCGTTGGATTGGCGCTGCTGTTTGCGCTCACCGCTTGGGCGCAGGAGTTGAAAGTGGGCGACCCCGCGCCCGCGCTCCCCGTCGCGAAGTGGATTAAAGGGCAACCCGTCAAGCAGTTTGAACCCGGTAAAGTCTATGTCGTCGAGTTCTGGGCAACATGGTGCGGTCCCTGCCGACAGACTATCCCCCACCTGACCAAACTCGCCGAGCAATATAAAGACAAAGTGACAATTATCGGCGTCAGCGTGTGGGAGCGCGTCGACGAGAAGAACCCCGAAGCCCACATCCAGCGCGTGGAGAAGTTTGTGCAGGATATGGGCGACAAGATGAACTATGTGGTGGCGGTCGACAACGCCGAGGGCGTCATCGCCAAAGCGTGGATGGACGCCGCAGGGCAAGACGGTATCCCCACCGCGTTCGTCGTTGACCAGCAGAAGCGCATCGTGTGGATTGGACACCCGATGGACGGTCTCGACGGCGTGCTGGAGCAAGTGGTGGCAGGCAAGTTCGACTGGAAAGCCGAAGCCGAGCGCCAGCGACGCCAGCGCGAGCAGATGGAAGCCATCCAGAAAGACTATGCAGAATATGTCCAGTTCATGCAGCAGCGCAAGTATGAGGACGCGCTCAAAAAACTCGACGAGATGATCCCGAAATACACCGAGTTTCCGACGCTGAAGGTCATTCGCTTCGAGACGCTACTGCGCGCCGACGAGAAGCAGGCGTATGCTTACGCGCTCCAACTGGCGCAGAACGATTTCAAGGACAACGCCCAGATATTGAACCAGATTGCGTGGACGATTGTGGACGACGAGACCAACCCGCCGCTCCAGTCGCCCGACTATCAGGCGGCGATTACGATTGCCCGACGCGCCGTCGAACTCACCCAAGAGCGCGACCCGATGATTCTGGACACACTCGCCTACGCCTACTTCAAGCACGGCGATGTGCAGAACGCGCTCAAGTATCAGAAGATGGCGGTAGATTTACTGGAGAAGGACGCCTCGATTGACGAATCGGTGAAGCAGGAGATTCGCGACCGCTACGAAAAGTTCAAGAAGGCGGCGGCGGGGAAGCCGTAGGCGACGGGGAGCAAGCGCTTGTCCCCGCCTTCGTCGCCTCGGCGAGCCAGTCCACGACCGCCTTCAGGTCGCCGCCCGTCTCGTCGTAGATGCGCAGCTGGCAGTCTGCGCTGGTACCCTCTTTGACGATTTTACGGGCATGCTTGACGGCGTCCCAGCTGCCGAGCTGCTCCGCGTAGGGACGCAGCAGCGCGAGCAACTCTTCGACCAGCTCGTCGAAGGGGACGCTTTTCCCCGCCCCAAAGTCGATTAGCTCGCCGCGCACACCATGCCGCACCGCACGCCACTTGTTCTCACGAATGAGATCCCGATGGTAAATCCGCCACGAGCGGTTCCCCAACCGCAAATCCACCAGAAACGCCGTCAGCGCCTGCACAATCGCCGTGATGCACACGGCGTCCTCAATGCGCGTACACACATCGCACACGCGAAACTCCAGCGTCTTGTATTTCGGGTGCGGGCGCACATCCCACCAGACTTTCGTGCGGTCGTCAATCACGCCCACGCGCTCCAGTGTACTCATGAACAGGTCGTAATCCGCGTAGGAGGCGAAGAAGTCGGGGATGCCCGTACGCGGGAGAGTCTCGAACACCACGCTGCGGTACGACATCAGCCCTGTGCGCCTGCCATCCCAGAACGGCGAGCTGCAGGAGAGCGCAAGCAGATGAGGCAAAAAGTAGCGCGCCTGATTAAAGATATCGATGGTCAGTTCCAAATCGCCGATGCCCACATGCACATGCATCCCGAAGATGAGCAGGCGGCGGGCGATGTCCTGCATATTCTCTTCAAGGGCTTTATAGCGCAGGCGTGGGGTGATGGTCTGGTCCATCCAGCGCGAAAACGGGTGCGTGCCCGCCGCCACGATGCGCTTGCCCTGCGACTCGGCAATCTCCACGAGCGCGCCGCGCAGCCGACACAGTTCCTGACGCACCTCCTGAATGTTGGAGCAGACATGGCTGCCCACCTCAATCTGCGACATCATGAACTCTTCTTTGACCTGATCCTGTAATCGCACCCGCCCATCGGGGAGGATTTTCGAGACATAAGAATCGAGTGCGCGGGTCTCCGCGTCCACAATCTGATACTCCTCCTCGACGCCCAGCGTCAGCGGCACGCCCTTGAACATGGGTATCACCGCAGAGTTAAATACTTTGTGATGTGCCAGAATCCTTCAACTAAGCGTCCTCCGTAGGGCAAGATGCTAATATCAACTGAGGTTTCAAGTAGTACAAATCGTCGGCGGGACGCCGACGCTACGGACGTGCTTCGCGTAGCGTCGGCGTCCCGCCGACGATTTGCACTACTTAAACGCGCGATTGGTATTACACTACTTGAACCCCCAATCGGTAGAACACGACGGCAGGAATGCCGTTGCCTGATGTTTGTCGCTTCGTCGAAAAAAAAGTACAACATGTAGAGGCGAGCTGCCTCACTGACACACAAATATTGCACAAAATGCGCAAAGTGACAAACTTCAGGCGACAGCAGGCGATTTTTTTTGCGGTAGGCGCTACTGTCGCAACCCCTTCTCGCGCAGAAGTTGGTCAATCCACTGCCTTTGGGCGTCGGTGAGCGGCGGGGGCGGGTCTTGCGTGTAGTCGATCAGTCGGTGGTAGCGTCCCTGTTCGTAGGCACGGTCGATCAGGGGCTGGAGTTCCAGCACCACATCGGGTTCGCCTGCCCGAAGCGGAACGCTAATGGCAGGCAACGGCTCCTCAAGTGGGATAGGATAAAACTCGCGTGCGCCAGGACGCTCTGCACGGAACACGCATACGCGATAGGGCGTGCGGTACTTTGCCGGGATATAGCCGTCGGGCAGGCTCAGAATCCACTCGCCCGTGCGCAGCAAGTCAATCTCCACCAAGTTGATGCCCGCCTCGATGGTCTCCACCTGCTTTTTGAGGTACTGCGCCTGCCCTGTACCGCGAATTTTGTTCGCCACACTGAGGATCTCGATGGTGGTAATCACGCGCTCACCGTGTACCTCGATGATGTTGACGAAGCGTTCGGTAATTGGTTCGCTATCGATTTCGATGAACAGAGGCTCAGGTCGCCCACGCTCAGCGACAGCAATAGGCGCGGTGGGTTCAGGCGCATCCTTCGGTGGGCGGCGACGCTGCAAAACTCGGATGTCGGGGTACACCGGACGACTCTCAAGGTCAGGCAACTCCACATAGACGCGCTCATCGATAATAGCAACCAAATCTTCCGACAGTTGGTCGTTCAAGGCGTCGCAGATTTGCACATTCAGGCGGCTGTGTATGCTCCGCCAGAACATTTCCAGATAGGGATTCATCCCAGGAAACGGATTGCCCATACCTCAATTATACTGATTCTGCATTTAGAAACTCGCAAAGCAGTCTGTGGAAGTGATGCACGCCCTGCTCGCGGGTGGGGGAGTAGCGTCCGCGTTCGTAGAGACGCGAGCGCACACCCCGCTGCGTGGCTTCCACAACTGCTTCGTCTTCTCGTTCAACCTTGTCCAGCTCCGCCCCCGCCCCGACGCCAATCTTCGAGTAGTCCCACACATAACTCAGGAACGACACGCGCGTCAGGTCGACGCCAAGCGGGCGCACGATGTTAATCGATAAACCCCACGGGTAGAAGTTCAGCATCAGGTTCGGGAACATCCAGAAGTAATAGGCGGCGATGTCCTGCCCGTAATCGGGCGAATCGGGGGGCAGCTCGAAGCAGTCCTCGCCCCCTTTCGCGATTCCAACCTGCAGGTTACAGTAGCGGAACAGCTCGGTGCGATAGCTGCCGTAGTCGAGAACCTGATTCAGCCCTGCATGTACAAAGGGAATGTGGAACCCCTCCAGATAGTTGTCGCAGTAGAGCGCCCAGTTCGCTCTTACCAGATAGTCGCGCGAGCGGGCGGGGTCGAACACAAACTCGCGGATAGGCATCCAGCCGACGCGCTCTACGACAGGCTTGATATACTCCTCAAACGAGCAGGCGGGCGCAAGCGACACAAAGATAAACTTCTCCCAGAGCGCGAAGGGCACGCGGGGCAGGTCGTCGCGCTCTGTGGGGAAGTTCTGCGCCTCCTCGAACTCTGGCATGTGCTGGAACCTGCCGTCCAGCCCGAAGCGTCGCCCGTGATAGCGACAGCGCAGAAACCGCTCGTTGCCTGCCGTCTCACATACCAGGTTGCCCCGATGGGTGCAGACATTCGAAAGGCAGTGAATCGTATCCTGCATATCGCGGGTCAGCACGAGCGGCTCGTCGAGGCAGTTCTCAAGCAGGGTGAAGGGATAAACTTGACCGGGCACTTTGACCACATCGGTATCGGCGACCAGTTGCCAGCTTCGGGCGAACACGGCGTTTTTGGCGCGTTCATAGACTTCAGGGTCGGTGTATACCCAGCCTGGCAGTGTCCACGCCGTGCGGATATCCTCGTCGACGGTGAAAGCACGCATGGCAGGAAGATTATACCGTCTACGAAGCGGTTCTATCGGGCGTGTCGGCATACATCGGCAACCGCACCCGAAACACGCTGCCCACGCGATACTCGCTTTCCACCTCCACCGTGCCGCCGTGCGATTCCACGATATGCTTGACAATCGCCAGCCCCAGCCCTGTACCGCCGCCTTCGCGGGAGCGGGTTTTATCCACGCGATAGAAGCGCTCGAAGATGCGGGGCAACGCCTCGCTGGGGATGCCGATGCCGGTGTCGGCGACTTCTATCACCGCCTGATGGTCTTGGGCGTAAGAACGCACGGTCACGCTGCCCTGCGGCTTGTTGTAGCGAATGGCGTTGCTGAGCAGGTTCAGCACAACCTGCAGAATCTGGTCGCGGTTCGCAAGCAGTTTCAGGTCAGGCTGTAGCTCTGCGTGCAGGCTTACCTGATGGCGCTGCGCTTCCGCTTCCATCTCCTGCATGGCTTGCTGGATCAGGGACGCTAACTCAAACACCTCTTTCACAGGCTGCATCGACTCGGCGCGCGTAAGCGTGAGCAGGTCGTCGGCGATGCGAGTCAGGCGGTCGGCTTCCTGAATAATCAGGCTCAGAAACCGTCGGCGCGTTTCAGGGGGCATATCAGGGTCGTCGTGGATGGTCTCCGCCAGCGAGCGGATGGACGCCAGCGGGGTACGGAATTCGTGCGATACATTCGCCACAAAATCGCGTCGCACCTGCTCCAGGCGCAGCAACTCACTTTTGTCAACCAACGCAATCGCGAACAGATGACGCGAGTCGGCTTCGCCGAGATACCAGATGGTCGCGTCGGTGTGGCGCTCTTTGGGGAAGCTGAAGGCGATTTCAGCGGAGACGGTCGATTGTCGGCGCGCGGCTTTGAGCAGCAGTAGATAGAGGTCGTAGCAGAAGGTGAGCGCAAGCAGCGATTTGCCCGTCATATGCCGAAAACCGAACCACTCCAGCGCGACGCGATTCGCATGGCAAAGCGTAGCGTTTTCGTCGCAGATAAGCAACGGGATGGGCATGCCGTCGATAAGCGCGAGTCGGCGGCGTTGCTGGCGCGTCAGCTCCAGATTTAGCGTCTCCAGCTCCTCGTTCAGGTCGGCAATCTGCTGGCGCATCCCCTCGTATCGGGCGTAGATGCGTCGGGCGAAGTAAAGCGCGAGCAGGACGCCCCCCAACGCTGCGACGGTTAGTGCCTCACGCCACGCGCCCGACAGGTTCGGCAGCGCGGTCAGCAACAGCAGCCCTGCGCTCAGCAACAGCGACGCGGGCAGCCAGCGGAAACTCATGCCTCGAAGCGATACCCGCTGCCGCGCACCGTCTGAATATAGCGCGGATTGTTGGGGTCAGGCTCTACCTTCGAGCGCAGCCAGCGGATATGGACATCCACCGTGCGCGGGCTGACATAAGTCCCCAAGCCCCACACATGGTCTAAGAGCTGGTCGCGGGTGAACACTTTGCCAGGATGAGACGCCAGCAGCACGAGCAGGGCGTACTCTTTGGGGGTCATCGGCGTCTCGACGCCGTTGCGGTAGACGCGCTTCGCTTCGGTATCGATCTCCACCTCGCCGAAACGGATGCGCTGGGGCGGTTCGGGTCTCGTGCGGCGCAAGATGGAGCGAATCCGCGCCGTCAGCTCCGCCACACTGAACGGCTTGACCATGTAGTCGTCCGCGCCGAGTTCGAAGCCGCGAATCTTGTCCTCTTCGGCGGCGCGCGCCGTCAAAAACAGCACGGGCGTCTGGCTATGCTGGCGAATAATCCGACACAGGTCGAACCCACTCCGACTGGGCAACATCACATCGAGGATTACAAGATGAGGCTGGTGTTCGTGGAACAGCTGGAGCGCGTCTTCGGCGTTGTCGGCGACGAACACCTGCAGCCGCTCGCGTTGCAGGTTATACTGAAGCGTCTCACACAGCACGGGGTCGTCTTCCACGAGCAGGATACGCGCCTGCCCGTTTCGCGTGGTCTCAGCTTCAGAGTGCTTGCGCATCGCTACTCCTCCACGATAATCTCCACATTCGCGCGTGGTACGACCGCAATTGTACCGTCATCCAGCTGCGCTTTCAACACGCGGGCGTGCGTGCCCGACTCAATCTCCATCAGCTCAGGGGGCAGTTCCACGACCTTGCCCAGTCGCCCGAAGTAAGGCTCACGGATGACCCGGATCGAGCTGCCAATATCCAGCATCTGCGCCTCACGCGCGGGGGGCGATTCAGGCAGATGGCTGGGGTCTTCCAGCGGCACGATGATTTCGGGACGGATGACGCCCGCGCGAATCTGCGTCGCGCCGTTAATTGAAGCGGTTTTCCCTTCCAAACTCTTGAGCAAGCGGAAAGTGCGGTTCGCCATCTGAATGGGGCCGAAACCCTCCGTGATAATGATGGAAAGCGGGATGTCTTCGGAGCCTGTGATGGCGACGCCGATGTCCCGTCCGAGATATTTCACGAGGTCGGTGTCGCGGATGCCGCCTGCGACGATTCCGACCGCGCCGCGGTCTGCCGCGCGCTGGATGGCGTCCGCCTCCACCGCTGCGCCGCCTACCAGAATCTGCCCCTGGACATCGTCGGGGATATGTTGCGCGGTGAGCGTTTCGCTGGGCGACTGAACCAGCACGCGCAGCGCGCCCCGTCGCTCGCCGCCCACGCCGAAGATGCCCTGAACGAACGCGCCTTGCGTCTCAATCACTGCGCCCTCCTGCGGTATCACCTTCACCACGCGACCCTGCACATAGGCGTTCACATCGATCACCGTCGGCGGCTGGCGCACCCCCACATGCCCCGTGACCTCCGAAATCAGCTCCACCGTGCCTTTCACGGGCGACTTACACACCCCGCGAAACAGCCCCAGAAAGCCCTTCGTTTCGGCGATAATCTGGTCTTTCTCCACCTCATCGCCTTCTTTGACCTTGAGCGCGCTGTGAATCTGCTTTGGCTCGATGCCCAGCATCTGCGCCACGCGCACAGTCTGTAGAATGCCCGGCAGCAGAGCGCGCGCAACCACCGTATCAGGCTGCACTGTGTCGCCTTCCTTTACCAGCACCTCGCCCTTGATGGGCAGGCGGCGGGTTTTCAGAATCACTGTATTTGCGCTGACCGTCAATCCAGGGGTGTAGGCGGTACCCATAGGCTGCTCCTTAGGAACTCTGTTTCGTTTCCACGCGCAGCGCTTGGCGTCGCTTCTTCTTGACAATGCGCGCCACCAGCGCGATGCTCAAAAAGTAAAGGAACACCATCGGCAGACCGATGGCGAGCATCGAAAAGGCGTCGCCTGACGGGGTCAGCAACGCCGCCATAAAGCCGATAATCAAAATCGCCTGACGCCAGTATTTCCACATCATCTCAGGCGTCGCCACGCCGATATGCGCCAAGAACATCAGCACCACAGGCATCTGAAAGCCAATCCCGAAGGCGAACATCATCTTCACCACGAACAGCACATATTGCCACGGGTTCTGATACAGTTGCGCTTCGGGGAAGTCCTTCAGGTAGCTCAGGAAGAAGTTGAATGCGGCGGGCAAAATGTAATAACCCAGCGCGACGCCCATAAAGAACAGAAAGAGGCTAAACGGCGCGATGAGCTTGACCGCGCGACGCTCCTGTTTGGTTAGTCCCGGCGCAAGGAAGCCCCACATTTCGTGCGCGAGCAGGGGCATCGCCAGAATCAACCCGATAATCAGCCCGAGCTTGAATTTCAGGAAGAACGGCTCCGTCGCGTGGGTGAAGACGAACTTCGCGCCCTCAGGTTTTGTGGCGAGGAGCGGACCCGCCAGAAAATCATAGACATAGCCCGTAATAGCGAAACCGACAATCCAGCCCAGCATGATGTAGATGAGCGCACGGAAGATGCGCTTGCGCAGCTCTTCCAGATGCTCCATGAAGGTCGCTTTTGGCTCTTCTTCCATGCGCTCGCGTGGAGGCTCCAATCCTGCTGGGCTGGTCATCTCAGAAGATTCGGTTCAGAACCATATCGAACTCGACCACGAATCGGTTGATGATGTTGCGTGCGCCGGTTTGTGCGCCGCCGCCGAAGGCGCCAGGTTGTCCACCGGGCGCGCCGAGACCGCCTGCGCCGGGTACACCCATCGCGCCGCCTCGGGGACCTCCGCGTGGTCCGCCGCGCGGTGCGCCCGCCATGCCGCCGTCATCTTCCGCGCCGCCGAACCCGCCCGGGCCGCGACCGCCAAACCCCGGCGGCGCGCCGAATCCACCCGGTCCGCCAAAACCGCCGCCGAACTGATCCCGCCGAATCGTGCCCTCAAGCTCCAGCGAGGTCTTCACGCGAATCACCTGCCCGATGTCGTAGGCGAAATAGACCTCGCGACGCACCTTGCTCTTCGGCTTCTCCAGCTCCAAACCGCCCAAATCCAGCTTGCCAGGGATATTGCCCGTGAACTCGTAGATGATTTTAGCGCACTTGTAGCCGCGTTCCCATTCGAATCGCTCGAGTCGCGCCGCCACAGGAATCCGCTCGCCAATCTGGTTAATGTCGCCCGACGCCAGCGGGTCGCCGAGCAAAATTGTCGCGCTCCAGCGGTCGCCCGGCTTATAGCGACGCGGGGGCAGCAGCGGCAGGTCTTCCACCCAGTAGTAGTAGACATCAGCTTGCTGCGAGTCGGCAAGCCGCGCTACCTGATAGCGAATGCGCCCCGAGGTCTCCACCTCTTGGTACACGGGCGCCATGCGGTCGGAGTTAATCACATTCACCTGCCCGCCCTGAATTTCGATGGCAGGGGGCACGGGCGTCCACGAAATCAATCCGAGATTGTTGCGAAAATCCAGCACGCTCAGGTCGCCCTTGAAAGTGATTTCCATCAGGATGTTCTCTTCGGGCGTCAAGCCAGAATACTGGATTTCGTTGACCTCTTTCACGACGCCTTTGAGGTCATAACGGTAGACTTTGCCGGGGATCCAGCGGTAGCGCAGGGCGATGCCCTCGGCAGGCGGTTTGATTTCGTTTTCCACCTGCACGCGCACCGAACTGCGCCCCAGAATACGCGCGTTGCCGCCCTCGGGACTGGCATAGAGGGTCAGCTCAACAGTATGTTCGCCGTCGGGCACATTCAAGCGTTTCGTGTCCCACTTGTAAATGTAGTGCCCGCGTTCGCGGTCGGTGTCGAGCGCGGCAGGGGCGACGGCTTCAATGAACTTGCCGTTGATGCTCACGCCGATAAAGCCGCCCTGTGGCACACTGCGGATGGGGAAACGGAACTGCACGACTTCGCGCACGCGCGCGCCGTCCTGCGGGCGCACAATCGTAAAGGGCGCCTGCGCCAACGCCGCCGCGCCGCACAGCATCAGAAAACCTATCGCTGCACGCTTCATAACCGATTTAGCCTCCACGCCCTGATTGTACCCCACAGGCGCGGAATTTCCTGCTGTTCAGGCATGGGGTGTCGCAGCGCCGTCGCGCTCCGCCAGCATGCGCCGAATGTCCGCCACGAAGTCCTCAATCAGCGTACCAGGAGGATAGACCCCTTTGACCCCCATCTGCTTGAGTTTCTCGGCGTCGTCGTCGGGAATCGTGCCGCCCGCGATGACGAGGATATCCTCGGCGTTGCGCTGCTTGAGGGCGTCCATCACTTTCGGCACGAGGGTCATGTGCGCCCCCGACAGGATGCTAATCGCGACGATGTCGGCGTCTTCCTGGATTGCGATTTGCGCTACTTCGTCGGGGGTGCGGCGCAGCCCCGTATAGATGACCTCAAAGCCAGCGTCGCGCAGGGCGCGGGCGACCACCTTGGCGCCCCGATCGTGCCCATCCAAGCCCACTTTGGCGACCACGATGCGTGGGATTTTGTCCATCAAGTTCAATTTTACCCGCTCTGCGCGCTCAGACGCTGGTGAACCTGTTTCCAGATGCCTGGGAAATAGCGTCGTTGAACTGGGTCCTGATAGATCTTGAGCGCGTTTACCAGTGCGTCCAGCGCGGCGAGGCTGTCGCAGCCGTTAAGTAGTTCCAGCGTGCGTTCCACGCGCTCGCGCCATTCGGGCGCGGCATCCAGAACGCGCTGCGCCTCGTCGCGCAGGTCAGCCGATTTGAGACCATACACAGGCGTCCCATCGAAGAACTGTTTATCTAACAGGGGCGCGCGTATCAGGTGCTGAGCCAGTTTGTTGGGCGTGAGCGCGTTTTTTCGCCTGCGTTTGGGAGTGGTTTCCTCTACCTGTAGCAGCCAGATCTCCGCCAGCAGCTTCAACTCCCGTTCGGTGAGCGCAGGACTCACCTCGCTGTAGACCTCTACAAGGCGCAGCAATCCCGCATAGACAGGCTCCAGCGTCGGCGTGGACGGCTCGTAGAGTTCCACCTCCACCTCCGGCATCGAGGCGAAGGTTTGCTCGATCAAAGGGCGTACCTCCTCCCAGCGCAACCCGCCCTGCCCACACCCCAGAGGCGGAATGGCAATAGAGCGGATCCCGTACTGCCGCACCACCTGAGCAAGATCCTGCAAGCCCTCACGAATATATTCAAGCTTCGACTTGCTGCGCCAGTGGCGTTTGGTTGGGAAATTGATGATGTATTGCGGGTTCAGTCGCCCGGTGCGGAACACCAACATTTTGCCGAGTTGCAGTTGTCCCGCTTCACAGGCTTGCTCATAAAACCTGTGGTTTTCAGGAAAGCGTTTTTTGAATTCATACGCCAGCCCCTTGCCCATTATCCCCTGCGTGTTGACGGTGTTCACCAGTGCGTCCGCACTGGACTGAAACAGGTCGCCACGCTTCAAGCGAATCACGCGCATACCCTCCATCGGTATTATCATACCTCGATTAGTAGTACCACCCGCGCTCTACCGACACCAACGGTTGGTGATCTGTATTCTGCAACAGTTGCTGAACCATGTTCAGGCGAGTCGAGTCGTACACGCCAATCTGCTCAATGAGTTCCCACTCCAATTCCTGATACACCAGAAACTCCGCCTGACGGCGGCTTTTCCGATCGGGATAGTCGGGCAGACGATCAAACCAGTACGGCGAGCGCATGATGTCCCAATTGACATACTGATTCAGCCGACTCAGGTCGTTCGAAAAACGCACATTAAGGGATGTGGCATTCCTATCAGTAAACACAAACAGTTTGTTTGCTTGCACAACCGTCTCCACCGTAGTCACTAAGTAGATGATTTCGGTTTGAGATAGTCCGCTTTTCACATAGCCTCTATGAATCGCGTAAAGCATTGGGGACTTAGGCGCGAAATAAAACGGTACATAGTCCGTGACATAGCCGCCTGGGGGCACAGGGACGGCTTTGACAGCACGCATCGCTTTCAGATGTCCATACGCAATACTGTGCGGGTTGCAGCGCGGCGCACGAGCGTCGCAGTACAAGCGACCCTCTTTTATGATGCTTGCCAGGTTCCCGACATGGGTCATGTGGTAAATCCTGATACTCATACGGTGTCAAATTACGAGTCTTCGCTGTCAAGAGTTCCGATATAGGGGGAGGTTCCTCGATACATCCGAAAACCGCACAGCCACTGCCCCTGACAGACCGCCTCGCCGCGCGCGCCTTCCATCACGGTCTCGAACACCTCGCGCGCGGTTTCGTACTCGTCCTGCCTGCCGTTCGGCTCCATCAGGCGCACATAGTAGACCAGCGGGTCGGGGTAATCGCGCCAGTAATACACGGTCTCGCCCGTCTGCTTGTCGATGGCAGTGCAGGCGACGACATAAGCGTTCTCAATAGTGCGTAGGGGACCCTCGAAGCGTTTACGATGCTTCCACAAGCCGTAGCCAGCGACGCCGCCGATAATCAGCATGCCCGCAAAGAGCGTCATGTAGCCCAGTGTCGCGATGAACATCAGCGACGAGTCGCCCCAGCGGGCAAAGTTGGCGACGCCGCCCAGCGTGCATGTGGCGGCGACCAGACCGCCGATAACCATCAGCGCCAGCCCCAGCATGACGAGCGCGGTCATGCCCTCGTAGCGCGGCATCGTAGATAGCTCTTGTGGGGATTGTGTGGTTAGGGCTTAGCTGCCCTGCGCCGTCTCGCCCTGCTGT
>Ga0209289_100679_pt1 | contig 16090 bp, 28 predicted proteins | sample GXS110809BmetaG_FD_184121 | JGI IMG/M metagenome (GOLD analysis project Ga0209289, IMG submission 184121) | Hot spring microbial communities from Gongxiaoshe hot spring, China to study Microbial Dark Matter (Phase II) - GXS 110809B (SPAdes)... ...
CCCTTTGGCTTTGGCGGAACGGGAACAGTTATAGTTTTGACAGAAGAAGATGACATAGTCCAAACTTGTCTGTGGGTAGCAGAGTTTTACGCTCATGAGAGCTGTGGTCAATGCACGCCCTGTAGAGTTGGCACTTATGAACAGGCTAATCTCCTTGAGAAGATACTTCACCACGAAGCGGATGGAAGGGATTGGGTAGGCTTTGAATTTGTAAACTCACACATACAGCCCACTTCTATCTGCGGTCTTGGTGCAGTAGCGGGTAGGCTAATTCGTCAGGCTATGCAGAAGTTTCCACAAGAGTGGGAGAAATACAAGAAGGAAGTAAAATTAGGAGTATGAGGCTTCTTCTATTGTCTTTTCTTGCCATTTACCTTGTCTTTGCTTCAGAAGGACAAAAGTGCGAAAGCAATCCTTTAAAGGATAAGGAATACTGTAGATATTTTTGGAGTATATGCAAAAGTCTCGGTTTAAAGAGGCTTGACGGTATAAAAAGCTGTTTAGAAAAGAGCCAAAGTTATGAGGAAGGCGTAAAGTGTTTTGAAAGCTCTTGGCTTGAAGACCTCTTTAGAAGGTAAAGATGAAGACTTTGAAGCATACCATAAGGTCTCTTACGGAGATTGGCTTTGACGCCTTGTATTTAGAAGAAGAGGTTTCACATAGCACAGCAGAGGATTTACATAAAGTCAAAGAACCTACTGACAACAAAGAAGAAAGTCTGAAAGTGCTATACAAAAAACTTGAAGAAGAGAGAAAGTGCATCCTTTACGAGGGAGCGAGCGGTTATGTCTTTGGAGAAGGAAATCCCTATTCGCCTGTGGTTTTTGTAGGCGAAGCACCGGGAGAAGAAGAAGACCAACAGAAAAGACCCTTTGTGGGTAGAGCAGGAAGGTATTTAAATCAAAAACTCCAAGAGGTAGGTCTAAGGCGAGAGGAGGTATACATAACCAACGTGGTAAAGTCCAGACCACCCGGCAACAGAAAGCCTACCCCAAAAGAAATGCAGACCTGCCTGCCCTATCTCAGAAAGGAGGTAGAGATAATAAACCCAAAGCTGATAGTTTGTCTTGGTGCAACAGCCCTTGAGGGAATATTGGGAAAATCTCTTCCCATAACCAAACACAGAGGTCAATTTCTTGAATATCCTTACGACAGAAAAATAAAGGTCTTCCTTACCTATCATCCCGCTTACATCCTTAGAAATCCCGGCGGAGAAAAGGAGTTTGTGGAAGACCTAAGAAGGATAAAGGAATTTCTAAGTAGCCTTTGAGAGAAAAACCTTAAGGTAGCCTTCCTCAATCCTTGCACTCGCTGGCTCGTAGTCTTTGAGTTTTCTTGGAAGGAGTATATGGCTCTTGAAGTTTTTCCATCGGATAACTATCTCGCCTTCACTTTTAAGAACAGATAGACCGTCCTTTGTCAGGAAGGGTGCTTTGAGTTTTACCATATAATCCCCATTCTGCTCTATAAACTCATAGGGCTTTTCTTTGTGGAAAACTCTCATGGGGTCTGTATCCCCGTATATAAGGTCAGACAGTATCTTCAATCTTTCCTCGCCAACCACTTCATCTTCCATGAGAGGGACCTTGAAAACTGGCACTGGGTAAAAGAGGGCTTGCATATCCTCAAGATGTTTTTTCTGTGTTAGCACCCATTTTGAAAAGTGCTCGCAGTCTTCCACAAAAGGTGGCAATACCTTATTAACCACAACTGCATCCACGTTCACTCCAAACAAGTTAAAATACATAAAAGCTCTCTGGCTCTCCTTAAGAACCATCTTTTCTGGGTTTGCCACAATTCTAACAGAGGTTATATCAGGGTCAACAAGAAGCTCATCCACGCCCTTTAGCTTCTCATAGAAATTTTCAAGGGCTTTGAAGTATTCGTCATCAGGTATGGGGACATCGGTAAGGCGTCTTGCCACAGGTCTTGCCACTTTGAGTATGGTTCTCTCCACATTAAATATCTTTCTCATATACCACTTAAGCACTGTGGGCATGGACACAAAGCGTAGGGATTCGCCAGTGGGTGGAAGGTCAAGCACCAAGGCGTCAAACTCTCCATCTCTGTAGTATTTGTTAACATACAGAAGGCTGGTGACCTCTTCCATACCCGGCAGTATGGCAAGCTCCTCGGATACTACTTGGTCAAGCCCAGTGGTGTTGAAAAGAAGTTCCAAAAACCTGTAGACATCACCCCAGTATCTGTCCACCTCTTCTTGTATGTCTATCTCCTGTATGTAGAGCTTTTCAGATATCCTTATGGGCAATCCCTTCGCCTTGGTCTTTTCCTCTTCTGGAACATCAAAGGCATCTCCAAGGCTGTGAGCGGGGTCAAGGGAAACCACTATGGTCTTGTAGCCAAGAGTTGATAGTCTGTAGGCGGTTGCTGCGGAAATCGTGGTCTTACCTACTCCGCCTTTGCCCGAAAAGAGTATAACTCTCATGACCTAAAAAGTATAATGCTTGACAAAAACCTTTTGAGTTTTTTCTTAGCTACTTATCCTTTTATTTTACCTCTTGACAAAGAGATAATACCTAGGCTAAAATGATTAGCCTTAACTGGAAGTCCTGCTAACAAGGACTAACCTGTTGTATAATTTTTAGCTTGTTATAGAGGTGAAAAATCATGATACAGAGGCAAGGTTATGCGAATGTGGCGGATAACTCAGGGGCTAAAAAGGTGCAGATAATAGGTATACCCTATGCACCCAGGGACTACGCTACCGTAGGTGATGTGGTTACCGTTACCGTAAAGATTGCAGCACCAAACAGCCCTGCAAAGAAGGGTAAGGTATACAGGGCTGTGGTGGTAAGGACAAAAAAGGAAGTGAGGCGTCCAGATGGTAGCTACATAAAGTTTGACGACAATGCGGTGGTTCTTCTCAATCAATACGGAGAGCCTCTTGGCACTCGTATACTTGGACCTATAGCCAGAGAGGTCAGAAACAGAGGCTTTACCAAGTTGGCATCTCTTGCTCCGGAGGTGGTATGATGGCTCAGAAAATAAAAAAGGGTGATACGGTGGTTGTCCTAAGAGGAAAGGAAAAGGGTAAAACTGGAGAGGTTATAAGGGTTCTTAGAGAAAAAAACAGTGTTGTAATAAAGGATGTTAACCTTGTGAAAAAGCATGTAAAAGAAATACCCAACGTAAGAGAAGGTGGAATATACGAGATGGAAGCTCCCATACATATCAGCAATGTTATGCTTATCTGTCCCAAATGTGAAAAACCCACAAGGGTTGGAATAAGGACGGTGGTAGAAGGCGATACCATAAGGAAATACAGATATTGCAAGAAGTGTAATGAAAACATTGACCTCATAAGAGAAAAAGCGAGGGTTATAGCATGAGTGTGGAAACCAAGTATGTCCCAAGGCTTTATAGCAAGTATAAGGATGAGGTTGTCCCTCAGCTTGTGAACCGCTTTGGCTACAAAAACCCTATGGAAGTGCCGAGGATAGTTAAGGTGGTGGTCAACATGGGTGTGGGTGAGGCGGTTGGTGATATAAAACAGCTTGAAAGAGCAATGGAAGACCTCAAAGCCATAACCGGTCAACATCCCACAGTTAGAAGGGCGAAAAAGTCCGAGGCAGGCTTTAAGCTCAGAAAAGGTATGCCTGTGGGTCTAAAAGTGACCCTTAGAAAGGAAAGGATGTGGGACTTTTTGGACAAGCTCATATGCGTGGCACTACCAAGAGTGAAGGACTTTAAGGGTCTTAATCCAAGGTCCTTTGACGGAAGAGGAAACTATGCCTTTGGTATTGCGGAGCAGATAGTTTTTCCAGAGATAGACTACGAAAAGGTGGATGCCATAAGGGGTATGGATGTTATAATCCATACTACAGCAGAAACTGATGAGGAGGCTTTTTGGCTTCTTTCTTTGCTTGGGCTTCCCATAAGGAGTGTAGGAGGTTAATATGGCAAGAAAGGCAAAGGTGGCAAAGGATGTGCTTCATTTCCCCAAGTATGAGGTAAGGCAGAAAAATAGATGCCCTATATGTGGCAGACCGAGAGGTTTTATAAAACAGTTTGGCATGTGTAGGCTTTGCTTTAGAGAGCTTGCCCTCAAGGGTGAGATACCAGGCATTAAAAAGTCCAGCTGGTAAGGAGGTAGAAAATGGACCCAGTGGCAGATATGTTCTCTGCTATAAAAAACGCCATAAGCAGAAGGATGGACTATGTGGATGTGCCTTCTTCGAGGCTAAAGGAGTCCATATTGGAACTTCTCAAGAAAGAAGGCTACATAAAGGGTTGGGAAAGGATTGAAGAAGGTAAAAAGGGCACTCAGTATACCTTAAGGGTTCATCTCAAATACCTTGACCCTAAAAAGGAGAGAAATGCCATATCTGAGCTTCAGAAGGTTTCTAAACCTGGCAGGAGGATATACACTCCAAAGCACAGGATACCCTATGTGCAAAGGGGTTTTGGCATAGCCATACTCTCCACTGACTCTGGTCTTATAACAGACCATGATGCCAGAAAACTTGGCAAAGGTGGAGAGATAATAGCCTATGTATGGTGAGGTGCAAACATGTCAAGGATAGGTAAAAAACCCATTGAAATTCCTCAGGGTGTTAAGGTGAGCCTTCAAAATGGGGAGCTAAGGGTAGAAGGACCAAAGGGTAAGCTCTCCATGAGGGTTCATCCAGATATAAGAGTAAACCTTGAGGGCAGCACCATAAGGGTAGAAAGACCCACAGACCAACCCTTTCATAGGGCAATGCATGGGACCACTGCAGCACTTATAAGGAACATGATAAAGGGAGTTAGCGAAGGCTTTACCAAGGTGCTGGAAGTGGTGGGACTTGGTTATAGGGCTGCGGTCAAGGGCAATAACTTGGAGCTTAACCTTGGGCTTTCTCATCCTGTGGTGTATCCCATACCATCAGACGTGAAGATAGAGGTGAAAGAAAACAAGATATACGTCAGTGGAATAGACAAGGACAGGGTTGGTCAAGTGTGTGCTCAGATAAGAGCCTTCAGAAAACCTAACGTATACAAGGGCAAGGGTATAAGATACGAGGGTGAAGTGCTCAGGCTCAAGGCAGGTAAGTCTGCTGGAAAGGGTAAGGGCGGTAAGAAGTAAGGAGGTAAGGCATGGCAAAGTTAAGTAGACATGAAAAGAGAGAAAGAAGACACAAAAGAATAAGAAAGAAGATAGTAGGGACTCCAGAAAGACCAAGACTTAGTGTATACAGAAGCGTAAATGCTTTCTATGCACAGATAATTGACGATTCTAACGGTCAGTCAAGAACTTTAGTCTCTGCCTCTTCTATAGACCCTGATTTTGTCCAGCTTGCGGGCAAGAGGGGTGGAAAGTCCATAGAAGATGTGCAAAAGGTGGCAGAGCTTCTTGTCAAAAGGGCAACGGAAAGTGGCATAAGAAAGGTGGTCTTTGACAGGGGTGGTTTTCTCTATCATGGGAAGATAAAAGCCTTTGCGGATAAATGCAGAGAGCTTGGTCTTGAATTCTAAAGGAGGAAAAGATGGGTGGCATATCCATTGAAAGGTTAATTGACAACAAAAGAAGAGACCAGAGGATAGCAGAGCTTGAAGACCAGCTACAGATAGAAGAGAGGCTCATTTACGCCAAGAGAACCACAAGGGTCACAAAGGGTGGAAAAAGGTTTTCCTTTAGTGCTTTGGTGATAGTGGGCGACAAAAGAGGTTTTGTAGGCTTTGGACTTGGAAAAGCCAGAGAAGTGCCGATAGCCATAGCCAAAGCCATAGAGGACGGAAGAAAACACATAGTAAGAGTGCCAATAGAAAACGGCACTGTCCCACATGACGTGATAGGGCATTACGGTCCTACCATGATAAAGGTTATACCTGCAAGGCGTGGAACGGGTATTGTGGCTGGTGGTGCTGCAAAACCTATCTTTGAATTGGCAGGTTATACGGACGTGCTTACCAAGCTACAAGGAAGCACAAACCCCAACAATGTGGTAAGGGCAGTCTTTGATGCACTTCTCAAACTCAGGTCTATGGAAGAAGTGGCAAAAGAGAGGGGAATAGACTCAGAGGTTCTCAAAAAGAGATACAACATATACGCAAGGGACCTGCGTATACCATAAGGAGGAAAAGCATGGCAAGGCTTAGAGTGAAACTTCTCAGAGGTCTCGCAGGAAAGCCAGAAGCTCAAATAAAGGCGGTAAAGAGCCTTGGTCTCAAGAAGGTGGGTCAGGAGGTTTTGCTTGAGGATAACCCCATGGTAAGGGGTAATATACGCAAAGCGGTTCATCTCCTTCAGGTAGAGGAGGTAAAGGAATGAAACTGCATGAGCTTGCACCCGGCGAAGGAGCAGTAAAGGAAAAAAGAAGAGTAGGAAGAGGTATAGGCTCAGGGCTTGGCAAGACCTGTGGAAAGGGGCATAAGGGTCAAAAGACAAGGTCTGGAGACAGAAGGCTTCCCTCATGGTTTGAGGGCGGTCAGACACCACTCCACAAGAGAGTGCCAAAGAGAGGCTTTAGACCCATAAACAGGGTAGAGTATGCGGTGGTAAATCTCAAGACCTTAGAGAGATACTTTGACGCAGGTCAAGAGATAACTCCAGAGCTTCTTCTTCAAAAGGGGCTTGTGAAGAAGGGTATGCCTGTAAAAGTGCTCGGAGACGGAGAGCTTACCAAGGCACTTAAGGTAAAAGCCCATGCCTTCTCCCAGTCCGCAAGACAGAAGATAGAAGCCCTCGGTGGAACCTGCGAGGAGATAAAGTGATAGAGTATATAAAACAGCTCTTCTCCCTTGAGGACTTTAAAAAGAGGCTATTTTATACCCTATTTATGTTAGCCATATATAGGTTTGGCAGTCATATACCACTGCCCGGTATAGACACTAACGCACTTCAGGAGTTTTTTAAGAGCTTTGAGGGAACACTTTTTTACCTTTATGATATCTTCTCGGGGGGAAACCTAAGCAGGATGACCCTCTTTGCCCTCGGAGTTATGCCTTACATATCTGCCTCCATAATGATGCAACTTCTTACCGTGGCTGTTCCAGAGCTACAAAGACTTGCAAAAGAAGAAGGAGACTACGGAAGGTATAAGATAAACCAATACACAAGGTATCTAACTGTTTTTGTTGCCTTCGTGCAGTCCATAGGTATTGCGGTATGGCTTCAGGGGCAGGTATCACCCAAGGGAACTCCTGTAGTGTCAGATGCAGGAATTCTCTTCTCCATAACCACCATAATAGCCCTTGTTTCTTCCACCATGTTTCTTGTATGGGTGGGTGATAGGATAACCGAAAAAGGCATTGGCAACGGCATGTCCTTGCTTATCTTTGCGGGTATAGTGGCAGGCTTTCCCAGTGCTGGTATAAGGGTTTGGGATATGCTTAGGAATGGAGATATTTCACCCTTTGCCTTTGTGGGTGCTATACTTTTTGTCTTGGCAGTGGTCGTTGGTATCGTATTCATACAAGAAGCAGAAAGAAGGATACCAATCCAGTATCCAAGAAGACAGGTGGGTAGGCAGGAAATTGTGGGTTCTTCCAGCTACCTTCCAATAAAGATAAACCCTGCAGGCGTTATACCCATCATCTTTGCCCAGTCCCTTCTTATAATACCCTCAACGATCTTAGGCTTTATGCAAAACCCTATCGCAAAAGCTATACACGACGCCTTTAATCCCACCACACTGCCCTATAACATACTCTATATTGCCTTTATAATCTTCTTCACCTATTTCTATACCGCAGTGCTTATAAACCCTGTGGATGTGGCGGACAATTTAAGAAAGGGAGGTGCTTTTATCCCGGGTGTTAGACCCGGTCAAGATACGCAGAAATACCTTGAATATATCGTTAACAGGCTTGCCCTGGTGGGTGCTATTTTCCTCAGTGTGGTGGCAGTTGTGCCAATATTTGTAAGCCTTTGGCTTAATGTGCCCTTCTACTTTGGAGGGACAACTGCCCTTATAGTGGTGGGTGTTGCCCTTGATACCATAAACAAACTTGAAGCACAGCTTCTTCAACAAAGATATACCAAATACAGGAGGAAGGTAAGGTGATAGTGGTCTTTTTGGGACCTCCGGGGTCTGGTAAAGGAACACAGGCAAAAAAGCTTTCTCATGAGCTTGGTCTTTTGCATATATCCACAGGCGACCTGCTAAGGGAAGCGGTGAAAAATCAAACTCCTCTTGGGCTGAAGGCAAAGGAATATATGGACAGAGGCGAGCTTGTGCCAGACAGTCTTATGATAGCCTTAATAGAAGAGGTTATGCCAAAAGAGGGTGGTTTTGTCCTTGATGGCTTTCCAAGAACTGTGCCGCAAGCCCTCGCCCTTGAGGAAATGCTTAATAGACACGGTAGGAATTTAGATAAGGTCTTCCTTTTTGACCTTTCTGAGGAGGTAGTGGTGGAAAGGCTTTCTGGAAGGCTCACATGCTCTCAATGCGGTGCGGTATACCATAAAAAATACAACCCACCAAAGCAAGAGGGCATATGCGACCTGTGCGGTGGAAAGCTCATCCAGAGAGAGGATGACAAGGAAGAGGTAATAAGGAAGAGGTATAGGGTATATGCGGAGCAGACAAAACCTCTCGTTGAATTTTACCAAGAAAGGAATAAATTAACAAGACTGGACGCAAAGCAAGATATACAGGAAGTAAACAGGAAGCTCTTAGAGGTGTTAAAGAATGGCAGTTGAGCTATACTCCTTTAAGGAGATTGAAAGGATAAAGAAAGCCTGTGATGTGGTGGTTGAGGTTTTGCAGGTGGTTGCCAAGGCGGTAAGACCGGGCATATCCACCTATGAATTAGACCTAATAGCAAGAGAGGAGGCAAAAAAGAGGGGTGCAAAACCTGCCTTTCTCAACTACAAGCCACCCTTTAGCGATGAGAAGTTTCCAGCCAGCTTGTGTGTTTCTGTAAACGAGGCGGTGGTTCATGGTTTGCCAAAGAGGGAGCAGATAATAAAAGAAGGGGACATTGTGAGCTTGGACTTTGGAGCTTATGCGGAGGGTTATGCAGGCGACTCAGCTCTTACTGTGGCGGTAGGGGAAATAAGCAAGGAAAAGGAAATGCTTATGAGGGCAACAAGGGAAGCCCTTGAGGAGGCGGTCAAGACATGTGTGCCTGGCAACTGGGTTTCAGACATAGTGGAAGCTATCCACAAAGTGGCAAAGAAGTATGGTGTATATCCTCTTAAAAACCTCGGTGGTCATGGCATAGGTAGAAAGGTGCACGAAGACCCCTTTATACCAAATCATCCTGAAACCCTTAAAAAGGAAAAAAAAGACTACAAACTAAGGCAAGGCATGGTGGTGGCTATTGAACCCATGCTTTCTCTTGGAACAGAGGAGATATCGCATGATGGTGATCGCTGGACGGTAATAACCGCAGACAGAAGTCCTGCAGCACACTATGAATATGTAGTTGCTATAACAAAACAAGGACCTATAGTGTTGACGGAGTTCAAGGATGGCTAAAAAGAAGGGAGAAGAAAAACAAAAGGAAAAGGGTATAGTGCTTGAGGGTGAGGTCTTGGAAGCTCTGCCTAATGCCATGTTTAGGGTGAAGTTAGAAACTGGGCACGAAGTGCTTGCACACGTGTCTGGTAAGATGAGGATACACTTCATAAGGATATTACCCGGTGATAAGGTAAAGGTGGAGCTATCTCCTTATGACCTCACGAGAGGAAGGATAGTATACAGAGGATGATTTTATGCTATAATTTTTAGCTTACAAGGAGGCAAGCATGAAGGTAAAGCCCTCTGTTAAACCCATATGTGATAAGTGTAAGGTGATAAGGAGAAAGGGAAGAGTTATGGTTATATGTGAAAACCCCAAGCACAAACAAAGACAGGGTAGTTAAGGAGGTAAAGAATGGCAAGGATAGCTGGTGTTGACCTTCCTGACGGCAAGAAGTTAGAGGTTGCCCTCACATACCTCTACGGCATTGGTTGGAAGAGAGCAAAGGAGATATGTGAAAAAACTGGTATACCGGGCACAAAAAGGCTTGGAGAGCTAACACCAGAAGAGCTAAACACCATAAGGAAGTTTATAGAGCAAAACTACACTGTGGAAGGCGACCTTAGAAGAGAAGTCCAGATGAATATTAAGAAGCTTATAGACATGGGATGCTACCGGGGCATGAGGCATGTGAAGGGTCTACCCGTAAGAGGTCAGCAAACAAAGACCAACTCAAGAACCAGAAAGGGCAAAAGAAAAACCGTGGGCGGAACAAAGAAAAAGATAGTAAAGTAAGGAGGTAATTGATGGCAAGAAGGCAACAGCAACCTAAAAAGCAGAAAAAGACCGTAACTGAAGGCATAGTCCACATACTTAGCACTTTCAACAATACAATAGTAAGCATAACTGACAAGCAGGGTAATGTTCTTGTATGGGAAAGCGGTGGCACCGTAGGTTTTAAGGGAACGAGGAAAAGCACACCCTACGCAGCACAGCTCGCAGCACAAAAGGCAGCAAAGAGAGCGGTGCAGGAGTATGGACTTCAGGAAGCAGAGGTTAGGGTAAAGGGAGCAGGTGCAGGAAGAGAATCCGCTCTTAGGGCAATATACGCTGCGGGTATAAAGATAAAGACTATAAGAGATATAACACCCATACCCCACAATGGATGCAGACCACCAGCCAAGAGGAGGGTATAAGACATGGGTAGGTATATAGGACCTCAGGTAAGAATAGACAGAAAGCTCGGCGCGGTTGTCTCGGGTAAAAAGAGTGCACCAAAAACCTTGGCAAGAAGAAACTTCCCTCCAGGTCAGCATGGAAGGATAAAGGGAAGAAGAAGAAAGCTCACCGAATACGGCATAAGGCTTATGGAAAAACAAAAGCTCAAGTTTCTATACGGAGGTCTAAGAGAAAAGCAGTTCAAAAGATATTTTGACGAGGCATCTCGCTCCAAAGGAAACACAGGACAGGTGCTTCTTCAGTTATTGGAAAGAAGGCTTGATAATGTGGTCTACAGGCTTGGTTTTGCCAGCACCAGAAGACAGGCAAGGCAGTGGATAGTGCACGGACACTTTTTGGTAAACGGTAGAAAAGTGGACATACCCTCCTACAGGGTTGAGGTGGGAGACATAATAGAGCTAAAGCCTTCCTCAAGAGACATACCACAGATTCTGGAAAACTTACAAAACATAGACCCAAGGAGCATTCCAGCTTGGCTTGAATTAGATAAGGACAACTTCAGAGGAAAGGTTATAGACCTTCCAAGGGAGATACAGCTGGAGGTTCCTGTCAACCTCCAATACATAATAGAGTTCTACTCAAGGGTTTAAGGAGGTTCAAAATATGCTTAGAGAATTTCTTTTTCCTTCAAAGGTCTACTGGGAAGAGAGGACAAAAACCTATGGTCGTTTTGTTGTAGAGCCTTTAGAAAGAGGGTTTGGTATAACTGTAGGAAATTCTCTTAGAAGGACACTTCTATCTTCTATACAAGGTGTTGCCTTAACTGCTGTAAAGATATACGGCGTTTATCATGAGTTTTCTTCTATTGAGGGCATCCAAGAAGACACTCTTGAAATAATAGCAAACCTCAAAAAGCTTAGGTTTAAGCTTCACAATTCTGATGTGGAGGTTCTCTATCTTAAAAAGAAGGGAGAGGGCATGGTCTACGCAAGGGATATAAGCCTTCCTCCCAGTGTAGAGATAGTAAACCCTGACCAAAAGATACTTACTATAACAAGTCCGGATAAGGAGATAAATATAGAGCTAAGGATAGAAAGAGGCTTTGGTTATGTGCCTACTGAGGAGATGGAGGTTCTTGGAGAAGTTGGATGGATATTGGTGGATGCGGATTTTTCACCGGTTCGTCAAGTTGCCTTTAGGGTGGAGAAAACTAGGGTAGAAAAAAGGAGCGACTACGACAGGCTTATAATGGAAGTATACACCGACGGCACAAAGACACCTGACGAGGTTATTAAGGAAGCGGTAGGTCTAATAGTGAAGAACTTCACACTTCTCGAAAACATATCCTTTGAAGTGCCAATCATAGAAGAGCCTATAAGCGTTGTGGAAGAGTTTGTAGAAAAGCTAAGCCTTCCTATAGAAGAGCTTGATGTTTCCCAAAGAGCACTCAATTCCATAAAGAGGATGGGCATATCCACCATAGGAGACTTGGTAAGGCTTACAGAGGAAGACCTAAAAGGGACAAAGAACGTGGGTAGAAAGGCAATAAACGAGATTAAAGAAGCCTTAAAACAGATGGGACTTCACTTAGGCATGGATATAGAAAGTAGGAGGTAAAGGATGAGGCACAGGGTAAAGAAAAAACACTTTGATAGAACAAAAGAGCAAAGGCTTGCACTTTATAGGTCTCTTGCAAGAGCACTCATAATGGAAGATAGGATAGAAACCTCCCTTCAAAGGGCTAAGGCGGTAAAACCTTTTGTGGAAAGGCTAATAAATCTTGGTAAGAAGGGAGACCTGTCCTCTAGAAGGCTCGCTCTTTCTCTCCTGCCTGACAGAAGGGTAGTTAAGAGGCTTTTTGAAGAAGTTGCTCCAAGGTTTGAAAACAGGAACGGAGGCTACACGAGGATAATAAAACTGCCTGAAAGAAGAAAGGGCGACGGATGCGAGCTTGCCATTCTTGAGCTTGTAGAATGATAAAGGGAATTTTGTCTATCCTCATAAACTTGCTTATACTTTTTATCTTCATCCATGCCATAGGTTCATGGATACCAAAGGTTAGAGAAAGCAAGTTCTACGAAATGTTGGACAGTCTAATAGCACCCCTTCTTGAGCCTATAAGAAGGGTTCTTCCACCCACTGGTGGCTTTGACTTTTCTCCTCTTGTCCTTCTTTTTATACTCTACTTCATAAAGCGTCTTCTTGGGCTTTGAGGCTTGACCAATATCTGGTTGAGAAGGGTTATGTCTCTAGTAGAGAAAAGGCTCAAGCCATAATAATGGCAGGGCTTGTGTATGTAGATGGCAAGCCTATTACAAAACCGGGGACGAGGATAAAAGAGGGACAGACTATAGAGGTCAAAGAGCCTCCTAAGTATGTATCCAGAGGTGGCTATAAGTTAGAGTGGGCTATCCAGAGGTTTGGGCTTGATGTTAGGGATTTGACCGCACTTGATGTGGGGTCTTCTACAGGAGGTTTTACCCAGTGCCTTCTTATGCATGGTGCAAAAAAGGTGTATGCGGTGGACGTGGGAAAGGGTCAAATGGACTCCAGGCTCAGGTCAGACCCAAGAGTGGTGCTATATGAGAAAACGGACGCGAGAGAACTTACAGAAAGGCATATACCAGAGCCTGTAGACCTCATAGTGATGGATGTGTCCTTTATATCTACCACAAAGCTAATCCCACATGTGGTAAAATTCCTCAAGGAGGAAGGGTTTTTGCTGGTGTTGGTAAAGCCACAGTTTGAAGTTGGTCCTGAAAAGGTAAAGAAGGGTATAGTTAGAGAGAAAGAGGACAGGAGGAAAGCTGTGCTAAAGGTGGTAGAGTTTCTAACTTCTTTGGGTTTTAATATCGCTGGAGTAATAAAGTCAAAGCCAAAAGGCACAAAGGGAAACGAAGAGTTTTTTATACTCTCAGGTAAAAGCCTTAAAGCTTTGGAAAATATAGAGGAGGTTGTGGAGAGTGCAATCAAGGAAGTTGTTTGAAAAAAATTACATACAAGGAAGAGTTGGACTATTCCCACTTACTCCAGAAAATCTAATGAGGGTAGGTCTTGCCCTTTGCACCTATCTTAAAATAAACAAAGGAATTGAAAAACCCAAAATGAAGGTAGATGCTCTAAGCTTTATCACGCTTTCTGTGGCGGTAGGATTTATGATAGGTGGTGGAGATGTATGCATAGAAGAGGAAGGAGACATAAGCCTAAGGCATTTTCTTGAAGAAGGCAATGCAAAGCTATGGATGGAAAACCTACAAGACTATGAGATTAAAACGATTGAATCTATAATATTCAGTAGGTATAATATGCCAAGAATGGAAGGAGAAGAGGTAGGTAAAATATGGATACAAAAAAGCCAGCCTTAGAGCTTTCGGAGGAGACCATTAAAGCTCTTCTAAGCTTTGGCACTGAGATGGATGAATTCTACAGAAGGTTTAGAGAGCTTAGGCTTCTCGAGGATGACCTATCCTTTAAGTCCGCAATTATAAACGTGGAGCATGCTTTTTTTATGCTTATACAGTCAATAAACATACTTAGAGAACATCTTACGCTTCTACGAACCGCAAGTAAGAAGGGGGAACTATACTAATGGGTGTTTTTTGTATGATACTGGACAAAAGAAAGCAATACTTTTCCCTACTTGCGGACATATTTAATATAACTGGACACAAACTACTAATAGCACTTGACGAAGAGAAAGCCCTTGAACTCCTAAAAATATCAGAACCTGAGATCATAATATTACCTGCCGAGGAAATAGATTTTTGGTTTAAACTGCTTGAACTTGGAAAATACATCATGCCTGTTTTCTTTTTAGAAAACTATGAAGAGGCTCACTCCTTGGAAGTTTACGGGCTTAGGGATGTAAACTTTGTGGTTTTGCCTTTTAATCCCATGGAACTTTTAACCAAGATAGTTAGTTTAAGCAAAGACCCTCAGGATATAGCATCTCTGTCTGCTTTGGGTCCTTTAAACGTGCTTCTTAAGCTCCTGCGTAAGGGGCTAACTTCATCTCTTATAGTTCAGAATGAAGAGAGTTCTTGCACCTTATACATATATCAAGGCACTATAAAAGGAAGTAGCTGTAGCATAGAAGAATTCCTTTCTCTGATATCTAAAGAGCTAAACTTAAAACTTGACTTTTACGAAGAGAGTAAAGCATCAATAAACTATGTCTATAACAACAACTGGGATTTCCTTTACAATCTTGTTCATAGACACGCATTGCAAGAACCACTTCCTAAGCTCCCTTCAATAACAGAAGAAGTTTTAACTCCAAGGTCTGTCCTTGACCTAAGTCAACCTATAGAGATAGACAAAGGGTTATTCTGGGTAGGTGCCCCCCAAAAGTCTGGTTTGTTTCAGAAGGGTTCATACCTACGCATATATGAAAAGGGGAATGTAAGAATCCCAATACTCATAAACACGGGTGCGGTCCAAGATTATGTTCTTATAAGGTCAAAGGTAGAACAGATTGTTGGCACAGTGGATGCAATAAAGGCTGTAGTAGTGCTTGGCTCTGGTGTGGATGAATGCTCAGGGATTCTAAGTATGTTTCAATTCAACCATAGGGTATTTGTTATAACTTCTCTAAGTATAGCCCAAAGATTAAGATCCCTCGGCATTCCACAGGCAAGGATAAAGGTATTTGAATCCTTCCCCGACAGAAGGCTTAAACTTGCAACTGGGGATATCCTTAGGTTTATACCATTAACCTTCCTTCCTGAAAGAGGTAGTTTTGCTATGTTGGAGGAAGATAGAGGCTATCTGTTTACAGGAAGGTTTTTGAGCTCTCTTTGCACATACGAAGAGCTTAACCCACTGGAAGGAGGGGATTTAGAAGACGTTATACTATACACAAACCTTACAATCCCATGGCAAGATGCTATAACTAAGGTTATAAGACAGATAAACTCAGAAGAAATAACTTCCATACTACCTATGCTTGGAAATCCTATTCGTTCTAAGGCTAAAATCAGAGAATTGTTTTATAAAATAGAAGTGGGAGTCTTGTCTACTATTCCAGAAGTTAATGATAATGAAACAATTTTACAGGCTTGCAGCAACATAGTAAAGTATTTGAAAGAAAAGGTGGAAACATCGAAGTTTCAGGCTTTTGTTGAAGATTTTAGTCAATTCGCATACATGGAAGATGATAGAATAATGGAATTCTTCGTAGAGCCAGGGAGCATACCCCCACTTATGCTAAACCTTATGTATGTGAAGAGAATAGACCCAGCTGTGATTAAGCATGTCATAAAGCACCTTTATATGGCTGGTCTTCCTATCACCATATGAAAGGCCTGCCTATCCTTTCAAATCTCGGGTTTAGCAGGGCAAGGAATAGTTGTTTAAAGCCAGTCAGTATACTTACATCTGTGCTGTCAAGTGGGGGTATGTCTCCAGAAAAGTAAACTACAAAAGCCTTTCCCACTATGTTCTCTCTTGGCAAAAGCCCCCAGTATCTGCTGTCTTCGCTATTGTCTCTGTTGTCTCCCATTAC
>Ga0209289_100681_pt1 | contig 16077 bp, 16 predicted proteins | sample GXS110809BmetaG_FD_184121 | JGI IMG/M metagenome (GOLD analysis project Ga0209289, IMG submission 184121) | Hot spring microbial communities from Gongxiaoshe hot spring, China to study Microbial Dark Matter (Phase II) - GXS 110809B (SPAdes)... ...
CATACGCTACTGCCATCAGCGGTGCATTTTTGTAGGGACATGGACGGTTAATGACATGGAAACTGCAAAGCGCATGATAGCGATGGGTGTTGATGCAATCGCTTCGGATTTTCCCGATTTGATTTTGAAAGTGTTGGGCGAAATCTCCGACGAAGGTGGATAACATGGACACGGCTCGCACCGTGACATTTGAGGTTCCTCACGAACTTTCCGGCACAAGGCTTGACAGTTTTTTGGTTAAGCGGTTTCCAGACTTGTCCCGCTCAAAGTGCCAGCAAATGGTGCGGGAAGGTCTGGTGAAGGTAAACGGAGCCGTTGTGACTAAGCCGGGATTCACCCTACACGGTGGCGAACGAGTTGATGTCCAAATCCCTGAGCCTGAGCCTGCCCATTTACAACCTGAACACATTCCGATAACCGTCCTTTACGAAGACGATGACCTGCTGATTATTGACAAACCTCGCGGGATGGTTGTCCATCCCGGCGCTGGCGTCAAGAGCGGGACACTTGTCAATGCTTTGTTGGCGATGGGCATCCCGCTTTCTGACATAGCAGGACCTGAAAGGCTCGGCATTGTCCATAGGCTTGACAAAGGCACATCAGGGGTCATGGTTGTCGCAAAAACTAATTTCGCTCACTTGCACCTTGCCCGCCAATTTGCTGAGCACAAAATTGACAAGCGGTATTTAGCGATTGTCGTTGGCGAACCAAATTTTGAGCACAAAATTGTTGCTGCACCTTTGATGAAGCATCCAGAAGACCCGGAAAAATTCACGGTCGCTTTGGGCAGAAATTTGCGCTCATCGCAAGCGGTTGATGCTGTGACAGAAGTTTGGGTGCGTGAGCGTTTCAAAGGTTTTGCATTGCTTGAAGTTAAGCCGATAACCGGACGAACCCATCAAATTCGCGTTCATTTGCAACATTTGGGTTTGCCAGTTGTTGGAGACGAAACTTACAACGGTCGTTTAAAGGCGATCAAAGTTGCCCGTGAACTTAAGCGCAGCGATTTACTTTATGCCCTTCACTCCCTCAACGGTCAAGCCCTACACGCTTGGGAGTTGACATTTTTGCATCCACGAACTGAAAAACCCATCACCGTTGAAGCACCTTTGCCCAGCGACATGGAACGATTGCTTCGCAACTTCTGAAAAGGCAACCGCCTGAACATATGTCCATTGAGGTTGCAACAATTTTTGTCGCGCTCGTTCACCTGCCTTTAACGCCTTTGGCAATTTGAGACCTTCATCAATGTGCCCAATTGTTTAGGGGCATATCAAAACACCTGAATGACTTTAGCGAGCAATTTGAATTGGGTGTGCCTTGCGTTCGGGTCACCTTAGCGAAGAAGGGGCAGTGGTCAGGTAAGAAGCGTGGAACATAGGTGAAGTCAATTGTCTTAACAACATCTTCAACATTGCGGGAGTCAGAGTTAAAGGTTGTTTGCCATTGCGAGCCATTAGGCAAGTGTTGCTTGATGTCCAAACCGCTGCGAACCCTTTGTCCTCATCGCCGCCCAAAACCAAACTTGTGGATGACATGAACAGCAATGGGGATTTGAATTTCGGCAAGTCTAATGGACCCCATTCGGCAGTGTTGCCGATGGCTTGTCCCCTTCGGTAAGGGAAAGTGCTATATTCAAGTCTCGGCGACGGGACACTTCTGGAAAACCAAACGCAAAACGCTTTCGGCTTCCTCGGGTCAACCTTAGGTGGCTCATTAATCTTTATGGTTGGAATGATAGGACGCTCAAGGGATGCTTCTTTCCTACAATACTCTCCCATTCATCATCACCAAGAGCCAAAAGAAAGAGAGGTAACGAAACCACTTCCAAGAAGTGCATTCACCTTCCATTCCTCCCACCTCGCCCCTTCAAAAGCCTAATTACCCTCCGGCGAATAATCAGTTCTAAAAGGCTGCCCTAAAGGCAAGATAGAAGGGGCAAAACCATCCCGACAAAGGAGGGAGCAGCCATGCTGTAAATCTATCGCAACTTGCAATAATTCGCCACACCTTTCCCTGTAGGATGGAGAAAGACAGGGAAAGCCAACTTCCTCACTCCCTATTATCCATTGGTTGAGAAGGTGGTAAAGTCGTCGTGGCAGAGAGGTCGTAATTTCGGCACCGTTCCACAAGCCGCTTAATCGCCTCCGGACAGCGTTTTGCTAAAGTAGTGCAAAACCATATCGCTAATTCAATCAGATAACGCACTAAATCGCACTTCACTGGGTCAGGCTGCATATGGTCATTGTTAACCAAGTAAGCACAATAGTAACAGCCACCGCCACACAAATATCGCGCCCAACAGCGACGGCAACTTTCCTTCTCGTCTACATGTAACTTCTTTTCGTCAAATAGCACATCCCTTTGGCTATTCAACCCTGTCCACACATCTCCAATGCGGAATTCCTCCATGCCTACGAAACTGTCACACGGGTAAATGCTTCCATCGGGTCCTACAGCAAAAATTCCATCTCCAACGGGACAGCGATAGCCCAATTTGCTCCGCCCCAAAAGCCTTAGCACGAAACGCCAGAAGAAATCGTAGTAATTCGCAAAGACCAATAAAGTCCGTTCGTCGCTCTCACTCAACAACTCCACGAGCCAACATGCATATTCCCAGTAACCCTGTTTCACTGCCTCTAACTTCTCCCAAGTGATGGCAAAGGGGTTATTATGCGAAGCCCGCACTGGCTTGATGAGGATGTTGGCAAACCCGAAATTCAGAAGGTGCTCAGCGATGCGCTTGGGGTGAGGATATAAGCCTGTGAGAACAGCAGCACCGCTTAAATGGGGAAACAGTTGTAGCGTGTGAGGAAGATTTCGGATCATCGCTCGGTAACTACCTCGTCCGTTCGGGAAGATGCGTAAGGCATCGTGAATGTCAGGTGGACCGTCCACACTCACAGTGGAAATGTAAATGTCAAGTTCTCTTAAGCGATGAGCCCTCTCCTTTGTCAGCAGTGTGCCATTAGTTACCGTTCCAAGGATTAAAGAGATTTGTCGCGTGCATTGTATATGCTTGCGGTAATCATCCACGAACAGCAACATGTCCCAACTCAGCATCGGTTCAGCGGCAAGGTTAAAGCCAATGACACCCCATAGGACTCCCTTCTCAACGAGTAAATCAGCAAACCAATCCAAAGCGCGTTGTGCAACGGAGTGAGACATAGTCTGTGACCAAGCGAGCTTTCGTGCTGAGGCAGCAAAGCAGTAAGGGCAAGCAAGATTGCACTTCAAAGATGAGTGCAGAGAAAGGGTGTAAGGAGATGGGATAGGGCGTTGCTTTGGAGGTGGTGGCAAGGTGCATCGGTGCAGAAGGGTCAAAACCCTGTCGGCTTCATTTGCGCATGCTGTGATATCGGAAACGGGAAATTTCTTGGCAACAGACTTTGCCTCTTCCTGAACTTGCTTATCAGGAAGCAGTAGTAAGCGCATAAATGCATACCCTAACTCACTCAATTCAAAAAACAATCCAGAATCCGCTTCAAAAAGGAAAGATTTACCATCAAAGGCACGAAACAGGTGGAAATTGCTATGACTTTTTTTATCAGCATTATCCTGCCGGTGGGAGAGATATTCAATGATGCTATATCCTTTCATAGAACCAACTCCTTTAGTTTATTACTCTATCAACAAAACTTTTTATCTCTTCTTTTCTACCTTAAAGCTCTTTATTTGCATTTCAGCAATAGGTAAATCTTTCCAAACTATAAATGATATACTTTCAATTAGCAAACATCTAAAGTTATAACAATTAAAGATGCATCCTTTAAACGATTAGCAGGTGGGAGTACAGCCTGAGTTAGTGCATTGCGATTGGCAAGGGCAGAGATTAACGCACTGGTCAGTACAGTTTCCTCCCGCACACTGATATATTATGGGTTCAGCAACGCCAGGAATTTCAACATTGCGGAAGTGTTTGCTCTTGTCTGTTTGCCCTTCAGCGCTTTTTGCACCAACAGCAACCCCTAACAAAGCCAAGGCGACCATTTTCCCCTTCTCCAAGAACTCCCTTCGTGATGAAAGGGAACACTCTTCAGTCCTTTGAACTGCTAACTTGACCTTTTTATTTTTCACCATGTTTTTTCGCCCCCTTTTACTCCATCGTTTCTTTATTACTGACCGCCCTTTTGCTGTGGCGGCTTATATCTCACCGTCAAATAAAGGCACCAATTTATCCTTAAACCGACGAACAATCTCGGGAGGGATACCCAAGCCTTTAAAATTGCGCAGACATTCAGGCTTTGGACCGTAAGGATCTCCGAGAGACGCCCAAGGATATGCCCGACAATGCATAACCCCACAATATTCCCGAGAGGAGCAAGTGTTGCACACCCATAATTGGTCAAAGGTGAAACCACCCCTGAACAAATTCCATGAATTCTTGCGCCAGATTTGCACAACATCTTCCTCACGAATGTTACCCATCGCCATGTCGTCAACACCTAAGGCGTCAATACAGGGGTAGACTATACCATAAGAACTTATCGCCATGTGAGTCATCCCTGCCGGGCATGTTCCTGGGGGAGGTGTGATGAACTCTGTATCGGTGGATCTATTCTTAGATTTTACCCACGGTAGTGGGTGAAATTGTTTAGGAAAGACCATATGTCTGTGCTCAAAGGAGACATTCGGATACTTCTCCTGAAGCCGAGCAAACTTTTCACCTATAGCTCTAACTTCTTCTGATAAGAAAGCCAGTTCCTTATTTCCTGACGCCCTCCCCAAAGGGCAGGGGATAACGAACGCAATACTTGTAGCTCCTTTATCAAAAGCTAGTTCTATCATTTTTTCCAATTCGTGGAGATTTTTACGATGAATGATAGAATTAATATTAAATGGGATATTTGCTTGTTTTAACAATTCCAGTGCATGTAAAGTTTTCCAAAAACTCCCAGGAACCCTACGAAGCCATTCATGGGTTTCAGCACTAGCCCCATCTAAGGAGATACCTAAAGCAAAACCATTTTTTCCCTTCATCTGAGCAACAGTAGTAAAAGTAGTAATATTTTGCTCATTGATTAAAGTAGCATTTGTCAGAAAAGCCACACTAAATCTGCACCTTGCTGCATAAAGGAGAATGTCCTCAATTTGAGGGTGAGTCATTGGTTCGCCGCCGCTAATTTTTAACGACCATGTGCCCGCCTCGTCCAAAGAAGTTAAAAGTCTAAATATTTCTTCAAGAGAGAGTTCGCCTTTGCCGCGAGGCAATTGAGACGCCATACAGTGGAGACACTTAAGGTTGCAGTAGGCGGTAGGAACGAAAGTCACATTGAAGGGGAAAGAAAAGGGCTCATAAACGCTGGGATACTGAAAATCCTTAGGAACCTGAAGGTAAATCGGACGCGAAGGAGGTGTGTATGATGTCCCTTTAGGCAAATGCCAAACCACTTCATCCATAACCAACTTAGCCATCAAAGTCTTGAAATTTTGAATGGTTTCCTTGTTCACATCATAACCGCCGACCCGAAGGTAGTAGTTAATGACATCTTGCAACCGTCGTGGTTGAAAAAGATAAACAAGGCAGTCAAATGCAATCTTATCAACACAATAAAATACCCCTTGCCGCACAAGCCTTACGAGGTATAAGTCTGGGTGATATCGGGATTCATCTCTTAGGATAACTTCGGGATTTAAAACAAAGCGAGCCTCTAGCGCTTTTGGACTAAAACCAAAAACAAATGCCTGCCCATTTCCGTTAGCCATACTATCCTCCCTCCCTTAGGAGGTAGTTGTGCAGGCGAAACGAATTTCTTCGTCCATCTCTTACTTGCTCCATCACATAACCAGCCACTTCCTCCATCAGCCCCAAGTATAGCAAAGGCTCTCCACCAAAGAAAGTGACATTGACGAAGGGATGGTCTTTAGAATAAACGAGAAGAAAGTCAATGGCTTGAAGTGCTGTATCTCTGTCCATGCTAAGGTTTTGCTTTCCCATGAAACAATAGTCACAAGCGAGGTTGCAACGGTAAGTAATGATGAGTTCCATTTCAACAAGTAGGGAGCGTTTATGAAATTCAAGTTGGCGCTCAAGAAGTAAAGCGAACCTTCGCATCTCGTCGTCGGAGAGAGTTTGTAGGATCTCATCCAACCTCTTCAACTTTTCCTCAAAACCTTGCTCTACTGTCAGAATTCGCTCGGTTGCCAATTCCTGTGCCATTTCAACACACCTCTGCTCTCATTCCGTCCTGCTTTTAGCGTAACACAATTTTTTTTTTTGCTGTCAGGTAAATCCCTAAAATAGTTGTCGGGGAATTAGCGGACACAGGTATGAGTTTGACTGATAGCCCTTTTGACCTTTCTGGCTATAAACTTGGTAAGCGGTGATGGAGTATGAATTTGCCAAAAGTTGTTGCTGTTTTGGGCATGGGGGTTTCGGGGCTTGCCGTTGCCGAAACGTTGACAAAGCGTGATGTGAAATTTGTATTTTCTGATTAAAAAGAGTTTTTTAGAGTAATTTCCAAAATAAGAGAAGAAAAAATTGAAATATCAAGGGTTTGAATTGATGTTAAGCGAAAAATGCGTTTTGACAACAAAGTCTTTTTACCATCTAAAGATAGCGCTTATAAAATTTATCAGCCCTCTAATTCCATTTACAAGTAAAGAAGTCTAAAGCCTATAGTTATGGTTTGGTGAAATATGGCTACTAACAACATTCGTGATAAAGGAAGAAATTTTTCCTCTGGCTTCAAAAAAGAGCAACAAATCTTCTAAGTGGAATAAGCGTGTATGAAGTTCTTAATAAACTGAGCAGCACATTCTATCCCCTTAGAGAGAGTCTCAACGCGGGATGTGTCTGGAGGTGGTGGACATCTCAGGATATTTTCCATCGTTTGTGCAAGTGCCTCTGGGGACAGGGAGTATAACTCCATCGGTATCACAGTCTTCCTTTGTTTGGCGTATACTTCGTCAATAGGGTTGTGTCCGTGCAGGAGAGCGATAGAAGGGATTCCAAGAGCATCTAATTCCAATACGGTAGTGTAGTTAGCCTTCGTGATAGCAAGATCAGTGGCAACCATCAATCGGTCAATCTGCCAATCTGATTCCTTAATGATGACATTCGCACGATTAGCGACTTTTTTCTGCAATCTTGATGCATCAGATCCTCCAATCCAGATTAAAAGCCTCTTTTCAAAAGGCAGGATGCTAAAAGCCTCCAGCACTATTTGGAAGGAAGGGGCAACACTTTCTGACCATACACCTGGGAACACTGAAATAACTAAGGTGTCATCCGTTATCTTTAACTCCTGTCGAGCCTTAGGTTTGTCTTTAAGGGTGTAGGCAAAAGGTCGTAAAACCGGTCCTATATACTCCACTTTTCTGACCAAGTAAGGTGGCACTTTAAAATGCCCAGGCTCTTCAATAAACAAAATCTGATCGGCACAGGCTAAACTCTGCATTAAAAAGTGCTCCGAGTCTAAGAACCAATGTGTAATGAAGAGGACTGGGATGTTAAAGAGGCGGGAGGCTGGAATAGCGGCGAACTCCTCGTGACTTATCACCACGGTAGGACGATAGGCGTGTATCAGCCTTCCTGCACGCAGCAAGGTTTCAAAGAAGGGGTTATTCGGTGGCAGGTGTAGATCAAAAAATGGAAAGGAATTTCGTTCCAAAACCTGAGTGCCCTGAGCATAAGAAGCAAATAAAACTGAAATGTCTGGATCCATCTCTTGGAGTTTCTTAGCAATTGACAAATCTTTCATCACATGTCCGAAACCGTGCCCTCGGGAGAACCAAAGGATGGACTTTGAAGTTTTAGCAATACTCATACTTTGGTCCGCTCCTCATGTGAAATTTGTGATAAAAAGTCCTGAGGTAACTCAGTCAGGCGGGACATAGGGAACATTCCAGATTCGTAAAGAGCATGACAGAGGGGATCTGGGGCAGTAATATCTCCAAATTCCGCCATAGCCACTGCCCGACATTTGCCTAAGCATTGATCACGCATTAAACATTTGCTACAAATCCCCTGAAGTCCATCGGGGAGAAGTTGGCGAACCTTAATTAGGTAAGGGTGATGGTGCCATATCTCAGCCAAATTGTGAGTTTCTATGTTACCCAGAATCCACTCAGGATGCAAATAACCAAACCCACAAAGGGTTATGTCTCCATTCGCTAAAATGCTTAGTAGATTCAAGAACGGACAAACACCTATCCCATGGGTAACTAATTCAATGGCGGAGTCAAAGGCACAAGGTAAGTCCACAAATACTTTAATCCCGTATCGCTGCCTTAAAGATTTCTCTTCAAACTGCTTTAGGCGAACCAATTCTTCTATTCCCAACAACCACCCCCTGCGTTTGAAATGCTTTCCGCGTCCTATGGGGGAAACAATGTTGACTTTTACTTCCTCCACCCCCCAATCCCTTGCCAATGCGACAAGTGGTTCCAATTCATGGCGGTTTCCAGTGTAAAGGGAGAAGATAATGAGAGGTGGATTGCCTTGTTCCACCAGCAAATGGATTGCACGCTTGGTAGCCTCAAAAGAGCCCTTCACTCCACGAAACTTATCATGAGTTGATGGTTTCGCCCCATCAAGACTTACTGATACTCGCACATTATATTTGGTCAAGAACTTTGCATCCTCTTCATCTAACAAAGTCCCGTTTGTCTCCAACGCCACTTTCACCCCTTGCTCCACCGCAAACTGAACAATTTGCCTCCACTCTGGATGCAAAAGCGGTTCACCACCTGTCAATTTCACCATCTTCAGTCCTAACGGGAAGGCAGAAGCGATAGCACGACTATAGAGTTCGGCTGAGATACGCGGTAGAGGGGAAGACAATGTCCAATGAGGAGTTATCCAACAGTGAGCACATCGCAAGTTACATATGTCGGTGACGTAGAGGTAGAGAGCGTATAAGGGATACTCAGTCATCCAACTTCACCTTCCACAACTTCTAAAAGCCCTACCGCTAACAGTTCACCAATCAACTTATCTATCATAGCATGAGTTTCTTCATCCATGATGAAATGCTTCTCAATCTCCGCACGCACTTGACCTAAATTGCGTTTGCCATCACATAACCACCAGACGATGAGAGCAGCTTCATTAATGACATGAATTTCACCTGATTCAGGATGGAACAACAAAATGGCTTCTGGTGATTCCCAACGAGCGACAACCCCTGACCGCTTTCGCAATCGGAGAGAATCTGACAATAGAGCCATACTACTTACCTCCAAACTAAATTGACCCCTTAACAATAAGAGCCGTTTGAACATGTGATTGTACCTGTTGCACAATTACCGTTGACACCTACATTGCAGAGATAAGAGCCCGTTCTGCATGCTGTCCATTGCAGAGGCTTTATTTCGCCCTGATAGAGTGGTTTACCGAAAGGTTGTTTCTTATCCTCTGCCTCACTTGGTAATTGAATCCCTTCAACAACCGCCAATGGGGTAAGAGAAAATATTGCAAGCGTCCCCATTCGTTGGATAAGTTCTCTTCTCTTCATCTTTGATCACTCCTTCAAGAAAACTTGAAACTGCTAACACTCTCCTACATTGCATACGATAGTGCCTGAATCGCAAAGTCCTCCTTGCTTGCAATCTATTGTCCCTATAGTGCACTCCTTTTCTTTTCTGGTCACTTCGCCCATATATCTTGGTGGGTTCAATGGTTTCCGATTTTTGGGGGAAACTTCTGGCAATTGCATTGCTTCAACAACTGACAACGAACCGAGAGAGAAAATTGCCAAAGTCCCTACTTGAGAAAGGAAACACCTTCTTTTCATAAAATCATCACCTCACATCACTGTCCTATTGTGCTTTGTTAAATAAGTCCCAACTAAACCTTTGCCTCACAGTGCTTTGTTGAGTAATCGGGCTTAATCCTTCAGCCTTTGTGACACATAATTTCTTGATTGGCACAAGTTTCTGTCGGGTAAATCCCTAAAAATTGCTGTCAGGGAATTAACGGACAGAAGGAAAGGTTTTGTCAAGTCTATCCAATAGCCCTTTTGACCTTTCTGGCTATAAACTTGGTAAGCGGTGATGGAGTATGAATTTGCCAAAAGTTGTTGCTGTTTTGGGCATGGGGGTTTCGGGGCTTGCCGTTGCCGAAGCGTTGGCAAAGCGTGGGGTGAAAGTTGTAGGTGCTGACCAGAAACCCTCTTTGGAGCAATTGTCACAACGAGAGCAGTTGCAGAGGTTAACGGAACAGGGAGTTGAACTGATGTTAGGCGAAAATGCGTTTCAGCGGCTGGTTGATTTAAAGTTGCCGCTCGCTATCTTGAGCCCAGGCATCCCCATCCACAGGGATGATGTCCAAGCGCTGGCTCAATCTGGGACGAAACTCGTTGGCGAAGTTGAGTTCAGTTACCAACTTTTGGTCAATGAATTTGGCAGGGAGAAAGTTTGCATTGTTGCGGTCACGGGAACAAAAGGCAAGACCACGACGGTTCACTTGATTGCAGAGATGCTGAAGGAATCGGGTTTGACAACATTTCTCGCTGGCAATGTCGGGACGCCGCTGGCTAAATTCGTTGACGAACTTCCGCGAAACGAAACTGACTTGCCGATAAGGGTCGTGATGGAGGTCAGCAGTTTCCAACTGGCAACTTGCGAGACTTTTCGCCCGGACATCGCTGCGGTGACCGCGCTTTTCGTTGACCACCTTGATTGGCACAAGGACGCCGATGATTATCGCCGCGCCAAAGCGAGAATTTTCACTAACCAAAAGGGCAACGATTGGGCAGTTTTGAACGCTGACAACGCAGGTGTCCGATGGATGGCTCAATTTGTTCGCAGCCGAATTTTGTGGTGCGGCAAGGAAGTAACTGCAAGTTGCCCATATTGCACCCACTGGGTAAGCGATGACGGAGAAATCGTTTGGGCTGCGTTAGGTGGCGAAAGGTTTCCTGTCGCTCGTTTGTCTGAGTTTATGCTTCGCGGTGAGCACAATCATCAAAACTTGAAAGTCGCCATTGGAGCAGCATTGCTTGCCGGTGCTTGTCCAGATGCAATTGCGGATGTTGTGCGGAACTTTAAAGGTGTCCTACATCGGCTTGAGTTAGTTGGCGAAATCAACGGCGTTCGTTTCATCAATGACTCAGCAGCGACAACTCCTGATGCAGCGGCAGCAGGTATTCGTTCTTTTGAAACGCCTATCGTGCTGATCGCTGGCGGACGCGATAAAGGTGGCAATTGGGATGGCTTCAAAAAGGCACTTAAGGAGCGAGTCAAAGCGTTGGTTGCAATCGGTGAGTTTGCGGACAAATTGATTGAAATGGCGAAAGAAATTGGGATGGGGTTCGTAAAAGCGACGAGCATGGAAGAAGCGGTTCAACAAGCGTTTCAATTGGCATCTCCGGGTGACACAGTGTTAATGTCGCCCGGTTGTGCGAGTTTTGACATGTTCACAAGTTACGCCCAGCGGGGTGAAAAGTTCAAAGAAGCGGTCAAGCGCCTTTCAGGTTCGTCGTAAATGACGCCGTCATCCAAAGCAATTTCAAGAGGTGATCAAAATGTTTCGGATTTACAAGGGCGTCGTCCGAAATGGCGTCATCGTCCTTGAAGATGATGGTCAACTCCCTGAAGGGACGAAAGTGACGGTGTTGGTGGAAGAAGAGACTCGGGCTGAGCCGCAAAAGGTTTGGCAAGCCTTGAGAGAGATTGCTGGCAAGTTTCAGAGCGGTTTAGGTGATGTTAGCGAAAACAAGGACGAATATGTCGCCGAGGCAGTTGAATGGCACTGGCGTCAGCATCAAGCCAAATCCGAAGGTGAGTGAGATGTTGCGTTCAACTTTTGGAGATGCAAGTTTCTTTTTCGCTATTGTTGACAGAACTGACATTTGGCATCAACAATGTGTTGCTTTGCTTCAAAGGTTGGAAGAGATTGGATGCCGATTGGTCACAACTTTGTTAGTGATTGCGGAAACCCATGCGCTCCTTGTGCGAAGGTTAGGACGCGAGGCAGCACTAAATTGGCTAAAACAGGTTTTGCCTTATCTGGAAATCGTCCCCGTTGAGCCGTCGGACATTGCGAAAGCGTTGGAAATTTTGGAGCGTTATGCTGATAAGGATTTCAGCCTAACCGATGCAATTTCCTTCGCAGTTATGGAAAGGCTCGGGATCAAGGTCGCGTTGGCTGTTGACAGACATTTTGTTGAGTATGGTGCAGGCTTCTTCGTTGCACCATTGATGGGGACAGAAGTGCCCCAGCAGTAAGCGGGCGCGAAGTGCAGGGTGCGGGGTTTGGGTTAGGTAGGCAAATAGGTGCAATGTCATCGTTTGCTGAAGATGCCAGATTAAGTTGGGGCAGGTGACGAAGTTGAAGCATGAAGGCGACAAGCAATTAGTGAAAAATTTGTTCATCGCAGGGTTGGCAATTTGGGCGATTTTGTTTTCACTTGTGGGCTTCTTTCACAGTGATGTGGCTGTAGCCTTCGCAATTTTCACACCTATTGTCGTTGCAACCTTTGTCGTCGTTTTGGTTTCAGGAGTGCTTCTCAAAAGGTTTTTGTTGACTTTGCGAGAGCGGCGAGAATCAGAAGAGAAAAGCCACCGTCATGAATTGGGGCGACTGTTTGACAAACTTATTCGGCAGGGCAACAAGAGTATCCCTACCTTTCTAAACTGGCTTGAAGAAGGGGATGCTGAATTGCAAGCGTTAGCAGTAAAAGGTTTGGGAGTGCTGAAAGCCAAAGAAGCAGTTGAACCCCTTTTAGCCTTGCTGAAAAATGCCCATCCAGAACTCAAGGCTCAAGTGCTTTGGGCACTGGGGGAAATTGGAGATAGGCGTGCGATGCCTGCTATCGTCCCCCATCTTGGTGACTTTACGGAAACAGGCAAAGGGACAGTTAGCCACTTTGCTGCTGAAGCATTGCGGAAGTTGAAGTTTAAAAGCGTTGCCAATTCATTTATGACCGCTTTTAATTCATCCAACGACGATGAACTTTCCCAATCTCTCAAAAAGTTGCGCAAGTATTGCCAGAGCGACTTACTCGTTCAGGCTTTCGTGAAGGCGTTAGATGCACCTGATGTGACCAAAGCGATCAACGCTGCAAAAGCGTTGGAAAAGTTGTTTGCTTTCTCCGCACTGCCAATTTTGCGAGAAAAAGCCAAAACCGCTTCGGATGAAAGGTTGAAAGATGCCTGCCAGAGGGTTGTTCGTCAACTTGAGTTGGTGATGACTTTACCATCGCCTGCTTTACCGACTTCTCTTGACACAAGCACCTTGCCTATTCCTGCAACCCCAACGAACATAAACCCCGAAACTTTGCCCCGAGCCGTTGACCAATCGCTTCAAAGTGACCAAAATGAGCATTAGGCGAAAGCCTGACACCACTTTTTGGAATCGCAGCGAAGATTTAAAACAGCAATTGTGTCAAACCTGTTCGTTGCATAAGGAAGGCGAAACGCTATGAGTAACATCCTTCTGCAAGTTGAAAACTTGAGTCTGAAACGAAATGGACGATACATCCTGCGTCAAGTCAACCTTTCGGTTCGGCGCGGCGAAATTCACGGGATACTCGGTCTGAATGGGGCTGGCAAGTCAAGTTTGGCTTATGCAATTATGGGGTGCTCCGATTACACCCCGGATGAGGGTCGGATTTTGTTTGAGGGACGCGACATCACACAGTTGTCAATAACCGACCGAGCCCGCTTAGGGATAACTTTGGCGTGGCAAGAACCTGCAAGGTTTGAAGGGCTGAGGGTTAGCACTTATTTGTCACTCGGGATGGACAAACCCGATAGGGCGCGCATTATGGAAGCGTTGGATGCAGTTGCACTTCCGCCTTCCGCTTACATGCACCGCTTTGTTGACAACACTTTATCTGGCGGTGAGCGGAAACGAATTGAACTTGCTGCAATTTACGCTATGCGCCCGAAACTTGCGATTTTGGACGAACCCGATTCCGGAGTTGACATCCTTTCCCTTGACGATGTTTTGAGCCTTATAAGGAGGATGGCGGACGAGGGCACAACAGTTCTTCTCATCACTCACCGCGATGAGGCTTTGAAAATCGCCGATTCAGCATCACTAATGTGTCAAGGGACGATACTGTATCAGGGCAATGTTGAGCAGGTTCGGCAGTATTATGCGCAACGATGCAGATTGCACCCGGAAATGTTGAAGGCATCCACTTGAAAGGGGGCGTTCGCTTTGCGGTTCCACCAATTGAGGACAACAGAACCATCATGGGTTCGCGAATACGAGGCGATGCTTGAAGCGCTAAAACAGGCTGGCGGTGACCCGAGCGCAATAACTTCTGGCAAATTCGCCACTTTGGTTGTCAGCGCTAACAAGGTTTTGGCAAAAAGCGAGTTACCGGGAATCCACTTTGAAGCCGAAGAGATCCCAACAGGAATTCGCGCTCACATCATTGTTGAATCTGGGGTGAAGATCCCCCAACCCGTCCACCTTTGTTTTGGCATGCTGGCAGAGGAAGGAATTCAAGAAATCATCGCCCATTACGAAATTGGAGAGGAAGCACAAGCAGCCTTTTTTGCCCACTGCACTTTCCCGAACGCACAAGAGTTAAAGCACTTAATGGACGCGACGATCCATGTCGGCAAAAATGCCCGCATGAGTTACACTGAATCGCATTATCATGGTCCCTACGGTGGGATTGAAGTTAAGCCACACGCAAAGGTTACTGTGGACGAAGGCGGAAAATTCATGAACAACTTCAACCTAATTCACGGACGAGTAGGTGCGTTGGAAATTGACTACGAAGTTGATGTCAACAACGACGCAGTTGCTGAGTTGGTGGCACGAGTTTACGGCACAGAGGATGACCAAATTTCTGTCAAGGAGTTTGTCAGGCTCAACGGAGAGCGAGCACGGGGATTGACGAAAACCCGCGTGGCTGTTAGAGGGCGAGCGGTCAGTGAGGTTTTCACGACGATGGAAGGCAATGCCCCATATGCTAAAGGTCACATGGACTGCACCGAAATCGTGCGGGACCAAGCGATCGCGAAAAACATGCCTTTGGTCATTGTCAGGGACGACCGTGCTCAAGTCACTCACGAAGCGGCAATCGGGACAGTCAACCGTAAGGAACTTGAGACATTGATGGCTCGTGGCTTAAGTGAAGACGAAGCCGTTGACATCATCATTCGGGGTATGCTTCAATGGGTTTGAAGTTCAAACCACCGTCGCCCCAAAGGGCGACTATACTGAACGAGTTTCAAACATTGGTCACTTCAAGCAGGCTTCGTATTTACCGTTCAGGAAGAGGTTTTGAAGTTCCCTTCGCTTCGGCTCATTCTCCGGCAGTGACTTCCATCGTTCGCGAGCCCTTATGATGTCGGCGACCATGTTGGCATCAAAATTTGGGACGAACCCTTCAAAGTAAGGTGTCAAGTCCTCTGGGGCAGCCATTTGCAAGTAGGCACAGACATAGTTTGTCCGCAATTTTGATGGGTTCTCGCCGATTCGCTCCCAGTTAATGCCATCTTCTATTGCCAACTTGAAAGCCTTTCGGAACAAGTGCCAGCCATACTGGTCTTTGAGCCGGAGGAACATTTGACACAGAGGGTCAGCGTTTATTTGCTTTGCGTGATGAATTGCTACTTCAGGGACAAGTGCATACTCAATTTGCACAGCCGTCACCAAAGGGAAAGGACTTCGGTGGTTCGCCCACCAGTCAACAGGCCAGCCGCCGCTGACAATTTGACCCGTAAACAGGTTCACCATTTCGTGAGTAATGAGCACATAACCCCAATAGCCCCTGATGCCGTGAACGACATTGAAGAAGGCATCGTAGGAGACGCCTATTCCCGGCGAAGGTTTTCCTGTAACTTGGTGAACCTCAGCAATGTCCCCGGTCGCAAAACCGCCACCTGTTCTCGGCCACACGAAAAGAGCATATTTCTCTTGCGGTGGTTTAAGTCCCCAAGCGTTGCAGAGATACTCAAAGGCTTTGTCGGCGTAATCGTAAAATCGCTCAATGTCTTGTCCGTAACGATCAAACTGGTCCTCCCTCGCGAACCAAACCCAATATTTGCCTTCGTGAACCTTCACGATCTTGGCTTCTTGGGCTTCAAGATAGTTCAGGGAGAATGCAACCAACGCACAGCAGAGCAAAAGGCGCAACGATGCGTGAACAAGTTTGGGCATCAGCGTTG
>Ga0209289_100682_pt1 | contig 16054 bp, 15 predicted proteins | sample GXS110809BmetaG_FD_184121 | JGI IMG/M metagenome (GOLD analysis project Ga0209289, IMG submission 184121) | Hot spring microbial communities from Gongxiaoshe hot spring, China to study Microbial Dark Matter (Phase II) - GXS 110809B (SPAdes)... ...
GTCAACCCATCCCGGGAGCCTGTGCCCTCCGAGCTGATTGATGAGATCTCACGGTCGCTGGTCGCCGAACGCAGCGTCACGCCGCACGGTCAGGATCGGCGCTGGCATGCGCATTTGTATCCGATCTTGCCGTGTGGAGGGGCGGGTCATTTTGCTTCCTGTTCTAGAGGGAGTTCACCACAGGAGGACTTAGGGGGCGGCTAGGGTGAAGTAGTTTCTCGTGCCCTCAACGTGGATTTGGAGGACGCCGGCTCGGGTCAGGCGGACCAGGATTTGTCCGGCGCGACGGCGGGAGATATTGACCAGGCGGGCAAATTCAGCCACAGTGATCTTGCCATGGCGCTCCAAGAATTCAAAAAGCGCTCGTTCTCGGCGCCCGATTGTGACGGTTACCGGTGGGGCATCGGGACGTTGGGCCGATAAGAGGTGCACCATCTCGCGGCTGGCAAGGACGGATTGGTCTTGGTAGCGGATGAAGACCGGAGCAAAGCCTTGGCGGTGTCCTGGAATGAGCACTCGGTGTGGACGCTTTGGGCTGGGAGCAACGTGGACGACGACGACATCCTTTTTGCCCTCTGTGGTCACCACCCATACTTCGACGTCCAGTGGAGGGTCAATGTACAGAGAGCAGGCGAGCGTGACCAACTCAATTTCCTGTTTCTCGCTCCCGACACCCACGATTGTCCTATCGTCATCCACCCCCAGGATGAGGTAGCCACCTTGGGTGTTAGCAAAAGCGCACAACTCTTTGGCAATCTTTTCCGGGGAGGTGAAGCGTCGCTTGAATTCAACCGTTTGCGATTCGCCTCCGGCGATGAGTTCTTGCAGTTGGTGCCGCGTCATGCTTTCCCCACAGGACACGACACATGTGGAAGCCCATATGATTCAGCTCTCCCGATAACGCTGTAACGGGAGAGGTACCCACCACGTATTTGCCCAGTAGCCAGGCCGTACGGGATAGAAGTGCACGTTCTGGAAGCGACGGTGGTATGCTGCTGGATAGTCGGGCGACCACAGGAAGGTATAGGGCTGCTCTTCGTGGATAATGCGTTGGAACTCTCGCATGTAAGAAAGGCGCTTGTTGGGGTCAAATTCACGACGGTTCTTCTCCAGCAGTTCGTCCACCCGCTTGTTAATGAAGCCGACGTAGTTGGAGCCGCGATTGAAGGCTTGCGAAGAATGCCAGATTTGGTACGGATCGCTAGGAATTGGGTCTGCGACCCAGCCCAGGATTGTGGCGTCAAACTGGTGCGAGCGGATCTGCTGGAGGAAGGTTGCCCATTCCAGCTTCTGGACTCGAGCGCGGATGCCGACTTTCTGGAATTCATCTGCCAGGAGGACGGCGATGTTTTCTCGGATTTCGTTTCCTGCGTTGATGAGGAACGTAAACTCAAAGGGGACGCGCTTTCCTCCGATTTCTTTGTCTAAGACGCCGTCCCCATCGGAGTCACGCCATCCGGCTTCGGTCAGGAGTTGGCGGGCACGTTCGGGGTTGTATTCGTAAGGTTTCAAGGTGCTATCGTACTCGGGGCGTCCCGGGTAGATTGGGCTTTCCACAGGGTGGGCGTATCCGAGCATGATCGTACGGATGAGCGCCTCGCGGTTGACTAAGTGCGAGAGCGCCTGGCGGACTCGGCGGTCGGCGAACAAGGGGCGACGGAGGTTCCAGCCGATATACGTGTAGCTGGTCTGCTGGTAGGTGACCTTGCGCAGATAGGGAACCGCGGTCGTGTCCAGCATTTCCTCAAAGAGCTTAGGGGGGATGTAGCTCATGAAGTCAATGTCCTGATTTTTCAGAGCGCTCAAGGCACTGGTGCGCTCGCTGATGACCCGATAGACAATGTGTGTCGGGTAGCGTCGGGTCCATGGATTTGTATCCCCATTCCAGTACCGTTCGTTGCGCTGCAGACGGATCAGCTCCGTTGTCCGCCATTCCTCTAGTTGGTATGGACCGCTGCCAATAAGATAGCGAGGGCTTCGGGAACGCTCGGGGGCGCGGAACCAGGTAGCAAACTCTTGTAAGGCTGGGTTCCGTGCTGCCGCGGCGGTATCGTTGGTTTCCGGAATGGTGTACCGGTCTGTGAGTCCCTGCGGATCCAAGACATGCTTCGGCAGGATGGGAAGTCCACCGAGGAAATAGTCCGCAAGGAAGTATGGTTCCCGCATACGGATGACGACGGTGTATGGGTCGGGCGCTTGGACATCGGCGACGTTATCATAGTAATTGCGCAGGGCAGCGGCTTCAATGATGTACGGGTTTTTAACGGCCTTAAAGGTGAAGAGAACATCGGCGCTGGTGAGTGGATGTCCATCGGAAAAGTGGACGGTCTTCCGGAGTTGGAAGCGATAGGTCAGATGGTCGGCAGATATCTCGGGCAAAGCTTCAGCGATATTGGGTTCCAGCTCGAGTGTTTGCGGGTTTTGGAAGAGGAGGGATTCAAAAATGTGCGTGTAAATCTCTTGGCTTGTGGCGTCGTTTGCCGTCAGCGGGTTGAGGCTTTCGGGGTCGGAAAGGATGTGGATGATAACCCAGTCTCCAGAGACGGGTTTTGTAGTATCCACTCCCTCCAGGGAGAAATCAGCTCCTCTTGTCCCACAGGCTATCCCAAAGAAGGCTAGGCTCAGACAGAGGAAGCCGGCACGGAGGCGGCTCGTGGGATGTTTCGCACCCATTGCTTTATGCGCCGTTGTTCTACCGGCCTTGGCGCCGGGTCTTCTGCTTCCGAAGTTGGCGGACCAAGATGTCAACGGCTCGGTTGAGAGCGGCAATATAGGAATCGCCTTTTTCCTTGACGACGAATTCTTCCCCGTCGGCATTCAGCAGGATTTCTACGTGTTTGAAGCCGCGCTCTTCCTCCAACACGATGTGGGCTTTCAGCGGTCCTGGATAGAAGCGACGGAGTTTCTGGAGTTCCTGTTCTATGGCTGTGTGGAGCTCTTCGGGAGCCTTGAAGTGGCGTGCTGTAACGGTAATCTGGAGCATGGATCAGCTTGCTTTCGTTCGGCAGTGCAAACTTAGTAACTCAGCCGTGTTTTTGAACTGCATGCCAGTGGGGCGAGCTTGGGAAGAAGAAGGGGAGCTGCAAGACCACAGCACAGCTCAAACTCAAAGCGCTTCCGCTCAGGATGAAGGTGGTGGGGAGGTCAGGGGGAGCATTGGACAGTTGGGGAAGGAGAGGGTGCAGGAGATCCCTGCGCAGAGGAATGAAGGAATATGCGGCTTCTATGCGCAAGCTTTCTAGCAAGGAGGAACGAACAGCAGCATCAAAGCGGAGGGTTGTTCCCACAAGTAAGCGGATACCCGGCCGGAGAGACCACCGGTTGTCATAAACCCCACCAAGACGAGTATCGGCCGGTACGGAGCTATAGACCGTTTCTGCCCAGTAGAGTTTGCTCGGCACAAGGCCAATGGCGCCGTGCAGGTAGGTGTGGAATGCCGTCTGAAAAGGATGCCACTCCATGCCGAACCATATCGGGAACGAGTGCAGCGATAGCACAGCACGGATGACCCGTTCACCTTGGCGGTGAGGCTCGGAGTAGCGCTGACGGTATGTGTGATCCATCTCCAGCTGGTGCCTCCCAACGTTGAGGCGCAGCTGCCAGGCGGGGGAGAGAGGAATGCGAAGCCCGATGGCAAGCATAGTTCTGGGCAGGAAGGCGCTGGGAATGCCCTCGGCATCGGTGAGGAGGCGATAGAAGTGGAGGAACTGCTCTCCTTCCCAGGGAAAAGAAATCCCTCCCTCCGCAGAAAGGAGCAGCCACAGAGATGGTTGCTGCGCGGCGGAGGGGAGCGGAACGGCAGCGGTGGAAGGAGTCCATGGAAGAGGGCTGAGGAGAAGCCACACACAGCAGAGCTTACAGGATGCGTTTTCCCATAAGCGACGCCACCATCTCCGCTGCCACGATAGCGCTTGTGTTCCGGTCATCCAAGATAGGGTTGACCTCAACCACATCTAAGGATTGAGCGCCTCCTAATTCCGCAATTGTTTCCATCAAAAGATGGGCTTCTCGGTAGCTTAAACCGCCTGGTACTGGGGTACCGACTCCGCGGGCGACCGAGGGATCCAGCACATCCACATCGAAGCTGACGTGCAGGTGGTCCACATGCTGGCGGAGATATTGCACCGCCTCGGTGGCAACGGTGTAAATGCCGCGCCGGTCAATATCCTGCATCGTGTAGGTCCGCAGCCCGACAGAGGTAATAAGCCGTCGCTCACCGGGGTCCAGGGAGCGGACCCCGAGCAGGACGCAGTTGGCTACCTCGGCCATAGGGGCAAAGCCAAGCAGATGGGTTAGTTCTGGAGTCCCATACCCTAGGGCAACTGCCAGCGGCATCCCGTGGATATTACCCGATGGCGTGCTCTCTGGGGTATTCAAGTCGCCATGAGCATCAATCCAAAGAAGGCCCAGACGTTTTCCCTGCTGGCGGCACCAACGGGCAACACCGGCGATGGAGCCGATGCTCATGGAGTGATCTCCACCCAGAAGCAGGGGGAGAGCCCCTTCGGCTAAGATAGTTGTGACTACATCGGCAAGCTCCCGGCAGGCACGGGTAATTTCGGGGAGGTACTTCAACCGTGGGTCGTAAAGTTCGCCAACCTCTTGAGTACGGATGGAAAGATCCCCGCGGTCAGAGACCCGGTAGCCCAGTTCCCGCAGACGTTCAGCGATACCGGCTATTCGGAGAGCAGAAGGTCCCATATCCACGCCGCGGCGGTCGGCGCCCAAGTCCATCGGAAAACCAACCAAGACGACCTGGCGCATGGTCTTCAGCCAAGGAGAAGGTCAAACAGCTGTGCCAGCGTCGTGCGCAACTGTTTACGGTGGACGACGCAGTCTACAAAACCGTGCTCCAGAAGAAATTCAGCACGCTGGAAACCTTCGGGTAACTTACGCTTGGTGGCCTGCTCGATGACCCGGGGTCCTGCAAAGCCGATCAGTGCCCCGGGTTCGGCAATGATGATGTCGCCGAGCATGGCGAAGGAGGCAGTAACCCCGCCGGTGGTCGGGTCAGTCAGCACAGTGATGTACGGGAGGCGAGCTTCCGCTAATTCTGTCAGGGCCGCAGCCGTCTTTGCCATTTGCATAAGGGAGAGAGCTCCTTCCTGCATACGGGCACCTCCAGAAGCGCACACAACCAGCAGGGGAAAGCGATGGGTGAGGGAATCGACGACAGCACGACGGAATTTTTCTCCTACCACAGAGCCCATGCTTCCGCCGATGAAGGAGAAGTTCATGCAGCCGAAGACCAGGGGACGTCCCTTCAGCCGAGCAAAGCCGGTGATGAGAGCTTCGTTCAACCCCGTAGTGCGATAGGCCTCCTCCAGGCGCTTGGCATAGGGCTTTGTGTCTACAAACTGCAGGGGGTCTTCGGAGCGGAGTTCCGTATGGGTTTCCTCAAAGCTGCCCTCGTCGAGGAGGAAGCCGATGTACTGACGGCTCCCGATACGGAAGTGGTAACTGCATTGGGGGCAGGTGTAGAGATGCTCCTCCAACTGCCTTTTGTACAGGATTGCGTTGCAGCGAGGGCATTTGGCCCAAAGTCCTTCGGGGAGCTCTCGCTGCTGCGTTTCTTCAATGTTTGGCTTTTTCCGAAGAAACCATGCCATGGAAGAAGGCAGCACACTGATGGCACAGACTGCCTGGAGCAATTTAGGATGCTCCGCGCCAATCTTAGGTCAGAACTCCTTCCCGCTTGCCGCGCCAGCCACGGAGGAAATCGGCAACGCGCAGGGGACGGCGCCCGGCAAGCTGGAGCTCCAGCACTTCTACGGCTCCCTGAGCACAGGCGACAAGGAAGTGTCCATCGGACATCCGGAAGGTACCCGGCGGGGCGAAGGTGTCGGGTGATGTTCGGGCACGGAGCAGGCGGAGTCGGTGTCCTTCTAACCATGTCCATGCCCCTGGTTCGGGGGAAAGAGCGTGGATCCAACGGCGGACTTCCTCGGCGGGGCGGTCCCAGCGTATGTGACAGTCCTCAGGGCGGATCTTCGGAGCAGGAGTCGCTTGGGTGTGATCCTGAGGTTTCGGCTGTACCGTGCCCTTAAGGAGTCCGTAGAGAGTTTCGACGGCGACCTCTGCTGCCAGGGGCATAAGTAGGTCATGGAGCTCGCCAAAGGTGACCTCTGCCGGGACAGGCACGGCACGCTGGAGGAGAATTGCTCCCGTGTCCACGCTTTCTTCCAACACGAAGCTGGTCACGCCCGTGATGGGTTCCCCTTGCAGGATTGTCCACTGGATGGGTGCCGCTCCGCGGAATTTCGGCAGGAGGCTGGGGTGGACGCAGAATGCCGTGTGGCGGACGCTTCCGTAGACTTCAGGGGGAACGATGCGGAAGGCAATGACTACGAGGAAGTCCGCTTCCAACGCTCGGAATTGCTCCACAAAGCTTGGGTCCCGTAGAGAGGAAGGCTCCCATGTAGGGATGCCGAGCCGCAGAGCTGCCTCTTTCACCGGTGAGGGTCGGAGGCGCAAGCCCCGTCCTTGCGGTTTTTCAGCTCCTGTGACGACTAAGTGGATTCCGAACTCCCGGTGGAGAGCTTCTAAGCTGGGAACGGCAAAGCGCGGGTTTCCCATGAACACGATGCGCATCGGTTATCCCCCCATCCATTGCGTCCACAGGAAGTAGAGAGCAAAGGCGCTAACAGCCGTGCCGTAGAGCAGGCGGAGAGAACGGGAGGAGAGGCGGATGGCAACGTATGCTCCTACGTATGCACATGGGATGCTTCCCAGCAGAAAGGGCAGCAGCAGTGTGGTGCTGATATGTCCCAGCCAAGCGTGGACAATAGTGCCCGGTACTGCCATCCCGGCCACACATACCAAAGAGGTTGCCAGTGCTTGCTTCAACTCCAAGCGGAAGCCCAAAGAAAGAGCAGGTACCAAGACGATGCCCCCACCGATTGCCAGTAGTCCACTCAAGAGACCCGTCCCCAACCCTACGCCTATGAGAGCAAGGGGGAAATTCCGGACAAGGGCATTGCGGGGAAGAGTCTGCTCGGGGGTGTCTTGGAGAGACTGCCCAAAGAAGCGGAACCCAACGAAGAGGAGCAGGAGCCCTGTTGCAATCATTAGACTCCGACCGCTTATCCAGTCGGTTAAGAGGGCGCCGGCAATGGTCGTAGGGATGCCCCCGAGGAGAATCCAAGCAGCAGTTTTCCACTGGATAAGGTGGTGTCGGTGGTAGGCGAGCACACCTGCCAGGGCGGTAGGAATGACTCCTGGCAATGGAGTAGCTAACGCCAGCAGAGGGTCAACGCCAGAGAGGCGGAAAAGCGGAGTTGCCAGCAGTGAACCTCCGATACCGAAAAGCCCTGCAGCAAATCCCACGAGGCATCCAATGAGAAAGGACTCCATGATGCGGTTAGTCTACCACCACGTTGACCAGGCGGTTGGGGATCACGATCGTCTGCCGGATGGAGCGACCGCTGATGAAACGTAGAACGTTCGGGTGTTCCAGTGCCATACGGCGGAGCTCTTCCTCAGAGAGACCAAAAGGAATCTGGGCCTTTGCTCGGACTTTCCCATTGACTTGGAAGACAACCTCAATTTGACGGGGTGTTGCCTTCTGTGGGTCGTAGTCCGGGAAGCGTTGGGTATGGATGGAATCGGTATGTCCCAGGCGGTGCCAGAGTTCTTCAGCGATATGGGGGGCGAACGGAGCAAGGCAGAGCAAAAAGGGTTCCAGGAGTGCACGCGGGCGGCGCTCCATGTGCTGGACTTCGCTTACGAAGACCATCATCTGAGCGATTGCCGTGTTGAAGCGCAGGGCTTCAATGTCTTCGCTCACTTTCTTCACTGTACTGTGGAGCAGGAATTCCTGCTCTTCGGTCAATGGGTCGTCGGTGATACTTGGGGAAAGGCTGCCGTCCTCTTCCACGATAAGTCGCCAGAGGCGGTTGAGAAAGCGGGCGATTCCTTCTATGCCTTTTGTTGACCATGGTTTTGTTGCCTCCAGGGGGCCCAGGAACATCTCGAACAAACGAAGGGCATCGGCACCGTAGCGGGCCACGATGTCGTCGGGGTTAATGACGTTGCCGAGCGATTTGGACATCTTGCGCCCGTCTTCGCCCAGGATAAGTCCTTGGTGGAAGAGTCGGTAAAAGGGCTCGGGGGTGGAAACGTAGCCGTAATCATAAAGGACCTTGTGCCAGAAGCGGGCATAGAGGAGATGTAAGACGGCATGCTCAGCTCCGCCGATGTAGAGGTCTACACCATTTGGTTGCATCCAGTAGCGCTCCTTTTCCGGATCGCAGAACCAGGCGTCGTTGTGCGGATCCAGGAACCGAAGGTAATACCAGCAGGAGCCTGCCCACTGAGGCATGGTGTTGGTCTCACGGCGGGCAGGCTTTCCTGTTTTAGGGTCTTGGATGAAGACCCACTCTCTGATAGCAGCCAGGGGAGATTCAGGACGTCCCGTTGGGAGAAAGGCGACTCGTTCAGGGAGCACGACGGGGAGTTCATCCAGCTGTAAAGCGCGACGAGTTCCGTCCTCGTAGTACAGGATAGGGATGGGCTCGCCCCAATAGCGCTGCCGCGAGAAGAGCCAATCGCGGAGTTTGTACGAGACCGAGCGGCGTCCGTGGCCGGTTGCTTCTAGCCATTGGAGAATGCGCTCTTTCGCCTGCGGAGTGGGGAGCCCATCCAGAGAGATGCCCTCTGCCGTGGAGTTACAGGCGATGCCGTCGGCAGTAAAGGCGGCTTCGGTAATGTCCCACGAATCCCCGTTGACCGGCGTAACCACTTGGCGAATAGGCAGGCCCAAGGCGCGGGCGAAGGCATGATCACGTTCGTCATGCGCCGGAACGGCCATAATGGCCCCAGTGCCATAGTGGAGCAGCACATAGTCGGCAATCCAGATAGGGAGCTTCTCCCCCGTGGCCGGATGAAGAGCGAAGGAGCCAGTAAAGGCGCCGGTTTTCGGTCTCTCCTGCTCTAAGCGCTCCCGCTCCAAGCGCTGTGCGACCTCTTGTCGGTAAGATTCTACGACGGGGCGCTGCTCTGGAGTTGTCAGCTGCTCTACAAGGGGATGTTCGGGGGCTAAAACGATGAAAGTAGCACCAAACAGCGTATCCGGGCGAGTGGTGAAAACCTCAATGGAAAGCCCGGGATGTCCATGGACGGGGAAGAGGATGGTTGCACCAAGGCTTTTGCCAATCCAGTTGCGCTGCATCTCTAGGGTGGATTCTGGCCATTGCAGGAGTTCCAAATCCTGCAAGAGGCGCTCAGCATAAGCGGTGATGCGCAGCATCCACTGCTGCATGGAGCGCTGCTCGACGGTATAGCCCTTTTCACGCCATTCGTCCACCTCTTCGTTTGCAAGGACTGTCCCTAATTCTGGGCACCAATTGACGGGCATTGTTGCCAGGTATGCAAGCCGATAGCGGTCTTGATAGGCTTGGAGCTCCAGTGGGTCAGTCAGCCCAGCCGGCAGCGGTAGCTCGGAGATCGGGCGTGCCTTCTGGTGTTCAGGGTCATACCAAGAGTTGTACAGGAGCGTGAACATCCACTGGGTCCACTTGTAGTACCGTGGGTCTGTGGTGATGATCTCGCGCGACCAATCGTAGCTGAATCCCAGCATTTTGAGTTGGCGGCGAAAGTTCGCAACGTTCTGTTCGGTAGCGATCCGGGGATGGATTCCCGTCTGCATGGAATAGCGCTCCGTCGGCAAGCCAAAGGCGTCAAAGCCCATAGGATGGAGCACATTGTATCCGCGCATGCGCTTGTAGCGGGCAACGATATCCGTGGCGGTGTAGCCTTCGGGGTGCCCGATGTGGAGTCCTGCTGCACTGGGATAGGGGAACATGTCCAGTACGTAGAATTTCGGAATCCCCGGGCGCTCGGAGCTCCGGTAGAGTCCTTGCTCTTCCCACCACTGCTGCCACTTGGGTTCAATTTCAGCGAAGGGGTAACTCATGCAGTGCCGGCAGGAGAAATGGCACATGTCCACACAAGACAGCAAACTTACGAACAAGAATCGCTTGCTCTGCTAAGCGAAGGTTGGGTGGCTTCTGTTGCTTCCTTGGGTGGGTCGGCGGGGGAGGGCGCATCCCCGCAGGGCAGACTGGGTGCAGTGTGGCTATCTTTGTAGTTTGTTAAAGTGGCAGAGGGCAGATGAGTGCGTGGCAGGCGCTCTTGATGGGGATTGTCCAGGGGGTGACCGAGTTTATACCGATTAGCAGTACCGCCCACGTGACTCTCTTCGGGATGCTCTTGGGGATGCAGCCTCAACAGATGGCGCAGCAGTGGACGGGGTTTCTGGCCAGTATTCAGCTTGGGAGCCTGGCCGCGCTCGTCGGGTACTTCCGTGCTGAGCTGATCCAGATGGGACAGGAACTGAGCGGGGTCCGGGCTGACGGCTCTGGGCAACGCCTCTTTTGGGCTCTCCTGCTGGCAAGCCTTCCAATTGGGGTGGCCGGAATTGTACTGAAGCCGCTCATTGAGGGGCCGGTGACGAAGGAACCACTTGTGATTGCCGCAGCTCTGACGGGTGTGTCCCTGCTGATGGCGGGGGCGGAGTGGGGAGGGAGGAGGGAGCGGAGCTTCACACAGCTCCGTTGGTATGAGGTCTTGCTTATCGGACTGGCGCAGGTGTTGGCATTGGTGCCTGGGAGTTCCCGTTCCGGTTCCACAATTGCAGCGGCCATGCTTGTAGGCTTGTCACGGCAGGAAGCGGCACGGTTTTCCTTCCTTCTAGGCATCCCCGCTATTGCTGCCAGTGGATTGCTGGAGCTGAGGGAGCTCCTCTGCCGACCTCTCTCGATCGGTTCCTGGCAGATGCTGGGAATAAGCTTCATAGCAGCGTGGGTGAGTAGCTATGGGGCGATCGCCTTTCTCCTCGGCTACTTGAGAACGCATACGCTCTGGCTCTTTATCGTCTACAGGCTCATCGTTGCGGGCGCAATTGGGCTGGTATCGTTAATGTCTCACCCGTAGGGCTTTGCACCGATGCTATGGACAGCCGTACTTGGGATGCTCATGCTGGCGAGCGCATGCCAGCGAAGGGAAGTGCACTCACAGCTGAAGGTGGATACGTTGGCGGCTCCGCTGCAGGCGGCCCCTCAGAAGACGGAGCCTCCGCCTCCGGATACCCCGGTTATAACCCACATTGCTGTGCTGGAGACAAACTTCGGGAGCATTACGGTAGGGCTCTATGGCAAGGATGCCCCGAAGACAGTCCGCAACTTCGTTGAATTGGCTCGCCGCGGTGTCTACAATGGTGTCCTCTTCCATCGGGTTGCCCGCAACTTCGTCGTCCAGGCTGGCGATCCCCTCACGAAGGACCCTCAGAAACGGGCTCTTTGGGGAACGGGAGGGGTGAGCATTTATGGACGGGAGTTTGAAGACGAACTCAACCCTGAGGCTCCAAGTTATCGCATGGGCTATCAACTGGGCACCGTAGCGATGGCAAATCGCGGACCGAATACGAATACCAGCCAGTTCTTCATCTGCCTGGAGCGGGCGGTGAACTTGCCGAGAGCCTATACTATTTTCGGGCGTGTGCTGGAAGGCATGGAAGTAGTTCGCAAGATTGCCAACGTGCCCATAGAGCCTGGTCCTTTCGGCCCGGAGGATGGGACTCCGAAGACTCCGGTGGTTATTCGCTCAGTCAAGGTTCGTCAAGTCTCACATGGAGGAACACGAGGATGACGCTAGGATGGTTTGTTCTAGCGTTGCTGGGAAGTGCTGCCTGTCGCTCAACCGTACCGGAAGCCCAGAAAGCCGAAGCTGCTGAACGTCCCCGCTATGCTCTGACGGTAACTCAGGGCAGTCGCCTGCTTGGGGAAATTGTCATTGAGCTGTTTCCCGAGGTTGCCCCGCTTCACTGTGCGAACTTTGATAGTCTTGTCCGAATCGGTTTCTACGATGGAACGGCATTCCACCGGGTGGTGCCAGGGTTTGTGATTCAGGGAGGGGATCCGAATTCTAAGAACAAGCCCAGGGAGACCTGGGGATATGGCGACCCTTCGCAGCGCCGGATTCCGGCAGAGTTTAACCATCTGTCGCATAAGCGTGGTATTGTCTCGGCAGCCCGCGCTGCCGATCCCAACAGCGCAACCTCGCAGTTCTTCATCTGCCTGGTGGATCTGCCCCAGCTGGATGGGAAATATACCGTCTTCGGGCAGGTGGTTCGTGGGATGGAGGTCGTGGATGCAATTGCCCAGGTACCACGGGATGCCCGGGATAATCCGCTGGAGAAAGTGGAGATGCGGGTTCGCCGCCTACGGTAGCCGATGATTGGGAGATGCAATGCTTTTAGCCTCTGGGAGGCACGCATTGGGACGGCAGGGAGCATATTCGTCTATACAGCAGATGAATCCAGGAGCTTGGCGATGCGTCGGCAATTTCCCCAAATCATGGGCATTGTAAATGTGACACCGGATTCCTTCTCCGATGGGGGACTGTATGCTGAACCGCAGGCGGCAATTGAGCATGCTCTGGAGCTCATTGAGCAGGGAGCCGATATTATAGACGTCGGCGGGGAGAGTACCCGTCCAGGGGCAGAACCTGTGCCGGTGGAGGAGGAGTTGCGCCGTGTGATTCCGGTGATAGAGGGAATTCGGCAATGCCATCCAACAATCCCGCTTTCAGTAGACACAACGAAGTATGAGGTTGCTGCCGCTGCGGTTGCCGCAGGAGCAACGATGCTCAATGACATTAGTGCCCTGCGTTTTGATCCGCGCATTGGCGAGCTGGCGGCTGCCCGGGATATTCCGCTTGTTCTCGTGCACATGCAGGGGACACCGCAGACAATGCAACAGAATCCTCGCTACGAGGACGTCGTAGCGGAGGTCAAAGCATTCTTGCAAGAGCGTATTGTGTATGCCCGCTCGCTTGGAGTTCAGCAATTGATTGCCGATGTGGGCATTGGTTTTGGGAAGACGGTCGAGCACAATTGGGAGCTTCTGCGGCGACATCGGGAGTTCTTGGAGCTGGGAGTCCCTCTCCTTTTGGGAATCTCGCGGAAGTCGTTTTTGGGAAAGACGTTAGGCATTGAGGAGCCGCGGCAGCGGGATTGTGCAACAGCCCTCTTGCATGCTTTGTTGCTGGACAGCGGAGCTTCTATCATTCGGGTTCATAACGTGGGGTTGCTCGTTCAGCTCCGTCGTCTGTGGCAGTGCTTGGTGGAACAGTGGGAGAGCACGGTAGGGAATGCCAACGCTCATTGATGGAAAATCCGTTGCGGCGGAATTGCGGGCGCAGTTACGCCAGGCGGTCGAGCGGCTCTGGCAGGAGCGGGGAATCCGGCCGGGTCTGGCGTTATTGCTCGTCGGAGATCATCCGGCTTCACATGTCTATGTCCGTTCCAAGGCAAAGGCATGCCAGGAAGTCGGGTTTTTCTCTATCGTGGAACATCTGCCCGCCGACACGCCGCAGACGAAAGTGTTGGAGTACATTGAGCGCTGGAATGAGCGGGAGGATGTGCACGGCATCTTAGTGCAACTGCCCCTTCCGCGCCACATTGATGAGCAGGAGGTGCTCCTCCGCATTGACCCTTGTAAGGACGTGGATGGTTTCCATCCGGAGAATGTCGGGCGTTTGGTCATAGGGCTACCGGGTTTCGTTCCATGTACGCCGGCGGGCATCAGGGAGCTTCTCCGCCGCTACGTAGGGTCGCTGTCGGGCAAGCACGTGGTTGTGGTCGGGCGCAGTAACATTGTGGGGAAGCCGGTGGCGAATCTGCTGCTGCAGAAGACTCCAGATGCCAATGCCGTCGTCACCGTCTGCCATACGGGGGCGCCGGATTTACGTCCCTTCACCCGCCAGGCAGATGTTCTCATCGTTGCTATGGGAGTTGCCGGTGCTATTGGGGCAGAGCATGTAAAGGAAGGCGCCGTCGTCATTGATGTAGGAATCAACCGCGTAGTGGACTCCGTGAGCGGGAAAGAGCGCCTGGTAGGCGATGTCCGCTTTGAAGAGGTCTTCCCCAAAGTCTCCGCCATCACTCCAGTGCCCGGCGGTGTCGGCCCAATGACAATTGCCATGCTCCTGTGGAATACGTACCGAGCCGCTACCGGAGAGATATGGAAGCCCCACGAGGCCACGTGACGATTCTCTACTGCGACGAAAGCCTCGTTGCGGTCAATAAGCCACCGGGAATGCTCAGTATCCCAGACCGCTTCCAGAAGGAGGCGCCGACGGTGCGTGCGTTCTTGGAGCGAAAGATGGGCAAAGTGTACATTGTCCATCGGCTCGATAAGAACACCAGCGGAGTAATGCTTTTGGCCCGCACGCCCGAGGTGCATCGGGCACTGAGCCTACAGTTTGAGTACCGCCGGGTTGAGAAAATTTACCATGCAGTCTTGGCAGGGATTCTGGAGAAGGACGAACTGGAAATTGACTTCCCTTTGCTGCCCGACCCTCGGCGTCCGGGACGTATGATCCCGTCGGCGCGGGGGAAGGAGGCGCGAACATATCTGCGAGTTCTCCAGCGTTTCCAGATTGCCACCTACGTAGAGTGCCGGCTCCAGACGGGACGACTCCACCAAGTGCGTGTCCACTGCGCCGCAATTGGGCATCCTCTCTTAGTGGACCCGGACTATGGGGGAGCACCCGCCTTCTTCCTGTCCAGTATCAAGCGGCACTATAAGTTGGCAAAGGAAGAAGTAGAGCGCCCTCTCCTGGAGCGGGTCCCCCTGCATGCCCTGGCGCTGGGTTTTGAACATCCTGTCACTGGCCAATGGATGCGGATTGAGGCTCCTCTACCCAAGGATTTTCGCGCCCTTCTTCACGCCCTGCAGAAATATGCTCCTTACAGCCCCGAGTGGTTGGGGTCAGTATATCAATCGGTGCTTCGGGAACCGGGAGCGAGACATCCGTAGTTTTACGGAGACAGAGCTGTCCTTTGGCAGTGTAACTTTGTACCTTCGGATGAGTGGGTTCCCCAGCCAGGAGAGAGGACATATGCAGGCAATGCTTCTCTTGATAGTGGTTCTCAGCGTTGTGGCCAATGCCCAGCAAAACGTCGGGATCGGAACAACGACGCCCCATGCTTCAGCAATCCTGCATTTAGAGAGCACAAGCCAGGGGCTGTTGATCCCCCGTATGACCCAGGCGCAGCGAGACGCTATCAGCTCCCCGGCCACGGGGCTGCTCATTTACCAGACGGATAACAATCCCGGCTACTACTACTACAACGGCACTTCGTGGATTCCACTTTTGAGTAGCTCGTCCGGCAGTGGACTCTTCTGGAGTTTGGGAGGCAACAGTATCACGAATCCCACAACGCAGTGGTTAGGGACCCAGACGGCGCAGCCGTTGGTGCTCCGCACGAACAATACCGAGCGGATGCGGATTAGCGAGGCGGGCAATGTAGGGATAGGGACGAATGCGCCCTCGCAGCGGCTGCACGTGGTTGCAGCCAGTGACCCGCTCCGGCTGGAGGGATTGCAGACGGACAACACGCTTGACCGAGTTCTTGTTGCCACCGCCAGTGGTGTGGTCAGGGTTCGCTCGGCTGCTTCGCTGGTGGCTGCTAGTGCCTGGAGTTTGACGGGTAACAGTGGGACAAATCCGGCAACGAACTTCCTGGGGACTACGGACGGCCAGCCGTTGGTCATCAGGACGAACAATCAAGAGCGGATGCGGGTCACTAGCGGTGGCAATGTAGGGATAGGGACGGCCAGCCCGGTGGCGAGGCTAGAGGTAGCGGGACCGGCGACAAATGGGATAGTGACGGTTGCCAGATTTTCTCAGCCGAATGCGGGTGCTAGTATTGGCAACGGCACGCGGATAGAGATTGGACCGGGCTATGCTGCCATTGATCAGGTCACGGAAAACACTGCGCAGGTTGGTCTGGGATTTCTAACGCTCACTCCGCCGTCTGGTACGCTGACAGAGAAGGTTAGGATAACGGGTACGGGCAATGTGGGGATAGGGACGACGTCGCCGGGGCACCGGTTGCATGTGGTGGCCGTCAGCGACCCCTTGCGGCTGGAGGGATTGCAGACGGACAACACGCTTGACCGAGTTCTTGTTGCCACCGCCAGTGGTGTGGTCAGGGTTCGCTCGGCTGCTTCGCTGGTGGCTGCTAGTGCCTGGAGTTTGACGGGTAACA
>Ga0209289_100685_pt1 | contig 16017 bp, 15 predicted proteins | sample GXS110809BmetaG_FD_184121 | JGI IMG/M metagenome (GOLD analysis project Ga0209289, IMG submission 184121) | Hot spring microbial communities from Gongxiaoshe hot spring, China to study Microbial Dark Matter (Phase II) - GXS 110809B (SPAdes)... ...
TGCATAAACTTGATGAACTCAAGCCAGAAAATGAAGATCAAGCAGTTGGGATTGATATCGTAAGGAAAGCGCTTGAGGAACCAATCAGATGGATTGTAGCCAATGCTGGTCTTGAGCCATCAATCATTGTGCAGAAGGTCAAGGAAGGGAAAGATGACTTTGGATTTAACGCTCAAACCGAAAGGTTTGAGAATTTGTTTGAGTCTGGAGTTATTGACCCAACTAAGGTAGCTCGTGTTGCGCTTGAAAATGCAGCAAGCGTTGCATCGTTGCTATTGACGACTGAAGCTGTCGTTTTTGAAAAGCCTGAGAAGGAGAAAACGCCAGCAGTTCCGGGTGGAATGAGCGATATGTATTGATGGGAGATTAAAAAGTTAAGATTGAAGCCCCGACATCAAGTCGGGGCTTTTTTGTTTTAATTGAGATTTAACAAAGTGTAATCTGTTTGCACTGAAATTTTTTTAACATTCTTTCAGTGGATTTGATAATTTATAAATCAAGTATTAAATTTAATCGGAAAACGAAATGTGCTGTAATCAATGAACATCGCTGTTTTCGCCTCCGGGCGTGGCTCAAATCTTATGGCGATCATCAATGCCATAAAGGAAGGAAGATTAAATGCGAAGGTTGCACTTGTGATAAGCAATAACTCTAATGCAGGTGCTCTTGAAATCGCAAGGGCAAATGGAATTGATGCCCTTCACATAAGCAGAAGACAATTTGCATCCGATGAAGAGTATATTCAAAAACTCCTTCATGAGCTTAAAACAAGAAACATTGAACTTATTGTTTTAGCTGGGTATATGAAGAAAATTCCACCGGAAATAGTTCGTGAATATCAAAATAGAATTCTAAACATACACCCTGCACTTTTGCCCGCCTTCGGAGGACCTGGAATGTATGGGATTAATGTTCACAAGGCGGTGATTGATTACGGTGTTAAGGTAACGGGTGTAACTGTGCATATTGTTGATGAAGAGTATGACCATGGTCCAATAGTTATGCAGAGAGTGGTTGAGGTCAGAGACGATGATACGCCCGAGAGCCTTGCTGAAAGAGTTTTGAAAGTTGAACATGAAATTTACCCACAAGCGATTGAACTTTTTGTTGAAGGTAGAGTAGTTATATCTGGAAGAAAAGTTTTTATAAAAGATGAAAATTAAAACAGCTCTTATCAGCGTATATGATAAAACTGGAATAGTTGAATTTGCACGGGAATTGCAAGAGCTTGATATAGAGATAATTTCAACTGGTGGAACTTATAATGTTCTTGTGCAAAATGGAATTAAATCTAAACGGGTTGAAGAGATAACAGGTTTTCCTGAAATACTCAATGGTAGGGTTAAAACTTTACACCCAAAAATTCTTGCCGGAATACTTGCTTTGAGGGGTAATCCAAGGCATGAAGAACAATTGAAAAGTTTTGATATAACCCCAATTGACCTTGTCGTTGTGAACCTTTATCCGTTTTCAGATGTGATCAAGAGAGGAAATTTCACGATTGAGGAGGTAATTGAGCAAATTGATGTAGGTGGTGTTTCACTTTTAAGGGCAGGTGCAAAAAATTATAAATATGTCGCTGTCGTTGTAAATCCGCAAAGATATGAACAGGTAATCAAAGAGCTTAAATCAAGCGGGGGAGAACTTTCTGAAAAGACACGTATCATGCTTGCCGTTGAAGCTTTCAAGCACACATCAAATTATGATGCAACTATTGCTAACTTTTTCGCATCCCAGTTAACTGAGGATGTTTTGCCAGAGATTTTTCATCTAAGTTTGGGCAAAGTTAAAAATTTACGCTATGGCGAAAATCCACATCAAAGGTCCGCGCTTTATGGTGACTTTTTCAATTATTTTGAGCATCTTCACGGGAAAGAACTTTCCTATAACAATATACTTGACATAAGTTCTGCGACTGAACTTGTTATTGAGTTTGACAAACCTGCATGTGCGATTGTAAAGCACACGAATCCATGTGGAGTTGGGGTTGATGATAAATCGGTTCTTGAGGCTTTTAAAAAAGCATTTGCAACAGATACAGTTTCGCCATTTGGTGGGATAATTGCTTTTAATCGTCCAATTGATTTGAAAACAGCTATGGCAATTGATGAAATTTTCACTGAGGTTATAATCGCTCCTGAGTTTCCGCCGGATGTTTTAAACTTTTTGACGCGGAAGAAAAATAGAAGATTGATAAGGTATAAGGATATCAACTTAAAAAAGGTAGGGCTTGATTTTAAGAGGGTTATAGGTGGCGTTCTTGTTCAAGAGTTTGATTCAATTGATCTTGAGCCAATGAATTTGAGAGTTGTAACGAGAAGGAAACCGACGGTTGATGAAATGGAGGCGTTGATATTTGCATGGAAAGTTGTAAAACATGTTAAGTCAAATGCGATTGTTTATGCAAAGAAAGACAGAACTCTTGGAATTGGTGCAGGGCAAATGTCAAGGGTTGATGCTTCAAAAGTTGCGATTATGAAAGCAAGAGAAATGGGGCACGACCTAAGGGGTAGTGTTGTGGCGTCTGATGCTTTTTTCCCTTTTCCAGATGGATTAATTGAGGCGATAAAAGCAGGGGCAACCGCAGTGATTCAACCCGGTGGCTCAATAAAGGATGATGAAATCATAAAAACAGCAGATGAATATAACATTGCCATGGTTTTTACAGGAATAAGACATTTTAAACATTAAAAAATTAAAACATAGGGAAAATGGGAATTTTTAATTTGTTTACAGCTGATATAGCAATTGATCTTGGAACTGCGAACACGCTTATTTGGATGAAGGGGAAAGGGATTGTCCTTAATGAACCATCAATTGTTACATACGATAGAAGCACCCGCAAAATTGTTGCAATTGGGAAAGAAGCGAAAGAGATGCTTGGTAGAACGCACAAGGACCTTCAAACGATAAGACCTTTGAAGGATGGGGTTATAGCTGACTTTGAGATGGCGGAAGGTATGTTAAGAGAGTTCATCAAAAAAATCCATGTAAATTGGTTCCCAAGTAGAAGAGTGGTGATAAGTGTTCCAAGTGGTGTTACAGAAGTGGAAAAAAGAGCTGTTCGTGATTCTGCTGAACATGCAGGAGCTAAAGAGGTTCATCTTATCCCCGAGCCAATGGCTGCTGCAATTGGGATCGGGATTGATGTTACAGAGCCGTATGGAAATATGATAATTGACATTGGTGGAGGAACGACGGAGATTGCTGTTATAGCGTTGTCTGGGATCGTCACTCAAGAATCAATAAGGATTGCGGGTGATGAGATGACGAACGCAATAATTCAGCTTTTCAAGAAATCGTATAATGTTTTGATAGGTGAGAGAACTGCGGAAGATATAAAATGTGAAGTTGGTTCAGCAATGCCACTTGAAGAGGAAGTAACTATTCAGGTGAAGGGCAGGGATCTTGTGACCGGAATTCCAAAAATTGTTGAAGTGAGCTCCGTTGAAATTCGGGAGGCTTTGAATGAGCCAATAATTGCTATAATTGATGCTATAAAGCTTGCTCTTGAAAGAACTCCACCCGAGCTTGCAGCTGATATACTTGACCGTGGTATAATGCTTACTGGGGGTGGCTCGTTGCTTAAGGGTCTTGACGAAAGGATTAGAATGGAAACAGGATTGCCTGTTCATGTTGCTGAAGATCCACTTACAGCTGTTGTTCGTGGCGCTGGGAAAGTTCTTGAAAACCTTGATGCATACTCAAAGGTTTTAATTAAAAGCCAAAGATACTGATGCTGAAAATTTTATCCCAAATAACGCAAAATTTCAAAGAATACCTGACTTTTTCCATATTAGTTTTGATTTCTCTGATCCTTCTTTTTTCGGGCAATTCTTCAAAAACACATCTTGTTACGCAAATCGCTGTTGAACTTGTTGGCTTTACAAAGTATATTACGGGCATTTTACCAAGTTTTCGTGATCTAAGGGCTGAAAATAAAGAGTTGAGAAAAACAAATATAGTTTTGCTTAATGAGTTAAATCAACTTCGTGAGGAGAAGCTTGAAAATATAAGATTGCGTAAACTTCTCGGCTTTAAGGAAAGACAAAACAATTATGAGTTTATCCCAGCTGATGTTGTGGGGAAAACTCTTATAAGCCCATACAATTACATAGTTTTAAACGCTGGGTCAGATGATGGGATTGAAGTTAATATGCCTGTTGTGTGTGAATCAGGCGTAGTTGGAAAAATTATGAGGGTTGGTAAGAATTATTCCTTGGCTATGATCCTTTTTCATAAAGATTTCAGAGCAAGTGTGAAAATTCAAAGAACAAGGGTGGATGGAATTCTCGTATGGGAAGGTGGAGAATACCTGTCGGTGACGAATGTTTCAAAGACAATGGATGTTGAGTTAGGAGATGTCGTGATAACTTCTGGATATAGCACAATTTTCCCGCCTGGATTTGAGATTGGAGTGGTTGTAGAAATTGACAATTCGGTGCCCGGTCTTTTTAAGGCTATCAAAGTAAAGCCATCGGTTAATTTCACAAAACTTGAGGAGGTCTTTATTATAAAGTATAAAAGTGATCTTGAAAGGGAGGAAATTGAACAATCGGAATTTGGAAAATAAAAATTGCGCTTGATGGTATATATCCGATATTTTATCGTTGGCATTGTAATTTTGATAGTTCAAATGGTGATTGCACCTTTGATTGCAATTGAGGGCGTAACCCCAGATCTAATGACGATTTTCATTGTATATGTTGCTTTAAAAAATGGACAAATTCCAGGAACTGTAGCGGGATTTATTTCTGGATTGCTTATAGATTTCTTGATTGATTTTGTCCCTGGGCTTTCAACTCTTTCAAAAACAGTTGCAGGTTTCGTTGCTGGATATTTTTACGGTGACGCAAAGGTTGAGATAAATACCGAAACGCTTCGTTTTTCAGCAATCACAGTTTTTATCTCTGCTCTGGATAACTTCGTTTATTTTCTTGTGGATATTCTTGGAAATAGTTTCAATAACGTTGCGGTTTTCAAACTGATAATTGGGAAAACAGTTTATACCTCTATTTTATCTTTAATTCCCGTTTTCACAACTTCAAAAAGGACGAAGTTAATATGAGCGAGACATCAAGGGTTAAGTTTTTGAAAGTTTTTCTCTTTCTTGTGTTTCTTTTCCTTATCGTTAAGCTTTATGAGTTACAACTTTACCGCGACATTGAATATAAGAGGCAGGCGGAGAGCAATAGCATCCGAACAATTCAACATGATCCGATAAGGGGGTTGATATTGGATAGAAATGGGAAGATCGTTGTTGATAATGTTCCCTCATACACTGTTACTTTGACGCCTTATGAATTTGATTTGAGAAATCTTGACATCCTTACGAAAATTTTAAAGGTTGATCGTCAATATATCCTTGAAAAAATTTCGTCTGCTCCATCACCGTTTGCACCTGTTAAAATTCGGCGCGATGCACCAATCAGAGCAATAGCCTATATTGAGGAACACAGAAATGAATTAAGGGGGGTTGATTATTTAATTGAGCATAAGAGAAATTATAAATCTCCTGGGCTTGCATCCCACATCCTCGGTTATGTTAAGGAAATTACATCTTCACAATTGGCAATTTATAAAGGTTTGTATAAACCCGGTGATCAGATCGGTCAATCGGGGCTTGAAAAAAGTTACGAGCCCATTATAAAAGGAGAAAAGGGGTATCGTTTTATAATGGTTGACGCGCTCGGGAGATTTGTTGGAAGATATAATGATGGCAAGAATGATATACCGCCGGGGGAAGGATCTGATTTGATTTTGACAATTGATATTGAATTACAAGAATTTATAGAGCAATTGCTTCAAGACAAGACTGGGTCAGTAGTTGTGATTGACCCAAGAAATGGTGAAATCCTTGCCATGGTTAGCAAACCTAACTATGATCTTACACTTTTGAGTGGGTATACGCCAAGTCAGATATGGAATTCTTTTAATTCTGATCCTCAAAAGCCGCTGTTGAATAGAGCTATATCTGGACTTTACTCGCCAGGTTCAACATTTAAAATGATACTTGCAGTAACCGCACTTGAAACTGGGGCGGTGGATCTTAATTGGAAAGTTTATTGTCCTGGTTATTTCGTTTATGGAAACAAGGTGTTTAAATGTCATACATCCCATGGGCATGGATGGGTTAATTTAACGAAGGCGATTGAGGTATCGTGTAATGTTTATTTTTATAATTTGATGTTGAAGGTTAATTTTGATGATTGGTCAAGGTATGGAGAACTTTTTGGTTTTGGTAGGAAGACGGGGGTTGATCTGCCTGAAGAACTTCCTGGGATTTTACCATCAACAGATTATTTTAACAGGGTCTACGGGGTTAATAAATGGACAAAGGGTTATCTTATAAGTTTAGCTATTGGGCAGGGTGAGATAAGTGCGACCCCACTTCAGCTTGCCGGATATGCGATGGCACTTGCTAATTCAGGTAAATATCATCAACCGCATCTTGTTAAAGAGATTATTAATAAAAAAACTGGAAAGATTGAGGAAGTTTCATATTATACCAGGGAAATCCCTGTTTCGCAGAAAACATTTGATATAGTCCGTGAGGCGATGTATCTGGTTGTAAATGGTTCTGCTGGGACAGGTAAAGGAGCAAAGGTAGAAGGTATAAATGTTGCTGGAAAGACGGGAACTGCACAAAATCCTCATGGAAACGATCATGCTTGGTTTATCGGGTTTGCCCCATATGAAAATCCTGAAATTGCTTTTGCGATTATAGTTGAAAATGCGGGCTTTGGTGGTGCGGTTGCTGCACCAATTGCAAGGGAAATAGTTAAGAAGTACTTTGAATTGAAAAATCAAAGGAAGGAGTTTAAACTTGTAAAATGGTAAGAGGAATCGGGGATAAAATTGATTTTAAGATTTTGATTCCCTTGTTCGGGTTGTTAATCGTAAGTATTCTATCAATTTACAGCGCTACAAAACTTCCAGGGCAATATTCTATTTTCATAAGGCATGTGTTATGGGTTACAAGCGGTATCTTCATCGCTATATTTTTCTATTTTTTACCTGTGCAGAGATTATCAGGGTTAACGGTTTTACTTTACATTCTTTCCCTTGCTTTTCTTATGCTTGTTATTTTCATTGGTAAGAGGGTATCGGGTTCTGCTTCGTGGATTCAAGTAGGGAAATTTCAGTTTCAGCCATCAGAGTTTGCAAAATTTACGACAATTTTGATTCTTTCGTATTTTCTCTCAAAGAGAAACATTAGGGCGGATAATCCGATCACATTCATAGTTGCTGGTGTTTTGACGCTTGTTCCGTTCTTTTTAACTGTTTTACAGCCTGATTTTGGGACGGCAATTGTGTTTGGTGCAATCTTTTTGGGAATAATGTTCTGGGCTGGGGTTCCCGTTTTTTGGCTTTTGCTTTTGCTAGCTCCCGTTGTTTTGATAGTTGCATCCTTTTTCAGCTTTAAAGTTTTTATCGCTGCTTCAATTTTAATTATTGTTTTATTTCTCTTGATGAAAAAACCATTTATCTTGACATTTATAGTTGTTGCGATGAACCTTGTTATTGGGTTGACAAGTGAGCATATTTATCATAAGGTTTTGAAACCGCATCAACAGAAGAGGATATCAACATTTCTAAATCCATCTAAAGATCCTCTTGGCGCTGGTTATAATGTAATTCAATCAAAGATTGCAATAGGTTCTGGTGGGTTAACTGGTAAAGGTTTTATGAAGGGCACGCAGACGCAGTTGAGATTTGTCCCAGCGCAATGGACTGACTTTATTTTCTGTGTCCCTGCTGAGGAATTTGGGTTTATTGGTTCTGTGATAATTCTTTTACTTTACCTTGTTCTTTTATGGCGGGTGCTGAATCTTGCTACGCTGATAAAACAAAAATTTGCAAGTTTGGTGACCATTGGGATTTTTTCTACATGGCTGTTTCATGTGATTGTCAATATCGGGATGACTTTGGGTCTTTTGCCTGTAATTGGGATATGGCTTCCCTTTTTAAGTTATGGTGGTTCAGCAATGTGGATCAATATGGCGATGGCTGGCTTACTTTTGAATTTCTATGCAAACAGAAGAGAGTTAAATTATTAAAATTTCAAGATTCTGTTGGGAGTGATGTTTAAAGTTGGACTTTGATTTTTAAGTTTTAAAAGTTAAATTTTTCTGGCTAAAAAATAAAAGATTGTTTTTACTATGAACCCCTTAAATGAACTTATTGTTCGCACCTTGCCATTTGTTCCTAAGAAGGTAATTAGGCATTTCGCAAGTCGTTATATTGCGGGGGAAAAGCTTGAAGATGCGATCTCTGTTGTCAAGAAATTGAATGAACAGAAAAAGTTAGCCACCATTGATGTCCTTGGCGAAAACATCACCAGCGAAAGCGAGGCAATTGAAGCATTAAATACTTACAAACTTGTTCTTAACACAATTAAGGAAAACAATCTAAATTCTGATCTCTCAATTAAACTTACTCAGCTTGGTTTAAAGCTTGATTATGATTTTTGTTACTCCAATGTTGAAGAACTCGTCAAACTCGCGAAACAGCTTAATAACATTGTAGAAATTGATATGGAGGATTCCTCAACGACGGAGGCAACACTTAAAATCTATAAGGAGTTAAGGTCAAAGTATGATAATGTTGGTGTGGCGATTCAGGCGTATTTGAAAAGAAGTGAAAGCGATATAAAATCGCTTTTGCCTTTGAAACCGAGGATTAGATTGTGTAAGGGAATTTACATTGAGCCTGAAACGATCGCCTTTAAAAGGAAGGAATTGATAAATCACAATTTTAAACATCTTTTGAACATTCTTCTTCAGAGCGATGCTTATACATGCATTGCCACCCACGATGAAGAGTTGATAAATGAAGCTTACCGTTTGATAGCGGAGTATAACTTAACAGATGATAAATTTGAGTTTCAAATGTTGCTTGGGGTTCGTCCCGAGCTTGGGAATAGGATCGTTTCAGATGGTCACAAACTGAGGATATATGTTCCGTTTGGGGAGCATTGGTATGCTTATTCAATGCGAAGGTTTAGGGAGAATCCACAAATTGCTGGTTATGTTTTCAAATCTATATTTACAAGAAACTCGTTTTAAAAACAGGAGGTGAAAAAGTATGGCGGAAGTATTAAATCAAGTTGGGGTAAGGGAAGTAAGGGCACCACGTGGAAATGTCTTAACATGCAAGGGATGGGCGCAGGAAGCAGCTTTGAGAATGTTGATGAATAATCTTGACCCTGAGGTAGCAGAAAAACCGGAAGAACTTATTGTTTATGGTGGGACTGGCAAAGCTGCAAGAAATTGGGAATGTTTTTACGCTATAGTTGAAAGTTTAAAAGAGCTGGAAAATGATGAAACTCTTTTAATTCAATCAGGTAAGCCGGTGGGGATTTTTAAAACACATGAATTTGCTCCGCGTGTATTAATTTCAAATGCGATGCTTGTGCCTGCTTGGGCTACCTGGGATGAATTTAGACGGCTTGAAGCACTTGGGCTTACAATGTATGGGCAGATGACCGCGGGAAGTTGGATTTATATTGGGACGCAAGGCATTTTGCAGGGGACATACGAGACATTTGCTGCGTGCGCGGATAAATATTTTAGTGGAACACTTGCAGGAAGATTTTTGCTTACCTCTGGACTTGGTGGCATGGGTGGAGCGCAACCTCTTGCAGCTACAATGAATGGAGCAGCTTTCCTCGGGGTTGAGGTTGATAGAAAAAGAATTGAAAGACGACTTCAAACAGGATACCTTGACATGATGACGGATAACCTTGACGAAGCCCTTGAAATTGTACTTAAAGCAAAAGAGAAAAAAGAAGCAGTCTCAGTTGGACTTGTTGGTAATGCTGCTGATGTTTTACCTGAAATTTTAAGAAGGGGGATAATACCCGACATTGTAACTGATCAAACCTCAGCTCATGATACTTTGAATGGTTATGTGCCAAATGGAATTCCCTATGAAGAAGCGCTTGAATTAAGGAAGAAGGATCCGCAAAAATACATTCAGATGGCTAAGCGTTCCATTGTTGAGCATGTGAAGGCGATGCTTGAATTCAAAAGAAAAGGAGCGGTGGTATTTGATTACGGGAATAACATTCGTGGTGAAGCTTACGCAAATGGTGTGAAAGATGCTTTTGAAATTCCTGGCTTTGTCCATGAGTTCATTCGTCCGCTTTTTTGCGAAGGTAGAGGTCCGTTTAGATGGGTTGCTTTAAGCGGTGACCCAGAGGATATTTACGCAACGGATGAAGCTGTGATGAGAACATTTCCTGAGAATAAATCGCTTGTGAGGTGGATTCAAAAGGCGAGAGCACATGTCAAGTTTCAGGGACTTCCTGCAAGAATTTGTTGGCTCGGATATGGTGAGAGAGCAAAGATGGGTAAAATTTTTAATGAAATGGTTAGAACTGGTGAAGTTAAGGCACCAATCGTGATAGGTCGTGATCATCTTGATACTGGTTCTGTTGCTTCTCCAAACCGTGAGACGGAAAAAATGAAAGATGGAAGCGATGCAATTGCTGACTGGCCGATTTTAAATGCTCTTTTAAATGCAGTTGCAGGTGCAAGTTGGGTGGCTGTTCATCACGGTGGTGGGGTTGGAATCGGGCTTTCAATTCACGCTGGCATGGTCGTAGTTGCAGATGGAACTAAGGAGATGGAAATACGACTTGAAAGAGTTTTGACAACAGATCCAGGTCTTGGTATCGTTCGGCATGCCGACGCTGGATATGAAAAAGCGATTGAAGTAGCTAAAAAGCATGGTATAAAAATGCCAATGTTGAAATAATATCATGGGACACCTTCAGGGTGTCCCTTTTTATTTTTCTTTTTTTATCTTTTCCCAGATTGCATCCATTTCTTCAAGTGTTGATGAGTAAATGTCTTTGCCTTGAGCTTTAAGTTCCTTCTCAATCAGTTGAAATCTGTGTGTGAATTTTTCAACGGCTTTATTTAAGGCGCTTTCCGGATTAATTCTTAAAAATCTTGAATAATTTACGATTGCAAACAACAAATCCCCCAATTCTTCTTCTATTTTACTTTGTTCGCCAATTTCAAGTGTCTTTTTTAGCTCAGAAATTTCTTCTTCAACTTTTTTCCATACATCATCAATATTTGTCCAATCAAATCCAACACTTCCTGCTTTTTCTTGGACTCTATATGCTTTTATCAATGCTGGTAAGGATTTTGGAATTCCTGAAATCACTGAATCACGGTTGCTTTCTGATCGTTTAAGTTTTTCCCAGTTATGTTTTACTTCTTTAGAGCCATTGACTTTAACATTACCGAAAACATGGGGGTGTCTGTAGATCAATTTATCTTTAATTCCGCTTATAACCTCATCAATTGTAAATTTATTTTCTTCTTCAGCCATCACCGAATGCATCACGACATGAAGCAATAAATCCCCAAGCTCTTTTTTTAATTCCTCAAAGTCATCTTTATCTATAGCTTCAACCGTTTCATATGCTTCTTCAATTAAGTTATGTCTTATTGATTTATGTGTTTGTTCCCTATCCCAAGGGCATTCCTTTCTTAACTTGCGAACAATTTCAACGAATTCCAGAAATAATTCATTAGTTTTATTCATTACTTTGATCCTTTTTTTCGTTTGATTTTCCGTTCATTGCATTGTATCTATCATAAGCTTCAATGATATCTTTAACAAGCCGATGTCTTACAACATCATTTTTATCAAGATATACGAAGGCGATTCCTTCAATTCCCTTTAAAATTTCCTGAATTTCAACAAGTCCAGATGTAGTTCTTGAGGGTAGATCTATTTGGGTTATGTCGCCAGTTATTATCGCTTTTGAGTTAACTCCAAGACGTGTCAAAAACATTTTCATCTGCAAGCTTGTGGCGTTTTGAGCTTCATCAAGTATCACAAAGGCATTACTCAAAGTTCTGCCTCTCATATAAGCAAGCGGAATTATTTCAATGATTCTTTTGTCAAAGTATGACTTCAGTTTATCAGCTGGGAGCATGTCATCAAGTGCATCATATAGGGGTCTAAGATAGGGATCAATCTTTTCCCTCAAATCGCCGGGCAAAAATCCAAGGTTTTCTCCAGCCTCAACCGCGGGTCTGCAGAGTATAATTTTGTTTACCTCGTGATTTTTTAAACTTGCAACCGCCATTGCAACCGCAAGATATGTTTTACCAGTACCAGCAGGACCTATGACGAAAACAATGTCATTCTTTTTCACCTGACGATAATATTCAAGTTGTCCAGGGGTCTTGGCTTTTATAGGTCCATTTTTTGTGAAAAGAATTGTTGAATCAAATTCATCTTCAACATGTTTTTTCTTTTTGTGAGTTGTTGATAGGTCTTCGCTATCAAGCTTTACGAGGTCAATTACAATATTGACATCGTTTTCCGTAAGATGACCATTTTTATTGAGTATGAAAATAAGCTCTTTAAAAACACGCTCAATTTTTTCTACCTCATCTTTTTCTCCCTTTAGGATCAAGTTATCCCCCCGGACAGTTATCCCGGCGTCAAATTTTTTCTCAATTAAATGAAGATAGATATCATTATAACCCAAAAGGGCGAGTGTATTAACTCCAGACAACTTAATTTTTCTTTCAACCATAATTTTTATATTTTCTGCGCCTCCGAATTTGTTTTTGTTTCTCTAAAAACAACAAATTGAAAAATTTTAAAATAGTTCCAAAAAGAAAAACCCCTGATGCTGTCTCACATTGGACAGCTCAGGGGTTTTAGCATTTGAAAATCTAAAGGAGAAATCTTCACATTCCACCACCTGCTTGCTGTTTCTCTGCTTTCTTGCGATAGTAAGCGTTTGCAGCTCGTTTTTCCTCTTTTGTAAGCTCTGCTTTTGGAGGAATTTTCAAAACCCAGCCGGGGTAAATCAAATCAGGATCTTTTATTTTATCTCTATTTGCCACATAAATTTTTGGCCAGAGGAATGGATTATCATAAATCGTTGGCTTCTTTGCTATGTTCCAAAGGCAATCACGGTCTTTTTTCCAGGTTCCAACTGTATAAGTTGTTTCTTTTACTATCGCTTCAGCAACAAGGACTTGTCCTTCTTTTGTTTTGACAAGGGCTTTAACTGTTGTGTTCAAATTATTCACTTGTGATTCAAATCCCATAACTTTGTCATAAAATTCTGAAAGGGCAACCCTTTTATCTGATTTCAATGCTTGATAATCATTGTAAAGTTGTTCAACCTCAGCTTTTCTTTCATAAAGTTGTTCATTTGAGAGGCGTGACAGCTCATTTAATTTCCTTTCAAGATCAGCAACCCTTTGCCTGTACTCGTTCACACCTTCTGGTGTTGTTCCAACAAGAGCATAAATTTCATCTTGTGTCTGCTTGATTTGAGCGTCCTTTTGAGCTGATTGTTGTTTTAATGCGTCAATTTCTTTATTTAATGCATCAAGTTTAGCCCTCAATTCATCTCTTTTCGCTGTCCATAATGCCATTTCTTTCAGCCAATCGTCATACTTCATTCGCACTTTCTCCTGCGCAAAGCTAGTTGCTACAAAGACTGAAATAAGCAAAATTATTAATATGCTTTTTTTCATTGTCACCACTCCATTTTATTTTTTTGTTAAAAACTCTTTATTTCAATTGCTGAAGTCGTTGCTGGACTTTTTCCTTTTCAGATTGAAGTTCTTTAAGTTTTTGGTCTTTCTGGGAGATTTCGTTTTGCAACGCTGCCTTTTCTTGTTCTTTTGCTTTGATTTCTTTTTCAAGTTGCTCAACCTCGGCTTTTAGGTTATTCAGCTGTTGAATTTCTTCATCTTTTGCATATTTTGTACAGCCAGCAACGAAAATCACAAATAAAGATATTAACAAAATTGAGCCAACTTTTTTCATCATTGAACACTCCATTTTTTATTTTTGAATTCAGCGATAATATAATAAAAATTTGGTCATTTGTCAAGTATTTTGGGTGTGGTTCATCCATTTGGATTGGGGTTATTATCCATCAATTGATTTTGAAATTTCATCATTTAGATTTATTTTGAATTTGTCAAAATTAATTCAGAAGTTGAAATGTTCACTGGGATCATTGAAGAGGTTGGAAAGGTTAAATCAGTCGTCCAAAAGGGCAAGGCGAGGGTTTTTGCGATATCATCAGAGAAATTATTAAATGATATCAAAATCGGGGATAGCGTTGCAGTAAATGGGGTTTGCCTTACGGTATTTGAAAAACTAAATGAATATTTTAAAGTTGAAGCGGTTGAAGAAACGATAAAAAAAACAAATCTTGGGAATTTGAAAACTGGAGATCGCGTTAATCTTGAACTTTCTCTTAAACTCGGTGATCGGCTTGGAGGGCATATAGTCCTTGGGCATGTTGATACAACTGGGGTGATTGAAAACATACTAAAACTTAAAAATAGCTGGATTTTTGAAATAAAGTTTCCAATTGAATTCAGAAAATATATCATCCCGAAAGGATCAATTGCGGTTGATGGGATAAGTTTAACTATCGCAGAGGTTGACGATGGTAAATTTAAAGTTTCAATTATTCCATTTACTTGGGAGAACACGAACCTTAAATTTAAAAGGTCTGGGGACAGGGTAAATCTTGAATTTGATTTCTTCGGGAAATACATTGAAAGTTTTTTAAAACAATGGAGAGAACAACCATGGCAAGGAGGATAAAATACTGGATAGAGGATAACGGGAAAAATTTTATGACGGATGATGAGTGGGACGAGATAATGAAGTTGCAAAGATGGTATAATTCTGAATTTGTTTGGACTGCAGGGAAGATAAACTTTAAAAGATTTGCGATCTTCCCGAACTGGGAAAATGTTGAACTTATGATTTGGGCTGGTGAAAAAGAGCCAGTTAAAAATATAATTGCAAAGAGGTTTGAGATGCTTTTATCATCTGGAATGAACGAGGTTGAAGTGCTTGAAAAACTTGAAAAAGAAGGTTTAATTCTCGTGAAAAGGGGTGGATACATTGATAATTCAATTGCAAGTGGGATAACAAGAATCGGTGGGAATGAATTCAACGCATATTTATTGTGTGAATTTATTCTCAAGGCATCGCTCATTGCCACGGGAGTTGAGATAAGTGTTTATGATGAGGGTGAGTTTATAAAAAGTGGCTTCGTCAAGATAAAAATGGGCGAAGTTTATGTTCAAAAAACGGATAGGGTTTCGGAGGAAAAATGGGGTGAGATGAGAAGACACAAGAAAGTTTTTTCAATTGTTGACCCAGCGAAATACTCAAATTACCCACGCCTTAAAAATGTCATCCCGAACTATAACTCACTTAACAGAAAAGATAAACTTGCAATCCTTCAGGATTGGAACTGGCTTGGTTATGGAGACCCATATGATTTTGAAGGAGATGATTTTACAGGCTACGATCTGAACAAAAAGGCAAGAGCTATCATATTTTTAAAAGAAATCGTGTGAAGTCATATGAAAAAATTTTTGGTTTTTTTATTCGTTTTTAATCTCGTTTATTCTCATGATTACTGGCTTCATCCTAAAAAATTTGTCCTTTCAAAAGAAGATACATTAACAATCCATCTTTATGTTGGGGATAAACTTAACATTGAAATTGAGCGTGAGTTTCAAAAAGATATGACGGAAAAATTTGAAATTATAACAAACGATACAATTATCAATCTTTTGCCGCGATTGCAGGATAAATCCCTTCCTGTTTTGAGTGAGAAGTTTGAACTTGAGGGGCTTGCTTTAGTTGCCATGGATAGGGGATGGGCTTACATTGAATTGAGTCAAAAGGATTTTGAAGAATATATTCGCCACGAGGGCATTGAAAATATAAAAATTTCAAAATCGGTAAAGAAAAAAGTTGAAAGGGAAAGATATCGCAGATATATTAAATCGCTTGTTATGTTCGGGGATAAAGTTGAGGGTGAAATTTATAAAAAAGTTTTAAATCAACGGCTTGAGATAATTCTTTTGAAGAATCCATTTTCACTTAAAATTGGGGATGAAGTTGAAGCTCAGGTTTTATTTGAAGGGAAACCACTTGCGAATAAAACCGTTATGCTTTACAGTTTGGTTCAAGGTAAAGTTTTTG
>Ga0209289_100686_pt1 | contig 15999 bp, 10 predicted proteins | sample GXS110809BmetaG_FD_184121 | JGI IMG/M metagenome (GOLD analysis project Ga0209289, IMG submission 184121) | Hot spring microbial communities from Gongxiaoshe hot spring, China to study Microbial Dark Matter (Phase II) - GXS 110809B (SPAdes)... ...
ATGCACTGATTAATGGAGGGGAGAGAAGAATCAAAGGAAAGAATTGTGCTCGCTGTGGTTTATTATTTTGGTAAGGGAGGTAAATTTTGTTTTTAATTTTTTGTCGATTAATTTTTGTGAAGATTTCTGTCATATTTTTTCTGTTTTTAACTATGTTTGCGACACAGCATTGTTCAATCAATATTTCAAACTTGTCTATAAGATTTTTTAATCAAATCAGATCATATCTTTTGAAAAAACCGGAAGCCTCAAACTTATATGAAAACTTTTTGAAAGTTTTCTTTGCTTCCTGTGGATTCAATTAAGATAAAATCTATTGTAGTGAATCTAAATTATCAATCTGCTTTCATTTAAATAATCTGAGCGAGCTTAGTTACAAGTGAATTTTCTAAATATACAGTGGAAAAAAGTTTAAGGAATATATGGAATTAATCATAGGGGCATATTCAAAAGATTTGCATGTATATATGGTTTTTGTAGAAAAGTGAATATGAGCTATACAGACTTGTATTATATACGGAAAAAGACTGTTTTTTTGTATAATTGCGTTAGAATGCAGTGTTTTACCATTGAAAATTAATGTATTGAATTATCTAAGGCTCAGTATAACATATATTGCTGAGATGGTTATTGCTAATAAAGCCATAGGTATGAGAGTTCCCCATCCGAATCTTATAAGTTGATCGAATCTGAATCTTGGAAGTGTCCACCTTATTACGACGAAGAATATCAGGAGAACAAAAAGCTTTATAGAAAATATTAAAAAGTAAATGATGTATTCTATTACTTCGCCGAAGAGATATTCATCTGGGAGATTTATTTTTATGAAGGGTAGGTTCCAACCACCTAGAAATAATAGTATTATCAGGCAAGATCCAAGAGTAAGATGCATATATTCTCCCATAAAGAACATAGCGAATTTCATTCCTGAGTATTCTGTATGAAATCCGCCGATGAGTTCTCCCTCTGCTTCAGGAAGGTCAAAAGGTATTCTTGCGGATTCTGCTAAAATAGATATAAAGAAGGTCAGGAAAGCTACCGGGTTAAGTATTATACCCCACCTCCATCCTTCTTGGGCTTTGACTATATCAACAAAATCAAATGTTCCGTATATGATAAGCATGGATATCATTGATATAGAGAGCGCGACTTCATATGAAATAAACTGCGAGCTTGCTCTCAGAGAACCAAGCAAAGAAAATTTGTTTTCTGAAGACCATCCGCCTAAAAGTATACCCCATACACCTAATGAAGAGAATGCTAACACAACGAGAACACTTAGCTCTGTTCTAACAGGCTGGAGTATTGGAATGATAGGTATAGCAATAAAGGATATCATTGGAACTACCGCTGTTATAAATGGACCAATATAATACAGAAATTTATTTGCTTCAGGAGGAACAAAAGCTTCCTTTAAGAAGAATTTGACAGCATCTGCAAGTGGATGTAGAATACCGTATAATCCTGCTTTTTCGGGACCTATTCTATCTTGTATGAAAGCCGATACTTTCCTTTCTGCATAAACCATGAGTGGTACAATGTTCAAAACTAATAACAGGACTACGCCTCCGCGAATGATTATACCTATTATTTCTTCCATTTTACTTTATTTTTTCTTAGTTCATTGAAATTTCTATTTTTCCAAAAATTTACATCAAGAACTATATTAAGTTCTAATGATTTTCTCAGCTCTTATATTCTCCATCTTAATTTACAAGCCTTATGATTCTTGGAATTTAACAGAATTGAAGAATGTAAGGATTTACTGGCAAGATAAGATAAACTCCATCGCAACAGTTTTTGTAAATATCGCTTCTGAAGAAATTCCTTATCTTGAGCAAATATTTGGTAGAGATATACCAGAGACATCAATTGTTCTCTTTTCAGATTATGACAATATGGAGGTAAAATTTTTCTTTTCTCCTTCAAGAATTTTCTTGGTAAATCTTGGTGGAACAAGAATTGAGAGGATTTTTTATCATATAAAAACTTTTGATGATTTTGTAAGAAAGATTTTATCCTGTGCGTTTTTGATGCGTCTTCCAAAGGTTATGAGGATTCTTCCTCCAAACTACCTGATAATTCCAGATTACATCGATGCTTTCTGTGATTATATAACTTTGAAAGATGATTTTTATAATTTCCCATTTTATGGTTCAAAGGAAGCTGGAACAATAAAGTTTATAGAAAAAGAATATGGTAGATCTACGGTTTTTGACCTTTTTCTAAATGGGAAGGTAATAAATGAGGATTTAAATGTTTATGAAAACGGTTTTTTACTTTGGAGAAAATCAAAGTTCCAATATGAAGATTTAGAACAGCGCTCTTTATTTCCATTATCTTCAAAGTATATTCATGGAATACATAAATTTGGTGGCAGAATTGTTTATTTCTCTGACGGTTATATAAAGTCTGTGGAAGGTGAGAAGATATTGCAATTAGAATTTTCGGAACAGGATTTTGGTTATATTAACGGAGATGAGAATCATATCATATTTGACGCGCAGAATTCAAAAATTTTTAAGATATATATTGTCTCTACAGATCTTAAGGTGTCAAAGGTTGATCTTGGGAACACCAGAGCTTGGTATCCAGATATTTCCTCTGATATGATAGTTTTTGTTAAAAAAAACATGGATTATGATGAACTATGTATTTTGAAAATACGCGATATAGGTATTAGAAAATACGATTGTCTTTTAAAAACAGATAAATTCTCTGAGATATTTACACCTGATATTTCTCCAGATGGTAGCAAAGTTGTTTTCACTATAAGGAGACAGAATGGATTTTTTGATTTGGCTTTATTTCAAATTGAGACAGGTGAGCTTGAGTTCATAAATCAAGATAAATTCATAGATATTTTCCCAAAATGGACTGATGATGGGAAAGGTATCATTTTCTCATCAAATAGGACTGGACCTTTTAACCTTTTTTTTTACGATTCAGATTCAAGAGAATTTTCGCGTGTAACTCAAAATAATGAGGGAGCATTTTTGGGAATTCTTCAATCTCAAAAGATTTATGCCATAGTTTATGAAAATTTTTCATTATCTCTGAAAGATTTTGATTTCAATCAATATGAGAAATTCTCTCAAAAAAGGGACTCAATATATTTAAGTTTTTATAATGATATTGAATCTGAAAAGCTGAGTTTTAGAATAGATGATTTTGGATTGCTTGTTCCTTATATTTATACATCTCTTCCGGGTTTTTTCATAGGAAGGTTCACTTTTTATTTTGTTGATGATCTTTTTAGAAACAATATATATTTGGGATTTGATTGGAAGTTACCATTTTACAGATGGAATCTAAATTCTCCAGAAAATGCACAAGCGTATCTATCAACATCAAAGTTTGGTTTTTTCATAAGGGGGCTTTTTAGGTCTCTAAATCCATATGTATTTTTGAGATTCTCTTATGAACCATTTAGTGGAATATTTGTAAGAATCATTGATAGAGGTTATGAATTTATTCCTGAAAAAACTTTTTCATCTTCTATATTTTTAATTCATCCTTTAAGGAAAGTTTTGATATTCTGGGGTTTTGAAATTTTAGATCACAAACTGTATTTTGATCTCCCTTCTTCTGATTTTTGGAATATGGTAAAAGAAGAATATATAAATTTCGGACAAGGTTTTTTCATAAATCCTACTGTTGGATTACTTTTAAGAAGCGCAAGAAAAAGTTTTCATCTTGAGAATGGAGTTGATTTCTTTACATCTTCCGAATTCATCACAAGAAAATTAGGTGTTATTTCAAAGATGAGTTTAAATCTTTTTTCACCAAGAGTGTCGTTTATTATTTTTAATCTCGGTTTAAATGGTTTTGTGTCTTCGGTGGTTCCAAGAAGGTTTTATGAACTTTTTGGTTCTAAGGAAATTCCGCCTTACATTGATCCACCATATGATCTTAGCCCGATTCGAAATTTTAGTCCTCTTTCTTTTGATTTCAAGTATCTTGGATATGATGTAGGAAACTTAAGAGGTGTAAAGGTAAGAAGAAGTAGAGTTGGTTTTGTTGGGAACATAAGAGCATATGTAAATGTATTGAGTTTTGATTTTATATCACCATTTGATATAGATTTTGTTAATTTTGTACCTTTCTTTTCTTTTGGGGGATTTGAGCGGGTGTCGGATAATTTTGATTTCATTCAATCTTATGGTGGAGAGGTGGATGTTCAGATTAATATCTTTTATTCCTTACCTCTAACTATTAAATTGGGTCTTGCAAGGGGTGAAATCACTGAGTTATATTTTGCATTGTTTTTAACTCCTGGTTCTCTGCGTGACTGAGTTTTGTAGGAAGAACTCCTTTTATTTCTAAATATTTTTCTATCATAGATTTAACTAGCGGTGCTGCATATTTTGATCCAGCTCCGGAGTGTTCAACGATTGCTACGATTACAATTTCTGGATTTTCTGCCGGAGCAAAGGCAGCAAACCATGCATGGTCCCTGAAGTTCTTCGGTATTTCTTCATCTGATATCTTATCTATAGTTTTCCCAAGCATCTTTTCTATTACATTAAGTGAAACTACTTGTGAGGTTCCAGTTTTTCCACCATATTTTATACCCTGAATTTTGCTCCTTGCTGCTGTCCCCCATTCAACTACTCCAACCATGGCATCTTTTATTATTTTCAGATATTCCGGAGATACTCCTTCTATCTTTTCTTTTGGAAATTCTATTTCGCGGTTCCCTATCTTTTTGACGACATGAGGCTTTACCAAATACCCATCATTGGCTACTGCTGATATGAATCTTGCTACCTGAATAGGTGTTAGCTTTATATACCCTTGTCCTATAGATAAAGGAATGTTTTCTCCCTGATACCATTTGTCTTTCATAACTTTTCTTTTCCATTCTGTTGATGGAACCAGTCCGCTTGTTTCTGGGAAAAGATCAATTCCTGTTTTCACACCAAGTCCAAATTTCTTTGCCCATTTATATATTTTGTCTACTCCTAGCTTCAGACCTAAATTGTAAAAGAACACATCACAAGATTTTACAATTGCTTCCTGAAATCCAACAGTCCCGTGTCCTTCTTTTTTCCAGCATCTGAACTTTTTATCTCCAAGATGGAATATACCTTTACAGTGTACCTTATCATTTATTGATACTGATTTCTCGTGTAGTCCAGCAATTGCCACAAGTATCTTAAATACAGATCCTGGGGGATATTCTGATGAAATCGCTCTGTTTATGAATGGTTTTCTGGGATCTTCTGTATATGCTTTCCAAAGATCTTCATCGACCCTTCGTGAGAAGATATTTATATCGTAGTATGGTGCTGAAACAAGTGCAAGAATTTCTCCGTTGTTTGGATTCATAGCTACTATTGCTCCTTCTTTATCTTTCATAAGTTCTTCTGCCAATATCTGCAGGGATGAAATTATAGAAAGTGTTATGGTTTCACCTCTTTTACCTTCTATATTTTCTAATTCTCTTATTTCTTTACCGAGTGCATTTATCTCAACTATCTTTTTAGATGGTTCTCCTTTCAAATACTCATCGTAGATAAATTCAACACCATAAACTCCTTTGTATTCATAGTATTTTTCGGTTTTTATGTGTCCTATCACTTGCGCAGCAAATGTTCTCAGAGGATAAAACCTCTTGCTTGTTGTCTCAAAACTTATATATGGGATATTGTATAAGGTTGGAAGAATTTCCGATAGCTCATCATAATTTATATCAGATCTTAAAACCAAAGGGTAATACTTTTTGGCTCTTTTTATCTCCATTGCTTTTTCTGGACCGAAGATATCTATTATTTCCTGTGGTATATTTCCTTTAATTTCAAGGGGAAATGTGGTAACATCTGTAGTCTTTATGTTTGTCGCAACAAGCACTCCATCTGCTGTGTATATATTACCTCTTTCAGGTGGATAAAGTTTAATCCTCGTCTTTATGGCTTTTGCTTCCTCTTGTATTTCTCTGCCTTTTTGTATCTGAAGATAGAAAAATCTTACTATCAAAAGAAATAAAGAAATTGTTGATATGGTATAAAAGATTATTATTCTTTTCTGGAAAATGTTCATATTTTCTCGTAAAATCCTATTATTGATTAAAATTATTTTTATTTTTTGTAATTCTATAAATTTCAAATGGACCTGAAGCTTATAACAGATAAATATGTCAGATCTGAGGAAGCCTTAAGGAAATTTATGGAAGAAATCTCAAAAGTAGATAAAGATATTCTAAAGATTTGTAGGGATTTGATTATTAGTAAAGAGCCTGAAAAGCTTGACCCAGATGATGTTGAAAATCCTCATTACGATTTGTATGATACAAGTTATTATGATTTAGGGAAAGAGAAATTCAGTTGTTTTGCATTTATTACTCTTGCAGGGGGATCTGCAACAAGGTTCTTTTCAGAACTTGGTTCAAAAGCATCTTTGAAATCAAAAGCGGTTTTCCCATTCACCGAAAATGTTAATTTTCTCGATCTTTTCGCGGGAGAAATATTGGCATCTTCTATAACTTCAGGATATTTGTCACCGTGGCTGATTATGGTTAGCGATAATACTGCAGATGAGATAATTGAGTATGTTAAAAATCCTCCGTTTGGTTTTCCTAAAGATTATATATTTGTTGTCAAGCAAGGAGTTCTGCCTCGTTTTGATGATCAGGGATTGCCTATTGTTCTAAAAGATGGTTCTATGATATGGACAGGGAATGGACATGGTGGTGTCTTTTTCCTTCTGAAAGAAGATGCTAAAGAAACTTTATTGAACCAAGCTTTAGATGTAAGGAATATTAAACAATATCTTAATGACATAGGAGTAGAGCATGCCGTCATTCACAACGTAGATAATGTGTTCTCAAAACCGACAGATTTTTCACGCCTGGGATTTCATATCTATAAAAACTCTCTTTTTACAATATCAGCAGTTGAAAGGAAAGATATTAATGAGAAAATAGGGCTTATAGTGTATCTTCCAAAGCAATCTAGATACCATGCTATAGAATACAGCTTTGCTGACCCAAGGATATTTAGAAGGTTGAAAAATGGTCAGCCATACTATAATGTTGGACATATCAATACAAATATCTTTTCTCTTGATATTATAGAGGATAGATATATTAGATCCATAAGACCTGTTTTGTATTCAGGAAAGATAATAGAAATATGTGGCGAGAAAATTAGCACAAATACTGTTGAATTTTTGAATCACATGATGATAAATGTACTCCCTCCGGATAGAGTTAATATACTTATTGTTAAGCGGGATGAATTTTTTCTACCAACCAAGACAATATCAAAAGAAGATTCTATTCAGAAATCACGAGAAAAATATTTTTCTCATATTTCAGAAAAGATGAAACGTCTAGGTGTTAATATACCTGATGTCTCTACTTTTGAACTTGCACCATATCTTGTCTTTGGAGATTTTGATATTTTTGATACACGCGGTTGGGAGATTCAAAATCAGACAAAATTTTATTTTGGAGCTTTCTTCTCTCAAGATAAATATTGTATATCTGAAGGATTCAAACTTATCAATGGGGCTGAACTTTTTATTAACTCTTCAAAGCCTTTTGGTAATATGGTTGTTAAGGATAGAAAAATTTTGGGATTTCAAAATCCACCAAAGGTTAAAATAGGGAAAAATGTTTGCATAAGGGCAAGAGTAAAAATTAATCTTGAGGAGGGTAGCGAACTCATCATAAGAGATGGGACTGAAATCAAAAGAGATATTTTCACAAACGTTCGGAAATTTCAGAATTTTGTTATTTGATTAGATTTTAAAATTATCCTGAAATAAGCTATAGATTTGAAATGTCAATTACAATTAAACGCATAGTGTCAAAGTTTCCATGCTTGTTTAATTTAATTTTTCTCATTCCTATTTCTGTTATTTCTTGTAGTCATCTTGAGACGCAAAGAGAGAAAGGAATAAAACACGCGCAAGAAGGGGAATGGGATATTGCTATATCTTACCTTGAGGGATATGTTAATGAGAACATAGGAAAATTTCCAGCAGCTATTTCTTTATCTGGTAATCCATCTTTGAGAGCGGATTTAAATGTTGATGAATACAAAAAACTTGGGGATGCGCTTTTCTATTTGATTTCATCATACCTGGGAAAATCTGGTTTCGATTGGTTAGAAATTGGTCAGAAAGTTTTAGAAATAAAAGATGTTGATACATCTGGAAATGAAGGAAAAAGAAAGGTTGCTGAGAAAATTCTTGAAATCTTTGGTTCCGTTGATGAAGTAGAGTTGCGAAGGCGTATCTTTTATTTATATAAAGCAGTTAGGTTATCAGAAAAGTTCCTTTATGGTCAAGAGAATATATCAAAAGTGCAGGACATTTTCCCCGAAATTTCAAATTTTCTCGAAAACAGAGATTTTTATGAAGTTGTAAGGGTTGTAAATTCTGTTGAGTATCTCTATGGTAAGACTCTGATATGGCTCTCAGTCGCGCAAAGCGTTTTTCTTAAACAGATGGAGTATTCAGTAAAAAAATTAGCTGGTGAGAGTATATCTACTTTGCCTTCATACTGTTGTCTTTTTGAAGGGTTGCAAACTGGAGCCCCCCCTGAATATCCATATATTGTTGGCCATAAAAGTTTAGAAGAAATACTGAGAGACCTGTCTAGAGGTATTGATAATGTAATCTATGGAACTATGGTATCATCAGCGGAGTTTTCAGATTTCGCACAAAGATATGGAAATGTTCAAGAAGATTTGTTGGAAGATTTAAGGGAAATAGTTAATAAATCGTGCTCGAAATGGTCAAAAAACTTTGTGGAGACTATAACTACGAATATTGGAAAATTTTTAACAAGTTTAGTTGAGAAATTTCCAGGTCTTTCTACATTCACAGTAAAGGCTGAAGCAAGTGAAGATAAAGGTATTTGGCTTTGTCCTAGTGATGATTTATTTGGTGATTTCCTTTATGATGTGATGTGCTCATACAGTGGAAAAATAGAGGATATATTTGGAAAGTATTCTGATTCTATCAAGCAAGTTATCTTACCAAGTTATAGCGAAAAGGTAACTTTTCAGGTTCTTTTTGAGATCCCAAGGCCAGGGAACATACCAGTTTATAAAGACTGTCAGGATCAGGAGAAACCACAAGAGTTGCGTGATAGAACGATAACCGTTATTCTTCATGTGAAGCAGGATATTGATAGCTCAACTCTTATAAATAATGTGTGTTCATCAAAGGAATTCAAAGAATCTTTGGGACCTGATTCTGTTGGACAATTTTTATCAGTGAGTATTAAGAGTAAAGGAATAAGTTTGCTGGAGGAGATATTTAGAGGGAGATTTGAGCCACAGATATGTAGTTTATAATATGGAAGGGTTTTAGCATTATGATAGTGATCATCTATCTTATGTTGAATTTTGGTTTATCTTGGGAATACAAAAGTTCAAGATCTTTAGCTATGGGGGGAAGTTCTGTTACTTTGAGAGATCCCCAAACATCTTTCTTTATGAATCCAGCAGCAATGAGAGGAACAAAAAGTTTTGATATTTTGTCTGTTGAGCTCCAGGTTTCTGAAGCCACACTGATTACTATTTCAAATTTGGATTTTTACTCTAAAGCCTTTTCTGGGAAAAACATAAATATTTCTGATGTGAAAAGTTTTTTGGGTGAGTTTTATGGGGCAAATTTATTTTATTTTCCTCACTTTGTGGTTTCTGTGAAAAATTCATCTTTTGGACTTGGTATCCTCACAGGTTTTGGAACAGGTTTGAAATCAGCTGTTCCGTCAAACATAATTTTTACAGATACTTTTATTTTTGCTGGAGCTCTTCCAGTTTTGGGAGGAGCCTTCTCTATACTTGAAGATTCTGTTGAGCTTGGTATTTCTATTGTTCCTTTTCAAGCTTCTACAATATCCCGCTTTGAGTTTAGAGAGAATGAAATCTTATCCTTTGATAAGATTTTCCCAGCAATTTCTAGGGGGGTAGATAACTTAAAGGATATATTAGATGGAAATTGTAAATATCCGCTTGATTGTGCTTTTTCTTTCGGAGGATTTAATGTTGGTCTGATATGGAATCCTGTATGGATAAAAAACTTCTCAATCGGCCTTGATGTGAGGGATGTTTTAGATCCAATCAGGAAGACAACTGCAGATTTTGGTTTGTCATATATCGGTAAGATTTATAGTTCAAAATACTCTGTCTTCCTTGATTTCCAGGATTTTATATTTACTCAATCTGGTAGTTCAGATATTTTCAGTCATACATTTTTTGGAACTGAGATAAGTTTTGATTTACCGCAGATTTCAAGGTTTTTTTCTATTATGTTTGGTCTTGCTCAGCTAAATCTTTCAGCGGGATTTGAGATTAATTTAAAACTAATATCATTCACTTTTGGAACATTCGCATATGAGCTTCGTCAGTATATTGGTGGCGGGAGTGCAAGGTATTATTTCTTCAAATTAGCTATATGATTCATTATGTAAGGGATAACATATCTTTTAGCTTTTTTCCCTTTTATGATTTCTATGTGAGATAGGTTTTCCGTGAAATTTACAGGAGATAAAAGGAGCTTTGAATAGCTTCTAAAATTGTATGGGATTTCACCTACATCCCACCAGTACTGTGTCCTTGTTCCTGTGCTCAGTATCAGGAATATTTTTTGTCTTTCCTCTATAAGGAAATCTGCGGTCATGATATCAGAGATTATATGTTTTAGCGGAGAGAATTCTATAATGTTTAAATCTTCTCCAAATATATTTTTGATCACTGTTGATGAAATTCTACCACCGGTTTCAAGATACATTCGGTAGTATTTTGATATTTCCTTTATAGGGGAAGAGAGCAAAAATATTGCATCAAAGCATGTGCTTTTTATCTTAAGAAGTGCTGTTCCAGAGAATCCATGAAGAACTCCAATATTGTATGAAGATGTTCCAGATTTGCAGAATATATCAGTAACCTTTAATATTGATTCAAGCGATGTTACTTCATTTGGTATGTAGTAAGACATTGACTTTTCCTCGATGTTTTCAATAAAATCTTCCCAGATATCACTTTTAAGTCCAAAGTCTTGTATAAGTAGGAAAGAATATGCTGATTCTTTCTTATGGGATTTTATTATTGTTATAAAATTTTCTTGGATCTGATGTTTAGGATTATCTTCCTCTTTTTTTTCTTCCTCTATTTTTTTCTGTGTTTTTCCACGTTGTTCAATTTTTTCCTTCGTATCATTTTCGGTTAGGTGAGCAATTACTATAGGCAATATTTCACTTTTTGATATATTGGTTGTGTTTATATCAACATGTCCATAATCTCCTGAGAATCCTTCTCCGACACCTGCGAGAAAAAATTTTTTATCTCTAGTTCCTGCCTTTATATATGCAAGTTTTACTGTGGGAGGAGTTGCAAGGAAGTCATTCGTTCCAACAATGAAAATCGAGGGAACTTGAAGATTTTCTATTTCAAATCCAAAGTCTTCATATCCCAGCCCAACTCTAAAGAATTTTTCAAGGACTTTTGATGAGACATTTGCAGTTCCAAGAATAACATCTTTTCTGGTTTCAATATCAACTAGGTCTAAGTTCCATACAAAGTATTGAAAGGATTTTGCTATTGGACTTATATCTTCTGCGATCTGAAAAAATGGGAATGCAAACCTGTAGAATCCTGCGAAGAATGAGAAAGGGATTGAATCTATTTTCTTTAGAGCTTGAGATACTGCATCAAAGTTTTTTTGTAGTATTTTATTTATCTCAAATGGTTGCCAGATCTTGTAAGGTGAGGAAATTATCGTGAGACTCGCTAAATTTTCTTTTACGAATTCGGGTTTTTCTGTTAATGTGAGGTATATAACCATTCCTCCCATAGAGTGCCCGACCCAATGAACTTTTTCTGCTCCAGTTATCTTTTTAACTTTGTCTATTATTGCTATTACATCTTTGGAATAATCGTAAAAATTGAAATCCATTTTGCTACCACTTTTTCCAACTCCCCGTAGGTCTGGAACGAATACATCAAATCCGTTTTTAGCTATTTCTGGTGCCCAGCTTGATTTTTCATTGAAATACCAGTATTTTCCTTGCGCTCCAAGCCCGTGGCATAGTATTACCGGAAATTTTGCCTTTACTTCTCCTTGGCCTCTTATAAAGAATATATGGATTTGCCTTCCATCATCTGTTTCAGACCATATGCTTTCCCCCTTTATCTCTGAAAAGGTGTGATCTGGAGTAAAGAAGATAAAGAGAAAAAATACAAGAAGTAGCAAAATTTTTCTTTGCATCAAATTTTCTTTTTTCTTATCAATACTTCTCTTTCTATTTCTACAACAATCTCATTTTTTTGATTCTTGCCTACTATTTTGAATTTTACTATGCCTGCATCTGGTCTATCGGATTCTCTTTTTTCAATGACATGTGATTCAGCGTAGAGTGTATCTCCATGAAAAACTGGATTTTTATGAACAGCGTTGTAGTATCCTATATCAGCGATCGCGTTTTCACTTATATCTTCTGATGTAAGCCCTATAACTATTGAGGAGACTATGCCACCATATACAACTCTTTCCTTAAATATACCTTTCCCTTTTTTCATCATATCTTCATTAAAGTGAATGGAAGCTGTGTTCATTGTAAGAAGTGTGAACATAACATTATCCATTTCTGTTACAGTTCTCCCTCTGTGATGAATGATTATATCTCCTGGATTGAAGTCTTCAAAGTAATTTGACTTTCCTGTTGTGTTCCCAATAATTTTTTCAAATTCAGCTTCACTGACTTTCATTTCTTATCCTCCTTGATTTTATTTTCCTTCTTTAAGTTTTTTAAGTTTCTCGGTGAGTTCTGGTACAGCCTTAAATAGGTCTGCGACAAGCCCGACATCTGCTATTTGGAATATGGGAGCTTCTGGATCTTTATTTATCGCTACAATTACTTTTGAATCTTTCATTCCAGCAACATGCTGTATTGCTCCGGATATTCCAACAGCTATATAAAGTTGTGGTGCAACAGTTTTTCCAGTCTGACCAACTTGGTAGTCATTTGGAAGCCATCCTGCATCAACAACAGCTCTTGATGCACCTAATGCTGCCCCAAGAACATCTGCAAGTTCATCCACTATCTTTATGTTTTCTGGATCCTTTATCCCTCTACCTACTGAAACGACAACTTGTGCCTCCGTAAGTTCTGGTCTTGTGCTCTTTGTCTCCTCAACTTTTATAAATCTCTTCTTGTTAAACGAAGGTTGAATTTCTATGAATTTCACATCAGATTTTCCACCAGATTTTTCAGCTTTATCAAAAGCAGTTCCTCTTACTGTCAGTACTTTATTCTCAGTTTTGATTTTTACTGTTGCTATTATGTTTCCTGCATACATAAGTCTTTTAAATGTTTCACCATCTAAAACTTCTATTATTTCGGAAGCCATGCCTGCTCCTATTCTCGCAGCTACTCTAGGAGCAAGGTCTTTACCTACAGATGTTCCAACTGCTATAAAGTATTTTGCCCCAGACTCATTTATTACCTTTTCTATGGCTTCTTTGTAACTTTCAGCTGTGTATCCTTGAATGCCTTTGACGGCAAATACTGTTTTCGCTCCAAACTCGCAAGCTTCTTCCGCCGCTTTTTCTAAATTATCTCCAATTATAACTATATCATATTTTAGCCCAGTTTTTTCAGCCAAGTTTCTAGCACAAGTGATTGCTGAAAGAGAGCCTTTCTTGATCTGTCCGTCTTTCAGTTCTAAAAAAGTAAGTATTCCCATTTCCTTATTACCTCCTTTAAAATGGAAGTGCTTTCAGTTCCTTTAGTTTTGAAATTAGTTCATCCACATCTTTTACCTTTATTCCAGCCTTCCTTTCAGGTGGTGTCTCAAGTTTTTCGATAACTATCTTTGGATTTAAATCAACTCCAAGTTCATCAATTTTTATTGTTTTTAGTGGCTTCTGTTTTGCTTTCATTATCCCAGGTAAAGATGCATATCTGGGCTGATTAAGTCTTAAATCTGCTGTTATGATAGCAGGAAGTTCAACCTCAACAGTTTCAAGTCCTCCGTCTATTTCTCTAACAACGATAGCTTTATTGTCTTGTATGTCTAATTTTGATGCAAAAGTTGCTTGGGGCCAATTTAGATACTCTGATAAAAGCTGCCCAACCTGATTTGAATCGTCATCTATAGCCTGTTTACCCATTATAACGAGATCCGGTTTTTCTTCTTCTATAACTTTTACTATTATCCTTGCAATTGCATCCTGATCAAGGTATTTCCCACCAGTATCAACGAGGATTCCTCTGTCTGCTCCCATGGCAAGTGCTACTCTTATCTGATCTACCCATTCCGGTGTCCCAATAGATAGAACCACGACTTCTCCTCCATGCTTCTCTTTTTTTCTAAGTGCTTCTTCTACAGCTATCTCATCAAATGGATTTATTACAAACTTTATGTTTGTCATATCTACACCACTACCGTCAGATTTAAGCTTTATTTTTGAATAAGGATCATGTGTCCTTTTGACTGGAACTAATATTTTCATCCTTTTTCTACCTCCTGGATAATTTCATATTTTTCCTAAATCATTAATTCAAGAGAAAAATATCAGGAATATTTGTGATGTAGAAACATTGAGAGGGAATCTGCTTACTCGGTTAGTGAGCGATTTTTATGATGCTTTTTTATAAATTTGTATATCAATTCACTTTAGATTTGGGATGTGTAACAGGTTATTTAAGGGAGAAAGAAAATAAAGGAACTGAAAAGTTTTTATAAGTAAATTATTATCAGGGTAAATTGGGGAATAGCAATCAAATAATTTCAAAAGGTTCATTTCCTGCTGGAGAATATTTTTCAATAATTATTGATCGTATAGAAAATTGCAAATTTGCGAAATAATCAAACCACCATTTTGGTGTAAAATATAATCTATCCATTTTACTTTAGATTAATAATATGAAGAGGAAGCTACCAATAGGGATACAGAGTTTTGAGAAGGTAAGACAAGATAATTTTTACTATGTAGATAAGACATCCTTTGTAAGGAAACTTGTGGATGAGGGAGGAGGATACTATTTTCTATCAAGACCAAGAAGGTTTGGGAAGTCTTTGTTTCTGGATACACTAAAGCAAGCTTTTTTGGGGAAAAAAGAACTCTTTGAAGGATTATTCCTTGAAAAAAACTGGAACTGGAGTCAATCATATCCTGTGATACATATAAGTTTTGGAGAGGGGGTGATAAGAGATGTAGAAGAATTGATAGAGACAATAAAGTCTATTATCTCAAAGCATGCTTTGCGATATGGAGTTGAACTTTCTGAGAAGCTTTTGAATTTACGCTTTGGAGAACTTATAATCAAGATCTCGGAAAAGTATAATCAGAAAGTTGTTGTTCTTGTAGATGAGTATGACAAACCAATTTTGGATAGGATTGAGGACAAAGAGAGCGCAATACAAATCAGAGAAGAACTCAAGAACTTTTACGCTGTTTTGAAAGATGCTGACCCATACCTGAAACTCGTGTTTATTACTGGGGTATCAAAGTTTTCAAAAGTATCATTGTTTTCAGGATTGAATCAGCTGAACGATATAACATTGGATAGAGATTATGCAGAAATATGTGGTTATACTGAAAAGGAACTTCTTGAGACTTTTGGAGATGAGATTAGTTCGCAGGAATTAGAGGAGATAAGAAACTGGTATAATGGATATAGCTGGTGTGGGGAAAAAGTCTATAACCCTTTTGATATTCTACTTTATTTGCAAAAAAGAGAATTTAGACCTTATTGGTTTGAAACCGGAACACCTACTTTTCTGATAAAGCTTATGACGGAGAGGAACTTTAATATTCAGACTATGGAGAGACTTGAGGTTGGGGAGGAAATCATAAGCTCTTTTGATGTTGATTTTATTGAACCTGAGAACCTTCTGTTTCAGACAGGGTATCTGACGATAAAAGATTTTGAACAGACACCAGATGGGATATTTTATACTCTCACATATCCAAATAAGGAAGTTAGAATCTCATTGAACAGAGCAATAGTAGATTATTTAGTGCGGAACAGAGTAA
>Ga0209289_100689_pt1 | contig 15959 bp, 19 predicted proteins | sample GXS110809BmetaG_FD_184121 | JGI IMG/M metagenome (GOLD analysis project Ga0209289, IMG submission 184121) | Hot spring microbial communities from Gongxiaoshe hot spring, China to study Microbial Dark Matter (Phase II) - GXS 110809B (SPAdes)... ...
GTTGCGCCACCTGCTCCACTCAACACTCTTCTCGACAGGCATACCCTCCACAACAACACCTATGGGCCTGAGCGTAATCATGCAATCACCTCCTCAACGCCGCAGCCGTTGCAATAAACCGTTGAACCACAGTTATCATCGAGACCACCGTTATGAAGATTGCTGCTGCGAAGAGAGTGAGCGGGTTGATGTATGCGGTGAATGTTGCCGCTATAGCGGCCAATAGCCTAACAGCTCTCTCGCCGACCCCCACCTCTTTCAGACTCACTCCAAGCCCCTCAGCCCGAGCTCTCGCGTAGCTCACGAGCATGCTTGAAGCAAGCATTCCGAGAGCCAGCACAGCGTCCACAGCGCCCGACAGCAAAAAACCCAACACAATCAAGCTATCCGATATCCTGTCTGTGAATGAGTCGAGAAATGCTCCGAAATTTGATTGGCTGCCGAGTAGACGGGCTAAAGAGCCGTCCAGTCCGTCGAGGAAAGAGCCCGCCGCCAGCAAGGCTCCTGAAACAAGGAAGTAAACGGGGTCGGCTTGGGATAGATAGTAGCAGAGTGTAGCCGTCGCCGTAAGCAGGAGACCGGCTGTTGTAAGCATGTTTGGGGTGACGTGAAGTTGGGCGAGAAGTTTGACAATCGGTGTTATGCTTTTCTCGAAGAGGCCTCGGCCCCGTCGGCTTATGGACACGGTTGCTTAAATGAGGTGAGGGATTTATAGGCTGTGGTTTTCTGCGACAGGTTTATATGGGCTGAGAGATGGTTCTTTACGTGGTCGGGTTTGGGCAGCGATGAAGCCCTGATGCAGGCGCAGCGGCTGGTTGAGGCCGCGAAAACACATCCAGAGGTTTCTCGCAAGGCCGCGGGCTGGAGCAAGGTTGTCCAGTTCAAGCCCAGCGACGGAAACCCCTTCTACATACACTCCACGGGGTCGGGCCTAACAGTGACTGAGGGGCTGCATCCCAACCCGTCGGCGACAGTCGAGTCAAGCCATCAGGACCTTGTCTCCATACTTCGTGGAGAACTGGACGCGGTTAAGGCGTTTTTCTCGGGGAGGATAAAGATTAAGGGCGATGTGTTTGCGGCGCAGGAGCTTAACTCTCTGTTCTCGACGCTTCTGAAGAGCTGAGGGTTTCGAGTGTTTTCAAGGCCTCTGAAACATGTGTAGAGGGGTTGATTGACTGAATTATCTTAGCAACGCACCCCTCGGGGTCTATGACGTAAGTTATTCTCTTGGTTATCCCAAACAATCCAGCGGCGCCATAGGCCTTCACCACTTCGCCTGATGGGTCGCTCAAAAGATGATGCGTGAACCCGTGTTTCTCGGCGAATCGTTTGTGGCTCTCGACGCTGTCGCGGCTTATCCCCAGCGTAACGGCGCCCAGCTTCTCAAACTTCTCAAAATTGTCGCGGAGTAGACAGTTTTCCCGAGTGCATCCCGGCGACCCATCCTTAGGGTAGAAAAACAAGACAACGTAGCGGCCTCTTAGCTTCTCGAGGTTTATCCGCTCGCCGGTGTGGGAGACAAGCTCAAACCCCGGCGCAACATCTCCAACCCTAAGCATGGACTTGGGAGCAGCGGCCTAAAATTAAAACCATGATAACCTACTCAGCATCTTTATACGGCAGACGGGATGCTGTGTTTTGTGCTGGACGCTATTGCTGAGGAGGTGAGGGCTTGTCGGCTTTGTCCGCTGTGGAGAGGTAGGAGGAATGCTGTGCCTGGTGAGGGTAGTCCGCGGGCGGAGCTGATGTTTATCGGCGAGGGCCCTGGCGAGGAGGAGGATTTGCAGGGGAGGCCGTTTGTGGGCCGCTCGGGCAGGTTGTTGACCGAGGCGTTGGAGAAAGCGGGAATCAGGCGCGAGGATGTTTTCATCACCAACGTGGTTAAATGCAGGCCGCCGGAAAACCGTGAGCCGACACCCGAGGAGAGAGAAATCTGCACAAACAAGTATCTCTTTAGACAGATTGAGGCTGTGAATCCGCGGTTGATTGTTTTGCTGGGGTCGGTCGCTGTTCAGACACTTCTAGGAGTATCTTCTGTGACAGCGGTGAGGGGGAAAGCCTTCGAGAAAATGGGCCGCAGGTTTTTCTGCACCTATCATCCAGCAGCGGCCCTCTACAACCCAGGTAACAGGGAAACCTTCTTCAGCGACATCAAGAGGGCTCGCGAACTTTTGGAAAATCTGAGAACTTTCGATAAGCAGAAAACGCTCTTTGAAGTGTGAGAGCTTGTCGACTTATCGTCTCGACCGCGGCTTCTACGACCGCGACACCGTGGAGCTGGCGAAGCTTCTTCTGGGCAAAGTGTTATGTGTTAGACGCGGCGACATCGTCATGAGCTGCCGCATCGTCGAAACAGAGGCGTATGTGAAAAACGACAAAGCTAACCACGCCTACAAGGGAATGACGAGACGTAACAAAAGCATGTTTGGGCCGCCGGGGACGCTCTATGTCTACATGGTTCACACACATTATTGCATGAACGTGGTGCGTGGCGGAGGTGAAGCGGTTTTGTTGAGGGCTGCGGAGCCTCTTGCAAATGTTGAGGGCAGGCTTGATGGGCCGGGGAGGTTGTGCAGGGCCCTCGGTGTTGATAGGTCTTTTGACGGCGAGGACCTCTGTGCTTCGGAGAGGGTTTGGCTATGGAATGATGGCTACAGGTTTGCGAAAATCGCGGTAACGCGGCGTATTGGTGTGACAGCCGACGCACATCGGCTGCTCCGCTTCTACATAGCTGGTTCCCCCTATGTGTCGCGAAAAAATGTTCCTGTCCGCAGGCTATTGGATGCCTAGTCGATTGTTTTGGACGCAGCCGCTGCGTGAGCCGTCAACCCCTCCGCCCGAGCCAGTTGAGCAGCGTGTCTGCCGAGACGCTTCGCCGCACCCTTCAAAACCCTCACCTCCGTCACGATCTTCACGTAGTCGAGTATGCTCAACCCTCCTCTCACAGCCGCCTGCCCCATCGTGGGCAAAACATGGTTAACGCCCACCACGTAGTCGCATAGCGCCGGTGATGTGTAGCGGCCGATGGAAATCAGCCCAGCGTTGGTGATGCTTTGCAGCAGCTTCTCGTGTTTGGAGACGATGTAGAGATGCTCGGGAGCGAGGGCCTGTATCAAGGCGGCTGCTGTCGTGGGTTTGTCGCAGACGACTGCGTAGCCGTTTTTCTGAAGAGTCTCGTTCACAATCTCGCCGCGCTCCAGCCTCGGTGTAATGAGTTTCAGAAACTTTAGCACCTCGTTCACCAGCTCATCAGAGGTCGTCACTAAACCAACCAGAGTATCCACGCTGTGCTCGGCTTGGGCGCACATCTCCAGCGCCACGTTCTCGGCGTCGGCGACATCGTCGGCGTATATGCAGAGCTCTGTAGGGCCGGCCAACATATCTACTGCAACATCACTGCTGACAAGTTTTTTGGCCGCTGTCACATAGGCTCCACCGGGGCCGATTATTTTCGCCACAGGTTTGATGGTTTCTGTGCCGTAGGCCATAGCGGCTATCGCGTGTGGGCCTCCTGCACAGTAAACTTCTTTGACACCGGTTAGATACAGCGCCGCGGCGACAACCGTTGGAATGTTTCCTTCATGTGTGGGCGGTGTGAAGACAGCTATGCGGGGGACCTCTGCGACCTTTGCGGGGACAACAGTCATTAAAACAGTGCTCGGATAGGCGGCCCCTCCTCCGGGAACATAGCAACCAACCGAGGAAAGCGGGGAAGGTCGCTGAACAACGAAAACCCCCTCCTCAACCCTGACACTGGAAAACAGCCTCTTCAGCTGAGATTTACAGACCCTTGCTATATTCTCTGAAGATTTTTTGAGAGCCTTTTTCGTCGCATCGTCGAGCCGTGCATAGGCGTCGGCAAGCTTCTCCACAGGGACACGAAGCCTCTCCATATCTATCGCAGGTGAGTCAAATTTTTTCACATACTCGATAAGCGCCTCATCACCCCGTGCCCTAACATCCTCAACAACTCTCCGCACCACTTCAACATAGTGGTCAAAGGATTTTCTCACAGAAACAATCTCGGCAGCGACTTCAGGCACGTTCTTGGCGTTGACCCTGTAGAACCTCAACCCATGCAGGAGTTGGGATTAGCCGTTTTTATGGCTTTGCTGCAAGGCTGGTGATAAAAAAGTGTTGTGTATGGATTATGGACAACGGTTTTATCTGAGGAGTTGAGGTGGTCTCCATGGTTTCTGGACGTTTAGTGGTTGCTGTTGTTTTGGTGGTCGTGGCAGCTGGTGTCGGTGTTCTTCTATTAGGTTTGCAGCCGGCTCAGCCCACCCAGACATATATAACCACGACCAGCATCGAAACAACCCAAACCCCAGCAACCACCCAGCCATCAACACAAAACATAGTATCCCTCACCCTCTATCTCAACGACTACGGCTACAACGCCTCCCGCGGAGGCCCGACAATCACAGCATACGTCGGCGACATCATACGCATCAGGCTAATAGGCAACAGCACAGGCCCCATCGTTCACGACTTCGTTCTCGACGAAAAAAGCCCCTCACCATACAACGTCAAATCAAACCGTCTAAGCAGAGGACAGACACAGGTCATAGAATTCACTGCCAACATCCCCGGCGAGTTCAAGTACTACTGCAGCGTCGCGCCCCCCGCTGGGCCGAGTCATAGAGACCGTGGCCAAGAAGGTGTCATCAGAATTCTGGAGAAATGAGAAACACATCCATAGCAGCCCCACTTATTTTATCCATTTTCTTCAGCATAGTTCTCTTGTTAACTGATGCGGAGCTTTGGACGGTTGCGCCCTCTCACGCCTATGCATTAGCGGGGTTTGTGGGAGCTGACGTTGTCGTCATGGTTCTCGCCATAATTGGTCTTCCACGTGTATCTGCCATCGGCATGGTGTATGGCGTGGGGAAGTTTGCGGTTTTTCTCGGAGACATTTTGACCGCGCCAGAGTTCGGCCTGACATACTATGAGTTCGCGGCCTACTTGTTCAGCCTCTGGGGCTACAACGGTCTCCTAGCCTCCCAGCTTCTCATAGCAGCCGGCTCTTATCTGGCTTGGCGGCGTCAGCCCACGACAAGGTCATAGACCCTGATAACCATGCGGGGAGAAATTTCTTTCACAACCCTCGTCTCCCTCAACAATAACCCAGCATAAACGCTCTTGATTCGCTCCCACACACTTTCTTCCCCCTCACGCTCCTCGGCGACATAGAGATGTATGACAGCGCCTGATACACATTTTGAAAGAGCCAAGGGTAGATATTTCAGGGATTGATGCGGAAGGTTCATGATGACGCGGTTAAACTGTTTATCCAGCTGTGGAACTATTTCGGCTGCGTCGCCACAGAAGGGCTTGACCTGTTTCTCAACCTTGTTGAGCTTGATGTTTTCGAGAAGATAGCTACATGCGGCGTGGTTTTTCTCAACCGCGTAAATGGTTGTTGAAGGATGTCTACGGGCTATCAGGATGGAGAAGGGCCCCACACCCGCGAACATGTCGAGCACAGATTCGTTTTCGCCGACCTGCGCCGCGACGCGGAGCCGCTCAGTCGAGAGACGTGGACTGAAAAACACCCGCGCAACATCAAGCTTATAGACACATCCTGACTCGCGGTAAACGGTCTCGGTAACACCGTCACCAGCCAACACCCTGAAAGAAGCAACCCTCTCCACACCGGAGACCTCTCCAACCTTCTGCAAAACAGTTCTCACACGCCTATGCCTCGCCATGATTAGCTCTGCAAGCCGCCTAGCATTCTCCACATCCATATCCATGTCGTTCACGATGGCAACCGACCCAACCACGTCATAGGATGCTCTGAACATGGGAGCCTTCGGCTCAGCCACCGGCAGCGAAACCGACACAACCTCAAACCCGAGCTCCACAGGACGTGTCACAGGAATGTATACGAATTCTCCGTTCCTCATGATGCGGCGGCTTCTGTCCAGCAACCCGAGGCCAGCGAGCCTTCTCCGAGCCTCCTCAGCACCGCTCCGTGGAACCTTGACAGCCAATCCCAGCCCCATCCTCACCCCAGATGAGCTAAAGGGTCTTGAACCTTAAATGTGTGACAACATCGTGCCCATGCATAGAATGAATACGGCGTCTTATTTCTCTGGAATTGTCGTACTCGCTCTGCTTCTTGGAGGGGTTGTCCTAAGGAGTAGGTTTCCCAAGGTTCCCATCTGGTCCATCATGATACTGAGCACATCCATCACATTGTTGCTCGGCCTTGTCGGGATGGATGAGGCTATTCAGCTGATAGACTTGGATGTCATTATGCTGTTGATAGGGATGTTTGCGCTGGTGGGGATGGCTGAGCACTCCGGTCTCCTGGACTTCATCTCGAGCTACTTCCTCTCAAAGGTGAGGAACACCAGAACCTTGTTGATTACGGCTTCGCTGCTTTTCGGCTTCATGTCGGCTTTCTTCGTCAACGACACAGTCGCGTTAATGGGCCCGCCTATAGCTGTTCTGATAGGCAAGTCTCTCGGCGGCAGATATGAAGCGTCAATCCTGCTTCTCTGCCTATCCATAACGATTGGCTCCGTAATGACGCCTATAGGCAATCCGCAAAACATCCTCATCGCCCTCCAGTCAGGCATGAAATCCCCATTCATAGAATTCCTCACACATCTAGCGGCGCCAACAATTCTCTCCCTCATAATCACTCCTCTCATTATCATTAAGCTGTACAAGATTCCTAAGGAGGATGTAGTGGTTCCTATAGACCCGTGGGAGACTGTGAGGTCGAGGAAAGAGTTCTATCTCGCTTCATTCGGCGGAGGTGTAACGGTGGCCGCACTCATAGTCAACGACATCCTCGCCGCGTTAGGGCAGCCGCATATCACTTCACGGGGGCTAATCCCATTCGTCTCCGCCGCAGCCCTCTGGATTTTCACAGACACTCCGCGAGAGATACTCTCTCGAGTTGATTTCGGCACAATACTCTTCTTCCTCGGAATGTTCATAACGGTTGAAGGGGTTTGGCGTTCACAGGCTCTCTCACCTCTTTTTTCTATAATGAACTCGGGAAACCCTGCAGGGCCTATGGGTCTTCTGCAGCTAACTTTCATTTCGCTGGTCATGAGTCAGCTGATAAGCAACGTCCCCTTCGCTAAGCTGGCCATTCAGCAGCTAAGGGAAATGGGGGTAGGCGGCCACGATGTCGAAGTCTGGTTGACTTTGGCAACTTCCTCGACGCTAGCCGGAGGTATCACGGTCTTGGGCGCGGCGTCTAACGTAATAGTTCTCGAGGTGTTGGAGAGCAGATATGGTCAGACAATACCCTATCTCCGGTTCGCTAAAGTCGGCCTCATCGTGACCGCTGTCTCCCTCTGCATATACCTGCCATTCTTCTTAGCATAATTCCTTTTAAAGAGGCTTGTCGGCTATCTTGTGAAGATTCTTGAGCTCGGCTATTGCTTCTAAACGGTTTAGCGACGAGTTTGCCCTCATCCTGGACAGGACGGTTAAGGTTGTCACATCATCGGGTGTTTACACGGGCCGTGTGCTGGCTTACAACCCCAGCGACTACAGCCTCTGGCTCGCCGACGTCAGGGAGGAATCAGGCAAAGTCTACTCCAAAATATTTCTGGCGGGGGGCGGCATCATAAGGATAGAGGTTCTTGAGACCGGGCCTGACATGTCTGCTCTCGTCGAGAGGCTGAACAGGCTTTTCCCCAACCTCGTCGTGTATCACAAAGAGTCTGACACCATAGTGGTCATGGATAGAATCAGGGTTTCGCGTGAAGGTGTCTTCGGCGAGGGACCCGCCGCGGAAAGAGTCAAGAAAGTCTATGAGGAGTTCATGAGAGAGCAGAAAGCCAAGCCCGTTTAGCAGAGGCAATCTTTTTAACGGCAACAATTTTTTCGGGTAAGGGTTTAATAGCAAAATTTCACCCATTCGGCTAAGCTTCGAGCTGTGCCGGTGGTCTGGGATGGTTAAGTGGCGGACTCTCGTTCACAACGGTGTAGCGCTTCCTCCCCCCTACCAGCCTAAAGGCTTGTCGATAAAGATTCGCGGAGAAACCGTCAAGCTCAACCCTCTTCAGGAGGAGATGGCCTATGCATGGGCCCTCAAGAAAGACACACCCTATGTCCAGGACCCTGTTTTCCAGAAAAATTTCCTCACAGATTTTCTCAAAACATTCAACGGCCGCTTCCAAGACGTCACCATAAATGAGATAGATTTTTCAGAGGTTTACGAGTATGTGGAGAGGGAGAGGCAGCTTAAGGCGGATAAGGAGTATAGGAAGAAGCTTTCGGCTGAGAGGAAGAAGTTGCGTGAGGAGCTTAAGGCGAGGTATGGATGGGCTGAGATGGATGGTAAACGGTTTGAGATAGCGAACTGGATGGTTGAGCCGCCGGGCATATTCATGGGCCGTGGAAACCATCCGCTGAGAGGCCGCTGGAAGCCACGCGTCTACCAGGAGGACATTACGCTGAACCTCGGTGAGGATGCTCCCGTTCCTCCGGGTAACTGGGGCCAGATTGTTCACGACCATGACTCCATGTGGCTGGCGCGTTGGGATGACAAGCTCACGGGGAAGGAGAAGTATGTCTGGCTCAGCGACACGGCCGACATTAAGCAGAAGCGCGACAAATCCAAGTATGATAAGGCTGCGATGCTTGAGAATCATATCGAAAGGGTGCGGGAGAAGATTTTCAAGGGGCTGAAGTCTAAGGACCCGAAGATGCGTGAAATCGCCCTCGCATGCTACCTGATTGACAGGCTTGCGATGAGGGTTGGAGACGAGAAGGACCCCGATGAAGCGGACACCGTCGGCGCAACCACACTCAGAGTTGAGCATGTAAAACTACTCGAGGACCGGATAGAGTTTGATTTCCTCGGCAAAGACAGCGTGAGGTGGCAGAAGTCCATAGACCTCAGAAACGAGCCGCGGGAGGTTCGTCAAGTGTTTGAGGAGCTTCTCGAGGGCAAGAAAGAAGGTGACCAGATTTTCCAGAACATAAACAGCAGACATGTCAACCGCTTCCTCGGAAAAATAGTGAAAGGACTCACAGCCAAAGTTTTCAGAACATACATAGCCACAAAGATTGTGAAAGATTTTCTCGCGGCAATTCCGCGGGAGAAAGTTACTTCTCAGGAGAGGTTCATCTATTATGCTAAGCTCGCTAACCTCAAGGCCGCTGAGGCCCTTAACCATAAGAGGGCGCCGCCGAAGAACTGGGAGCAGTCTATTCAGAAGAAGGAGGAGCGTGTGAAGAAGCTGATGCAGCAGCTTAGGGAGGCTGAGTCGGAGAAGAAGAAGGCTCGGATAGCCGCGAGCCTCGAGAAAGCCGAGCTCAACCTCGACCTTGCCGTCAAGGTGCGTGACTACAACCTCGCCACCTCTCTCCGCAACTACATCGACCCCCGTGTCTACAAAGCATGGGGCAGATACACGGGATATGAGTGGAGAAAAATCTACACAGCCAGCCTGCTCCGAAAATTCAAGTGGGTCGAGAAAGCATCGGTCAAACATGTTTTGCAGTATTTTGAGGAAAAGCTTACGAAGGATGTGGAAAAAGTTATGCAAGTGAAGACAGCTGTGTAGAGCGGGTTTTCTATCAATTTTTTATTTAGTGAAATTATATTAGAGGATTTGAATATACTAATGTCGAGGAATCATGACTCAAGCAACAGTAGTTAAACCAGTTGAAGAAACACCTCAAACAAGCAAGCTCTGCATCATCCTGTCGAAGGGGACGCTGGACATGGCTTATCCGGCGTTTATGCTTGCCAACGCCGCGGCTGCGATGGGCTACGAGGTCCACATCTTCTTCACCTTCTGGGGGATGAGCGTAATCGACAAGCGGAAAATAGACAACCTCAAGGTTTCATCGGTTGGTAACCCGGCGTTACCCATGCCCAACCTGCTCGGAGCCTTGCCCGGCATGACAGCCATGGTGACCAGGATGCTGAAGAACAAGATGGCGAAACAACGTGTCCCAACCATCAGAGAACTAATCAAAACAGCCAAGGAAGCCGGCGTAAAGCTGCACGCATGCTCCACAACCATGGATGTCATGGGCTTGAAGAAAGAGGACTTCATACCCGAGGTCGACGACATAGTGGGCGCCGCATCCTTCATACAGATGAGCGAGGGTGGACAGGTCATCTTCATCTGAGGTGACGAAAATGTCCCAGTCGGTTCGGAAAGTGATTGATTCGCGGGGCAGCTTCTGCCCAGGGCCCTTGACAGACCTTTTCAAAGCCTACCGAGAAGCCAAGAACGGTGACATTCTCGAGCTGCTGGCCACGGACCCGGCCGCGAAGTCGGATGTGCAGGCATGGGCCCGCAAAACAGGCAACGTCATCGAGCAAATTGTCGAGGAACAGGGCTACATCAGAATTGTTGTGCGTGTTACGGCGAAAGGTGGATAAGGGTTGAAGCATGTGGTTGTGGTGGGCGGCGGAACCGGTGGAACTCTTTTAGCCAATCTTCTCGCATCCAAGCTACGCGGAGAAATTGACAGCGGCAAAATAGGCGTCACACTTGTCAGCGACAACCCCCACCATGTCTTCCAACCCGCCAACCTCGAAATAGCCTTCCATGGAGCACAACCCCAAAAATACATCAGAAAACAGAACACACTGCTCAGCCGCCGCGTCCAGTTCCTCAGCGAAGGTGTTGAGAAAATAAACATCGCAGACCGCCACCTCATCACATCCTCGGGAAACGAACTCGACTACGACTATCTCGTCATCGCAACAGGCTCCGTCGCAGACCCCTCGCTCACACCCGGCCTCGCAGAAGCCAGCGTGAACTTCCACACATCCCCGTGGGACGCGGCCAAGGTCTGGCAAGCTCTTTCAACATTCGAACGGGGCAAAGTCGTGCTCGTGATAGCGGGTGTGCCTCACAAGTGTCCACCCGCACCCACCGAGGCCATGTTCCTCCTCGACGAATACTTCCGCAAAAGAGGCACACGGGACCGTGTGGAGCTCACCTTCCTCACACCCTATCCACACGCCTACCCCGCGAAAACCATCGCCGACATCGTCCAGCCCATGCTCGAAGAGAGAGGAGTAAACATAATTCCTTTCTTCAGCATCGACCAAGTAGATGCGGCAGGCAAGAAAGTTGTCTCGCTAGAGGGTGAAGAGGTGCCATATGACTTGTTGATAGCCGTTCCACCTCACCGCGGCGCACGCGTCGCCGTCGTCTCTGAGATTGGAGACAAGGATGGATGGATACCAGCTGACAAACACTACATGACCGTCAACGGCTACGACGATGTGTACGCGATAGGTGATGCGACAAACATCCCCATATCAAAATCCGGCGTAGTGGCCCATCTACAGGCAGGGATAGTGGCCCACAACATCGCTTCATCGATAACCGGCGCTGACGGCAAGCAGAAGTATAACGGCCGCATAAACTGCCCCCTCGAGGTTGGAGGCGGAAAAGCGCTCTTCGTGTCAGGCACCTACACAAGGCCGCCTAAACACATGCAGCCCACTCGGATGCGCTACCTGATGAAGAAAAGCTTCGCATCACTCTACTGGCTGATGCTAAAAGGCAGTCTCGAGCCCATCTTCAACATCTACTTCAGGGAGAAAGAGGAGAACGGCTCTTGACACTCGCGACAACCCTCTCAGAGGACTTCTACAACACCTTGGCCGAGTTCTGCAAAGCTCAAGCACATCCTAAAAGATTGATGATTCTACACATCCTCGCCGAAGGAGAGAAATCTGTTAGCGAGCTCGTCGAACAACTCGCCATCAACCAGTCAACCGTCTCCCAGCACCTCGCCTTCATGAAACGCACAGGCGTAGTCAAAAGCCGCCGCGTCGGCAACACAGTCTATTACAGCCTAACAGACCCAAGAATAGCAGAAGCATGCAGCATAATCTCACAGGTTGTGCGAGAAAGGTTAGCAACAAAGAAATAACACGTCTTTTTTAACAACTTTTTCCAATTTTATCTGGCTTGAGCGGTGAAGTCGGCCTCATAGGCCTAGGGGTGATGGGTGAGAACCTCGCACGCAACATAGCCTCAAAAGGATACGGTGTGACTGTTTACAACAGGACGAGAGAGAAGACCGAGAAACTGGTTGAATCGGTGAAGAACATTCTTGACATTAGGCCGTCTTTTAGCTTGGCCGAGCTCGTGTCTAAGCTGGAGAAACCACGCGTTATTATTCTCATGGTTGAGGCGGGGAAAGCGGTTGACAGCGTTTTGGAGGAGCTTCTTCCGTTGCTCAGCCCAGGCGACGTTGTCTGCGACTGCGGCAACTCCTTCTTCAGGGACACGGAGCGTCGTCAAAAGACCGCTGCCGAGAAGGGTGTGATGTTGATGGGTGTGGGCGTCAGCGGAGGTGAAGAAGGCGCGCTCAAAGGCCCCTCGATAATGGTCGGTGGACCGGTTGAAGGATACCAATCCACCGAGAAGCTCTGGAAAGCAATAGCCGCGAAAGCAGACGGAGAGCCATGCGCAGGATATATGGGCTCAGGGGGAGCCGGACACTTCGTCAAAATGGTTCACAACGGCATCGAATACGCTCTCCTCCAGCTCATAGCCGAAACATACGACATAATGAGCAGAGGCCTAGGCAAACAAGCCGCCGAAATAGGCGAAGTCTTCAGCAAATGGAGCAAGGGTCTTCTCTCCTCTTACCTGCTCGAGATAGCCTCTGACGCGTTGATGGTCAAGGATGAGGAGAAGGGTCTTCCACTTGTGGAGCTTGTTCTCGACAGGGCGGGGCAGAAGGGGACGGGGCGATGGACCGTGCAGACAGCCTCGGAGCTCGGGGTGCCGACGCCATCGATAGATGCGGCGGTTGCGGCGAGGAACATCTCAGCCCTCAAAGAGCTGCGGCAACGTGTCGCAGAGAAAACCGGGCCTCTAACAAGCAGGATAAACGCCGCCAACATGGTGGATATGCTTCACGACGCCTATCTCTGCTCAGCCATAGTCAGCTACATCCAAGGCTTCGCACTCATCAGCCACGGCTCCAAGACATACGGCTACGGAACAGTCCTCGAAGACGTCGCCAAAGTCTGGAGAAACGGCTGCATCATAAGAGCCGCGCTTCTCAAAAACTTCAGAGACGCATTCAGAGAGGGAGCGGAAGACGAGTCACTGCTTCTCACCAACACAATACACCAACTCATACAAACACGAGTCGAGCCATGGAAACAAACACTCGCACACACCCGCCTCGCAGGCATACCCACACCCGTCCACGACGCCTCACTCAACTACTACCTCTCCCTAGCCTCCGAAAAACTCCCCGCAAACATCATCCAAGCACTCCGCGACAGATTCGGCAGCCACACCTACCAAAGAATAGACAAACCCGGCGTCTTCCACAGCAGCTGGAAACCATAAAAGTTACCTGGGTAACCGGTTACCTAGGTAACCATGCTCTTCGACCTCAGACCAAAGGAGAGGTTAAAAGACCTTTTCGGCAGGGAAGAGGAGTATTCTAAGCTTGTGAGGCTTGTTGAGAATGGTTCGTGGGTGGCTGTTTTGGGTAAGAGGATGACAGGGAAGACTTGTGAAAAAGGTGGTGTTTACGTTAATTTGTTGGGTGCCCGGGGCTTGGATTCTGTTTTGGAGAGAATTGTGTCTGCTTTTGGGCTTCGGCTTGAGGAATTGGCTCTGACCCTAGGCCCTGTAAATGTCAACTCTGCTGCTAACGTGTTGGAGAAAATAGGCGATGGTTATGGTCGAGTCTTTGGCTGAGCGTGGGGAGAATGTTGTGTATAGGGCTATTTCTCCCAGCGAGTTTTTCTATAAGAACAGGGATATCGCTGGGTTCAGCAGCCCTGCGAGAAGTCTTTACATGAGTATCCGCGAGCTTGTTGAGAACTCTCTTGACGCGGCTGAGATGGGCCGTATTCTGCCCGAGGTTTTGATTGAGCTTGGTGAAGAGGATGCGGAGAGGGGTGTGTATAGGCTGAGGGTTGTGGACAACGGTGTTGGGGTGCCGGGGGACAAGATTCCGTCGGCGTTTGCGACGGTGCTCTACGGCAGCAAATACGGGTTCAAGCAGTCGCGTGGAACCTTCGGCCTCGGCGGAACCATGGCCCTATTGTATGGACAGATAACCACAAACAAGCCCGCGAAAATAATGTCCAGCACAGACGGCAAAACCCTCTACATCTACGAGCTTATGATAGATGTTGTGGAGAACAAGCCGCGGATAATAAGCTCCGAGAAAAAGCCTAGCCCCGGTGGCTGGCGGGGGACCTCTGTCGAGTTCAGCCTAGAGGCTGATTATCCGGGGGCGAGGGCGAAGATTCTCGACTACATCAAACACACCGCCATCGTCAACCCACACGCCACGCTCACATTCATCGACAGCAAAGGCCGTCTCTACCATTATCCACGCATGGTTGAGAAGGTGCCTGAGCCACCGCGGGAAACGCTTCCGCATCCCGTGGGCGTAGATGTTGAGATGATGTCGCGGATGCTTATGGAGACCAAGGCCCGAAACCTGCTAACCTTTCTCACAACAAGTTTCCAGAAAATTGGGCCCAAAACCGCTAAGGAGGTTCTTGAACTGGCTGGGCTGAAGCCCGAGACAAGTCCGAGGAAACTGAGCCATGAACAGGTCACAGCTTTGGTCGACGCATTCAAGCGCTATGACAAGTTTAGGCCACCCGACCCCACTCCGCTAAGCCCCGTTGGAAAAGACTTTCTCGAAGCAGGCATCAGGCGCATCTTCAACCCCGACTTCGTACATGTTGTGCAGCGTGAGCCATCTTCATACAGCGGCCACCCCTTCATCGTCGAGGCAGCCGTCGCATACGGCGGCACCATACCCGTGACAGAGACCATCATGCTTTTCCGCTTTGCCAACAAGATTCCTCTGCTGTATGATGAGAGAGCTGATGTCGCGTGGAAGGTTGTTGAGGAGAAGATTGACTGGTCGAACTATAAGGTGCCTAAGCCCGCTCCTCTCGCAGTGTTCACAAGCATCTGCTCAACAAAGGTTCCCTACAAAACCGTCGGAAAAGAGGCTATCGCCGACAGACCCGAGATAGAGCGGGAACTCACCATGGCTCTCCGCGAATGCGGCCGCAACCTCAAACTCTACCTCTCACGCATAGAGAAACGAGAAGCCGCCGCCAAACGCCTCAGCCTCTACACAAAATACCTACCCATGATAGCCGAGTTCGCGGCCAAAACCGTGGGCACATCCAAACCCAACATCAAACCACTCCTCAAAAAACTCGGTATAACTGAAAGCGAGCTTGAAGCCGCCAAAACGGGTTCTCAGCAGGCTTGATGCTAGTTTGTTTTGTAGCTTAGTTTTTCTTTAGGGAATTCGCCGGGTTGGAGTATGTGGAGCCATTCTCTTACCTGGTTGCGGTATTCTACGGCTATGTCCATTATTTGTTTGAGTTCGTCTCGTGCTATTCCGTCTCTGTCGGCGTTGGGTGTGAGGAGTTTGAGGAGCGCGCTGGCTGTCTTGAGGATGGATTTTTCGTCTCTTATGGTGTAGTTGCCGATTAGCTGTGTTTCTTGTTGGATGATGTGTTGGTAGTCTTGTTTGCGGAGTTCGTGGAGGGCTTCGGCGTAGTAGTCGCTTGCTATTCCGTATCCTTTGCTGAGGTGGAGGGCTGAGTGGCTTATCTTGGGGAGTTCCCATCCTGGGATTACGGCGTTGAGTCTGTCTATGAATGCGCTGTCTCGCATGGCATCTGGGAGGACGTATGTGAATTCTTCTATGGGTGCGTATGCTGCTCCTCTTGTTTCGACTGTTATGTTGCCCATGAATACGAGGGAGCATGTGCTGTATGCTTTTTTGGGGCCTCTTTCGTAGTGGCCGCTCTCCATGTAGTCTTTGAGTTTTCCCATCATTTCGTCGGGGTTGTTGAATTTGATTTTGCTTATTTCGTCGAATATTACTGTGTCTTTCACGGCTATTTCTCCGAGGCTTCGTCTTGCTATGTGGTAGAAGAGGACTGCGGGGGATATGTTTCCGCCTGAGAAGATTCGTGTGTAGTAGGTTGTGTT